>Ga0207684_10006898_pt1 | contig 10275 bp, 9 predicted proteins | sample KBSK5501metaG_FD_184342 | JGI IMG/M metagenome (GOLD analysis project Ga0207684, IMG submission 184342) | Corn, switchgrass and miscanthus rhizosphere microbial communities from Kellogg Biological Station, Michigan, USA - KBS K5-50-1 metaG... | ecosystem: Host-associated > Plants > Roots >... | reverse complement strand
CGATCACGGGACGGGCTCGGAGTTCTTGAGGGCGTCGTCCAGCGATTGCCCAGAACGAGGAGCACTCTGGGCGATCCGCCAGCCGTCATCGTAATCGCGAAATCCAACAGTCGAGTTGTAATGCAAGTCGCCGGAGTAAAGCGCAGCGCCGACTTCATTCAAGGGCACCCATTTCCACGTGAAGTCGACGTCGGCCAGGTTGTCCTGCTTGCTGATGCCAGTGACGCTCACGAGTTCCCTTCTGCCGACGGGAATGAAGAGTGAAGACTTGTCGGCTTCGTCTTTGGGAATCAGGGCTCGAACCGTGTCTACGCCCGAGGGAGTCAGTAGAACGTCCCAGCAAGGCGGTGGCGTCATCCCCGGGGAGCAGGCGGCCGGGTTCGCCGAAATCCAGCCGTGATGTTGAAGGACAAGGTATTCGGGCGACGCGTAGTCTTTGTTGGAGAGGACTCCGGTCTGCAGTTCGAATTGTTGAGGTACTTTGAACCCATCGGAGGCAGAGATCAAGTCGGCGGCGAGACGGCGAGTCAGGAAGTCGCGCGGAGAACAGGATACGAGAAAGAGCACTCCGAGCACAGAGAGAATAGATTTTTTGCGCATGAGCCAGGCGATCCCAAACAGGCCGGGCTGCGCCCGGCGGACAGCCGAGGGCGGCTGTCCCCACATAAATCAAGATCCCCACATAATCAACATCTCCACGGAGTCAACATCAACGACTTGTGATTGTAAATAAACGGAAGCGTTTGTGCGGCGAGAAAGGGCGGTCGGTAATCTGGCCATCGAAATGAGCGGCCCAGCAGCCCGGAATTTGGCTGGAACAACGGGGACAGCGGCCGTCGGGAGTCAGGCGGTAGTCCTGAATAAGATACCCGTACCTGCGGATCAGGGTCTCACTGCACTGCGGGCAGCGTGTATTTTCCCAATCGCCAACCAGGCCTGGAAGATTGCCGGCATAGATGTAACGCAGCCCCGCCTCTCGACCGATTTCGGCGGCCCGCAACAGGTCTTCGGCGGTCGTATCGCGCTGGCCGTTCATTTTATAGTCCGCGTGGAATGCAGTCACATGCCACGGAATATCGGGCGAGATGCCAGCGAGGAATTCCGTGAGGCGGCGTAGTTCGTCGGCGGAATCGTTGAAGCCGGGGATGAGGAGCGTGACAATCTCAAGCCACAATCCCATCTGGTGAATACGCCGGATGCTGTCGAGGATCGGGCCGATGCGTCCGCCGAGTTCGTGATAGTGGCGATCGTCGAAGCTCTTGAGATCAACTTTGTAAAGATCGAGCCATGGACGCAAGTATTCGAGCACCTGGGGAGTGGCGTTGCCGTTGGACACAAATCCAGTAAGAAGGCCCTTGGCCCGGGCTTCTTCAAAAACGGCGACCGCCCATTCGCTGGTGATCAGCGGCTCATTGTAGGTGCTGACCAGAACTCTCGCGCCTTGGTCGAGGGCGTCGCGAACCAGGGCTTTGGGTGTTGCCTCCAGCGGCGGCGAGACTGCATTCGGATCGCGCAGAGCCTGCGAGGTGACCCAGTTCTGACAGTATCCGCAGTGCAGATCGCATCCCAGCATGCCGAAGCTGTAGGCGAGGGCGCCGGGATGGGCGTGGAAGAATGGCTTTTTTTCGATGGGATCGCACTGCATGCCAGCGGTGTAGCCCCAAGGCACATAAAGCGTGCCGCCGCGGTTGTAGCGGACTTTGCACACGCCGGACTGGCCCTCGGGAATCGGGCAGCAGTGGCCGCAGGAAAAACAGCGGACGCGGTTGTTGTCGAGTTTTTCGTAAAGAGAGGAGTCCGCTTCGCGGACTCTCTGGTCTAGGACATCGCGGAGGGTGGGCACAAAAACCTCTAGGGATATTCTATCGCGGAGGAGCGACAGATGTTTGGAGCTGGCGCCCGCCGGAGAGGCCCGCGCCCGGCTTCTTCGCCATGTGCAGTTGAAGCCACAAGTCAGCCTGCTGTTCTATCGCTGCGGCCTGGCCTCGGGTCATGCCAGAGGCGAGAACAGCTGCGAGATCCCCACTCTGCTTATCGCCGCGAGCGCGTGCCAGCACGGTCCAGAAATACGCCTGATTCACGTCCTTGGACACGCCCCGCCCGCCCCAGTAAAGAAATCCCAACTTGGTTTGCGCCGCGAGGTTTCCATGATCTGCCGCCCTGCGGAACCAGCGGAAGGCTTGTTTCTCGTCCCGCTCGATTCCGTTCTTTTCGTCGCCCTGAAAATAACGGAGACCCAAAGCATTCTCGGCGACGGGATCACCATCCTGCGCCATCTTCCGCAGTAGCTCGAAGGAGGCAGCCCCAAGGGCCGGAGTGGAAGCGGAAGCCTGAGTCGCGTTTGACCGCGGCGGTTGAGACGAAGCCAGCACAGTCTGCATAGGGATCTGACCGCGCTGTTCCAGCTTGCGCTGGATCAACGGAGCGAAGTTATAGCCGAGCACTAGCGCGATCGAGGCGGCGGCAAAAATCAGAAGAATCAGGTGCGAACCCGGCAGGCTGATGCCGCCGGACATTTTCTCTTCCGAACTTTCCATTTTATTTTCTTCCCCGGGGACGGAAGCGAAGAGCACACTTCCCGGTGTCGGCGCACACCCTCTGGCAGTCGTTTCCGCGGCCAGTGGCGGCAGATCCTCGGTGCGAGGCGCTCGATTGACGGCGGCCCGCACAATCTCCGCGAGGCGCTGCAGCGCCGCTGCGTCGGCGTGAGAAAACGTGTTCGCCTGACTCGAGAAAACCTCCAGAATTCCGATCGATTTCTCGCCTGCACGCACGGGAACCGCAACCATGGAGCGAATACCCAACGCACGGCAACTCTCCCGATCCACACGAGTATCGACGTCGGTATCGTCGCAGCGGAGCAGGGTTCCGGCCTTGACGCATTCCCCGGAAAAACCAGATCCCACCTGTAGGCGTGCGCCGACGGGCGGAGCATCGCGACCGGAACTGGCGCGACAAATCATGAAATTGGGATCGGCCTCGGCCAGCGCGATGGCAGCCCCGGATGCGCGAACCAAGGTTTGGGCGCGTTCCGCAATCAATCGGAGAGCCCCGGCAAGATCGGAACCCAACGCCTCCGACTGCCGCTGCACCGCGGTGACCGCGGCGAGCGTATCGCTGTAGTTCGGACGCGGAGAAACGGCGGTAAGGGATCCGGAAAGACCGACAATCTCACCGTTGGCCACTCCGGCCATCACGTTCACGAAGAGCCACTCCCGCAATCGGGACAAAGATTCCGGCGCCAACTCGGAAAAACGAAGACCGGCGCGCCCTGAAGGGTTCGACCAGATCACCTGCCCGGTGGTGTAAATGTGTGCCGGGCACTCGGCCAGATCCAGGCAAAGATTCACGTGCGTTTTGACTTCGAGGGGAGAATGGCACTGCAGAGCAATGCCGTCTTCGCTGATGTCCACGATCTCGTGCAGATCGAGCATCGAGCCTTGGGATTCCGAAGTGAAAGTGGCGTACGCGGGAGTCTGGATCTTGTGACGCACACGCCGGCGACGGTTTGGTGAAACCGGTTGCAACGACGGGTTCATGACGGCCATGGGGAGGGGCCCGAATTCCTGCCGCTCCATATTAACCCGGGATTGTAGAAAAGTAAGCAACGAATAAAAACCGGAAGGGCGAGGTGGGAGGACTCCCGGGCTGACGCGCCCGCCGTACTGAGAAATCTAGCCGGATCGCCGTAGGATTTGAGCCTGACGCAGGCTCGAGATGCGGAGATCGCCGCCACCATCATGCTGGAAAGGAGCTGCATGGTAGCGACATCGCGCTCATCGAAGGCCCCCGGGGACGAGGACAACACTTCGAAAACACCCAAGGTGCGGCGGAAGTGACGCAGGGGAGAAACTAAAATCGAGCGGACTCCGAGGCGGCGGCAACTGGCCAGGTCCACGCGGGGATTGCGCTCGGCGTCGTGACAAAGCATGATCTCGCCGGAGCGCACCGCTTCGGCGGAAATGCCAGCGTCGGTTTGCAGACGAACCCCGAGGTCGGGAGCAGTTCGGCCGGCGCGGGCCCGGCACACAATTTCCTCTCCGGCTCGCAGAGCCATGGCCGCTCCGGTCGCGCCAGTCAAATGCTGAGCGCGTTCGGTAATCGCGCTGATGGCTGGCTCAAGATTTAGTTCCGCCGGATGAATCTCGGCGTCTTCTGTGAGGTGTATCGCTTGGAAACCGGAGACCGGATGTGCGGAGTTGGCCACGCGAAGCTGGCTGCGCAGAGCCAGGGATGGCATGCGGGAATGATCCGCCAAATCCAACAAGTCAGGGTCAGGCACGTCGCGTAGCAGATCGCGCACTAAATTGTTCAATTCAACATCAGTGATGAGATGAGCGGTCTGCTGGTTACGCATGGATCCGCCAAGCACACGTGAAAGGCCAAGCATGGCATGGCTTCCGCACGCCAGGCAATAGGGTTTGCTGTTGCTGCTGATCAGCTCACACTGCACGCAAAAAGTGGCAGAGTGCAAAGGGACAAAACTGACATCTTTGCAAGCCGTGCCATACACAGTCTTGCCAAACATTGCCTGATCCTCGCTTCCCACATGGTGCTATTGAAAGTAACTGATCGCGAAGGGTCAGGTAGTAGCGGTACTGGTTCAGGGTTGTGGAAAAAGAGGGCGAGAGCTGCGGCACCTTCATCGGAGCTTCGATCTTTGTGTACGAATACTTATTCGTCTCCGGTACCCTTCAGAAGCTACGGCAGAAACGTCATCATGCAGGAGCAACTGCCGCCGGCTTTTTCGAACTCGGTGGTTTCGACGACCACGGGCCTCAGTCCCTCCTGATGAAGAATCGCTTCCAACTGCGGTGTGACGCAGGGAGTAATGTAGCTGTCGTTGACGACGATTCCATTGCCCATGAAGCGATGGGCCTCGTCGGCGGTGAGCAGGTGAACTCGTTTCCAGAATTTATGCAGAGATGCCAGAGCCTCCGAGGAATACGCCCCCGGAAAAATCAGAGCGGCTTCGCTGTTTAGCGGGCACAGACAAATGTCGAGGTGGTAGCAAAACGGATCGACTAAGTGCAGGGGCACAACGGGAATTTCCATTTCAGACATCGCCGCTGAGAATTTCTCCACGCCGCCGCGCGTGCTGCGGAAACCATAGCCGCCGTAGATGCGGGAGCCGTCAGGATGCCAGAGCAGATCGCCGTGGCCTTCCAGATAGTCATCGCCGTAGTCGAGATCGATCACGCGGTAGTCTCGCGCCCGGCACCAGTCCGCATAATAGGGAACTTCACGGTGGCGCGACGCATGCACCATGCGACTGGGCACCACAAATTTTCCGTACCCAATTTTCTCGCCAGCGAAAATCTGATTGGCCGCGAAGACCATGTCTTCGAGCCCTTCCACGGGATCGATGGTTTCAACCTCGCATCCGCTGTGTTGCAAAACACTACAGAGATTTTCCCACTGGCTGCGTGCTTTAACACGGTCCACTGGGGATTCTTTCGTCATGTAGGGGTTTTTCTGATCGACGACATCGAAATAATTTGGCGGACAAAGCAGAACCTTGAGCATAGGATTGATGGTAGCCGTCCCAAGAGAGCACAGACAAGGAATCGGCGACGGAGTATCGGCCCTGTTGCCGATTAGTCGGCAAAACGGAAGACAAGGAACGATCAGAACGCCCTCCGCTTACCCGCGACTCTAACCGCGCGCTGCGGCAACGCCGTGGCAAGCAACGTGCTAATAATTCAGAATCTAGTGGCTCGCCGAGACTGTTCTTGGTCGGGCAGGAAGCAGTGACAATATGCTCAGCCGATGCGCCAATTCCCAATGTGGTAAGCCCTTCCTTAGGCTCCGAGATGGCAAGCTGTTTTTGGTCGAGACGGATCGCATGAACAAACCGGGAGAATCGGCGTCGCCTCCTTTCGTTCGCGCCCGGCAACAGCAACGGTGTGTCGAGCACTACTGGCTGTGCGATGACTGTGCCACTCATTGGACTCTAGTCTGCGACCGGGATCATGGAGTTGTCCTGGCTACCTTGCGGCGGCCCGTCCTGAGCCTGGCTGCAGCGGCCGGCAATTCGGCCGGCCGAGTTGCCTAGACGCCGTTCCCGCTACGCGTAGGCGCTTTTTCTCCAATTCTTCCAGTCCGCGCGAACTGCGTTCACCATCTCTTCCGTGGCCGAGTGCAGCCACTTCGCCTTCTGCTTTTGCATGTGACTGAGGATCGGCTTGCGGGCAGTCTTTGTTCCGAGATGGATGTTCGCGGTTTCCCATCCCATGGCGCGAAGCAGGCGCAATTCCTTGCCGGGTGCCCGGAGCGTGGCCAGTTCGATGCGCGAGCAATGCGGACTCAGTCTGCGCACGATCCAGCGTCCGCGTAACTGAACAAAAGGGTCGAGACATCGCACCGCCCGGCTGATAATCGTCTGATACAGAATCTCAGGGGGCCCTTGATGATCCTTCGCCCAGTAGCATGCGGACGAAACCAGGGCTTTGGCCTCGCGAGCGATTCTGCCCCCGTGCCAATCAGCGATGGCGACATAGCGCGCGTGTCCCAGGCTGCCCAGACCCGCTACGCGACGCGCGAGGCGATAAACCAGGTTCCGGTCGGGCATTAGGTGCTCGAGCGCGTCGATCGCACTGATGGGCACGTCGACCTTCACCGTCGGGAGAGCATCCATTTTCGCCCAGAAGTGAACGGGATCCCGCAATTCACTCTCGGCGATCTGACGCAGCCAGTCGTGGTTCTCGCCCAGGACAAACGGCATTCCCCCTAAACGCAATCCTTCGCGATAGCCCTCTAAGACGGAATCGCAGACGTCTTTAGGCTTCAGTGGCAAGTGCCCGGCCTCTGAAGCAAGGTGCGCGCTCACCGCCAGGCGGACCAGATCGTTGGCATAGGCCATGGGATGAGCCTCGTCGAAGTCGTTGACGCCCCAGATCAGACGTCCTTCGACGTCGCGCCAAGTGCCAAAATTTTCCACGTGCAGGTCGCCAACCGCCAGTACCTGCGGTCCCTGGGCGAGGTCGGGACAGACCTTCGGCCAGATTTGCGCCCAGCGATAAAACGTAGCGCGCAAGAAGGGGAAAACTGCCTCCTTCATGTTGCTGTGTTTGAGCCGCAGATCCTTGGTGACAATATCCGTGCGATGGCCTAACCAGTCTTCGAAGTGGCGGGTTGCTTTGACGACGTTCATAGCGTCGCAACGATAACGAGGAAGGCGGAATGAAGTCAACGGGAGGAACGGTGGGCGAGGTGAGGATTGGTGCTTCTCAGCAGAAGCAGAGATTTCTCAGCGCCTGTTCAACCAGCGTTGATAGTCAAAATCCCCACCCTGTCGCGGAAGACGCGACAAGGGTGGGGCACCCGGAGGTCGGAACAGATAATCAGTGCTTGTAGAAGGCTGCGTTCTTCTCGATGAAGTCTTTCTTTTCCTCCGGCACATCGTCGATCGCGTGAATCGAATCGGAGGTGCAGGCCGGAATGCAAGCGCCACAGTCGATGCAGCCCTCGGGGTCCACATACATTTGAGTGGCGGCTTCAAAACCCGGCTCGTCCTGCTTGGGATGGACGCAGTCGGTCGGGCAGACCTCGACGCAAAGGGAATCCTTGATGCATGTATCGGTGATTACATAGGCCATGGTGAATCGGTCTCCAGTATGAAATGAGAGCTTTCGGCTCGTTCAAGAATGAGTGTAAGAAGCACGCAGGAATCGGGCGGTGATCTCGGTCACAGGCGGCTGTGCGCCAATGGAAACAAGACCCGGAATGCGAATGCGTGTGCCGCCAGGATTTTGAAAGGACGTTCTCGGATGATGGAGATCACGCGCAACTGTGACGTCCATCACAGAAATAGACACCCGACGGGACTTAAATAGCCACAATTGAAGTAAGCCTTCTAATAGTAAAAGATCGCCCGGCCCTACCCACAGAACCCCACAAGCCGTTTCCCCAGACGGCGAGGGCCGGGCGCTTGAAGGCTTGAGAAAACCCTCGTTCCTTCCCCATTTCCTTTCACCGGTATTCGTTCGAATCCTGTCTGCGACTCGCAATTGAAAGTGTGTACCGGTAGACACGCTGTGGCTAGAGGCACACTGATTCAATCGCCCCGGTACGCTCTAACTCCCTTAGTTTCAACTTCATACGAATTGGCTATCGTCCTGCCCTTTGTATCAGCGCACGGCAAGTTGATCAAGGAGCGGACATGGAACGCGGAGCCAGCAGGACAGCGACGAAGCGAACGCAAGGCTACATCTCCGCAATAGTCCTCGCAGTGAGTTTGGCGCAAGCCCTCCCCTCATTCGCACAGACTGCGAAGCCTGCGGCTGACCATGCAATCAGCCGAACCGTGTTGATCAGCCTTGCGGACCGCAAACTGGCGGTGATCGAAGACGGAAATGTCATTGCGACGTTCTCAGTCGCAGTCGGCGCGGCGACAAGCCCCAGCCCTATTGGCAAATTTCAAATCCTCAACCGTGTTTCCAATCCCACCTACTACCACCCTGGCACGGTGATCCCGAGCGGCAAAGACAATCCCCTGGGGACGCGATGGATAGGACTCGACCAAAAAGGATATGGAATTCACGGCACTAACGCGCCGAGATCTGTGGGACACGCGGCTTCGCACGGCTGCATCCGGCTGCGCAATCGCGACGTTGAGCGCCTGTTCACGATGCTCAGAGTCGGCGATGCGGTGGAGATTCATGGGGAGCGCGACAAGCAAGTTGCACAGATCTTCGGAAATAGAGCAGACGATACGACTGTCGCGGCGGTGGATGCGCCTGAGCAGGATGGCGGGCAACAGGAAGAGAGATCCGGCGTTTTGAACGGGGTCGAGTGAAATCAAAGAAATCTCGGGAGGACATCATGCAAATGGCAATCACATTCATGGCAGTCGTGGGCGGAATGATTTTCTCGCTCGCAGTGGCATTGCTGGCGGAGGAACTGATCTTTGGGCAAGTGTTCCGTCTGTTCTTTGCTTCAGGCAAGTTGGCTCGGCAGACGGTCGCGGTGAAATCAGAGCAGAGGCGCTGACGCGCAAAGGAAAAGGAGAACGACCATGCTGGCGTTGAAGTATTTGCTGATTACCGGCGGCCTCGGGATGATTCTCGTGGCTGTAAGCATTTTGGGTTATGACCTGTATCGCGAATTGCTGTACCGGCGCGCGCTGGCGGTGCCCGGCACGACCACGTTGTCGCCACCTCCGCAATGGCGCTGGCAGACTTCGCTGGCGCTGGCGCTGCTGGCCTGGGGACCGATTCTGCTGGCGTTCAGCATTGTGGTGGTGCCGAGCGGCATGGCGGGAATCCGTGTCAGCGAGATGAGTGGGACCGTGCCGGGCACGTTGTATCCGGGCGCGCATTTTGTGGTGCCGCTGGTCGAGGACGTCGCGCTGTTCGATACGCGCGATCAGGTCTTCACGACAGGCGTGCCAGAAGACGGGAAAGCAGCAGCGGCCAATGTTTCCGCCAAATCGCAACTGCTCGACGTGCAGGCGAAAGAGGGACTCACGCTCGGGCTGGCGATCACGGTGCGTTATCGGCTCGATCCCAAAAGGCTGGATTACATTCAGAGCAATCTGCCGCGTCCGGTGGAGAAAGAGATTGTTCCGCCGATCGTAGCCAGCGTGTGGCGGGAACTGGTTCCGAACTACACCGTACGCGATGTTTTCTCGGCCAAGCGCGAGGAGATACGTCAGAAGGCCGCAGGCATGATCACGCAGAAGCTGACGGCCGATGGAATCGTCGTGAAAGAAGTGATGCTGCGTGACATCCAGTTGCCGGAAGAATATGCCAAGGGGCTGGAAACTCTGCTGCTGAAGGAGCAGGAAAATGATCGCATGGGCGTGGAGACGGAGCTGAAACAAAAACAAGTTCGCATTTCGGAACTTGAAGCCGAGGCGACGAAAGTGCAGCAGATCAAGCAGGCCGAGGGCGAGGCACAAGTTCACGTACTGCAGGCGAAGGGCGAATCCGACGCGATGCAGTACACGCTGCCGCTGAAGGAGAAGCAGATTCAGCAGAGCAAACTGGAAGCCGAAGCACGCAAGGAAGCGACCATTCAAAACGCGGAAGCCGCGGCCCAGGCCAAGGTCATCGACAGCAAGGCCGAGAACGAACGGCGGAAGTTGCTGGCGGCGGCTGAAGCGGATCGCATTCGTGTGACGGCTGCTGCCGATGCAGAGCGAATGTCCAGCGAGGCGGCGATTCTGAAGCAGAATCCGCTGCTGATCAACAAGATCGTCGCCGAGCGGCTGTCTGACAAGTTGCAGATCATGATGGTTCCGGCGGATGGCAAATTTTTCTTTGCCAATGACGT
>Ga0207684_10006897_pt1 | contig 10276 bp, 17 predicted proteins | sample KBSK5501metaG_FD_184342 | JGI IMG/M metagenome (GOLD analysis project Ga0207684, IMG submission 184342) | Corn, switchgrass and miscanthus rhizosphere microbial communities from Kellogg Biological Station, Michigan, USA - KBS K5-50-1 metaG... | ecosystem: Host-associated > Plants > Roots >... | reverse complement strand
GTCGACCCGGGTTCGAACCGGGGACCTACGGATTAAAAGAACGGTCCGGAACAGTGACCCGCAAGAAAACGCCGGCGGGACCTCAGAGGCCGAGGCGCGTGAAGGCCTCCCGCTGCCTGTCGAGCCTGTTCTGGCACAGCCTGCCTGTGCCACTGCGCAGCTCGAACGGCTGAGTTCTGCGCTCGAAGCTGCGGCGCTGGCAGGCCAGTGGGACGTCGTCCGCCGACTCACGGACGCGCTAGAGCGCCTGCAGGGCGCAGCGCGGACCGACGCCGCCGTCATCGAGCTGGATGCCCACCGGGGCAAGCGGGGTGGGCTGTGAGCGCGGCGCGGAAGCTGAAGCCGGCCGAGCGCAGTTGCCGCAACTGCGCAGAGCCAGGCGAATGGCTCTGCGCAGCGTGCGCCGACCGCCCGCCGGAGTTCATGCCCTCGTGGGCGCCGGCCAATGACATCGCGAGGCGCGTCGCCGGGATGAAGCGTGCCGCGGTCGAAGGGCTTCGGAACAGAAGCCTCGACGCCGACGAATTCGCGACGGCCAAGCTTTGCCACGTCGCGCTCCGCGCGATGCCGAATCCGTCGCGGGCACCGCGCGGCGCTCCCCAGCATCCGACGCCGGCCGAACGCAAGGCGATTCACGCTTGCCTGCGCCGAGCTCGGAAGCATTGCGGCAACTGCGCAGAGCCAGGCAAATGGCTCTGCGGGGTGTGCGCGACCGTGTGCGGGCTGGACGCTCGGGAGGTCAGCAACATCACGACTGGGCGCGCTGCCACGTGCGGCAAGCGGGGTGGGCTGTGAGGCTCAAGACGCAGCCACCGCCGGCCGCGCCGCTTGTGGCCCGTGACCTCCGTGATCGTGCTCAGGAACTACGGGCCATTGCAGCCCAGCTGCTCGCGCGAAGCACCGAGCTCACCGAGATCGCAGAGCACCTCGAAGGGAGGGTCTAGTGAACTCCACACGCAAACGGCCCACGGCTCCAGCCCAGGCATACTGGAATGGCACGAAGCGAGTGCGGCGCCATTGGCGGGTGCAGCGCTCGCGACTCGAGGTGCTTCGGGATCGGAGCATCGAGCGGGATGACCTCGGCACCGCCCAGGGCTTGCCTCGCGGCCTTGCGCCTGACCAGCCCCTGGCAGCGACCGGTGGAGCGCCACGAGCCTCTGTCGCCGGCTGAGGTGCGTGCCGTTCAGCGTGTCGTGCAACGCGCTCGGCGGGGCATCCGTTGACGGGCCAAGACCTGCAGATTGGCTGAGGTCGTGGAAACCTGGCTTGAGGGGGGATGCCCGCTCCGAAGCGACAGGAGGACGACAGCATGAGTGACGAGGAGTTTGAGAACACGCTGCGAAGGATCGCACGCGAATTTGAGTTGCTGGCGGCAATGATGGCCGAACGTCGCGGTACCCCGATGGCCGATGGCTGGGTGAGTCAACGGGATAGCAAGCTCGGGCGGAACAACCACATCGAAGCGGTACGGCGACTCCAGTCCGAGGGAGTCACCGACCGCGCGGTGACGAGCGGCAAGCTGCACTTGCTGCGGAAGGACGCCTACGACGAGGAACTAGTCCGCGCCGGGCGCAAGGCGATGCCACGCAAGCCGATGGCGACACTGAAGTCGTCGGAAGATTCGGGGGGCGACGGCCTAGCGGCGCAATTCAAGCGCCGGCTAGGGGTGCGCTGATGCGTGCCATACGTAAGCCGGGCGGCTGGGAAGTGCGCTTGCGCTACGGCAATGGCCAACGGGGGCGGTTCCTTATCAAGGTCGAGGACGAGGCCGTTGCGCGCGACCGCGCTGCTCGGCTTCAGGTCATGGGGGTGCACCTAGTCAAGGCGAGCAGACACGCCGAGTCACGTGATCTGCTGGCCATGGCGGCGGCGACAGAGAGCAGCGAGGAGTTCAGCGAGGCGGAGCGCATCGTGTTCGAGCTCGCGCCGTCGGATGTTGTCAAGGCCAAGGCCGGTCCGCGCACGTTCCGCGACGTGGCCGAGCTCTGGGTGTCTGGCGAGTTGCACAAGCGGTACCCCGACGACGTCCCGTTCAAGAAGGCTGCCGGGCTCGCAAACAGCCGCGCCATCGTGGCGACCTTCTATGCGCTCTTGGGCGACCGAGACATCGCTTCCGTCACGACCGAAGAAGTGGACGCCGCCAAGCAGGCCATCCCGTCCGGGCTCGAGCACGAGACGCGGCGCCTATACATCTCGCACCTGCGCCGAGTCTTCGCGTTCGGGGTCGACCCGCTGCGGCTGATCGAACACTCGCCTGTGCGAGGCAAGTTCGTGCCTCGCAAGCGTCAGGGCCGCGAGTTCCCATTCCTGTATCCGAGCGAGGATGCGCAGCTGCTGGCCTGCGAAGAGGTCGAGTTTGAATACAGATTCCTCTATGGCTTCCTGGATCGGGATGGTTCGCGCCTCACCGAGACGCTGAACGCGACCTGGGACCAAGTGGACCTGGAGCGCGGCGTGTTCTGTATGGAGAACACCAAAACGGGCCGATCCCGTGTCTGGAAGCTGGACGCCGCCGTGCTGCGCGCGCTGCAGCTCCGGGCGACGCAGCTAGGCGGAAGCCCCACGGGACGCATCTTCACCGCCCCGGGTGGTCTGCGCCTCACTAGGCAGATGGTTCATGGCCGGTTCCGGAAGCACCTGAAGCTGGCAGGCGTTACGCGGCGCGAGCTGCACACGGCCACGGCCGAGCGCCGCCCCTTGCGCGTCCACGACCTGAGAGCCACGTTCGTGACGCTGGCGCTCGCCGCGGGCAAGCCGGAGCGTTGGGTGATGGATCGCACGGGGCACCAGACGAGCAGTCAGATCGCTCGGTACACCCGCCAGGCGCGGCACGCGGCGGAGCTCCAGTTGGGGTGGTTTCAGGACCTGCCCGAAGCGCTCGCGATGGTCGATCCTGCGGCGTCGCAGAACGCTCGCGCCGTGCCCGGCAACGACGTTCATGCCCAGGATGGCGAGTCGTTGGTCGAGAATGCATTGGCGCAAGCCCTGGACGCCGCGCAGCGCGAGCAGCAATGGGATGCGGTGAAGGAGATCGTTAGGGAGCTGCGCGAGCGCCGGATCGCGCGCGTCGTATCAGTCGTGGCGACCGTCCAAGAGCCCCGGGCCTAAAGGAGATCTCCGGTGACAGGATCGAATCGAGAGCAACTCAGCGTTGTGAGGAGTGGCCCGCCCAGACCCTCTCTGACGGTCTCACCTTCAACGTCAACGAGCAGGTCCAGGGCTAGCGGTCTTCCCCCGCTGTCTGTGCCACCGTCCGGATCCAGCGATGTCCAGTCTATGAGAAAGCACAAGCGCCCAGTGTACTGCGCGATATCGACGAGGCCATAGTTGCGGCGTTCGGCGTAGCAGATGCCGGTCATGTTGCCGTCGGAGAGTTCAACCCATTCGACCCCTACCAGCACTGAGTTGTCACCGCTCGTGTATGATGCGGAGCATCGGCCATTAGCGGAGACGCCAGCCGAACTGCCGTCGCGCCCGGCGAGTCCCTGAACACCCCGAACGCCCTGCTGTCCTTGCACGCCGGTGGCCCCAGTGGCACCGGTGGCACCGTCGCTGCCGTCCGTACCATCGACGCCGTTGCATACCGTCGCACGTTCTTCAGCGTCGACCAGAAGGACTGTACCACCATTGGTACATTCTGCGGCGCTGGCATCCCGTTGCGAGATTTCCGGGACGTGAGAATCGCTGGACCCGCACGCTGCTGTTGCGAAACACACGACCGCGAATAAGGACTTCTCCATGACTCACCTTTCCCCACCGCCTTGGCCAGTCCGGCTGTGGTGCCGCCGGTGCAAGAACGGTTGGCTCAGGCATGAGGTGAACGGAAACGCCAATGAGCAGCCGTAAGGGGGTGAAGTTATGCGCTTTCGAATCCGCTCTGCGGCGCCAAAGATGGCCTGCATCTGTTCGCACTAGCGAATCACCCAGCGCTCGCGCTGTCTCTTTCACAATCAGGGCCCCCCGCGGCCTCTGCTTGGGCGGCCCGATGGGGATGGGCGCTGGCTTTTCCCGCTCGTGGCGAATGCCGCCAAGAACAGCTCACTGGGCAATGCGCTCATGGTCGACCAATAGAGCGGTTAAGACCAATCTCGGCCCTTGCTTGGTGGGGGCCACCCGCTGACGAGCGACTCCGGCGCTCTGAAATCCGGAAGGCGCGTAGCGGCGCGCGAAGACCTTCGGCATCCCCGAAGGACACCCCGTAGCTGGTTTCGGTCGATACCCAAGTCACTACGCGGAGGGCCCATGAGCGGCACCATCCTCGCGCCCGAAGAGCGCGAGCAAATCGTTTCGATCCTACACCGCCATCTGGAACGGCGAGCGGCAGCGTTGCTGCACACTGACCGCCGGACGCTCTACAGAGCTGGCCTCGGCCTCCCGCTGCGGCGCAATGCAGCGGAGTGCATCCGAGCCCGACTGCGGGTCATCGCGGCAGCTGAGGGCGCAGATGTGCCGTCGCAGCGTGCATCGGACGGCACGGCTCTATCTCGCGCTGCCGCCAAGCGCATTCGCCGCGAAGGGTTGCCCGCCGCCGCACGAGCGCTCGACGTTGATGCGGCCGACCTTCTGGGTGCAGCCATCGGCGACTTCCTGCCGGAGGAGGTGGCGGCCAAGCTCGAGCGCGCGTTGCTTCCAGCGAGGGCGTCATGACCTCGTCCGCGCCATCGCTCATGGCGCATGCGGCGTGGCCCCACGTCGCGCCGCTTCTCACGGTCGAGGCGGGCACGCGGCTCGCCAGCGGCAACGTTCATCGCCGCATCGAACTCGAGAGCGCAGGTCTCTCGGAGAGGCAACTCCGGATGCTGCTCACGGTCCGAGTTGCTTGCGCGTCGTGCGGAGCCGGCGTCTGCCCGTTCCGTCAAAGGCTTCGGAGCTCCGCCGGGCGCACCCAGCGACCGGGGCGGCTTTATGTGAGCTTCACCTGTCCGCTCGATGTGTCGCTCGCGTGTGCGCGCGGCAAGGCGGCAAGCGACGCGGCTGAGGCGTTGGCGAAGGCCATCGCGGACCATCGGCGAGCGCCCACGCCGCCACAGGCCGAAGCGCACCACCAACTCAGACTGCGATTGCGAGGTGCCTTGTGAGCGGCTCCTTCGTCAAGATCTATGGCTCGATTCTTAGGTCGTCCGTCTGGCAGCAGCCCCTCGCGACGAAGGTTGTTTGGATCACGATGCTGGCGCTTGCTGACGAACAGGGCGTAGTTGAGTCGTCCATTCCTGGGCTCGCGGCCACTGCTGGCGTCAGCGTCGCAGAATGCGAGGCAGCTCTGACCTGCTTCCTTGCGCCTGACAAGTACAGCGGTTCGAAGGTTGATGACGGGCGGCGCGTGCGCGAGCGCCGCGGCGGCTGGCTCATCATCAATCACAACTATTACCGCGAGTTGCGCTCCGAGCGTCAGATTCGTGAGGCTGACCGCATTGCCGGCAAACGCGCGCAAGCAAGAGCCGTGACCACCCGCAACACGTTGCCAACGCTGCAACATGTTGCCAACGTTGCGGGTGTTGCGCCAAATGCAGAGGCAGATACAGATCTAGGATCTATTTCGTCGAGTTCGGCAGCCGACCCCGACCCGCACGCTCCCTTCGATGCCACGGAGGCGACGCCAATCCGCAAGGCATCTGCTGAGCCGGACGGAAGCGCCAGGACGAGAGCAGCCGTTGCCGAGGTGTTTGGGTGCTGGCAGACCGTGCACGGCAAGCAACGCTCGAAGCTCGAGAGCAAGAGAACCGCTCGCATCAAGGCGCGGCTCGCGGAGGGCTTCACGGTCGAACAACTCTGCAACGCGATTCGAGGCGCGAAGAAGGACCCGTTCCTGATGGGCAAGGATCCGCGCGCCGGCCGTGCTTACGACGGCCTCGAGACCCTGCTGAGAGACGCGGCTCAGGTCGAGCGGCTCATCACGCTGGAGGAGGGCGAGGCAACGGGAGTGCGTGCTGAGCCACCCCAACGCAGTCAGGCGTCGTTGGCGCGAGGGCGCAGCGTGGCCGAAGCCATGAGGCACTTCCAATGAACGCGGACATCATCGCAGCCATCGTTCAGCTCGAAGAGCGTCTGCTCGGAGTCTGGACTCGGCGCCCAAGTCTGCGGGATGCCTGGACTCCTGAGCCGGACGAGTTCTTCACCGTTCGCTCTCAGGCAGTCGCGGCCGCCTGCCGCTCCGTTGCCGACCTGACCGGAGACGACCTCGGAGTTTCCGTGGTGGCTGCCCTTGCTGCCGCAGGCAAGCTTCGGCTTTGGGACGCTGGTGCACCGGTGGTTTCTCACGAAAGCGAGACGGATCCTATCCGCGCGCTCGGGCGGCTGCGCGAGCTACGGGCGCTGCAGGCGCTCGAAAAAGGTCTTGCCCAGACGCTTGCGGGCATCAGTGCGGGTAGCGACGTGTCCGCGGTGCGCGGGCGTGTGCACGAGGCGCTGCGCACGTGCGAGGCCCAGTCGTCCGCAAAGGCCTATTCCGACTCCGAACTGATGACCGAGGCGCTAGCCGCGGTTACGACGAATCGGGTCGCGGGACACTCCAGCGGGTTCGCGCAGCTCGATGAACTGACCGGCGGCTTGCGTCCTGGTCACGTGTGGGTGCTTGGTGCACCGACTAATTTCGGAAAGACGAGCTGGCTGCTCGCGGTGCTCGACCACCACCTACGTTTGCACAAGCGCAAGGCGCTGCTCATCTCGTGCGAAGATGCTCCGGAGCTGCTCGCAACTCGGCTCATGTGTCGACGAGCCGGGCTGCCGGGAGGAGCGGCGCGAGACGGCAGGCTGACGGCTGAGCAGCTCGGGCTGGTAAATGGCGAGATCGTCGCGGCCAGCGAACGCGGGAACGCCCCGATCTTGCTCGACGGTCGCGGTCGAGATACCGAGAGCCTGGCAGGCGACATCAGGACGGCAGTGCGAGCGCACGGCATCGACCTTGTCCTCGTTGATTACTTGCAGTGCATTTCCGCAAAGCGCGAGACGCAGGACAGGCGCGCAGAGATAAACCACGTGGCCCGTTCGATCACGGACGCCATCAAGACCAGCGGTTGCGCCGGAGTGCTTGCGTCGCAACTCACCGGTGAAGATATCCGCGAGAGCCGAGACATCGAGCACGCGGCTGAGGTGGTTCTCATCGGTCGCAAGGGCGACGGCGCAGAGCTTCAGCTTTTCCTGAAGAAAAATAAAACCGGGCCCAAGGACGTGGTGGTCGACCTCACGTGGGACGATCTCAACGGCTCCTTCCGGACAGCGGAAGCCGAAGACTACGGCGCTCGGAGTTGGGATGTTCCGTCCGATCCACGGCCCGAGGAGTGGAATGACTTCGCCACGGCGTGAGCTCCGGATGCCGCCTGCTGACCTGGTCGAGGATCTGATTGTTCGACCCGATGCGTGCCTGGGCGATCCTCAGCGCCTCGCCTGCCGCGCGCTCCCCAGGCACCTGCGACTCTACGTCGCCGCCTGGATGCTCAGCGATGGCACGCTGGAAGGAGACAAGCGCGCCCTGCGAGAAGCTTACCAGCTCTACGAACTCTCGGGGCGCAGCTTGCTCGACCAGCAACGAACGTTGACCACTGCGGACGTCGTCGCTGAGGTGCTGCAGCTGACTCAGATTGCGGAAGCCGCCGGGGCAGGAGATGCCGCGTGACCCCACCCCACGCCTTGGCTGTCGCCCATCTCGGACTCGTCGAGCGCGTGGCGCGTCAGCTTGGTTTGCGCCGCAGCAACGCGCTAGAGGATTGCCTGCAGGAGGGCCGCGTAGCGCTACTCAAGGCAGCCGAGCGCTTCGACCCGAGCTACGGCGTGGCGTTCCCCCACTTCGCTCGGCCGGCGATTGCAGGGGCCATCAAGGCGTGTCTGTGCGCGCTCGGCGCGGTGCGGGAGCCCATCAAGCGGGTCAGCCAGCGAGCGGCTCGAAACGAGCGTGTGCATCCTGTCACCGTGGGCGCCGTGGAAGAGCTCGCGGCGCAGGACGGAGGCGAGGACGCACTGCTCGAGCGAATCGACCAGGGCCGGCGTGAAGCCTGGCTACGGGCACAACTCAGCCAGGTTCCGCGGGCCAGCACAGACGCACTGCTCTCGACCGTGGGCGGCATGCCGGTCGGCGAGTACGCACGGCGCGTCGGGGTCTGCCGTAACACGGTGACGACTCGGGCGCAGGCGGCCATGAGCCACCTGCGATTGGCGGCTGAGGACCAGGGAGGGGCGGAGTGAGGTCTCTCGACCCCGCAAGCGCTCGCAGCGCTGCCACGCTTTGCCGCTGCGCTGCGCCTCGCACAGAACCTGACCGCCCCAGGCAGATCCGGCGACTGCCGACTCAATAGCGAGGCAGCCAGGGGGCTTTGCCGGCTGGGAGAAAAAAGTGAGCGCACAGGTGGGCATCGGCAAGCGACTTACCCAATAGAACCCGGTGGAGAGGTGACATGACGCAAGACGAGCTGAGCAACTGGGTGCGCTCTTCAGGGATCAACGTAGTCGCTGCGGAACTCGGGATGGGTCGCGAGACAATCGCTCGCTATCTCGCGGGCCTCCCTGTCCGGAACGGTACACTCGCACAGCTCGCCGCTGCCAAGGGGCCGCGACAGGGCAATGCTCATCCCAACACTCGCGAAAGCGAGGCACGATGACGCCTGGGCATTGGCTCGGCGACCTCCCAACTCACCGGAGCACGCGACGGCTCCTAGAGCTGTACCAGCGTGATACGCCGCGGCGCGCTGGAGCTGGGTCATGAGCCGCCGCACTCCGAAGCCCAAGTCACTCGACGATGCGGTGAAGGCGCTGACCAGCGCCCGGAAGGAGCGCCGGGTCCAGCTGCGGCAAGGCGGAGGCGGCAACTCCGGCGCTGCGCTCGAAGCGCTCACCGCCCAAGAGCTGGCCGCAATCGAGGCAGCGGGCAAGCCGAACCAATGCTTTGCGGCGTATCCGAGCGGCGCCCGCTGCATTCGAACGGCGCCCTGGCGCGGCAGGATGTGCGCGAAGTGTCTGCGCAGAGGAGCTGGAGTGTGGAGGCCGAAGGGTGCGCCTGATGCACGGTGAAACGTCCGTCACGGCAAGAGCCAATCGCGCCCACTGGCCGAAGTGCGGAGCCCGAACGCGCGGCGCTCGCGCGGGTCGAACGTGTCAAGCAGCTGGGTCCGGGGTCGGCGGTCGATGCATGCAGCACGGCGGTTCCCTGTCGAGCTATCCGCTTGGTTTCACTCGAGTGGGGCCGCGCGAGCGCCGGCAACTGGTGCTCATCAGCGCCACCGATGGCTCCGCCAGCGACTGGATTCTGGCGGAGCCGAGGGATCGCTGTGCCTGGAGCATCTGGGCCGTTCCGCTCGACCTCGTTGAACGCTTAGATCGACGCATCCCGCTCTGCGGTGCGGACCCCGGATTCATCTCTGCGGCGCTCGAAGCCAGCGGGGTCGCTCGGGGCACGGCGCGACGATGGCCCCAGCGCCTGGGATATCGCGTTGTGCTTCGCCTCGCAGAGCGGGGGCGCATCGCGTTTGGGCTGTTCCACGGACTAGACCTCCGAAGAGCTGCACGGGCTCGTGTGAGCCCTACGGGCACCGGCTTGCGTCGAGTCGAGGCGGACGAACTTCTCGCGGCGCTTCGCGCCGCCGGGCAGCGGATTCCGAAAGGCACCCTCACATGAACGACCAGCAGAGACGCGCTCTCAGCGACCCGCGCGAGCCGCGCAGTGCCGACGCCACACTCGCTCCGCCCACGCTGCGTGCCATCGACGGGGACGGCTCACATGCTCACGGCGCAAGGCCCGAACTCAGGCTGATCGAAGGCGGCAGCTTCGACGAGCGGAGCCGCGCGTTGCTCTTGCGATCCATAGGCAGTTTGCAGGCGATGTGGGGCTCGATGGGTGAGGGCGCCGACAATGAAGGACGGAAGTAAATGGCATCATCGTGGCTTGGCATGAGCAAGTCCGAGCGCGACGCGATTCGCGCCGAGAATGACGGCTTCGACGAGCGCGCAGCGGACATGCTGAATCCAGAATCTCCCAACTACGTCGGCCCAGGATACGCTGACCAGGGCAAGCAAGATGCAAACGGCAGGCGCGTTCTGACGCTGAACGACTCGTACGCAAACGATAGGTGGCAGCATGAAAAAATGTCGCCGGCCGTTCCAGAGAACCCCAACCCCTCGACTGAGGATCTCGTCGCTGGCATCGAGGCGATGGTCGCGCCGCCGCCCCAGCCTCAGCCGAAGGCCCCCATCACGACCGCGCGCGGCGGCACCAGCGGCTTCCGACCCACACCCTTGCCCACCGCTGCGGCCGGCCAATACGCACCCCCTAGCGCGCTTCAAACGCCCC
>Ga0207684_10006896_pt1 | contig 10276 bp, 9 predicted proteins | sample KBSK5501metaG_FD_184342 | JGI IMG/M metagenome (GOLD analysis project Ga0207684, IMG submission 184342) | Corn, switchgrass and miscanthus rhizosphere microbial communities from Kellogg Biological Station, Michigan, USA - KBS K5-50-1 metaG... | ecosystem: Host-associated > Plants > Roots >... | reverse complement strand
CGATACCCCTCATGGCAACGCAGGCATTTCACCGGTATCGCACGGGCGTGGTGGCCCTCATCGCCTTTGACGCCTACACCGACTTCCAGTATGGGCAACTGGCGAGCGGTTTCTGGGGACAGGTGGCCTTCGCAGGCGTCACCGCCTTCATTGTCGCCTTTTTCGGCGTGATCGGCTTTCGCCTGATCGAACATGCGGTGACCGAGTGGAGCCGCTAACACAAGGAGGCTCGCATGAGCGAAGCACCACGCGAAGAGCAACCTGAAGAGCAACACCCACCCACCCCGCTCGTGCACTCCCTGGGGTACGGCGCAGGAACCTTTCTGGTAGCAGGCATGGTTGACTTACTGGCGCATTTAGGCCCCACCGGCCTGGTCGTCGGGGGGATCATTGCCTATGCCGCCGCCAGGCACGGTCCTGAGCTGGTGGAGCAGGTGCGGGAGAATCTTCCCTCCCCTGCTTCACCCCAGGCATCCAGGCCGACGAGCAATGCACCTGCACTGCGGCGCGAGAGCAAACGCACCTTCCTCGACCGCGCCCTGGGACGGTTTCCACCAGCGGAAGAGGACACCATCCTCGTCGAGGAACCGGAAGCACTCCCGCCGGAACCAACCAGACAGACGAGGCAACTCTTCACCGCGATCACCCATCCCATCCGCCTCTCGCCTGAGCTTGTCCTGGAAGCCGATGCGATCGTGGGGGCCGGGATCAACATCTTTGGCGTCAAAGGCAGTGGTAAAACCGGCACGGCGGCGCGGCTGGCGGAACAATTCGCCCGCTTGCGCGTCAGCGAGGTGCTCTTTGACCTCAAGGGTGATCTGCTCTCGCTGGTGACCGACCGCCGCCAGGATGGCAGGCCCTTTGTGCCGCATGGTATTGTCGGGGTGCGGGGACACGCCCCGCGTGGGCGGTCGGTGCTCTCACTCGGCCTGCAAGTCGTCTACGATCTGCGCACCTGGCAGACCCCTGAGCAGATGGGAAACAGCATCTGTGTCGTCGTCGAGGACCTGCTCGAGACGGTCTCCCGCACGCCGGAGGGGGAGGAGCCTGCCCCCTGCCTGGTGTTCCTGGACGAGGCCGAATACTGGCTGCCACAAGCCCAACCCTCCTACCTGAGCGTCCACACCTACAAGCGCCTCTTGGACGCCTTTCATACCCTGGCGACGATGGGCCGCTCACGGGGGCTCGCTCCGGTGATCGCTACCCAACGTATCGCCAAGGTGAACAAGGACATTATCGCCCAGGCCGAGATGCACGTGTTTATGAAAGCTGTGCTCGACATCGATTTGGACCGCTACTACGACTACTTCAACAAGTCGCTCGTGAGCAGGGAACAGCTCCGTGGGTTCCAGGCGGGTGAGGCGGTGGTGTGCCTGCCCGATGGCAGCCAGACCATCACCCGCCTGCTCCAGCGCGAGAGCCGCCACCTTTCCCATACCCCGCATGTCACGGCAGCTCTTACCAAGTTTGCTGGCACGGCGCTATGCGGGCCCGTGGAACTGGACGGCGAATTGGCAGCGGCACCGCCGTCGCCAGCAGCCACAGGGGTGCCTTCGGCAGACCAGGCAACGAGGTGCATCACTGCCCCACCGCCAGTACAGCCCGCGCTCCCGGAGCAGCAGGGGCAACTGGGATCGCTGTTTCCCTCTCCACATCGGCTGAGCCAGCCCAGTGCAGCTACGCCTGCTCTGCATCCGACCAGGGCGCGGCTGACGCCCGAACTAGAGCAAGCGTTACAGGCGTGGCAAGCGGGAGCAACGACCGCCCGTGGACTGGCCGCTGCCCTCAAAGAGCGGGGCATGCAGTGCGAGAAGGATAAAGCCGCCGCACTCATCAGGCGGTTGCGTGAATTGGGAGAACTCCCGTAGTGTCTGTCTGTCTGCTACCGACGACAGACAGACACAACATGCATGCTCAAGCGGCAGGAATGAGGGCGAGCAGACAGACGACAGACAGACACGAAAGAGCAACGGAGGGAGACATGACAACTAACGTACCACCACAACTACAACCGCCACACCCACCCACTACAAGCTGGAGAGAGGCCGCTTTAGCGAAATCGGAGGTGATCTCCGATGCCTGGGAAGTGACCAAGACGTATGCGGGCCGCCTTGCCGAATGGGTGTTATTCGGCTGCATGGTGATGAACATTCTCGAAATCCTGGTCACGCTGCCGTCTGCCCTCAGTAACATCGTCCTGGGAACGCAAGTCGTCATGCTGGACGTGGGCGGTTTCAGCCTTGCCAGCATGGGCGAGCAGGCCCGCCAGCAGGGGGACGAACGCGCCGCCCGCAAAGCGTCCGTCACGGGGAACTTCCTCATCGGGGTCACCATCGTGACGCTGCTGCTGGTCACGATTGGCCTGTTATGGTCTGCGGCCAAGCATGACACGGATATGGCGGAAAAGGGCCTCATCCTGGTCCGGGTGATCATGACGGTCATCTACGGCCATGTCATTCACAGCTTGCGCAGTGTGACAGCACACAGGCAGCACACTACCTTCACCGAATACCTGATCGAACTCGCGGCACGCATCACCGAAAGCGAACAGCGCATCACCGCACAGTATACCGAACTGGTGGAGCGAACAGCGAGCGAACTTTTGGCACACTTCACCGAACACGTTGAGCGAATAGCGAGCGAGCATCCCGCACTTCCCGAACTGGCACCTCTCGCTGCAACTGTCGAGATGCATACCCGCATGCTCACCGAACTGGCAGCGCTTCCCGGCCTGCTTGAACAGCTACGACAGGCGATCCACACACAGGTACGCACCGTTGTGCAACAAGAGATGCAGACCGCGGTGGCAGCGCACACCGAACACCACCGAACACCACCGAACACCATGCGCCCGAAACTTTCGGTGGTAGAAGCGAATACCGAACACCTAACAGCGAACAGCACACCGAAAACGAACAGGACCGAAAGCGATAAAGGGACGTTTGTGCTGCGCTGTCTCACTGATACCCCGAGCATGCGCAACACGGACATTCAGCGCAAGGCGCGTGAGCAGGGCATCACCATTTCGCCTGCTTACATTAGCGAAATCCGGAAAGCGTTCTTCAGAGAGCAAACCGCCTAGCTGATAGAGCGAACCGACCCTTACCGCCGGGCAGTAGCTCAGAAAGAATGGAGTAGTAGCAGAAGCAGGAGGTGAACAGGATGCAGCTCGTTGAACAGCATTGCATCAGGAAAAGTGACCCGCGCTACAGCATAATTGACGAAGCGGCTTTCAAGTCGAAGAACCTGTACAATGCGGCGTTGTACGAGATGCGGCAAGCATTTATTCATCACGGCGTCTATCTCACCTATGAAGAGATGGACAAGCGCATGCAGCTGCATGAAGCCTACAAAGCCCTGCCAGCGAAGGTGTCACAACACGTGCTCAAGCAACTCGCTGATGCCTGGAAAGCGTTCAGAGAGGCAAAAGCGTCCTACAAAGAAGACCCGTCCAGGTTCACCGGACGCCCACGACTGCCCAAGTACAAGCACAAAACCGAGGGGCGCAACATTCTTACTTACACCATGCAAGCGGTGAGTCGTGGGAAGAGAAGCTTGCAACGCGGCATCATCAAACCCTCGATGTTGCCCATCGAGGTGAAAACCCAACAAGACCCCAGGCAGATCGATCAAGTGCGTATTATCCCCCGAAACGGCCATTACGTCGTTGAAGTGATTTACCGCAAAAAACCCGTCCAGGCACACGTAGACCCCGCTTTCTGCGTTGCCATTGATCTTGGCGTCACCAACTTAGCGGCGATAACTTCAAACCGAGAGGGTTTTGTCCCTCGATTGGTTAACGGTCGAACGCTCAAAGCCATGAATCAGTGGTATAATAAGCGCATGAAAGAGTTAACGCTGTGCCTTCCCAAAGAGGACCGAGAGCGTGTCACCAGGCAGATGGAGAGACTCACCAACAAACGCAACCGTCAGGTGAACCACTACCTGCACACTGCCAGCAAGCGCATGATCGACTTTCTGGTACAAGAGGGAGTGGGAACCATCATTATAGGGAAAAATCCGCTCTGGAAGCAGGAAGCGGGCATGGGAAGACGTAACAATCAAAACTTTGTGCAGATACCTCATGCACGGTTCATTGACATGCTCACCTACAAAGCGTCTCTTGTGGGCATCCAGGTCGAGATACAGGAAGAAAGCTACACCTCACAGGCCAGCTTTCTTGATCTGGACCCGATCCCTACCTACAAGCCTGACGATGATACAGTGTACAGCTTTAGTGGCAAGCGGATCGGACGGAGAAAGCGCCTGTATCGCGCAAAAGACGGGCGTGTGATTTGTGCTGATGTGAACGGTTCCTACAACATCTTGCGCAAACGTAAGCCTGATGCATTTGCTCATGTCGATGCAAAGGGACTAGCGGCCTATGTAGTTCAGCCCTTACGGTTAGCCATAACCGTCTAAATCCAACAAAACGTGTGGTGTCCATACAATACCATATGTTTTGGAACTATGCTATGATTGTGTCCATGACAAACCGGAATGACAGTAACGAGATTCAAGAACTACACGCGTATGTGCGCGGATGGGTGCAGGGGGTCGGCTTCCGCTACTTTGTCATTGAAAATGCTCTGACATTAGGCCTGCGCGGATATGTACGCAATGGGAGAGATGGCAGTGTAGAAGTACTGGCTCAGGGACCTCGACCCGCCCTCGAACGCCTGCTTGCTCTGCTGCGGCAGGGACCACCTGCCGCCCATGTGAGCGAAGTACGCACAGAGTGGGGGAAGCCAACAGAGCATCTAAGTGGATTTCATGTCCGCTGGTGAATAGTAGAGGTAAATCATGATTGATCGCGAAACAGTAAAGCACGTAGCAAAATTGGCCCGCCTGGGTCTGACCGAAGAAGAAGTTGATGTTTTTGCAAGTCAGCTCTCCGTTATCCTGGAGAACATTGCCAAATTGCAAGAGGTAGACGTGAGTGGAGTATCCCCCACCGCGCATGCGTCACGTTTGAGTAATATCATGCGGGCCGATATCCCACAGCCATGCTATCCGCCAGAAGTATTGCTTGCCAATGCCCCCGAACAGGAAGACAACTATCTAAAAGTTCCCCCGGTGCTGGAGGAGTCGTAAAAACATGACTGAATTATATACATTAACCATTCACGAAGCTGGAGAATTGCTACGACAACGCAAAATCTCCTCGGTCGAACTAACACGCGCCCATCTTGACCGCATTCGCGCGATGGATGACAAGGTCAAGGCGTTCACCCTGGTAACCGATGATCTCGCTATGATGCAAGCAGAGGAGGCTGACCGGCGCTTCAGCAGTGGGGCCACGGTATCACCACTGACGGGTATTCCCCTGGCGATTAAGGACGTAATTTGCACGAAGGACATTACCACCACCTGTAGCTCCAACATGCTTAAGAACTTCAAGCCGCCTTTCGACGCCACGGTGATGGAGCGCCTGAACGCGGCAGGCGTGGTAATGCTCGGCAAGACAAACATGGATGAGTTCGCAATGGGTTCTTCCACTGAGCACTCTGCTTTCTTCCCGACGCACAATCCCTGGGACCTTGAACGTGCTCCCGGCGGCAGCAGTGGCGGGTCCGCAGCAGCAGTGGCGGCAGGCATGGCAATGGGCGCCCTTGGAAGCGACACCGGCGGCTCGATTCGCCAACCCGCGGCATTAAGTAATGTTGTGGGCCTCAAGCCTACCTATGGCAGAGTCTCGCGCTTTGGGCTGGTTGCGTTCGCCTCGTCACTCGATCAAATCGGCCCTTTTGCACGCGATGCACGCGATGCGGCTCTGATTTTGCAGGCGATTGCTGGCTTCGACCCACGAGACTCGACCAGTTCTCCCGAACCTGTACCGGACTTTAGCGCGTCACTGAACGACTCGATCAAAGGCCTGCGCATTGGCGTGCCAGAGGAATACTGGGTAGATGGGACACAGCCAGGAGTAGTCAAAGCCGTGCGCGACGACATTGAAAAACTGCGCGAGATGGGAGCAGAGGTCAGCGAAGTCTCCCTGCCGCATACCAAATATGGCGTCGCAGCCTACTACATCATAGCCCCGGCAGAAGCAAGCGCCAACCTTGCTCGTTACGATGGCGTCAAATATGGCTATTCCTACCGTGACACCAACGATATATGGGAGTTATTGGAGAAGACACGCGAGTATGGGTTCGGCCCGGAGGTCAAGCGCCGCATCATGCTCGGCACCTACGCTCTCTCTTCCGGTTACTACGATGCTTATTACAAGCAAGCAGAGAAGGTACGCACACTGATTACCGAGGACTTCACACGCGCTTTCGAGCGCTTCGATGTACTGGTCAGTCCTGCTTCACCATCGGTAGCGTTCAAGATCGGCGAGATATCCGACCCGTATGAGATGTATCTCCAGGATGTGTTCACCATTCCGGCGAACCTGGCGGGCATCTGTGGCGTTTCGGTTCCAGGAGGCTTTAGCAATGGCCTGCCCGTGGGCTTGCAACTGCTGGGCAACTTCTTCGCCGAAGATCTAATCCTGCGTGTTGCTGCGGCTTTTGAACATGTTACCGACTATCACACATGTTGGCCTAAGGCAGTGTGAATGATCCCAGTACGACCGCATCCGTGGTCGTACCGGATTTTCCCTGCCCTGGAGGATTGATGATACGCCGTTCTGTTGCTATTGCTCTACTATTCATCTCAATCAGCACCATCATCGCGGTGCCTGTGCTCATTTTCACACCTCTAGGGGCACACCTGTTCAATGGATCTACTCCAAATGACACAATCAACACCTCCACTTTCATATCCATTACGCCAACGCCCACCCAGAAACCTACACCCATCCTTACCGTCAGAGGAAAACCGCCAGCCATTACTGCAACCGAGGCCATCTTAATGGACAATGATACGGGGCATATGCTCGATGACCTGAGCGGCGAGAAGCCAGTGCCAATGGCAAGCACGACCAAGATTATGACCGCCCTCATCGCCATCCAGGTGGCCGATTTGAACGAGGTTGTCACCATCCACCAGGATGCGCTTAACGAAGTAGCTCAACATGACGGCAGCAGTGCGAAACTACACCTAGGCGACCAGTTGACACTCAAAGACCTGCTCTATGCCTTGATGTTGCCCTCCGGCGACGATGCCGCTATTGCCATCGCCGATGCCGTGGGCGGGTCTACAGCCAATTTTGTGAACATGATGAATCTTTTTGCATATCGCCTGCACCTTTTCCAAACACACTTCATCAACCCCGATGGGCTGACCTACTACGACACAAACCTCCAGCCCATACCGGGCCACTATACAACGGCTTACGACCTTGTACGCCTGGCACGCTATGCCATGACCATCCCGCTTTTTGCCCAGATCGTCCGCACGCAGCACTACCAGGTTCCTGCTACTGCGTCACACTTTAGCTACTCATGGGACAACATCAACGCACTACTCAAAGCGTATCCTGGAGCGACCGGCATCAAGACCGGTTTTACTGTCGAGGCCGGGGAATGCCTGGTCTTTTCCGCCACCCGTAATGGTCACCACTTGATCGGTGTCGTTCTGCACAGCATCAACGAAAATCACCGCTTCATTGATGCGCGCATACTACTCGATTGGGGATTCTCGCTACCACTACTGGCACCAGGCCCGTGAAATCGATAGAACGCCTGGTTTATGCATAGTCCCCCACCTTTCGCGGCATAGGTACTAGATTTATCGCGTCTGCAGCAGAGAAAGGAGGGAGAACATCTGGGCCTGCATGCTTGCCACTATTCGACGCGATTACGCGTGTCGTAAACGATCCTAAGGAATGATGTCAAGCGTTGACAAACACGTACACCTGTTCTATACTTCCTCTATGAAGTTACGTCAGTCCGCCAAACAACAAAGCCGGGTCGATGCTGAGATCGCAGGCATCCCTCACGCATACGCCCAAGAGTGCAAGCGGCAGATGTGGACCCGTCATGCGGAGGCACAGGGTGCAACTGGTTGAGCAGCATGTCATCAGCAAGAGCGACCCGCACTTCCAGAGGATCGATGAGATGGCCTTTGCCTCCAAAAACCTCTGGAATTTGGCCAACTACTATGTGCGCCAATCCTTCCTCTTCGAACACATCTACCTCAACAACACTGCTGTCTATCATCTGGTCAAGTCGTCTGATGCCTACCAGGCCTTGCCTCGCAAAGTCAGCAATCAAGTCTTGATCCAACTCGACAAAGCCTGGTCCGCTTTCTTTGAGGCGGTGGAAGCGTACCAAGAGCATCCAGAGCAGTTCACAGGCCGGCCCCAGCTCCCCAAGTACAAACACAAAACCTCGGGCCGCAACCTCCTCGTCTTTGAACTGGGAGCGATCTGGAAAGCGCATTTAGCCCATCGGGAGATAGCCGTCTCACAGCTTGGGTGGCTCGCCGAAACCAAGCAGAACCCCAAGCAGATCAAGCAGGTCAGAATCGTGCCCAAAGCGGATCACTATGTGGTCGAAGTAATCTATCAGGCACAGGCCAAACCAGCACCGGTGGACCAGGACCTCTTTGTCGCTCTTGATCCTGGTGTCCAGGTGTTGGCCGCCCTTACCTCCAACAAGCCGGGCTTTTTCCCCCGTTTGGTTCCAGGCGGTCCGCTCAAAGCCACCAACCAACTCTACAACAAGCTGCGCGAGCATGAGCAGAAGAGGCTTGCGAAAGCAAAAGAAAAGCGTTGTACCTCCCATCGCTTAGATCGGATTACGACGAAGCGCAATCGCCGGGTGATGCACTATCTGCATACGGCCAGCCGTCGCATCATAGATCTGTTAGTGGAGGAAGGGATTGGAACGCTCATCATTGGCAAGAATCCCTTCTGGAAGCAAGGGGTGGAATTGGGCCGTCGCAACAACCAGGAATTCGTGCAAATTCCCCATGCCACGTTCATCGAGCTGTTGACCTACAAAGCCGAGTTGGTCGGCATCACGGTGCTGATTACCGAAGAGTCCTACACCAGCAAAGCCAGCTTCTTGGATCGCGATGTGCTCCCTATGTATGATCCTACCCAAGGAGCGGAACAAGAGGACAAACCGCGCTTCTCAGGCCGGAGAGAAGGACGCTGGTACCGAGTCAAAGGACGAGAGCCTATCCATGCGGATGTCAATGGCTCCTACAACATCGGACGTAAAGTATTCCCGACAGCTTTCGATAGCCGAGGGATAGAGGCCACCGCAGTTCGGCCCAGGCGGCTTGCCGTCTAAACGAGGCTCATGTCATCAGTTGTCATGAGTTCTTGATACTGTCCCTACTAGCAACGTTGAAACAAACATGATAAAATAGTCTCCTATACTGTATGCTGAATTCGAGTGAAATAAATATGCGTTACGCCATTTTTTCCGATATACATGCCAACCTGGAAGCTCTGGAAGCGGTACTCGCCAAGATTGATGAGCTCGCGCAAGAGGAACCAATTGACCAGATTTGGTTCCTTGGTGACCTGGTCGGTTATGGACCAGATCCCAATGAATGCATAGCCAAACTGCGTGAACGAACTGACGTCATCATCGCCGGAAATCACGATTGGGCAGCCGTCAGCAAAATTGACCTGGAAGACTTTAGTGCTGCGGCCCGTATATCGGCGGAATGGACTGCTGAGCAATTAACGGAGGAGCATCGTACGTTCCTGGCTAATCTGCCAGAGCGCATTGAAATAGGCGAGTGTACAATCGTACACGGTAGCCCCTTTGGACCCCTCTGGGAGTATTTAACTTCCGATATCCTGGCGGAACGCAGTTTTCAATACTTCAATACTCGCTATTGCTTCGTTGGACATACTCACGTGCCTGTAATCTTCCAACAGCCAGATACACTTGCTAATACTCCCACGCTTCCCCTGGCTAGTGTTGAACAGAGTGCGACAGACCGGTCCCAGTTTAATGGCATTGAAAACCATATGGATGAAGACGATGTCGAAACCGCAGAAATGGTAGCAGTGCAGCCACCAGCACCGCAATCAACACAGACCGCAACGACAGCCGGCAGCGCCATGAGCGCCTACAAAGACCCGGAAAGCGGTGATACCGTCACTGAAGAAGAAGCTAACACGCTTTTAGAAGATCAATTACAAGCTCACAACGATTCACTTATCAGTATAGAGGCTGTTTCAGAAACAGGAGCAGGCACAACTATCGAAGAGGCAGCTTCAGCGGGCCAAGACAATACCTCTACACCAGCAGTCGATGTCAAGGAACAGCTTACAGCATCACCCGAAGAAGTCACTTTTAAGAAAGAAGAAGACAACATCACACCTGAAGATACTTCCATAGAAGAAACTGGCGCGACCCAGGAGATA
>Ga0207684_10006895_pt1 | contig 10277 bp, 14 predicted proteins | sample KBSK5501metaG_FD_184342 | JGI IMG/M metagenome (GOLD analysis project Ga0207684, IMG submission 184342) | Corn, switchgrass and miscanthus rhizosphere microbial communities from Kellogg Biological Station, Michigan, USA - KBS K5-50-1 metaG... | ecosystem: Host-associated > Plants > Roots >... | reverse complement strand
ACGGAACACCTTTATTTACACGGGAACAAGTTTGTTTACCAGGGAACAACTTTATTTAACTTCTACAACAGCGAATAGATCATCACGAGGACTGCGAGAATTTTATCCACCATCTTGCTGCTTCCCTTATATATATATACGTTATGTACTGTTTCCGGTGTACCCTGGAACGTTTGCCCTATTGTGTCATGCTTCTGCCATGCGGACCGTATCCTCACCGGTATGACGGGCCTCTGGCGGCATTGCGCGCGTCCTCTCGCACGAACACGCCCGCTTTCTCAAGCAGGCGGCGCAGAGTGAGCAGCGACGTCCCGGTAGGGAAAATAGCGAGGGTAGAGGGGGTGAGCGTTCGCACCTCGATCCGGTTCTCTGCGAGCAGGCGGGAGAGGTCGAGGGCCACCTGCTCGCTCGATGTGTCGACCAGGATGATCTCTGCCAGAGTAGCTCCTTTATACGCCCGGGACCAATCGTTGATCGTATAGGTCACGTTTTGTGCCAGGCCTGCTCGTGCATGCTGCGCGAGCAGGGTGATGACCTGCTGGACGCTGTAGCCGGCTGCCATGCCCCGCAGGAGGGCCTTTTGCGTCAGGGTGAGGGTGGAGACCGGCCCGATGCGCTTGATCTCGGCCCAGTGTAGCAACTGGTACAGCACGGGCATGGCCGGTTGCAGGAGCAGCAGTTCAAAGCTGGGTTGAACGACGAGTGGGCGTTCTTCCGGCGTGAACCAGAGGCCAGCCGCTGTATCCTCACCCACGGGTCCATCCGCCAGGGCGACCGCACCCAGCGGTGTGAGCTGGAACCACTCCGCAGGATGGGCCGCAGACCCTGTCGCCAAAGGCTCGCATGGGTATCCGAGAGAGACGAGGCCCATCTCGTGCAGCGCCGATCCCATCAGGCCCACATAGAGCTGACCCTCTCCTCGCTGCATCCATTGTTCCCGGCGTGCCCGTACCGAGGACGGCTGGGACGCCTGCCTGTCATAGCGGGTGGTCGAAGCTACGAGTGAGATGGGCTGCTCTTTCCAGAGGGCGTACAGGAGGGTATCGAGGCGGTACCAGCGCTCCGGAAGGCACGATCGCAGGTGGTGAAGCAAGGCCTTGCGCCCCGCGCCGGTATTGTACCCGGATGGATAGATCAGCTTCCCATCGGCGTGAACGTCGTACCAGGTGGTGCTCCGTTTCCACTCCTCTAGCACGAGGCGCACCTGGTCCACCAGGCTGCGTTGTTCCCACGCGGGCAGGTTGTGGCCAGCCTGGTAGCGGGCTTTTTCCTCGCCATACGGCGAGGCGCACCGCAGCAGGCCCATGCTTTGTGCCATCTGAAAGACCTGGTCGACGTATGTTTCGCCCTCCAACTCCCGCATGCGGGGCTGGCCATGCAGCAGCGGGCGGATCTTGGAACTCACCTTTTTGGGGAGTTTGCCCTCTTTTGTCGGTTCCACATCGTGCTGCAGCACGTGTCCGATGATCGTTGCCAGGTCATAGCAGATGCCCGGCTGGCCTTCCTGGATGGTTGGGGGCACAATCGTGACCGGAAGGAGCGAAAGCCGCTGCTCATCGGCGGCGTGATCCCGCACCTCGTGCTCGATGATGTCGAAGAGGTCATGCGGGATGCTGAGCCAGCGCTCGGTCGACACGGTGAGCGTATCGAAGGCCAGGGCGTGGCTCTCGAGCTGGTGGAGCGCCGCGAAGAGATCTTCTTCCGTACCACCGAGCAAGGCGCGGACCGCCTGCATGCGTGCCTTGCCCTGCTGCTCACAGCACAGCCAGATGTAGAGGCGCTGCGCGCCGGGGTCGAGTCGCCCGAGGAGTTCGGTGGCGATAGGCGAACCCGAGAAGGCCGAGGCGACGCGCGTGCGCAGGTCGGCTGGATGGCTAATGGACGACCATGCGCTGCTCGAATAGGATAACCTGGTGGGAGACGTCGAGATGTGGCAAAGGCCGGCCAACTTCTCGAGGTCGTTCCAGTCGAACTGGGCGAGCAGATGCGAGAGTGAGTGCGCGGAGCGGTCAGCGTAGCCCTTGAACAGCTCCATGCCGGTGCGCTCCAGCGCCTCGCCGCACTCGCGTAAGGCATAGAGCATCCGCACCGGTCCGGGTCGTGGATTGACAGCCATCAGGCCGGGCAAAACCTCCCCCTCATCGATCAAGCCCCATTCCTGGATAAGCCGTGAAATGGTCAGAGACCCCTGCTCGGGAGGGAGTTTGGATTTTTTGATCACCCGGTCAGCTGGTATGCCTTTTCTGCGCGCGGGGGCCTCAACGACCTGAAACAGGCAGGTCCGCTCCGGCGGGGAAAGCTGCTCCCACACGGAACGGGCGGCGTGATGGTCGCGCATGCGCTCCTCGATACGCGTCAGAACCGATGGCGATGAGAGATCGACGTGCCAGAGGCGGGCCACCCGTTCCAGGAGAGAGATATCGGCTTGCACCTTCCCCCTGAGTGATTTCATCGAGACGTCGATCATGTGACTCCGTGCTCCTTTGCGCAACCGTTTAGGCATAGCATACCAGAAAATCCTCGCGCCTGGCGATATTCCGGCCTATTTTGGGGAGAAATGCTGTGGAACCGGGAGTTGCTCTTACGTTTAGAAAGAAGAATGAGAATGAGAGGGAATGGTACCAGGGTGCTATCATCACAAGGGCATGAAAGGGGCAGATCGTCATGCAACAGGACCTGGGGATACGAACACTGCAACAAGACGCCTATCGCAGAGGGGGCGAAGTCAAGCAGGCACATGTGCAGAGGCGCCGTGTGCTGCAGGGGGTGGACCTGCTCATGTTGGCTGCGGATTATGCCCACCTGATGCTCTTCAAGGAGTTGCAGCAATCCTGGGAGGTGACGAATAGGTATGAGCGCGCGGGACTGCGCCTGCGTGCCTTTCGGCGTGGGTATGAGGATGGGCCGCGGGGTGCCTTTGATGAAGCTTTCCGAGCAAGTCTGTCTGGCATCCCTCGGCGCAGGCAGAGGAGGCGGGGAATGCATCGATCTCTAGCACCCCAGGGCACTTGACCAGGCCCGTCCACTACCCACCCCGTTCGCCTTCTCACAGCGGAACGATGGCCCAGCAAGCGTTGCTATCGGTCGCCACGAGCGCGGGTGAAGCGAGACAGCGAGCCCACTACCCGCGTGGCTATCCGGTATCTTTTGCGCGAGAAAAGTGATCCTTCCATGCCAAACCCGTTGGAATTGGAACAGGTTGAGCATATCGCCAGGGATGGTATGCGTTCCTCTCGTCCTAGGAGTACTGTGCCTCTACGTCTCTTCCGAGAACAAGGGTTCACTCCTGGCTGTGGACTTTGTTCGCTCTGCATACATTTCCTCGACCGACAGTGACCGTTCGCGCAACTCGAATGAGAGAGGTCCGAGGTACTTTTTGATGTTGCCCTGCGGCAGGTTGACCCAGTCGGTTCCCTCTTCGATCATGGCTCTCAGCCATTTCAGCAGGACGCGCTTGTAGCTCACCTGTTTCACGAGTCCCCAGGTGTAGGCGTCCACGATCCAGAGCGCGGTGGAGCCCCTGGGCATGCTGTACTCGAGGAGCGCTTCATCGCCGAGCACGGCGAGGATCACAGCCGGGCGCAGTCCCTGATTGACCTCAACATGGGAGTGCTGACCGACTTTCGCCTTCTTCGTCTCACGCGTCTCCCGCTCGCGAGCGGCTGCCGCAGCCTTTTCTGCCTCCGCTTTCATGAGGGCCTCTATGCGGCGTATGCCCGTGCCATGTCCAAGGATTTGCACGCTGCGCCAGTGGGCGCGCTTCATCGCTTCAACGCGGGCGACCCCGCGCGTTTCCATCACGTAGGCCAGTTCTTCCATGAACGCGGCCCGGTAGATGTCCTGATACCCCCGGCGGGCCAGAATGGCGATGATGCCCGGCGTGTATGCTTCAATTTTCTGCTCTATGAGCGCGGCCAGATCGGTCATGGGTTTGTTTCTTCCTCCAGTGAGTGACAGAGACCGAGCGACTTCAGTGATCGATGATGCCGGTCGTGTCCCTGCCGAGGGCGTCGTACATTTTATAGACCATATTGACTGCCAGCGATTCCGGGAGCCAACCGTCGTCATAGAGCCGGTTGAGCGTGACAAGTTCATACAGAGAGACCGCTTTCAGATCGTCCTGAACACGGGTGTAGAGATCCTCCAGCCATTCCACAAACCATCCCGGCCCGTGTTCGTACACACTGACCGCGCCTTCGATGAACGTCAGTACGAGTTAGATGTCGATACAGGGTTCCATCTAGGATTCCTCACTTTTTTGGTAGAGAGTTCCTTGCGCTATCCTCTTTTCAATCTGGTTTACTCGTAAACGATCTCGACCGGAGGGAACCGGACCCAGGCGATGAACTCCTTGTTCACCCAGCGCTGCGCGACCCGGCCTACATCCTCATCGCTATAGCTTCCCAGTACCACTGGCAGCGACCAGGCCCGGTTTCCACACTCATCGGCATAACCCTGTTTTTCGATCAGAGCGCCCTGCCCCGTGAAGAACTCGACAGTACCCTCGGCATCGATACTAATACTCGTCCGACAGCAGCTGTCATGGCCCACCTGTCGGCAGAAGTCACGTGTCTCTACCAGGGCATTGACGACCTGTTCAAACGTGACGGCTTTTGTCTCTCCTGACATCCCTATGCTACCCCTTTCTCTTGCCCCTGGGGGTGTTCATCGAGCCACGAGGCTACTCTTCCAAAGGGATAATCACCGAGCCAGGCCTGCCAACCCGGATGCGTCCGCTCCAGGTAGTTGCAAAGACTGTTTGCATCAATAGTGGTGATGCCCTCTCCTTTCATGGCATCGCAGATCGGCTGCAGATCCAGTTCCATTGTTTTCTCCCTCCTCTGGTGAGTACAGGTTCACAGCGGTGCAGTTGCACCACCTTCTATAAACAAGTGTACCTGGAAGTGCGCAACGAAATCTGTCGCTGGGCACTGACTTTGGGAAAGCCTTTTCGGTTGCCGCCAGAATGGCCTGCCCCGATTTCCCCCTCTACGCAGAAAGTTTGCTTGCCCATTCATTGCTCTGGCCTGCTCTCAACTGCCCTACGACGAGATAGCCTGGGTGGGATGCAGCCATCTCCGCTTCGGGCAATGATACTCTGCCATCTCTTCGCTCACCATCGTGAGCAGCAGGGCATGGCACAAACAGTCTGCCCAGTTGCTTTCCAACCGGGTCGGTCTCGCTAGCTCATAATAGCGATACAGGCATTGATTGATCTGGAGGTCCGTAAAGGTTCGGACGTGTGCCAGGTCATCCTCGGTGGGTTGGCGGCCAGCGTTGATCGCCAGTTGCACCATAGTCGCCAGCTCCGTGTTGTCAACTGCGCTCAGGTCGACCAGCTCAACTGGAACCGTTTTTCTTTTGCGCATCTCGATTCCCTCTCATTTTCCTCGTCTTGCGAATGGAAGGCTGCCACGAACACTCCCTGCTCCCGCGCTGTTTGCTGGTGTGCAACGGCATCCGTAGCAGTCTGCGGCGAAGTCAGGGCGCGCTGCTACACCTCTATCAGCTCAACCGGTGGGCTCATCTCTACCCGCGCCCCTTCTCCATTGCCCTGGGTACAGGCCCTGCGGAGCCGCCGCTGATTGGTTTCGTCCAGGAACCAGTAGCGGCGCAGGCCGGCAAGTGGATTCGCCTTCCACTCCTTGTAGGACGAGAGATCGGCCAGCGCTTCGCGGAACAGGAGCGCCATGCCCCGCCAGGGCCAGCACACCAGCACATACTCAGGAGCGACAAAGCGCTGGATGTACCCCCACCGCGTTGCGTCGCATTCGCCACGCAGGATTACGGTCTCGTAGAGCGCAAAGGGACACCCCTCTGCCCGATCAGCCTGGGCCTCAAGCTCTCCGATACGTCTTTCAATACGCTGCCGGAGTTCGCGGAAGGCACCGCCCTCTACACCAGCCGGCGCGTCCCAGCGGTAAAATCCCTCGTAGTTGTTCCAGAGCTTGTGCGTGCCAAAGGCGTAGAGGCCCAGGTAGACACAAGGGACGCCGAACTCTGCGCGGATGCCCTGCGCGATCTTCTTGTGGTCCACCTCTCTTCCTCCTTTTCCTGGAGAGAAACAGGCGGCGGGCGACGCCGTCAGCCTCGTCTGGCCTGTTCGTTCCTCACCGCGGTCCCGGTGCTTCCAGCGCCTGATAGCGGTAGGCCTGCTCATCCTGCCACACGCAGCGCCCGATCTCAGCAATCAATTCCTCAAAGGAGAGGGTAGGTGGGAGCACGAGCGGATAGGGATAGCCAACGCGATCAACCCGGTAACACAGAAACACGCCGACATCACGAAGCTTGAGGCTCACGTCCTCAAGGGGAGCCACCTTGCGGCTCCGCCGGTAGTCGAGCACAGGAAGGTAGACGCTGACATAGCGTGCCGCGGGTGTGTCTTCCCGCGCATGATGGACGAAGTACAGCACTCTGCCCTTTGGCGCATACCCCTGCAGCCAGGCCAGCGTTTGCTGTTGCTCTTCCTCCTCTTCTATGGTGCGCTGGTAGTAGTCCGTCATATCTCCCTGCTCCTTTCATGGCTGAGCGCAGAATGTCTCGAGATACGTGCGATAGTAGGTCCGGTCGCTATCGGCAGTTGACCGATCAAGTCGCTGCTGATAGCGTCCGAGGTGCGTTTGCTGGACGGCTGCTCGCTCGGTTTCGTCGGAGAGGCGCGCTAGCGCCGCATGATCGGCCAGGGCAGCTTGCTTGCCCGCTGCCGCATAGACATCGAGCACATGGTATCGGTCTCCGCCGCACAGGAAGTGAATGAGGTCTTGCAGCTGGTAGACGCGCCGCTCGCCATCTTCAAAGAAAACGACGTACTGGGCGCCGTAGTCCCCACCTGGCTGCCTTTCAACTCTTCAAGCGGTTTGGCGACTATCATAGTTCACTTCCTCGGCTCCTCATGCTGCTCCTCGCAGCGCAAGCGCGTTTTTCCGATGGTGATAGGATGGTGGCCCTGTTGGATATGTGCCGCCCATGCTTCAGCTGTTGTCTGGTGATACGGCTCCCAGGTCTGGGTATGGCCGCAGGAGAGTGTGACGACAACCTTGCCACCGACCGGCTCGATGCCCTCGACTCTGCTCATTTTGTACCCACGATGCCCCGTGTTTCCGCGGTTGCTCATTGCTGTTCGCCTCTTTCTCAAGCTGCTCACCGATTCTTCTTCTTACCCAGATCAAAAACGGGAGCGTCGGCCGCGAACGCATTACGTGAAGCGTGACTGTGGATCGGGCCTCCCTCCCGCCATGGAGAAGCATCGGCCTTTCCCGCAGAACGAGTAATCATGCACGTCCTACAAATTTGCGAGCGCGCTGGGACCAGTCATCAAGCGCGGCGATGATACGCCCCCTGGTCGTGGTGTCGGCCGGTAGGGGGGTGCCAGCCGCCAGGTGATCGAAGAGCATGTGCTCAAATGCCGTCGCCTCGGTCAGCAGGCCTTTCAGGAGGGCGATCTCTTCCTCAAGCCCCGCCTGACTCCCGGCGGTTTGCTCAGGTTCACGTCCCCCCTGTGTGCAGGCGTGTTGCGGGGTGCGCGGCAGCTGGCTATAGAACTCGTACAAGCGCGTTGCTCTGGCCCGCGCGGCAGCGCCGAACATGCCGCTGCCAAACAGCGCGAGCAGGATGCCGCGGAGCAGGTTCGGCTCCTCGACCCGGCGAATGAAGGTGTGGCAGCGGCGGCAGCAGGGCACTCCCCGGTCGCGGGGCATCCCGGCGGTGACATCATCGCCGCAGTAGCTGCAGGTCAGCACGGTGGCCTGGCCCTCGTTAGCCACCTCCAGGGTCGCCGCCCGCGACGCTCCCGGCAGGTCGGCCCTCGCCGCGATCTCGTCCAGCGCCTCGCGCAGCAGCGCTATGCCCGCTGCCGTCAGGCAGTACGTTTCGGAGCCAATGAGTTGGAGCAGGCCCTGATTCAACAGCCAACCGAAGATCAGTTCCTGCTCCGGCTGCGTGTACCCTGCCAGGTAGCCGCTCTCGGCGAGCGACCGCCTGGAAAGTTCGCGATCGGTCGAAGGCTCCGGCATCAGTTCCTCGGCGGCGAACAGGACCAGGAGCCCGCGCCTCAACCAGTAGCGCGTTTTATGGTCAAACATGGCGTTTTATCCCACCTTTTCCCAAAAGATGGTTCCTCCTTGCTCTAAGATCCGACAATCGTGTGGGCGAGCGGCATTCGGTTCGCCTTTGACACGCCGGAATGCCAGATAGCCGTTCGAATAGATCGAGTTGATCAGTTTGACGTAGCGCCCCTTCACCAGCACAAGATCACCCTTGCGAAAGCCTTGCAATTCCTCATTGACCTGATAACGTACGCGGCCTTTGCCAATCTTCGGCTGGCTATGGTACTGCTTGCGCGTTTGCCTGGGACGAAAACCAATGTGGTAAACATTGCTCTCTGGAGGAGCAACCACCTCACCGATTCCTAGTGTCGCGATGCACAAGGCATCAATGAGGTGCGTTTTGGGCAAATCTCGATATTTGCGGTACGTCGCTGTCTCATACCCGAAGACTGTGATCAGAGGAGCCACAGTGCGCAGGGTGGTGTAGAGGCGTCCTTTGCCTTGCATCGTGCGTTGAGCAATCTGGTCGAGATACCCGCTCACTCCCGTCACCTTGAGCGTGATCTTCCCTTCATGCAGCCTGTGATGACATTGCTCACAGAGTGTCACCAGATTGGTCAGGGTATCCTTCCCCCCATTTTTGCGATAGATGATGTGGTGCGCTTCGAGACGCACAGAGCGCTTGTAGCAATGCTGACACCTATAGCTATCGCGCATGAGGCAAGCGATGCGCAGGTTCTCATCCAGCCGACTGGGATTCTGGTAGCGTGATCCCTCTAGGGTAGGATCATTGAGACGGGCGATGTCTATCTGGACATCCTCAATCACGATGACGCTAATCGGCAGGGGGATTTGCCTAACCACGCGAATCACCTCTTCGACGTTCGTCATGATTGAGGGAGGCAGTCGCCCACTGCGTTTACTCGATGCGCGGTTCAGAGATCGTTGTGGGCGATACCATAACCGGGAACGACGGCTCTTGCGACGGTCTCGGCGATCTTCCATCTTCGCTTTCACATCCTGACGGTGATGGATCTCTGCGGCGAGCAAAACCGTTGAGTTGCCCACGCATGTCAAACCAGTGACGCTGCTTCCTTTATCGATCCCGCAGGTCACGTCCTGAGTGTGCCCCTCGCACTGCCAGCAGAGTTGAATCGTAAACGGTCGGTAATTCACGATCTTCGCTCTTTTTGTCTGTAAGAGCTTCCGTGCTTTGGTTGGGGAGCAAGGCATCACTGCTGCCCATCCCGATTCCTGACATAGACAAACATACGGCTCTAAGCCCTCCTTGTCGGAGTGAATTGCTCCTCGCGGGTGTTCACTGAGGTTGTCGTGCTCCGATCACTTCGGCTTTCACCTACCCTTAAACCGGAGCCACGGAGCCTGGAACTGGAACGAACATCGGAGGCGTGTGATCACTCAAGCGAACTGCTGCCTGCTATACAGGCCCGCTGCTAGTTCCATGAGCATGGTGTCCGAAAACGCCATACCTTTAGGGACTATCGATCAAACATCGGTAGTGACATTAGCCCTCCCTGTTCTACCCACCGGCTCAGAGACATGGAACCGGACCCACTGCTCCGTGCATGCACAGTGCTGGATGGCACAATGAAATGTTTCTAATAGGTCTGAACGCAGCGTGTCGTGCTGCGCTCGCGCGATGGCATGGCATGCTTTGAGCCTTTTCAGTACATCCGGTACCATCAACCCCTGTTTCAGAAGATCGAGGACAGAGAAGGCGATGTCCTTCATGTGATCCTCCCACGCATGTGCATGCCAGAAGCCATACACGCGTTCTGCAAAGAGCTGTAATTCCAATTCAGTCATGGCTGCTTGTTTGCTCATTCTTCGCTCAATCCTTCTGTAGAGTGCTCTTGTGGCGGCTACAGGATCGTTGGCCGATTAACTCGTGACCTGGCCTACGGGTTCTCCCGCCGAGGACAACCACGACCACAGCAGAGCCAGGCCCTCCTCCAGCCCTTCGCAGCGCACCTCCTGCACTGACAGCCAGCACAGGATGTAGCGCTGCAGCGCTGCCTCGACCCGGCCGATGCGTTCGCCGGGGCGGAACAGCACCCACAGCTCATGCCCGGCAGGCGGCTCACCCGTCCCTCGCCAGCCCTTCTTGTAGTGGACCGTGAGCCGGTAGAGGCGGGTCGCCCCCATCCCTGGCTCCCCGTAGACCCACCACATGGCCTCGGCCGAGCAGTCCGGCGCTTCCTCGATGAGCCA
>Ga0207684_10006894_pt1 | contig 10278 bp, 6 predicted proteins | sample KBSK5501metaG_FD_184342 | JGI IMG/M metagenome (GOLD analysis project Ga0207684, IMG submission 184342) | Corn, switchgrass and miscanthus rhizosphere microbial communities from Kellogg Biological Station, Michigan, USA - KBS K5-50-1 metaG... | ecosystem: Host-associated > Plants > Roots >... | reverse complement strand
ATTCCTTCGTAAAGGTTCGCTCTCGTCTTCTGCATGATCTCTTCCCTTTCTGTGTGGAGATCTCTCTCAAGTTTACTTTCTCCACTTCTCAGGGTCAAGACCAAAGGGTGGTGGGTATTTATAACGGCTCTCCGTCAATTTAAGTGAGCCTGCTTGCTTTACTCAGAGAAAGATGCCGAAAGCACAACCAGTATAAAAGGCATGCTGCAGAAAGAGTCGTAGTAAAAGCACGATGCAACCTGCTCTTGCTTAGCAGGTTGCATCGTGCCGAGAGTCCTCGTTTCTCCTCCCTTAGGAGAAGAAAACACCATTGCGTTCGCTCCCGATCGTGGCGAAAACGGTTGTCGAGGTATTCTCTGGAGCGGAGACGAATTTGAAGTGCTTCGTGCGTGCCGACCAAGCAAGGGTCGCGGTGTCCACAATGAGATGAGCATCGAACTTCTTCTGCTCATCGTGAAGATGGACTCGCTTCTGGACGCCGCTCCAATGCATGTGGAAGGAAACATCCGCGGGTACGGACGGGCCATCCTTCAGCGCATTCACAAGGTCGTGGTAGTCCTCGATCTCTACATTGCTGAGTTTCATCGATGCCGTCGCATCATCGAGGTCGACCTCTACACTTTCATGTGGAGCGCGTATCGTCCAAAACAGCCCACTGGGAGCAATACCAGGATTGAAGTCGTGGATCTGATTGGGAGGGGCAACCTGTCCCTCATACAGATCCAGTCATATGAGGATGAAAGTGCCTGTGTGCCTTTCCCCATCGATCCCAATGTACACACCCTGCATGAAACGCATATCTGTGTCGAAGAGGAGGGAGGAAGTGGTGCCGGTATCTGTGTTTGTTCCTATACCCGTCCCGTCGACAATAGCGGCTCCAATGGAGCCATGAAAATCGAAGATGGTCGAATTTTCGGTAAGTCCGGGTGACAACGCATCGATGTGGAAAACCTCGGTTCCTGGACCAAAGGGTTGGAAATCTCCAGGAATGGGTTTCGGTGCGGCATTATCTGCCAGTGCTCTGCCTGGCATCCAAAGTCCCGAGGCGAGAACAACGCCGGTCGCGCCAGCCGCTGTCGTCATGAACTGGCGGCGTGACATCGTAGCGCGTTCCCAAAAGTGGGTGTGGCCAACATAATGGTGGCCGCTGTGAGACGGCCCCGTCACGGGGAAGTCTCCTTGTGGAAGCCTCACCTGCCTCTCCTTACTAGCACTTGTGCCGGACAGATAAAAAAGACCGGCACGCGACACAGTAAAGTCGTACCATTACTAGTTGGGCGATAGTGTCAGAGCATCTTCATCCTTCGGGATCAACAAGGAAACGGTGTTCTTATGGGCGGCCACCTATAAGCAGTGCCTAAAATGCCGCACTTCACCCTTTCCCCCTCAGGATGGAGAGCCTGCCAGTAGCAGGACATCTTACGCAGTACAACAGATCAAACAGAGAGTGCGCCACAATGTTAACGAGGACTCTTTGAAAAACTAGTCAGGATTGGAACCACTTAAAGTATAATCATTGTGCATTACTTTGTCAATTGTTCAGGGCGTAATCCTCCACGAATTGATAGCAAGGCAGTAATTTTCTACACTATAAGTCCAATGCCTACTGCCCGAAAATTTCATAGATCTCAAGGCTTATCCTGTGAAGAACAGGTGGCGTTTTGTCTTTCCGTTATCAATAGACAAAGGAGGAGATACTTCCACTACGAAAAGAACGTGGGACCCACTTCCCCCATTTTTGACACTTTACCAGGAGCTCATCCTCACATGAAGTGAGCCTGCTTGCTTGTGACGAAAGAGAGCTCTCGTGAGGCATCAGAGAGGAGGGATACGCAAGAACGTCACAAGCATTCTAGATCCGGCAGAGGACGCGCAGCCGCAGGAGATCGAAGTTCGCTCTGCCGAAGACAATGCGTTTTTGCAGTTTCAAGCAGTTCACCTGCGCTTCGACCTGACCCTGACTCCACTCTGACGAAAACGCGGCTTTCACCGCAACGTAATCGAGGCGAATCCCCTTCGCCATCTTTTTGAATTCAGGCAGGCCGCTGTGTTCCGCTTGGGTCAACCAGGCGTCCAGATCCGTGTCTCGACGTTCTGCCAACATCATGACAAATCCTTGCCCTAATTGATAGGCCATCTCTAAGTCGGGGTGGCCCTGGCGGATTTGCTCAATGGACTTGCGTTGTTGCTCGTCAAGCTTCTCCAGCTTGCTGACGAAGAGCCAGGAAGCACGCGTAGAGGACATACGACGTGTCACGCAGGGCTTGGCAGGCAGAGAATCAGGGATTTCAATCGTGTGTGTGGCAGCATCAAAGGTCAACACTTCCGCTGATCCCGCCTCCACATGCTTTTTCCGTAGGCTCGCGAGAAAGTTCCTGAGCAAAGATGTTGATCCTGGATATCCGCGAGCCTTGATCTCATCATAGAGTTGGACGCTTATGAGGGATAAACTGAGGAAAGTCAACCCGCCCGCAAAACAACCTCGGCACTTCGGCGTGGCACCAGACGGCTACAACGCGGCCCTTGACCTCAGCCATACAGCCCTACGGGCCGAAAGCGAGGGTGAAAGGTATACTGGTGTATTGCATCGTCCGACCCTCGCTTTCGCTCTGCGAGTGTAAAGGCTGAGGTCAAGGGAAGCTGCGCCCGCGTTGCTTCACGCCGCTGGTGCCAGAGCACCTTGGTCGCAGTCCCACAGATGCCTCCGGCGGGCCTCTGCTCAGGCTCCTGGTGCCAGGTGTGTGAGCCGCCACCCTTGCAATACGAGACGTACTCACTCTCTTCGATACCATCTAGAGACCTTTCTCCTGCGCTTCAAGACGAGCCTGTAGCTCTGTGCGCTCTTTCAGCAGTGCTTGTAAGGAGGCACTGCGTCGATCCGCCTTGCCTTGTTTCTTGGCAATCTGCGCCTCTACCTGCGCCAATCGCCCATAAAGATCCTCGGCTGCGTTCGCAGCAGAACGCAAGGGCACCTTCTTGTTGAAATGGAAGGCCGGTCCTGGCAACACCGGCGGTGGGAGCGCTTCGAGCTCCGGCTGGGCGTCACTACCCGCTTCATCCTGTTCATTCAACTCAGCCACCATCTGAGGTGGAAGCGGGATCGGCACCGAGATGACAATGACCCCTTCGCGCTTTTCGATGGCCTCGGCCTGCTCGTGGTCAATGAAGGCTTCACACTCGATACACTGGAGTTGATGGATACAACGCGAGAAGTGGGGATTGCCACACATCCTCGGACGCCCGTCAGGACCGTCGGAGAGGTAATAGAAGATGCAGGGTTCCTGCCTGGCATGAGCGTTGGTATCGAGAATGGCGGCGACATAGCGCTCCAGCGGATTGGCCTTGCGATAAGCTCTTCCCAGACGGTGCTTGTCTTCCCGAAGATACCATGGCAGCGATCGAAGGGGATCGGTATGTCCTAAGAGTTTGCCAATATCGGCTGGAGCCATGCCCATTTTGTGCATCCAGGTGGCCGTGGTTGCACGGGCGCGATGAGAGGTAATCCGCCCAACGATGTCCGTCTGGCTCACACCAGCCAGCTTGCAGAGCAATGGGATCACACTCCCATTGAGAAATTTCTCCCCCATCAAGTCGTTGCGATATTGAAAGAGATACTGAGTGGGTTTGTGGGTTTTGCGATCCAAGAGGGTCCCCTGATTTGGAGGGCGCACACTCTCCCACACCTCAATGGCATCGGCGACGTAGGCGGGGACCGGCACATAGAACTCGCCTCTCATCTTGTTGGTTGGAATCCTAAGATAGCACAGTTCTTCGGCTGGCTCGATAGGCACGCCATGCTCATCGCGCATTTCCGGTGCCCACTCTCGCCTCACGCACCCAACATTGAGCCGCCGGATCTCATCGGAACGACGAGCGGCGGTCACCCAAATGAGAGCGGCAGCCCGATAGTAGGCCAGGGGGTATTGGGGATTGCGAGAATGGGCATGTAACTTGTCCTTGGTGAGCGTGCAGGCAGCCCAACTGAGCTTGAACCAGGTATCCTCGGCAATATCCTTTGGGTTGGGCTGGCAAGCGGCTAAAACCATGTCGGGCGTTCTGAATGCCTCATGGGGCAGCCACGTCAGATAAAGCTTGGGGTGTTGCTTGCCATTAACCGTGTAGGTTCTGCGCTGAAGATGGAAGAAGAAAGAGCGTATGAAAATCAGGCGCCCGTCAATGGTCCTGGGGCTGAGTTGTTGAGGAATCCTTTGGAAGCGAGGAGATCTGGTATTTGCTGGTACCAGCAAATCGCCAAGTTTTGCCTGACAGGTGTAGGTGACATATTCTGCCGCCAGGGCTTCCGTCCAGTCTGCCGGTTCTCGGACCTCTGGGTGGTACTGTTTGAGCCATCTGCCTGCGATGAGCAGTGAGTAGCACATTTGACGCCGTCTTCTCTCATCGTAAGCGGGAGTCTGATCGTAAAAGGCGCCCACCCAGGCGAGCCAGGCCGGATCGACAGTGGGATCGTTCTGCCAGAGAGCAGGCAAATATGCTGCCTTCTCATGAGAGGTATCGAGAATGACCGGCTCATCCAAGACACCCAGGTGACACAGAGAGGTTTGCAGGCGCATGAGCGCCCAGCGCCCTTTGTCCTGCGCTGCCCCTTCGATCTGGGGCAGGAGCTCATAGACAGTGGTGAGAAGGTGAGAGGAAAAAGCTTCAATGGAGGGATGTCGATTCACGAGCATGCAGAGCGCTGTGACCCATTGGAGTCGCCCTCCTTCTTTCTGATCGGCTGCGTAGCCAGCTTCAACCAGGGGAGTGCGAACCTTGTTCACCTCTGTCGCCACCACACTTTTCCCAAAGATCAATTCTGCTATGGTTCCATACACGGTGGAGGCGCCAATGTAGAGCACATCGCAGAACAGGTAAGCTAACAACAGCATCCAGAAGCGGGTTCCCGAAGTGTGCTTGACTCCAGGCGCATGCTGGATCACCTCAACCCAGACGTCTTGAGGCCAGGCCCAGAACGCCTGCTCTTTTTGGACCATCCAGCTAAAAAGATATCGGCGAGCAGCGGTCACGGTCGTGTCCATCGGAGAAGTCAAGCGAACGATGTCCAAGAAGGGTGCTTCAAACCGCTCCAGGCGATGAAGCACATTTCTGGCCCTTCCGCCAGTCATGAAGGAGGCGGGCGCAGTCGCATACTGCTGCATGAGTGCCTTCTCTTCTTCAGTGAGATTGGGATGCCGATCCCGATACCTTTCGGGATGAATGGGCATCTGCCAGCGCGAGATTGGCCCGTTTGTTGGGAGAGAGAGATCAAGATTCCTCATGAGCTTCTCCCTCCACCTGAGCAATGAGCGTTTCAAGATGACGATGAGCCTGATTGACCTGGCGCGCCAGATCAGTGAGATCAGTATGCAAGTAAATTTCCGTGCTGGAAAGCTTTCGATGGCGACCATAGCGGCTCACGTCGAGCAGCTCCATCCCGCTTTTCTTGAGTTCGGTTAACATCAAATGACGCATCTTGTGAGGAGTCAGTTGCGGAAGATGAAGTTCCTCTCGGAGATGATCGAAGAGATCCTTCACGGTCCACTTTGTGATGGGCTGGCCGGGGTTGCGTTGGGAATCTGATAACAAGATGGGGCCATTCCAGTCGCCTCCGTAGCAGGTGATGAGGGCTGCGCGATCTCCCTCCAGGTACTCTTTTAGGCGAAACCAGGTCGGGTGGGAGAGAACAACGGTGCCGGGCAGTTTGTTCTTCGTGATCTCAGTTCGGATCGCAACCGTGTGCATTTGCCAGTCAATATCATCGACCCGCAGACGCACAATCTCCTCTCGACGCAGCGCTCCATCATGCGCGAGCAGTACAATGATTTGATCGCGAAGTGAGCAGTTGGTCAGCACATGCTTCAAGATAGCCCTCCATTGCCGCTCGTCTGGAATCCAGGGGACCGAGGTGGGAACAGGAACCAGACCCCGCTCTCGACCTCGAATGCCTTCACGAACAGGATTGAGGGAGTCTCGCCGGTGACGGAGCCGGATACTCCAGCGGTAGAAGCAGCGCAGAGCGCTGATACGCCGACGAATGGTCGCTGGCGCGAGTTTGGACCCGGAAACGTAGGTAATCTTGCTGCGATCCCCTTGTTGCCCAGCTCTTTGCTTTGCCTCTCGTTTCCAGAGCCAATCGACGTAGTCAGCAATGCTGCTCTCATCAGCCTCGATGAGTTCTGAAAAAGGGATATCCGGGAAGGCGCTCAAAAAATCGTTGAGGTCACGGCTGTAGTTCTCAATGGTACTCCGAGATTTCTGTTCTTTTGCCATTTGCTCAATGAAAGCCCGTGTGATCGGGTTCTGAGCCACTAAAGGACAACAATTCCAGTTGATCTCCTGCATGTTCAGCTCCTTCCTCGTGCATACTCTCTTCTGTTAGGATACCATGGTAATCCCTCTTAACAGCTATGTTCCTGCATCCCTGCTGCCATCGCTGGAAAATGTAGGGTTTGTACTGGTTGAGTATACTGCCGCGTTGGCCTCGTCGAGCCGACGTAATCTCAGGAAATTCCTCTGCTCGCAGGAAACGCCGAATGGTCTCTCGACTCAGTTTCAACCGCCGAGCGATTTCGCGGATACTTACTCCTTGCCCAGAGAGCGTTCGGACATCTTCATAGCGAGCATAGCGCTTCGCCCGTCGTGCCTGCTTTTGCAATTGGGTGTAACTGACTGCTGGCTCTGCTCGTGGTTCTGTGACCCCGTGGACTGCTGGGGCAGCGTTGATCCCTTGTGCTTTTGCAGGAACTGCATCGGCTCTTGTTTCTTCCACTTCGGGTAAACAGGAGTCTCTCCGATCCATGAGATCCTTGAGCCTCTCGCGGAGATTTTTCAGCAAGTGGAATTTGTCTGCCACCTGTTGCGCCTGGGAAGCGCCTTTCCGGGCGGCGGCGGCGTAATCCCCTCCCCGATCACGGCTCACTATCTCTACTTCTGGATGAGTGCGCAGCCAGGCTTCTGCCGTTTCGGCTGTCCGATCGGGAAGTAATTCGATGGGCTTGTGCGCTTGTAAATCCACGAGGATCGTCCCATAGGTCGCCCCTTTTTTCCAAGCCCAATCATCTATGCCCACAACGGATACGGACGCAGGAGGGGTGTAGGAACAGGTTCGCATGCGCCGCAGCAACGTTGGGCCAGAGACCTGCATCCCCAGTTTGGGCGCGAACCGTTCTCCCAATTGCCCACAGGTGGCAAAACCAAGTGCCTGGAGAGTTTCCGCGAGCCGATTGGTCATACGCGCATACGACTGCACCAAGTCAGGAAGCCGTTCAGTAAAGATGCGGCGTGGGCAAGCCTTGGTACTACAGACAAATTTGCGAACCGTTAATGCAAGTGTGACCAATCGCCCTCCACAGGGGACATCAGCCACTGTTCGCCTATACTTTCCGTGAATCCGTTCTGATGATTGCTGGCAAAGGGGACAAGAAGCGCTCTTGAGCGTACATGAAATCTGAAGAGTCAGGCGGCTCTTGGTGGGATAGACAGCTTCAACCGCTATCGTATCAGGCAAAAGGAACAAGGCAGCTAGCGTTTCTCTCTCTTCTAGAGAACGCATTGATGCAGTCCTCCTCTCTTACAACGTATCCAATTGCATCAATGCGAATCTATCACACAACTGAACTCCTGTCCAAGCAAGCAGGCTCACTTCATGTGAGGATGAGCCTTTATAACGTTGCCGAAAACACCTGGCTAGTACCTTTTAACTAATGCTCAACCTCTACGTGTATGATGACACGCAGTGTATGCAACAACCTTCTGAGAAGTCCTTTTGATACACAAGGCGGGCAGGAGTCCTGCTGCTCCAGAAAGGTAGCATCCGATGCAGATCGATCCTGACCATACCTGTCCAGTGCAGAAAGGGCAGCCCCCGCTGCTCGCAAAGTTGGCAGGGCCAGCACATCGTGAAATCATTCCTTCCAGGGATCGAGAAGAAAGGAGGAACAGGACATCTACCGAGGACTGGTCGGCAATGATATTCTTGGGTTCCAGACCGAGCGCGATGCCCGCAACTTTCTGGAGGGCGCACGGACCCAGCTCGAAGAGGCCAATGTTGACTTTGAAGAGGGCGCCGTTGAGTGGCAAGGGCACCTTACCCGTGCACGGGCCTATCCGATCTCTGTCTCAGTACAGGGAGAACGTCGGCTGGTCCACAGTGCTGCGGGGCGACGGGCTGCTGAGCAGCTAGGACCTCTGCTGCGTGAGTAGACGATCATGCGTGTAGACCGCATTGAGCCAACCAAGAATAGTGTGCGCGGTTTTCAGGCCTATGCACAGGTGTTAGCTGACCATCCTGAACTGTCTGGCAAGGTGGTCTTCCTGGCTTTCCTGGTTCCTTTGCGGCAAGCCCTCCCGGAATATAAGCGCTATGCTCAGGAAGTCCTCAAGAGCATCGAAGACATCGATGCGCACTATGGCACGGACGAGTGGAAACCGATTCATGCGCTCTGGGGCAATGATCGCACGCGCGCACCTGCAGCTCTACAGTTCTACGATGTGTTACTGGTGAATCCCATCCTCCCCTACCGATGTGGCTGAGACCGCACAGGCGCTGTATACGGCGTTGACTCTGCCTGCTCCTGAGCGACCAGTTGGTCGCATCTTTTGTCTCTGCATGCATCTTTTTCATTTCCAACATGGGCTTAACGTTGTCTCTTTCATCGGCGGGCCTAATAGTCCTACACCCGTAACGACATGCTGTCTTTCCACAACTCTCTACACAGGGAGTCTCTCAGGACACCGTACAGTTCAGGCCACATCCTGGGAGCCGATATGAACGCTCACAAAAGTCCCTTGGCGTTGACAGAGGGCTTTTTCTGTAGAAAGGACTGTTCAATGCGTTGTCTCGTTACCGGCACAGCAGGCTTCGTTGGATCGCACCTGGCCGAGCGCTTGCTGGACGCAGGCCATGAGGTGATCGGTGTCGATTGCCTGGTTCCCTATTACAGCACGGACCTCAAGCGGCGAAACGTGGCACCATTGCTCGCATGTGACGGTTTCACGTTCATCGAAGGTGATCTGGTCGACATTGAGCTTGGTCCTGTGGTACAGGGGATCGATCTGGTCTTCCATCAAGCAGCACAAGCAGGGGTGCGTGCCAGTTGGGGGGCTGGCTTTAGTCCGTACATCCGCCACAACGTGACCGCCACACAAAAGCTGCTCGAAGCCTTCACACACCGTCCGCCGCGTGCCTTCATCTACGCCTCGTCCTCCTCAGTCTACGGCAACAGTCCCCTGCCTATGTGTGAGGACGCCCGCCCGCAGCCGCTGTCACCCTATGGGATGTCCAAGCTCGCGGGAGAGCATCTGTGCACGCTGTACCACCAGAACTTCGGTATTCCTACGGTGGTACTGCGCTATTTCACGGTCTACGGGCCACGGCAACGCCCCGACATGGCGATCAATCGCTTTATTGACGCCCTGCTCCACAACGAGCCGATCACCGTGTATGGGGATGGTGGACAAAGCCGCGATTTCACCTATGTCGCCGACATTGTGACTGCCAATCTGCGTGCTGCCGCATGCATCGATACGGTCGCCGGGAGCATTTTTAATGTGGGTGGCGGCTCGCGAATTACGGTCAACGCGCTGCTGTCCCTCTTGGGAGAACTGGTTGGGCGCACACCTCGTCTGCGACACGAGCCTGCAAAGCCGGGCGATGTCGACCATACGGGAGCTGACTGCTCGCGTGTTGCCAGGGCGCTGGACTTCGTCCCGTCCTATGCACTGCGTGATGGACTGGCGCAGCAGGTAGCCTGGCAGCGTGGGCTGGAAGCGCAGCGGGAGTGGCGTATCCACCTGGTTGCCCACCCCCTCACTCCCGCTGGTAGCAAGCAGCCAGTAGCCCGGGGCACAAGCCATGCGCTGCGCATCCTGCTCTACTCACACGATACCTTTGGTCTGGGGCATCTGCGCCGTAATCTCGCTATCGCTGGACGTCTCTCCCATGCACTACCGGGTGTCTCGTTGTTGCTCCTCTCAGGTTCGCAGGCGGTCCAGCAGTTCGTCTTGCCGCTGGGTGCGGACACCGTCAAGTTGCCTACCGTGACCAAACTGGGGCATGAACACTATGTGGCGCAAGGGCTCACCATCACTCCATCCGAAGTGCTGGCTCTGCGCCGGGGCCTGATTTTGGAAACAGTCATGAGCTTCAAGCCGGATCTGCTGCTAGTTGACCACGCTCCACTGGGGATGCGCGGCGAGTTGCGCCCGGCGCTGGAATACGTGCGGGCCAATCTCCCGCAGTCTCGGGTGGTCTTGGGCCTGCGCGATATCCTTGACGAACCT
>Ga0207684_10006890_pt1 | contig 10280 bp, 10 predicted proteins | sample KBSK5501metaG_FD_184342 | JGI IMG/M metagenome (GOLD analysis project Ga0207684, IMG submission 184342) | Corn, switchgrass and miscanthus rhizosphere microbial communities from Kellogg Biological Station, Michigan, USA - KBS K5-50-1 metaG... | ecosystem: Host-associated > Plants > Roots >... | reverse complement strand
ATGCTTAACATTCCCCACGACTTGAAAACATCTATTGTGATACAATTGTAAGCAAATGCCGTTCAAAATCACTTGACACATCTAGCATATAAGTGTAAAATGCATATAGATGCTAGATCAATAATCTGAAGGGAAGCATATACGTAGCTAGATGCATATGGGTGCGATATGACAGAAGGAAGCAGAGATAACGGAAGATACAATTCGGCGAACGAAGCGTGGTCGAAGAACTGGCTTGTTCCTATTCTTCTCTTGATGCTGCGGCAATGGAGTTCCTACGGCTATGAATTGATGGAGAAGATGTCGACCGTCGGCTTAGCCGCCATGAACCCAGGCACATTCTACCGGACGTTACGGCAGATGGAAAAGGATGGTATGGTGAGCTCCAATTGGGACACCTCTGAGGGAGGACCCGCCCGCCGTGTATACTCAATCACGGATGCTGGTGAAGCTTATCTAAACTACTGGGCACAGTCTCTGGATCAATACCAGAGGATGATGGATACGTTCTTCCGGCTCTACACTGGTCAACCTACACGTAGGGAGAAAAAGGACCAGGAGTAAAGCGGGAGGAATAAGCATCTGATGAGTTGTAAACCAGATCAAGGCCGGCAGGCACGTGCATGCGGATTAGAACAAGCATAATGAGTACCGATTGTACTACAGTTTTGCAGGCAACTGCGAGAATGAAAGGAAGCAAGATAATGGCTAAATATAAGGATAAAGTCAGCGAGGCTACAGAGAACCTGAGCGAGTCAGTACGCGAAGTGAACCGGGCGATTGCTGACAGCGCTGTTGCAGCACAGGAGCGAAATTTGAAGTTCGCACAGTTCGTCTTTGAGAATGAGGTGGAGCTTCTTAAGAGTCATGCGGAGAGCACTCGCACCGTGATGGAGAAGCTCGTGGGAGAGTCTGAAAAGGGCCAGCCTCTATTCCAGTACCTGGCTGATAGTGCCGTTACAGCCCGGGAGCGGAATATAAAATTTGTCCAGAGCTTTCTCGAGAATGGAACCGAGGTGCTCAAGAGCCATGCGGAGAGCACCCGCGCGCTGATGCAGACGCTAGCTGAGCAATCGCAGAAGCAGCAAGAGGTGTTCCAGGTGCTAGCTCGCGGGGCATGGGATGCCTATATGGGCTTCTTCTCTTCACCGCTGAGTTATTACGAGCAGGCAATGGAAACCGCCGAGTCGATAGCCAGGCAGGGAGTGGAGACCGCGCAGAAGATTGCTCGTCAGGGTGTGGGAACAGTCGAAAAGGCTACTCACCAGGAAAGGCAGACCGTCGACTCAGCAACTAAGTAACGTTGTATCCAACAATCTTGCCTGAAAGGGAGGTTGGAGCCTCAGCCCCGACCTTTCTTACTTTATGGTAATATCTCGGTGAGATTTGACGTGAGTAATCACGTTTTCGGTCGAGAAAAGGACTACAAGCAATGCCAAAGGAAGGAAATTCCAGAGAACCTGCGGATCCAATGGAACTTTGGGAAAAATGGTATGAAACAGCTTCCAGAGGATGGTCCAATACCCCGGATGGTAGTAAAGAGACCTATATGGACCCATTTATTATTTACCGAACCTGGATGAAAAGTGTAGGAAAAGCTCAGGAACTGATGCAGGAACAGTTAACTGCCGGTTCTTTCGGGTCCATGGATCCAAGAGAGGCCTGGAAACGTTGGTTTGAAACAATAACAGATATTTTGGAAAAATCCTCAGCGAGGGGAGCAGATCCATTCGGTCTCACTGCTAAGTGGCTAGAAATGATGAAAGAAGCCCGCGCAAGGATACTGGCTGATGCAAACATCCCGGCGGATCCATTTACGTTAATGAAGCAATGGTACGATGCCACCAGTGAGTCCTGGGCAAAGGTTATAGGCGATATCATCGGAACTGAGAAATTTATGGAATCGGCCAGCCAGTTCTTAGAAAGCTATGCAAGCTTATACAAAACATTCCGCCGAGCAAATGAAGAATTCTTTAGCAATCTCCAACTTCCAACCCGCTCGGATATCGCGAGGGTCGCAGAGCTGGTGATTAAAGTAGAAGACAAGGTTGATTCGATCGAGGATACCCTCGAAGACTTTGAGGATAATTATGCCAGGGCTATACCAGCCAATCTGGAAGAACGGCTGGAGCAGGTTGAGAGAAAATTAGATGCACTTCCTGACACTTTCCAAAATCTCGCGACAGTAGCTGGTTTGGAAAAACGGCTGGACAAAGTAGAGAGTAAGTTAGACAAACTTCTAGTAGCTGTAGAGAAGATCCAAGCTACGGAGCCTCCCAAATCCTCCAGGTCTACCAGACCCAACAATAGTAAAGCGCAAGCAGCCAGACGAAAATCTTCGAAAGTTCAAGCACTCCCAGCAGAAGCTGAATAAGTATCGAGGAGGACGAAATGAGCCAAAATAAAACTACCCAATCCGATAATCTTAGCGCTTTAAAGAGATACCGAACAGGTATGCAGATCATGCTGGAAGGAGCGAAGGCAGATACAGGACAGACTCTTAAAGAGGTGATCTGGACAAAGAACAAGGCTAAGCTTTACCACTATGAACCGAAGGTTGAAAAGCGCTTTTCCGTCCCCATCCTGATAATTTATGGGCTCATTAATCGTCCGTATGTTCTGGATTTAATGCCAGGTAATAGTTTTGTAGAATATTTGGTAGAACATGGCTTCGATGTTTTTATGCTCGATTGGGGTACGCCCGGTGATGAAGATAAAAAACTTTCATTCGAAGACTATGTATTAGACTACATACCACGCGCAGTGAAGAAGGCACTCAGGGCTACCAGGGCTGAGGAAATCAGTCTGTTGGGTTATTGCATGGGTGGAACAATGGCTGCAATGTACGCAGCGCTTTTCCCAGATCAATCCCTTCGCAACCTGGTCCTACTTACAGCGCCTATCGACTTCACACCAGCTGACATGGGCATGTTTAGATTAATAACCAGCCCAAAATACTTCGACCCTGATCATATAGTTGAAGCATTTGGTAACGTTCCAGGCGATCTCATCGATACTGGCAATCGCATGCTCAAGCCCGTCACCAACTTCGTCGGCACATATGTAACAATGTGGGATCGTATTATGCAAGGCAAATCGATGGACACCTGGCTAGCGATGAACAAGTGGGTAAATGACGGGGTACCATTTGTTGGTGAGGCTTTCCGCCAATGGATCCGCGACTTCTACCAGCAGAATAAGCTCGTGAAAGGTGAAATTGTACTTCGTGGGCGCAGGGTTGATCTCTCGAACATGAGATGTCACATCTTGAGTGTCGCTGGATCGAAAGATCACATCTGCTCGCTCCCCCAGGCCCAGGCCATCGAGCGATTCGTTAGCGGCAAGGAGATAGAATTCCACGTCATAGATGCCGGCCATGTCGGTTTAATGACCGGTTCAGATGCCAAGAAAGATGTTTGGCCCACAATCTTTCACTGGTTGGAATTACGCTCAAAGTAAGGAGTGATAGTCCCGCCAATCAACCAATTTTTATTGTAAGACTTTAGTGATTCTCATATCTTTAACGGAGCGTTTATACAGTAACAGTCCTGCAAAGTATAGCAGAAGGAGAAGAAAGAAGATGACACAACCGGAAGTTGTCGTCCTGAGCGGTGTACGTACCGCGATCGGAGACTTTGGCGGAGGTTTGAAGGACAAGCCCCCGACTGAACTGGGTGCCGCTGTGGTCCGTGAGGCAGTCACGCGCGCGGGGATCAAACCTGAAGAGGTAGAACACGTGGTCTTCGGCAACGTGATCCACACCGATGTGCATGACATGTATCTCGCGCGAGTAGCCGCTGTCAACGGTGGTCTGTCCATCGAGACTCCGGCCTTGACGCTCAACCGCCTCTGCGGGAGCGGTCTGCAAGCAATTGTCTCGGCAGCCCAGACCATTTACCTGGGCGATACCAGGGTGGCGATCGGCGGCGGAGCCGAAGTGATGAGCCGCAGCCAATACTGGCTGCCGGGGGCGCGCTGGGGGCAACGAATGGGTGACGGGAAGGTGATTGATGCAATGGTAGGAGCCCTCAGCGATCCGTTTGACGATTGTCACATGGGCGTGACGGCTGAGAACGTCGCGGAGAAGTGGGGGATTACCAGGCAGGCACAGGACGAGTTAGCGCTGCAAAGCCACCAGCGGGCAGCCGCAGCGATCGCAGCTGGATACTTCAAGGAGCAAATCCTGCCGATTGAAAGTAAGGTCAAGGGGCAAACGGTGGTCTTTGACACCGATGAGCATGTCAAGGCGGACACGACGCTCGAGAAGCTGGCGAAATTGCGCCCGGCCTTCAAAGGCGAGGGGAGTGTCACCGCAGGCAACGCTTCGGGCATCAACGACGCAGCGGCAGCAGTGGTGCTGATGGAGGGAAGTCTCGCGCAGCAACGCGGCTTGCGGCCGTTAGGCAAGCTGGTCGCCTATGCACATGCCGGGGTCGAACCGAAGTACATGGGTATCGGACCAGTGCCAGCCGTGCGAAAGGTGCTCGAACGGGCCCACCTGACCATCAAAGACCTGGATGTGATCGAACTCAACGAAGCCTTCGCCGCCCAGGCGCTGGCCGTCATGCGGGAGTTAGACTTACCGCCCGATCGCACCAACCCCAACGGGAGTGGCATCTCGCTTGGTCACCCAATTGGAGCAACAGGTTGCATCCTAACGGTGAAGGCCCTGTACGAACTCCGGCGCACCGGTGGGAGATATGCCCTTGTCACGATGTGTATCGGTGGAGGACAGGGCATCGCGGCCATCTTCGAAGCCATGTAAGCACGAACTCCCTCATCCGCTAAGGTCGCAAATTCACACCAGCGGAATTGGCATCGAGCGGTACAACAGGAGATCAGTGCATAAACTATCAGATGTGTCTATCTTTGAAGGCGAAACATTGGATGACCACCAGGTGAATCTCTTGTGGTCATCCTCATGCAAAGGAAATCTCATCTACCATGAGCAATGAATCAGAAACGATCAATCCACTTGATCCGTTTGACACCATGAATACGATGCGTGACGCTAGCTTGAAAACCTGGATAGCGATGCGTGATGCCGGCCTGGATAGCTGGTCCAAGATGATGATTGATATGGTCAATTCGGATGATTACAGCCAAGCAACGGGCCAGTGGTTAGATACCTATTTGACATTATCACAACCGTTCAAGCGCATGATCGATACAATGATGACGCAAGTACTGACTGGACTGAACATGCCGATGCGTACTGATGTGACAGGCCTGGCTGAGCGCCTGACCAACATTGAGACTCGTCTAGACGATCAGGATGCCAAGTTAGATGACATCCTAAAAGCTATAAAGGCAGTCTCTAAGTCCAATCCTGTAGCAGACACATCAGCAAAAGCAAAGGGGGCTCGCTAATGTCCGTCTCACCGTCACCTATGAACCCAACCGCTCTTCAAGACGAACTGAAGCGGATCGAGGAGAACACTCGTACCTTGTTACGGGTGAGTACTAGCCGCGCAACGGTTGCTCAGACACCGAAACAGGTGATCTGGACACTCAACAAGGCCAAGCTGTACCGCTACATTCCCATCGTCCCCGCCGAGCAGCGACACAAGGTACCCTTGTTTCTCGTCTTCGCGCTCATGAACAAACCGTATATTCTCGATTTGCGGCCAGGAAACAGTTTCATAGAGTATATGGTTAAGCAAGGCTACGATGTTTATCTGCTTGACTGGGGAGCACCTGGTCCCGAGGACAAAGAGCTGAAGTTCGATGATTACGTGCTGGATTACCTGCCACGTGCCATCCGCAAGGTAAAAGCGGTCTCAGGAAGCGATGAATTTACCATGCTGGGCTGGTGTATTGGGGCGATTCTGGCGACGATCTATGCTGCCCTACGACCCGGCGATGGTCTCAAAAACCTCATTTTGTTGACGGCACCGCTGGATTTCACTGATAAGAAGGCAGGAGGCTTTGTGCGATGGGTGAACGACCAGGCTTTCGATCCCGATAAGATTGTTGCCGCTTTCGGTAACGTGCCTGGCGAATTGATCGACTACGGCGCTAAAGCACTTAAACCTGTTGAGAACTATATCGGTTCCTATTTGACGCTATGGGACAACCTGAACAATCCGCGTATCGTAGAATCATGGCACGCTATGAACACCTGGGTAACCGATCTCATCCCGATGGCCGGGGCAACCTACCTGCAGCTCATTAAAGAGCTCTACCGGGAGAACCGGCTTATTCAGGGGACAATGGTCATACGTGGCGAGCGAGTGGACCTCAGCCGTATCCATGCTAATCTACTCAATGTGATCGCCCTCACCGACCATATTTCGCCTCCATGCCAATCGGAGAGCATCATGACGAAAGTCAGCAGCAAGGATCAATTCCTGCTGAAGGTAAAGGGAGGTCATATCGGCATGATGGCAGGAAGTGGTGCGCTGAAGTATACCTGGCCTCACATTGACTCCTGGCTCGCGGCTCGCTCAGAATGATAGTGATTTCCAAAAAAACTGGCTCAAACCTGTCCTTCTTAGAAATCAGGTTTGAGCCAAGAAGTCACATGCTCCAAATCACTTACTTAAGCCGAAAGAAGCGATCTCAACTGGATAGCCCGGACAATCTGAATGATCCCATAGATCAGCGCGAACACGCCGAGTAACCAGACAAGCGACAAAATACTTGAAGTTGGGTGGATAAAGAAGATGATGCCCACAATGATTGAGATCACTCCAAGGACCACCAACAACCACTCAACACCAATGGCTCTGAGTGTGAAGGCGGAGATTATCTCAAAAATTCCTGTGATGACAAGCCATGCGGCGACAAGGTAGAAAATCACCAGAGCAACATCCCCAGGATGGATGAAGCTCAGCACACCTACAACGATACCCACTATTCCCAACAGGAACACCACCCACCAACCTGAAGAGGACCTACGCTCCTGCAACGAAACGATGATGGCCAGAATACCATCGAGCAGGACATATGCGCCAAAGAGGTACACGAGAAAAAGGAGCGTAAATTGAACCGAAATAAGGGCCATAATGCCGAAAAGTAACGCGACGACTCCACGCAGTATGATTAGCCACCAATAAGTACGGGATATCTGCCTTGTTGCAGCTTCCATATAGAACCTCCTACTGTAAAGAACTACCTGAAACAACACCTATAAATGGCATTCAAAGTAATGCCATCCCCATTATACTCCCACTGGGATAGATCAAGCAACCACCTTTGAACGCTATACCCGCCATCCGTGAGTAACTCACAGAAGCTCGCCTCAAGCCTCAGCCGCGTGATCACAGGGTTTCATACTCTTTGACGGCACAAGAGAGAACATGGCCATGGCCGGTATGATAGAATAACTGTACTAACTCTTCATCTTTCTTTGCCCACCTGACGGAGGTGTACTTGATCAAGCTGAGTTTACTCATCGGAATCGTATGGAACTCCATGGTTTGCCGAGCACTCTTGAACAGCGCAGAGATATCGCAAGGGATCTTTCCAAAAAGCGTCTTGCTCAAGGCGTTTCACTAGACGTGCGAGAAACCCCACCAGTGTAGAAAACCACACGAAAACGGTGTATAATGCACCGCAGAGGAAATGTTCCGCTCCCGGCTGTCCACGAAGCGAACGAGTGTTGCTTTGGCGCGAGCCGGTCGAGCCCAGCTTTGGAGTCATGCTTTTCGTCAAGCGTGACACGAACGAGAAACGGGGGACTCTTTGGGTAGTCGTTCGTTGGCGTGGGGCTGGCCATGAAAGTCAGCGACTTCACAATGTGTGAATGCAAGGTCTGGGAGGCTGCTGCGACTGGTACATTGGTAGATCGGCGCGTGGGCGATAGTGCTATAGATTCCCCTGAAAAGGGGACTGAGTGGGGACCGGAGCGAACCGTACGAGCTGAGGTCATCGTCGATCTGCTCATCGGAAACGGTGAGGCAGCTTCTATGGCTGTCAGGGGTGTGCGCCTGCAGGGAGCCCACATTACCGGTGACCTCAACCTCGAGGCCAGCACTCTGCGGTGCCCGCTCGCCCTCCTGGACTGTTCCTTCGCAAGTGCCATCAATCTCAATGAGGCAACAGCGGTGTCAGTACGACTCAGCGGATCACATGTCCCAACCGTTTGCGCACAACAACTCCTGACACGTGGTGATCTCTGGCTCGACAAGGGCTTCAGCGTCTTGGGTGAGGTAGAGCTAACTAGCGCCCACATCGGCGGCCAGCTCGACTGCACCGGTGGCCACTTCTCCAACCCCAACGGTTCGGCGCTCAGCGCCGATGGACTCACCGTCGACGCAGGCATGTTCTGCCGCAAAGGGTTCTTCGCCACCGGTGAGGTACACCTGCTCAACGCTCACATCAGAGGTCAGCTCGATTGCACCGGTGGCCACTTCTCCAACGCTGGCGGTGTTGTCATCACCGCCGACGAGGTCACTATCGACGGCAGCCTGCTCTGCCGCGAGGGATTCTCCGCCACCGGCGAGGTACGTTTGCTGGGTGCCCACATCAGCGGCGTGCTCGACTGCACCGATGGCCATTTCTCCAACTCTGGCGATCCGGCGCTGACCGCTGACAGGCTCACCGTCGCCGGAGGCATCTTCTGCCGCGAGGGGTTCTCGGCCACCGGCGAGGTACGCCTGCTCAACGCTCACATCGGCGGCCAGCTCGACTGCACCGGTGGCCACTTCTCCAACGCTGGCGGTGCCGCCTTCAATGCCGATGGACTCACCGTCGACGGCAACCTGTTCTGCCGCGAAGGGTTCTCCGCCACCGGCGAGGTACGCCTGATCAGCGCCCATATCACCGGCCAACTCGCCTGCATGGGAGGCCAGTTCTCCAACCCCAACGGTTCGGCGCTCAACCTTGAGAGGGCCACTGTGAGCGGACCGCTGATCATGAAACAAGCCGTGCTGGACGGCATCCTAGACTTGACCGCTGCCAAGACGAGCAGCTACCACGACAACCGGGCGGCTTGGCCGCAGAAGCTTGGGCTCGACGGGTTCGTCTACGACGCCATCGAGGGTGCTTCCGTGAAAGAGCGACTCGAATGGTTACGCCGGAATGAGAAGGGCTATTCACCGCAGATCTACGAGCAGCTTGCTGCCGTTTACCATCACGCCGGAAGCGATGGGGACGCCCGACGAGTCCTCATCGAGAAGCAGCGTCAGCGAACCGCGGGGGGCAACCTCGGTAGCAAGGTGTGGGGATTCCTGCTCGACTGGACGGTCGGTTATGGCTACCGCACGTGGTTGGCCTTGGTGTGGGTGGCTGGGCTGTTGGTTCTAGGCACCGTCCTTTTCGGGTTCGTCTACCCGGGCGACCTGACCGCCGCCAACAAGGCGACCGCGCCACCCTTCCAGCCTTTCCTGTACACCCTCGACCTGCTGCTTCCCTTCGCGAGCCTCCACCAACGTGATGGCTGGGTAGCGCACGGTGCGGCGCAGTGGTGGAGCGTTTTCTTCATCATCATGGGATGGATCCTTGCCACGGCCATCGTGGCGAGTCTCACGGGCCTTGTCAAGAGAGACTGACCTAAAGCGAGATACGTACAGAAGGCAGGGAATGAGAAGCGCGCCAATTACCCAACGCTAGCTTTCCTGTACGCGGCAAGTTGCTACCTCCGTCCGAGAAAAGATGGGGGCACTACTCCCTGCTGCAATGTGGTTCACGCTGAATATATGTGAGAGAAATCACGACAGTGTAGAAGAGCAATAGAAAACGGTGTATAATGCACCGCAGAGGAATCGTTCCGCTCCCGGCTGTCCGCGAAGCGAACGTGTTGCTTTCGCGCGCCGGTCGAGCTGCTGCTAGTGCCGTGTCGCTTTCTGCCAAAGCTGATACGAATAGGAAAGAGAGGCTCCTGTGGCTGTTCGTTCGTCTGTGTCGCCGCTCATCTCCCAACGGTGCAGGAGCGCGCGATGAAACTCCGCCGCCTCACACGCACCGAGAGGAAGGTTTGGCAGGCAGCGGTGACGGAGGTGGACCTCCGGGTGGGCGATAGTCAGCTCGATGCCCCGGATAGGTGGGCCCAATGGGCGAAGGAGCGAACCGTCCGAGCTGAGGTCAGAGGAATAGTCAAGACCTGTGGATTGGCGTGCCACGATGAGGTGGCAAGATCAGTTGAAGGAAGGGGACGAAGTTGTCGGAGCGATCAGGAACCCTCGCTGACAATCCGTTCAGTGGTCGGCAGCCAACCAGTCACGAACGGCTGACGGGACTGCCCTGGGATGCGTCGTACCACGACGGCCCTGCGCCTTGGGATATTGGCCAGCCGCAGCCAGCAATAGTGCGTTTGGCATCCGAAGGCGGATTCGCCG
>Ga0207684_10006885_pt1 | contig 10286 bp, 9 predicted proteins | sample KBSK5501metaG_FD_184342 | JGI IMG/M metagenome (GOLD analysis project Ga0207684, IMG submission 184342) | Corn, switchgrass and miscanthus rhizosphere microbial communities from Kellogg Biological Station, Michigan, USA - KBS K5-50-1 metaG... | ecosystem: Host-associated > Plants > Roots >... | reverse complement strand
ACTGCGCTTCCCGGCCTCGCTCCGCGCGCGTTCATGACGGGCGGCGGCATCGCAGTACCTGCGCACCCGCGCGCGCCCTTCGCGTGTCGTCTGCCGTTGGCGCTGCGGATGAGGCCGGCCGCAATGCAGGCCTGGGCCTGCAATCGCCGCCACGTAGAGTAAGCGAACTGGTCGCGCGAGAACGCTCGCGAGCGTCCCTGCCGAATATTCGCGTGTACCGATGCGTGAGATCGATGCGTGAGATCGATGCGCCTTCAGCAGCCAGATCAGCCAGATATGTGTCGCTCGGCATGGTCTGGAACGGGCCGGCCTGTCGCTGTGTAATTCAGGTGACCTGAGTGTCGGGGCCAGGCAGGATTACGGGGTGGATAGTGCAGCGGGCCGGGCACTGATCGGGTCGATGGCCGACGCTGTGACCGGAGGCGACCCCGCGGCGGCGGCGCGGGTGCTGGCGCGGCTTTCGGGGTTGAGCGGGCGCGTGTGGCTGCGCCTGGATGAGTTGGCCAGGCTGCGCGGCTACTGGCAGGAGTCACCGCTGGACCGGGTGACTGACTGGCGTCCTGTGCTGGCCGCGGGCGGCGAGCCGGTGGCCGGGGTCGCGGCGTCGATGTGCCGTGATGGCCGGGTTCGCGAGGCCGCGGTGGCCGTTCTGGCCGGGATGCCTGGTCCTATGGCGGCGGCCGCGCTGGCTGTCCGGACCGCGGACTGGGTGCCTGAAGTCAGTTCCGCGGCGGTGACCGCTGTGTCCGCGCGGACCGCGCCCGGGGATGCTGCCGTGGTCGTGCCGGTGATGCTAGCGCTGAGGGAGCGGCGGCGCGGACGGCAGGCGGCGGACGGGTACCTGGCCGGTGTGGCGCAGGGTCCGGCCGCCGCGCTCGCGGCGCTGACGGCTGCGGGTGAGCGCAGCGGCCGGCTGTGGGCGCTGGGAGCACTGGCGGAGCGGAGCCTGCTCACCACTGAAGTGCTCACGGCGCGGGCCGAGCGTGATCGTGACCCGGTCGTCGCGCTGTGGTGCGCCCGGCAGCTGGCGGTCCCTGGCGGCCTTCCAGCCGCCGCTGGGCCGCGGCTGCTGACATCGGCCCGGGCCGCCGTCCGCGCCTTCGCGGCCGAGCGCCTGGACGATAACCAGCTCACCCGCGAAACGCTGCGCGGGCTGCTCCTGGACCGCTCGGCGGCGGTGCGGTCGGTAGCCAGGTGGAGATGGACACGGCGGCGGGAAACCCCCGGCCCGGTGTACCGGGAGGCGCTGACAGCCGCAGGGCCGCCCCGGCTGATCGCGGCGGCGCTGGAAGGGCTCGATGACACCAGCGATGGGTCCCTGCCTGCGGCAGCCGTGCCGTTCATGACGCACCCCAGCCCCAGGGTCCGCAGCGCGGCCGTTCACGCGGTCGGCCGTCACAGCGCCGCCGTGATCCCCGGGCAGCTCGCCCCCCTGCTGCACGACACTTCGGGCAAGGTCGTGGCGGCGGCGCTGCGGTATCTGCACGGCTACATCCTGCCGCCTGGCGTCCTGGCCGGCCTGGACGCTGCGGGCACCGCGCGCTCGCGGCGGGCCGCGCTATCGGTGCGGCAGCACCTTGGCCCCTGGGACCGCATCCACGCTGACCTGGTCGCCATTAACGGTGAGGATCCCCTTCTGGCAGAAGCCGCACGCACGGACCTGCTCGCCTGGCTGCAGCACGGCGCCGCAACCACCTACGACCAGCCCAGCGCCGGGCAGGCCGCAGAGATCGCCGGACTTCTCGGCACCAGCAAGCTCACCGACAAGGAACGCCGGGAGGTGGCCTTCGTCGTCGGCATCCGCACGATTACCAGCGCGTAGCAGCCCGACTGAATGTCCCGATCTGAGCGGCCCCCGACGCTCAATACCCGCCCAGCCCGCTGGTGTGCATTAGCGGTTATCTGAGTCCGTTTGGACGAAGACCAGGTCGGAGGCCGGTTCTGCGTCGTGGACAAGCCGACGATGTTGCCAGCCGCAGGGCCGCTGCCGCAGGCAAATCAGCAGGTCAGTCGCTAACGGCCCCGTTCTGGAACCCCACAGGTTCCAATAGCGCGGAACCATGGCCCGCGAAGGCGCCATTGCACGCCGTCACCTCACTCCATCTCCTTACCACCGACCCAGTGGGCGGCCGAACGGGTCGTACTTGACGAGGATCGGCAAGGTGACTGAGTGGTCATTGTCTCTGGCGCGGCGGCTTCTGCCACTAGGTCGTCATCGGTAGATATGCTGACCGCCTCGGCAAGCAAATCCTGATATGGCTGCCTCAGCGCTCGCCGCGCGAGTATCACCGTGGCCAGCACTCGGGCGCGCTTGTCCGGCTCGAGTTCGCCGGCCAGCGAGTCCGTGCACAGCGGTTCTACGTCAGCGAACCGCCCCTGTCGTAGCCGCGCTAGCGCCAGTGCGGTCACCATCGACAGGTGCCTGTCAGGTCGTGACAACCTTGGCAACTGCTCCAGCCGGCCCACTGCCCGGTCGGCCTCAGCCACCGGCACGCCGGGAACCGTCATGACGGTCCACTCAAGCTCAGCCAGCGCGGCGGCTTGGGCCTCATCATCGGCGTCGGTCAGGGCCGGCAATTGCTCGTGCAACTCCATCAGCTCGGCGATGCGGCCTTCCCGCCGGAGCATCATGGCCAGCAGGTGCGCGTTGGCCCGCGCTATGGGGACGCCTTCCTGGTAGGCCGCCAGTACCCGATCGGCCCGCTCCGGTGAATGCGCGGCGGTATCGCGGCTGGCCCCGAAGTCATTCAGATCCCTGAGTATCTTTGCATGTTGCCCGTGGGGCCGGATTTCCAGCAACTGGGCGCCCGCCGACAGCTGGCCATTCTTCGCACGCGTCGGCATTAGCGTCTCGAGCGCGTGAGCCACGCACAGCACGGCCATGCTCGACGCGATCGCCGAAGATACGGGCACCGCCACGACGACCCCCGCGAGGACCAGATTCGCGAGCGGCCCGGCCAGCAGGAACACCACACGACGGCCGGTAGGTGCCGGCCCGTGCTCCATCCAGTAACCGAATGGAAGCCCCAGCGATACCTGGGCGCGCCGTATCCGGAACCTGATTGCGGGCCGCGCGGGCCCCAAGCGGAACTCCAGGATCCTGGCCCCCACCAGGAGGGCCGCCAGCAGGCTTGCCAGCGCGTCTATCACTGGGGTGATCAGGGTCCCTACGACGATCACCGCCGCTATCTCCAGCAGTGGGGCGGGCGTCATGATGAGCGCCACCAGGACCGCCGATCCCACATACAGCACCCGTCTGGCCGCCTCCCCGGCCGTGTAGGCGATTCTTTCCAGCATGGTCAGGCTGGCCGGTACGGCGTGAACGTCACCGGCCCGGCGGCGGGATCGCTCGGCGGCAGCAGTTCGTCCGTCCCCGGCTCAGGCCGCGCGTGCTCCTTGAGCATCGAGCTGAAGGACAGCCTTCGGCGGGCGAAGAAGGTGTATCCGCCCAGATTTGCGGTGGGCATGAAGGCCGCCATGGTCCACTCATCGGGGTCCGGGCCAGTCGGCGCCCACCCGCAATTCCAGCCGCCCGCGGTCTCGCCCCAGAAGATCGTCCCTCCCGGCTCCGGGTAGACGGGCGGCGCGATCTCTGTGAGACGGACGGCCACCCTTTGGACCTGCTGGTACTTCCGCTCCAGCAGTGCGAATAGGTCCATCTCGCCCGGCGCGCCCGGCGCCATAATCCGGATGTCGCCGAGTGTCCCCGGGCCGTAGGTGTCGATGAACTCCCGGTAGTCCGCGGGAAGCCGCAACCCGAGCCGCGCGTGCACCGCCGCCCAGTCCACCGCCGGCACCGCCGCCGGCGGCGCGCCGATCAGCTCACGCAGCACCCCCATCTCATTGACCGGCAGCACATCGCCGAGCTCCAGCGACTTGGTCAGCCAGAAGTCCGCGGGCGGGACGGCCGGCCGCGGTGGCACCTCGGGCGGCTTGGAGTCGGGCTCGAACACCGGCCGGCTGGCCAGGATGACCGGCGGCGCGGTCTCGACCCGCTCGCCCGACGCGTAGACCACGCCGCTGATCGGCCCCGCGGTGAAGCCGCTGGCGTCATACCGTGCCGCCGCCACCTCCGTCAAGAACTCGCACACCATCCCGTCGAACCGCTCCCAGTGGCCGCAATTATCGGACGCCAGCATGACCGGCCATCCCTCCGGCTCGCCCGGGCCCGTCAGCCAGAACGCGTAGCCGCCGTCCCTGAGGCCGCCCCAGGGCAGCAGGCCACCCGGCTCCGGGTAGACGGGATAAGGCACCAGGACGTCTCCCTGCGCGCGCCACCTCCGCAAGGTCTCGACGTGGCCAGCCCCGAACTGACCCAGCAGCCGCTGCGCCCCCCCGGCCAGGCGGGCCGGCTTCCTGGGCCGCACGAACTGCCGGAACCAGCCACCCGGGAAAACCTCGGCCAGCAGCTGGTAGTCCGCGGGCAGCCGCGTGCCCAGGTCGGCCTCTATCTCGTCCCAGTCATACGAGGCGCCACCTGTTAGGGAGACCCCGGCAAGAGCAGCCAGCCCTTCCAGGCACTCAGCCGCGTCAACCACGGGAACACCTCCGCCTCCAGACCTCGTAAGCAGCCCACGTCATCCCGTCCACACCCGGCGCGGCCTGAGATTTCGCGGCTCGATGGCCCGGCCTGCACGTGCCCCTGTCAACGCTTCGCCACGCCCTCGCGGGTCGTCGACGCATGACTCGGGGTCACCGTAGGTCGCTAGCCCTTCGGCGTAGAACTCTTCCATCTCCTCCTCCATGCCGGTTTATCCCGGCGCTTTCTGAGTTTCCGGCGCGGACAACGTTACTGTTGTCAGTAGTGGGCGGAGATCTGGCGCAGCGGCCGGCCAGCTATAGCGGATAGTTCCGCCATTTCCTCTTCCTGCGCGTATTCATACTCGAGATTCCGCACCTCGATAATGAACCGGGCGAAGCCTGCGGCTGGCCGATAATCAAGGTCATTCAGGGATGTTTCCGAACCGCAGCATGGCGTTTTTACGCGTAGATCCGTGAAGCCGTTCGCATGAGCCTCGCTCATACGGCTCTTCCACCAGCCGATATCGATTGCCGTTCCGCAATTAGGGCATCTGACTTCCTCGAACAACTCTCCCGGGTCCACGAATACGACCTCGCCGCGGTCCCCGACCGATACCTGCTCACTGCGCCAGGCGAACATCTCACGCGCGGCGGCGGCAAGACGCTCGGCGATCGGCTGCTCTGGAGTCCAAGCGGGATCGTCCGGGATGATTCGAAGGCAGCTGAAGCCCATGTCACGTCCGTTCTCGATCGACTTCGGGCGTAGCGGCCGACGTCGACGGGATCGCGGTCCCGTCCACGCCCGGCAAAGCGACTACGGCCGCACCTGCCATTGAATCATGTTCCTGTCCGGTACGTTGTTCTCGGTCAGCAGGTTCTTCATCGTGTCCACGAAGTCCTGGTTGTTAGAGACCCAGCGGAGGTTGAGGCCGTACTTCTGGGCCACGTTGATTTGGCTAATGGCCTCGTTGAGGAGACCCTTCGTCCCTCCCCACCAGGAGTCAAACTGCCCGTTGGTGACGAACTGGGAATACTGGTCCTTGGCCTCGATCAGGGTCTTGCTTGACGAGTCCCAGCCTTCGATCTGGACATTATCTATTTGATATTCACGATTTGGCGAGCTTACGCGCGTCCTAGTGCGGCCAGCCTGCACACCTCTGTTCTCGGTGATCATGTTTGCTAAATCTCCAGGCTAAGAACGCCGACCAGTAGCCCGTTGTACGGCTCCGACCTGCAGGGCCTACCTGCTGTCTTGCGGAGTAATTTCCCAGCTGTTGGCTATTCCAAGCACATTCAGGTAAGCATTATCTGGAAGTTAGCGAAAAGGTTATCTAACGAAAGTTGCGGGAGCAATTGTCGCCCCTCTATTTGAAGAAATATTCACATCTCCACGCACGGTAATATTCGCGGAGTGGCGCGGCGCAGCACGGCGACCTCGTGCCGCAGCACCAGCAGTTCCGCGTCTTTCGACGCAGATGAGCGGCCGAGCAGGACCAGCCAGCCGCAGACACGGATGAAGATGAGATAGAGCAAACGGAAGGACACGGACGATCATCATGGCCTACAGCTGATCCGTGGCACGTCGCTGCAGCTCACAGGCCGGGCAGACTTCTGGCACCCCGCAGGCGCGCAGCTGACCCTTTTCGAGGCCGAGGACGGCTGGCGGTACTCCCTGTGGGTCACCAACCGGCCCGCCGGCACGGAAGGGTGGCGCGGCCAGTGCGCCTACATTGATGCCGCGCACCGGGTCCACACCCGCGTCGAGGACGTGATCCGCACCGGCAAGGACACCAGCCTCGGGCATTTCCCGTCCCACGACTACAAGGTCAACCAGGCGTGGCTGACCGCCTCCATGATCGCGTGCATCCTGCTGGCCTGGCTCCAGCTCCTCGCCCTGGACGGCGACCTCGCGAAGGCAGAGCCCAAGACGCTGCGCTACCGGATCCTGCACGCCGCTGCCCGCCTCGTGCACGGCGGACGGCGAAGAACCCTGAAATCGCCGCGACCTGGCCGTGGGCCGAGGCGATCAGCACCGCCTGGCGGCGGATCCAGGCCATCCCGCAAGCCCCTGAACAGCCGAAACAAGTCCAGCGAGAAAGGAAGGAGACCGGCGGTGCCCGTGGAGCCCCCGGCCGCCCGGCCCGCCAGCCGGGCCGCTGTCATACCCCGGCACTAAAATCGGGCCCCAGAATACGGCGTGCACGCCGCTCAGCGGCAGCCCATCAACCCCGATGAAAGATCAGGGCTAACGGACTCCAGTGATTTCGATTTCCACTTGTGGGTGATCAGACGACCGTGCCAGGCCAGCAAGGTTCCCGGCGTGACGAGCCAGCCGAACAGCCGGATCATGGCCAAGTACAGCAGACGGAACGACACAAGCCGCGATCATGCCCCCTACTCCCTCGCAGACGCCAAACCGCAGCTCAAAGCGCACGTGTCGAGTTCTGAAGCGGTACAGGAAGGCCGACATCCCCGCATCGCCTGCCGCGTCTTCTGCGGCAAAGTAATCTCACTATTTCTTCATCATATATTTTGACATCAGACCCAGCCACGGCTCTATCATCGCGCGATCTCGAGCTTCCAAATAGTAGACGATATGACTGACCGGCTTCAATAGCTCCACTGCCTGGTCCAGAGAATTCCGAACTTCGGGTTCCGCCGCAATCCAGGATTCCCTATCGCGCCTCAGTTCGACGAGTCTCGAGGCGGCAGAAATATCGATCGGAATGGAATCTGACAGCAAGTCAAATAGAGAGGATGCTTCCTGCCGGAGCCACTCTTGATCAAAGTTGCCCTGGCGCATATATCGTGCTCGAAGACTCAAAGTTCTGCGCACCGATTCAAAGGGCGACAAAGCACCGGCCTGTTGCGCCTTCTCGAGCGCCAAGAGCGCGGCCTCACGAAAGATGGCGCGCTCGTCAGGATTACGATTACGCATCGCATTCTTGCTCGCCACTTCGATTAGCCGCAACCACCGGTTCGGCTCAGAACCGAGCGACTCAGTTGCTTCGCTTCGTACCCATCTTAGCAGGTACGATGCGCTCATGGACGAGAAGCTGCCACCACCCGCCGATTCAATCACCACGGCTCCACACTCTGAAACTCAATCCCGGCATCCCTGAAGGCACGTACACCGATTTGCAAGGCCCCCTCGGGCTGGAAATGCCCGCTCCATTCGTTTATATACCGCCCGTAATAGGTGCCTTCCCACATGTCGATTCTAGCCGTACCCGCCGCAAGAACAGGCTCCCCGCCACTGAGTACCGAATGGTAGAGGTCATCGAATCCTGAAACCTCGCTAGGCATAATCCTCAGACCGAGATTCTTTGTGACTGCCCACTTTATCTCACCTGAAGCGATCGTCCTACCAAATGCTCCAGTACCTGGTGCTGCAGGAGTAACGCCAGCGAAAATCGCGTCCGCTTCATCCTGACCCAAATTCTCTGGCTCCAGGTTAGGCCATAGCCTTGGCCCTTCTCCCTCCGGGCCGCAGCTGTTGTGGACCAGGACGTCGATGTCGCCGGCTTGGACGTAGTAGGTGTGAATGCCAGATACGTCGAGGTTGTAGGCGGTGAGGTCGGCCTGGTAGTGGCGGACGGCGCTGACGGCGACGGTCTGGCCGTTGGGTTCGAGGAGCTTGTCGCCGGGCCGCAGGTCCGCGGCGTAGGTGAACGAGCGGGTGGTGGCGTCCCATATGGGGTGCTGGCTGGTGGCCTGGATGACCGCGCCGGTGATTAGGATGACGGCGGCCATGGCGTGCCAGCGGTGGTGGCGGATAACCTTGACCACCGACCGGGCCGCGGTGACGTGTCCGCCGGGGTCGGTGGCCCTTACTTTCTCGCCGACCTTGATCGTAGAGATCGCGACTGCCGCGCCGGATGCGAGCAGCACCTTCGTCTCGCCGGTGAAGGAGTTCAGGGCGCACGACAGCGCCGGATCCTCTTCTGCGGCGGCGGCAGCGCGGTTTGCTGCGTCTCTGGCTGCGGATGCTGCTGCGTCTCTGGCTGCGGCTGCGGCTGCGTCTCTGGCTGCGGCTGCGGCTGCGTCTCTTACAATCCCTGCCTCTCCGCCTCCTGGTAGGAGTAGTGGTGCGAGGAAGTAGGCGATCTTGTATTCCCAGGAGTTGTGATTGCCCCAGTGGGCGGGGCTGACGGGGATGGGGTTAGCGGGCGGGGCTGCCCCGGCGGTGCATCCGAGGCAGTTGCCTTGCCCGGCGGCTATGCCGGGGGCGGCGCCGAGGATGCTGCCGATGTAATTGTGGAGGGGGGCCAGCACGATGTCGGAGATGCCGTTGGCCGCGGCGGCCGTGATGTTGCTAATGGTGCCGCAACCCACCGAGAGGAAGCTGCACCAGTCGTGGCCGTCTAGTTCGGTGTTGCCGATGGGGTTGGCGTCGCCGAAGGCGTAGGCGCCGCCGGAGAACGGGTCGCCGGTCAGGGCCATGTCGGCGCCTGAGCCTGCGTACATGTCCCGGGTGGCGAAGGAGCCGAGGCCGGGCTGGTAGTTGCGGAAGCCCATGTTGTACTGGCCGCTGACCGGATCCCAGAGCATGGCGTTGAACCGGTAGCTGTTGTAGGGGACGACGGTAGGGCCGGGGCTGGCGTTGCTGGCGTCGGCGCCGGTGAACATAGCGGCGACCGGTGAGCCGTACGCGGTGTAGCCGTAGGTGGCGGTGGGGGTGCCGGACGGGCCGGTGAGGGCCTCGACGTCGCGGTGGTTGTTGTAGCTGTAGTAGGCGGTGCCGTTCAGGCTGGGGGCGGGGTCGCCGGCGGTGGTCTGGAACAGGCGCAGCCCGCCAGGGGTGTAGCCGTAGGTCTTGGTGATGTTGCCGGACTCGGTCTCCTGGCTGACCTGGCTGGTCATGCCGAGGTAGCTGTAGCTGGTGGTGTTGGTGCCGGCGGCCTGGGAGGTGACCCGGTTGAGCGGGTCGTACTTGAAGGTCGTGGTGACCGCGCTGCTGCCCGAGCCCTGGGTGTCGGAGCTGAGGTTGTCGAACCCGTCGTAGGTGCTGGATTCCTGGATTCCGCCTGGGCCGGTGATGGTGTCGAGCCGGCCGAGCGGATCGTAGTTGTAGGTGCTGGCCTGCCCGCTGGTAGCCGAGGATTGCAGCAGGCCGCGGGAGTAGGTGTAGATGGTGGCGGGGGCGGTGGTGTTCCCGGTGGTCTGGGAGATGACGTCGCCCTGCGGGTCGTGCTGGTAGGCCTCGGTCTGGGTGCTGCCGTCGCTGACCTGAGTGAGCTGCCCGACCGGGTTGTAGGTGTCATTCCACGTGTGCGACAGGTCCGTGCCGTTCGAGCCGGCGGACATCAGGGTGGACAAGTCCTGGGTCTGCTCGCCGTTGAAGTCGTAGGTGTAGGCGTCGGCGGCGACCAGTTGCCCGCCGGTGCCGCAGGTGATGGCGGTGGGGGAAGTGATCGGGTAGGCGGGGATGACCGGGCTGGTCTTGTTCGTGCACTCGGCCTGGGTGTAGACCTGCCCGGCGGCCGTGTAGCTGTCGGTGACCTGGTTGCCGTTGGGCTGCGTCTGGGTCTGGACCTGCCCGGCGGGGGTGTAGGTGAAGGCGGTGGTCTTCTGGGTCGTGTCGCTGGTGATCGGGCCGTCGGTCTGGTTCTGCAGCTGGTTCAGGTTGTTCCAGGTGTAGGTGGCGTTCTGGTCGGTTGTGGTGGTGGTGCCCTGGGTGATGGTGTGGGTCAGGGTCTTGATGTTGGAGGCGGCGTCGTAGGTGTAGCTGGTGGTGTTGGCGGGTCCGCCGTTCGCCCACGTCT
>Ga0207684_10006880_pt1 | contig 10291 bp, 8 predicted proteins | sample KBSK5501metaG_FD_184342 | JGI IMG/M metagenome (GOLD analysis project Ga0207684, IMG submission 184342) | Corn, switchgrass and miscanthus rhizosphere microbial communities from Kellogg Biological Station, Michigan, USA - KBS K5-50-1 metaG... | ecosystem: Host-associated > Plants > Roots >... | reverse complement strand
GTTTCCTCTGCGGGGTCCTCGCGAGACGGGTCGAGCGGGTCGAGCAGTTCTCCCCGTGAACGTGCAGTCGCTGACGAGGCTCCTGCCGCGCGCTCCTCCGGAATCTCCGATGGCGCGTCCTTCGACTCGATGCCGACGACCCGCACGGCGCCGCCGACCGGACCGCTTCTTCGGACGCGGCGTTGGTGGCCCGCGGCCATCGCCGGGGCCGCCGCCCTCCTGGCTGCCGCGGCCGTCATGCTCGTCGCCGATCGCGGCGCGACGACGACGCAGGCGCGCGCGACGCCTGTGGTCCCCCGGCCGCCCGACTCGACGCCGCTCTCCTCGCGGGAGCCCAAGCCCCTGATCCCGACCGCGCTTCCGTCTCCGGCCGCTGCCGCCCTTCCCTTCGTTGCGACCAGGAGCTCCTCCTCTCTGTCTTCCGAGGCGCGCCCGAGGCGCACGCCGCCCTCCCCCTCGACTCGGGATCGGCCTGCGCCCGCGCCGGTTCGGCGGCTCGCGCAGAAACCCGTGGAGGAGCTCGAGGTGCCGATCGAGGTGCCCTCGGACATCGCCGAAAAGTTCGGCGATCGGCCCGTCGGACTCTCCGTCGTGATCGCCGAGGACGGGAGCGTCAAGAAAGCCCGCGTCATCTCCCCGCTCTGCCCCGAGTGTGACCGGGCCGCCCTGGAGGCGGTCACGCGGTTTCGCTTCCAGCCGGCGCGCGACGCGGAGGGAAAACCGATGGAAGCGCCCTATTACCTGACGCTTATAATCCCCGCCAAATAACCGAGAAGAAGGAGTCGTCATGAAATCGGTTCGCTGGGGCTCTGTCCCGCTGGTGCTCGCGCTCGTGGCCTCGGGCTGCGCCAAAAAGCTCGAGCTGAAGATGGCGGTCGACGTCCTGTCGGACCCCCAGAAGGCGCAGGTGAAGTACAAGAACAAGGCACTGGGGGAAGCGCCTCAGTCCGTCTCGATCGCAACGTTCGACGATCTGCAGGCGATCTCGGCCACATCCGGAAGCGGAAACGTCGTGGAGAAGCGGATCCGGATTCTCTCGCCGGACAGGGCGCAGGTCATCTTTCGCTTCGGCACCGAGGCATCTCCTCTGGCCAAGAGGCTCGGCGCCGCGAAGCTGCTCGTCTTCGAGTACACGGAGAAGGTTTCGTTCGATACCGGCAAGTTCGACCTCAAATCGGAGGCGCGGCCGATTCTCGACAAGCAGAAGGAGATCCTGAACGCCTACTTTCCCAATGCGAGGGTCTTCGTCTGCGGCTACACGGATTCGACCGGCGGAGACGACCTGAACTTGAAGCTCTCGCTTAACCGCGCCAACGCCGTGACCGCCTATCTGGTCGCCGGCGGAGTCGCGCGCGGGAGGCTCGAGCCCCGCGGTTTCGGCAAGGAGTTTCCCGTCGACGACAACGGATCTTCGTCGGGCCGAGCCGCCAACCGGCGCACCGAGGTCGTGCTGCCGCAGTAACGAGCTGTCAGCTGTCAGCTTTCAGCTGTCAGCTTTCAGCTTTCAGCCAGCCCTGGAACAATATATATATTGTACACGGGAGCCCTCAGCCGGCCCCTTGTCATTCTGAGGAGCGAAGCGACGAAGAATCTGCTTTCGTTCGAGAAGGGGAGCAGATCCTTCGCTTCGCTCAGGATGACATTGAGGGAAATCAGAAGGATATTGAGGGGAAGAGGCCGCTCAAGCTCAAGGAACCGAAGCGTTCCGGCACATGAAAATCCGGGGGATCGGCGAAGGTGGGGGACCACGCCGAATACTCCTCAGGCTTCCCCCGATCGACGCGATAGAAGTTGGCTCTCCAAGAGGAAGGGATCTGTCCCGGGGCCATGGGCGCGAGCGGGATGCGCAGCAGCGCCGACCACGCCTGCCGGCTGCGCCGCACGCGCGCCGAGAAGCCCGGGCAGGTCCAGGTCGGTTCGACCCTCATCGTCGCGCGCGAGAGATCCGGCGACTCGACGCGCGCGTCGAAGAGGGCGCCTAAGGGGTTGACCTCGAACTCGTAGTAGAGGCGGGGAGGGTCCTCCGGCGAGAGAAAGACTTCCACGACGTCCTCCGTCCACAGGGGCCCATCGCGCTCGGTCAGGGTCGCAACGACGCCAGCATCGCGCGCGTCGAACCGGACGAGAAGGATCCCCTCGCGCAAACCCACCCGCACCGACGTGGAAAGCCGCGGCTCACCGCCGTTCACCGCGTCTTTGAGCTGCAGACGAGGAAGCTCGACCAGACGCTGCGTGACGGAGAGCGCGGGAACTTCCAGCTTTGGGCTGTCTGCGGTTTTCACCTGTCGACTGTTGACTGTCGATGCTACTCTGCGAAGCAGCGCTTCGCTGCGAAGCACGAGCTGTCGACTCTAAATCAGATCCCACGCACCTGAGGACTCGGATTGAGATCCTTCGGCCCTTCGGGCCTCAGGATGACGCGGTGCGGCGCTTCGCGCTCACCGCTTCAGCTTCCACTGCCTCATGAGATTGAACCCGATGTAGTAGTCATGAGGATTGACCTGAAAGGGAACCGACCCGACGTACTGGTCCACCGTGGTCGTTCGAACGTTGCCAACCGTGAAGGCGAACCGATGGCCCGCGACGGTTTTTTCGATCGCGGCCGTCCATCCGACACCCTGAGAGTCGATGCGCGACAGGCGGGGATAGATCTCCGCTTGAACGTTGATCGAGCGCGTGACGCCAAAGGAGAGCGCGGTCGGGATCTGGAAGATTCTCTTGTAGGAAGGCTTCGGATTCGTGAAAGGCTGCCCCGAAGTCTCCGAGACGTAGGTCGGCACCGCCGTGATTCGGCCGCGCGAGGAGATCACCCAGGCCACGATTCCCTGAGCGAAGAAGCCGTTGCGGCTGTACCCTTCCTCGCTGTCCAGATTCCTTTCGGTTCGGAAATCGCCCCCGGCGCGCGCGGAGACGCGCACCGGACCGTCGGAGAGGAATTGGTACTTGCCGAAGACCTCATACACGTCCAGATAGGAAGAACGGTAGAAGCCGACATCCAGGTGCGGGAGAGGCGCGTAGGAGAGCCCGATGCCGATGTCCGCGCCCGAGTCGAAAGAATAGAGCGAGTGGAAGTCGCTCTTCGCCAGAGGCTCGGAGAAACGGTGTGTGAAAAGGAGCGTGAGCGTTCCCGCTTTCGGGACCTCGGCCGACGGCAAGTGAATGATGACAGGACCTTCCGTCGGCCGAGCGGGAGCCGCGGCGGCGTCCGCGTCCTGCGCCGGCAGCCTTCCCGCCACCAGGATTCCGCCGACCAGAAGAAGAACTCCGATGCTCTGTTTTCTCATCGCCTCGCCTCCGATCCGGCGGCGAGTATAAGAGCCGGCCCCGCCACGACAGCGGGACTTACGAAACCTTGAACTGAGGAGCCTCGATGACCTCGCGCACTTTGCGGGCGAGCGTCTGCGGCGTGAAAGGCTTCTGAAGAAACGCCGTGCCGGATCCGGATCCCATGGTGGACGATCGCGTCATCGGTGTAGCCCGACACGAAAAGCACCTTCAGGTCCGGAAGGATTTTGGCGAGGCGTTCCGCGAGCTGCCGGCCGCTCATTCCCGGCATCACGACGTCGGTGACCATCAGATCGATCTGGCCTTTGAAGTCCCGGATGATGGCCAGCGCTTCGTCGGGATTTGCCGACCGTGTTCTACCTGGAGTCCGACGCGAGAGAAGAGCTGCTGGCGCAGTCGAGCCGGGCGGGAGCCATCGCCTCCTCCGGAGACTCGTAGCCGAGGATTCGAGCGAAAGCCTCGTTGCACTCCAGGATCTTGCCGCTCGCTGTCGAACGGTAGAGTCCCGCGAGATTGCGCTGGAAGAGAAGCCGATAGTCGGCGACCGCCTTCCGAGAGATTTCTTGTTCGGCCCGGCGGGCCTGCGGACGCGAAATGGGAGGCCGCCCAGGTTTGAACTTGTTCGCGCGGCCTCAGATGCGGACGAGCCCCGCGCCCCAGTGGAGTCCGGCGCCGAGTGCGGTGAAACAGATCAGGTCTCCGGGCCGCACCCGTCCGAGCGCCTTCGCCTCGTGGTAGACGAGCGGCAACGTCGCCGCCGTCGTATTGCCGTAAACCTGGATGTTGTTGAAGACTTTTTCGTCGGGTAGCCCGAGGGTCTTTTGCACCGACTCGTTGATCCGAAGGTTCGCCTGGTGCATCAAGAGCAGCGACAAATCCTCGACCGACAGACCGAAGCGGCCGACCACCTCACGGACGATGTCGGGCATCGCCGTCGTGGCCAGGCGAAAAACCTGTCGCCCCTCGACCACGGGTATGGTTCGGTTCTGCGCGAACATCTCGGGCGAGAAATACGGAAAAGACGCGGATCCGCCGCCGGGCACGTAGAGCTTGTCCCAGTGGTTTCCGTCGGTTCGCATCTCGAACCCGAGGAAGCCGCGGCCGTCGTCCCCCTCATGCGCCTCCAGAACGAAGGCTCCCGCACCGTCGCCGAAAATGACCGCGCGATCCCGGTGAGCCGTTCCCCAGGCATAGGCCTCCGGAGAGACCGGACCGTCGGAGTCTCCGAACATGACGGCCCACTCCGCCTCCGTCCAGGGATACAGCGAGGCGTGACACTCCGCGCCCACCAGGAGGACGCGCCGGGCGGCGCGCGACCGAATGAAGGCGTCGGCGACCTGGAGCCCGGAGAGAAACCCGGCGCACTGCATCCGGATGTCCAGTGCGTGCGTCGAGCCCATGCCCAGTCGGGCGGCCAGGAGGCCCCCGTTGCCCGGGAAGTAATGCGCCGGAGTCATGGTCGCGAAGATCACGAGATCGATGTCGGAGACTTCGACGCCCGCGTCGGTGATCGCCTGTCGCGCGGCCTCCACTCCCAGGTCGCATGAGGACGTCCCTTTACGCGCGTAGCGACGCTCTCCAATGCCGGTCCGCTGACGGATCCACTCGTCGTTGGTGTCCATCAAGCGGGACATGCGGTCGTTGGTCACGACCCCGTCCGGGAGGAACATGCCCGAGCCCCGGATCACGGTGGTCAGGGAGGTCACGGAGCCGGCATTATAGCGGCCGGGCGACGTGTCCGGCGCAGGGAGGAAGCCTCCGGCACGAGGCCCGTGCTAGCATCGATCAAGCCCATGCTCGAGTCTCGGCACCCGGTGGCGCACCTTCGGCGGCCGACACGGAGGGTCCCCGGGCGCCGCCGCGCGCAACGCCTCGGTCGGATTCGGGGAGCCAAGCCGTGATCCGCATCGAGCACGTCTCCAAGACGTATCGGCGGGAGTCCCAGCAGATCCCGGTCTTGAAGGACATCCAGCTCGTTCTGGAGAAGGGGGATTTCATCGCCCTGATGGGGCCCTCCGGGTCGGGAAAGTCGACGCTCTTGAACCTGATCGCCGGTCTCGACCGACCCACCTCCGGAACCATCACCATCGACAACAAGGTCATCTCAGGACTGTCCGAGGCCAAGCTCGCGCCCTGGAGAGCGCGCCACGTCGGTTTCATCTTCCAGCTCTACAACTTGATCCCCGTGCTGACCGCGCTGGAGAACGTTGAGCTGCCCTTGCTCTTGACCGGGCTGGCTCGGAAGGAACGAATCGAGCACGCGCGCGCGGCGCTCGCGATCGTGGGCCTCGGCGATCGCATGGACCACTACCCGCGCCAGCTTTCCGGAGGCCAGGAGCAGCGCGTGGCGATCGCCCGCGCGGTCGTGACGGATCCGGTTCTGCTCGTCGCGGACGAACCCACCGGCGACCTGGACGCCAAGAGCGCCGAGGAGATTCTCGATCTGCTCAACCGATTGAACTCCGAGTTCGGAAAGACCATCGTCATGGTCACGCACGATCCCAAGGCGGCCTCGCGGGCGCACCGGGTGGTTCACCTTGAAAAAGGGGAGCTCTCCCTGGCGGAGATGCCGCGTCAGCAGGTGGAGTCCTTCGTGGCGGCATGGGGTCAGGAGGCCCAGACGGGAGGGCCGTCCACTCTTCTGGAGACCCGTTTTCTCCAGAGAGTCGTCGCCGCGATGGCCGACTACGCTTCGGCGCGGTCGGGCGCGGCCGTCCCTGCGGTGCGGCCCGGCGCGGCCCCGGCCGCTTCGGCCGCTCCCGCCCGTCCCGTCGCTCCGGCCCCTTCGAGCGACGAAGGGTTTGAAGGCCTGACGGCGCTCGACATTCTGGAGTTGACGCAGAGGCTCGACACTCTCTTCGAGCACACGTCCTTCTCGGAGTCGCCGGCTCCGGTTTTGCCGGGCGTGCCCACGCCGCCGGCACGGCCGACGCCGGTGACGCCCTCGCCGGCTTCTTCTTCACGCACAGCGGCGGCGTCGCCGCTCCCGCGCCCGCCGGCCGCGGCTGTGGCTTCCCAGCCTGCCGGCTCGCCGCGCCGCTCGGACACGATCGAGCTACTCGAGAAGATGCTCGGGGAGGAAAAGGCCCACGCGCGATCCCCGGCCCCTCCCGGCCGGCCTCCGCGCTCATGAAGTTCCTGCGGCTCGTTTTCAAGAACGTCTTTCGCAAGAAGACCCGCACCCTCCTGACGATGGGCTCGATTGTTCTCGTGCTCGTCCTCACCGTGGTGCTGACCTCGCTTCTGGCCACGCTCGAGCGCGAGAACTCCGAGGGCAAAGGGGGAACGCGGATCTTCGTTCAGCACGCTTCCGGGCTCGGCTATTTCCTGCCGCTCTCGCACCGGCAGAAGATCGAGCCGATCCCCGGAGTTCTGGCCGTCACTCCGGAGGTTTGGTTCGGGGGAACCTACATCGACCAGCGACCCCAGAATTTCTTCGGGCAGCTCTCGACCGATCCGGAAACCTGGAAGACGATCTTCGACGACTTCTCCATCGATCCGGCGCAGCTGACCGCCTGGCAGTCGCAGCGGGACTCGTTCATCGCGGGGCAGCAGTTGATCGATCGGTATCACTGGAAGATCGGCGACCGGATCCAGCTGACGGGCTCGTATATTCCTTTGAACCTCTCTCTCGTGTTGGCCGGCACCTACCGCGGTGCGGATGAGTCGACGATCTTCTTCCACAACAAGTACCTCGAGAATTCCTGGATCGCCCGGCTGGGGCAGACCGGGACATTCGTTCTCCGCGTGACGCGGCCCGAAGATGTCGGCCGTGTGACCGAGGCGATCGACGCCTATTTCAACAACAGCTCGGCTCCGGTCAAGGCGATGCCGGAAAAGCAGTTCCAGCTCCAGTTCGTGGAGATGCTCGGCAACGTCAAGCTGCTCATCCGCTCGATCCTGCTGGCCGTTCTCTTCACCGTCGTCCTCATCACCGCCAACACCATGGCGATGAGCGCTCGGGAGCGGGTGACGGAGATCGCTGTGATCCGGGCACTGGGGTTCCGGCCTCGAGACGTGCTGTGGCTCGTGCTGGCGGAGTCCGTTACGCTCGCCCTGCTGGGAGGCGTCGTCGGCGTGTTGCTCTCTTTCCCCTTTACGCGGCTTCTCGTGGAGGCCTTGAAGCGGTCCCCCGCGGCCATTTTCGCGTACAACTTCCGCGTTCCAGTCTCTTCCATCGCGACGGCCTTCGTGGCCGCGGTCGTCATCGGCACGGTCTCGGGATTTGTGCCCGCCATTCGCGCGGCGCGACTCTCGGTCGTGACGGCGTTGCGGCAGGTGGCATGAACGGAATTGCGAATTTCGAATTGCGAATTGCGAACTTGGGCACGCCGATGTCGTCAAATCCGAAATTCGAAATTCGAAATTCGAAATTGTTCTGAGCCATGCCCCTCCCCGTCCGCTACAACTGGCGCAACGTCTTCGGGCGGAAAATCTCGACCGGAATGACGGTGGCCGGGATCGGCCTGGTCGTCGCCGTTTATTTGCTCGTCCTGTCGCTCGCCGAAGGAATGCGCAAGACCTTCGAGGCTCCCGTCTCCTCGCGCGCCATCGTCGCCTTGCGCGTCGGCGCCCAGTCGGACGCGATGAGCATCATGGGCCTGTCGGAGTATGAGGCCGTCCGGACCTTGCCCGGGATCGAATCCGACGCGGCGGGGCGTCCTCTGATCTCGCCGGAGATCGTCGTGCTGATCCGGGTTCCCCGCAAAGACGGCCGCAAGACCAACATCGTGGTGCGGGGAGTCGTGGACGAGGCGTTTGCTCTGCGGCCGGCCTTGAAGATCGTGACGGGTCGCCGATTCCGGCCGGGCACGAGCGAGGCGATCGTGTCCAGCCGCACGCGACAGCGCTTCGTCGGGATGAATCTGGGAGAAACGATTAGCTCCGCCGGCCAGCGCTGGACGATCGTCGGAGTCTTCGAGGCTTCCAATTCCCCTTACGATTCCGAAGTCTGGGCGGACCTGAACAACGTGCAGGCACAGACGCATCGCGAGGGGGTGCTCTCGGTCATCCGGCTGCGCGCGGCCGACGATGCGGCGCGCGGGCGGATGATGACGGCGATTGAGGGAGACCAGCGCATCAAGCTCGCTGCCAAAACGGAGAAGCAGTACTTCGCCGACCAGAGCGGCGCCGCCAAGCCGATCGAGTTTCTCGCGTACTTAGTCGGCATCATCATGGCCGTCGGGGCCTCGTTCGGGGCGATGAACACGATGTATGCCCAGGTCACCGCCCGTACCCGCGAGATCGCGACGATGCGCGCCCTGGGATTCTCGCGCGGCGCGGTGCTGGCCTCCTTTGTCGCGGAGTCCGTCGCGCTGGCGCTCTTAGGCGGCGTGATCGGCGCCGCCGCGGCTGCCCTGGCGATCCATACCATATGGGCGAGTCCCACCGGAACTCAGAACTTCGCGACCTTCGCGGAAGTGCTCTTCAATTTCGCGCTGACTCCGGAACTCGTCGTGCGCGGTCTGCTCTTCTCCGTCGGCATCGGTCTGTTGGGTGGTTTCTTCCCGGCCCTCCGGGCCTCGCGGCTTCAGATCACCGGCGCGTTGCGCCGCGCCTGAAGACCCTTCAGCGATCTCGAAGAGGTTGGAGGTACCTTCCGGGCGCGAGAATATCTGCGGGATCCCAGGCTTTCTTCAGGCGCGCAACGGCTTGCCAGTAGTCGGGCGCCGCCTCCCGCATCTTTTTCTGCGCGGCCACGGAGCCGCGATAGGGCATATAACCGTGATCGAGGAGGACCTGGAGGAGCTGCTCGTGACAGTCCCGCGCCCGCGCCGTCTCGCCGGGGCTGCCTCGGTCGAAGGAGATGGGAAGGATCGCGCAGATCGAGCGTTCGTTCAAGAACGCCATCGACACCTGGAATTCGAAGCCGAATCGGTGGAGGATCGGCTCGGCGATGCGCTCGAGCTCCTCGACCGCCGCTGCCGTCATGGGCAGCACGGGCGAGACCCACACGAGACCGCACTGGCTCGCCAGAGGATCTTGAGTCGGGCCGGGATCCCCGCGGGAGCGCCAGTGACTTCCTTTCAAGCTCTCGTAGACAGGCGTGCCGTTCAAGAGCTGGAAGCCCAGGCGGAGATTTCGCACCAGCGCGGCGAGGGGAGCGAGCGGGCGCAGGCGGGCCGCCAGGCGCGTGAGCCTCTCCAGGCGTGCGAGCTTGCGCTCGTCGACGAAGAAGACTTTCTTCAGCCCCGGCATGCCGGACAGCGCTCGTCTCAGGGTCCTGCGGGCGGCCCGCACCTCGGCCGGTGTTCCGGTGATCGAACCGCTCACCGCCCAGGCCGGAATCCGCCGCTCGCGGCAGACTCGCTCGACCCATTGCGGATCCGCAACCTCCAGAGCCTGGAGCCCGTCGAGCCGGTCGTAGGGAAAGTGCGCGGCGCCCGTGAGCAACCGCCGGTCGTTGAAGCAATGCGAGATCGAACGCAGGGTTCCCGCCAGTCGCAGCGGACGCAGCCGCTCGATGAGCGGTCCGATAGCCGACCGATCGCCGAGAGTGATGAAGTAGGCGAGCAGCCGGGGAGGTCTCGGCATCAGCCAGACGGTCATCCGGGTCACGATCGCGAAGTTCGACTGAGTCAGCAACCCGTCCAGCGACGGCCCAAGGCCGCACTTGTAAACATGCCGGGCCTTTGCGTTGGCATAAGCCCCGAAGCCGGTCGTCAACAGAGAGCCATCCGGAAGGACCGCCTCGAGGCACGCGACATGCGCGGACCGGTCTCCGTACGCCGTGTGGCCGAATCCTCGCTCGAGAGTGTTGCCTATCAGGCTCGCATCGGGCCCCGCGCCTGTGGCGTCGACCATGAGCGGCAGGTTGTGCTCCTTCAGATACTCGGCCAGCCGTCCTTGTGTCACGCCCGGCTCGACGACGGCGTAGGCGAGCGCGACGTCGACGTCCAGAATGCGATTCATCCGCGACAGGTCCAGAAGGAGGCAACCGGCGATCGGAGCGCACAGATCGCCGTAACCCCAATTCTTGCCGGTCGAGATCGGGTAGATCGGGAAG
>Ga0207684_10006879_pt1 | contig 10291 bp, 10 predicted proteins | sample KBSK5501metaG_FD_184342 | JGI IMG/M metagenome (GOLD analysis project Ga0207684, IMG submission 184342) | Corn, switchgrass and miscanthus rhizosphere microbial communities from Kellogg Biological Station, Michigan, USA - KBS K5-50-1 metaG... | ecosystem: Host-associated > Plants > Roots >... | reverse complement strand
CGCTCGAGGCGCAGGTCGGCCAGGGTGTGGCCGGCGAGCGCGGCCAGCACCACCGCGCCGCCCATCACTGAGGGCAGCCCGGGGTTCTCCCCGAGCGCGAGCCAGACCCAGACCGGGCCCAGCACGCTCTCCAGCACCGCGATCAGCGAGGCCTCGGCCACCGGGATCCGCCGCGCGCCCGCGGTGAAGAGGATCATGCCGAGGCCGAGCTGGCCCGCCCCGAAGAGGGCGAGCAGCAGGAGGTCGCGCCCGGCCGCGGAGGCGGGGAGGGCGGCGGTCGCCGCGATCGCGGCGGTGAGCCCGGCGGCGAGGGCGGCGGCGGGCAGCATCTGCACCTGCCGGCGCCGCCGGAGGAGCACGGTGGCGAGCGCGAAGGTGAGCGCCACCGCGAAGGCGAGGAGGTCGCCGCCGATCGAGCCGCGAACCGGCGTGGAGTAGAAGTAGCGCGAGACCATGATCGCGCTGCCCGCCAGCGCCACCCCCATCGCCAGCCAGGTGCGGCCCGCCACCCGCTCGCCCATCCAGATCCACCCGAGGAGCCCGGCCATGAACGGGCTCAGGCTCTGGATGATCAGCACGTTCGCGACCGAGGTGCGGTGGAGGGCCATGATGAAGCAGGTGGATCCGATCGCGAAGCAGACCGCCATGCCGACCCCGGTCGCGCCCATGCGCGCGAAGACGTCCGGGGTGCGTCGCCCCTCGCGCACCGCGGTGACCGCGAGCAGGAACGCGGCGCAGAACACCCCGCGCCAGAACACGGTGGTCCACGGGTCGGTGCCCACCGAGCGCGCCATCAGGCCGCCGAGGCTCCAGGAGATCGCGGCCGCCGCCACCAGGATGCGGCCGCCGCGGCGGTAGCGCGAATCGTCCAGCGGCGCCGGCGCGCTCATCGCGCGAACGCCACGCCGGGGAACACGGCCGCGCCCGCGACGCGGAGGAGGGCGGCGACGGTCACCGGCACAGGGTAGAGGTTTCCCCCCACGAGGCCAAGCGATTACTATGGAAGAGCGCTTCCATGGCCTATTCCCTCCGGCTCGTCGAGGACCGGCTCGCCGCGAACGCGGCGGCCCCCCTCGCGCGCGCGCCCCGCGTGCTCTACGCCGTCGAGGGCGCGCTCCTCGCCGCCGGCGCCGCCGATCCGGCCGCCGCGGTGGGGCCGGGCGCGGACGGCGTCCGCGCCGCCGGCGCGCCCGCGCGCGTCTACCGGGTCGAGCTGGTGCGGCAGCCCCCGCCGCCCGCGGGCGCCCGCGTGCTGCTCGAGCACCCGATCGACCTGGCCGGCGGCTCGGACTGGCTGATGCGCTGTGACCGGGTCGACTTCGATCCGGGCGGCGTCGCGCCGCCCCACCGCCACCGGGGCGGCGGCATCCGCTGCCTCCTGCGCGGCCGCCTCGAGGTCACGGTCGGCGAGGGCGCGCCGCGCGCGGTCGCCCCCGGCGAGGCGTGGTTCGAGAGCGGGCGCGAGCCGGTGCTCGCGGTCGCCGCGCGCGACGAGGAGACCAGCTTCATTCGCGTCTCGATCCTGCCCGCCGCGATCCGCGGGCAGTCGTCGATCCTCTACGTGGATCCCGGCGCCGCGGCGGGCGGGCGTCCGCGGCGCTACACCGTCTACGTGGACGAGCCGATCGCCCTCTGACCATGCGCGTCCTGATCTTGAGCGCGAGCTATGGCTCCGGCCACGCGGAAGCCGCGCGCAGCCTCGCCGCCGCCTTCGTGAGCCGCGGGGCCGAGCCGGTGGTGGTGGACCACTTCCGCGAGCTGGTGCACCCGGCCTTCGCGCGGGTGAGCGGGGCCATCTACTACTGGCTGCTGCGCCACGCCCCGTCGGTGTGGGCCCTCGGCTACACCTTGGGCGATCGGATGGGGCCCGACTCCCCGCTCGGCCTCGGCGTGCCGCGTCTCGGCATGGTCCGCCTCGGGCAGCTGCTCGAGACCATGCGGCCCGACGCGGTGGTGACCGTTCACGCGACCCCCGCCGCCGCGATGGCCGCGCTTGCCGCGTCGGGCCACCCGGTGCCGCCCCACACCACCGCGGTCACCGACTTCGTGGCCCACAGCCAGTGGATGCCGCGGCCGGTGGACCGCTACTGCGTGGCCGCCGAGGAGGTGCGGAACGAGTTCGTGGCGCGCGGCATCCCGCCCGACCGCGTGATCGTCACCGGCGTTCCGGTGCGCGCGGAGTTCTCGCGTCCGGTCGAGACCATCGCGGCCCGGCGCGAGTGGGGGCTGGCTCCGGGTCTCCCCACCGTGGTCGCGATGGCGGGCACCCAAGGCTCGCTCGGCCGCCTTCACGACGTGGTCCGCGCGCTGCTCTCACGGGAGCGGCCGCTGCAGGCGGTGGTGGTGGCGGGGCGCGACGAGCGCCTGCGGGCCCGTCTCGCCCACCTGGCCGCGGGCAGTCCGGTGCAGGTGGTGGGCTACGTGGAGGACGTGCGCACGCTCCTGGCCGCCGCGGACCTCCTGGTGACCAAGGCGGGCGGGATGACGCTCGCGGAGGCGACCGCGACCGAGGTGCCGCTGCTCCTCTACGGCACCCTGCCCGGCCAGGAGGTCGGCAACGAGCGCTTCGCCTCTCGCGCCGGCATCGCGCTGGTGGCGCGCTCCCGCGGCGAGCTGGGCCGGCTGCTCGACCGCGCCCTCACCGATCCCGACACGGTTGAGCGGATGCAGGGCTCGCTGCGCCGGCTCCGCCGCCCCGACGCGGCGGCCCACATCGTCGACCTCGTCCTCGACCAGATCGTGACGCGTCGCCGGGGCTAGGGTGTCGCAGTTCACCTTCTGCTTCGAGAGCGGGGACCGCGCGCTCCGAGAGGGGCGCTACGCGGACGCCGAGCAGGCGCTCGCCGCCGCGCTGGCCCTCGATCCCCGCAGCGTCAAGGCTCAGTTCAAGCTCGGCCTCACCCTCGAGCGTCAGCGCAAGTGGGCCCCCGCCGAGACCGCCTTCCGCGCCGCCATCCGCGGCAAGCGCGATCACGCCACCGCGTGGCTGCGCCTCGCCGCGGTGTGCCGCCGCCTCGGCAAGGCCCGCGAGGAGGAGACCGCCGCGCGCGAGGCGGTGCGGCTGGCCCCGCGCAGCAGCGAAGCGCAGCACGCCCTCGCAGTGACCCTCGGGCGGCTCGGGCGGCCGGAGGAGGCGGTGGCCGCCTTCGAGGAGACGATTCGCCTCGCCCCCTCGAGCGCGGTCGCCCACGCCGGCCTCGGCGCGGCGCTGGCCGCCCTGGGACGGCACGGCGACGCGGCGACCGCCCTCGGCCGCGCCGCGCGTCTCGATCCCACCTCCTTCCGTGTACACCTCCAGCATGCCGAGGCCCACCGGCGCCAGCGGCGCTGGGGCGAGGCGGCGGAGGCCTACCGCGCGGCGGCCGCGCTGCGGCCCGCGGAGCCCGCGCTCCACGGGCGCCTCGGGCTCATGCTCGAGCGGCAGCGCCGCTATCGCGAGGCGGTCGCCGCCTACACCCGCGCGGCGCGGCTCGACACCACGGGTGCGCGCTGGCGGGCGCGCCTGGGCGGCGTGCTCGAGCGCCAGGGACGGTACGGCGACGCGGAGGCGGCCCTGCTCGAGGCGCTGCGCCGGGAGCCCGACCGCCTCGACGCGCACCTGAGCCTCGCGATGATCTATCGCCGCCAGGGCAAGTGGAGCGACGAGGCGCGCGTCTACGAGCGGGCGATCCGTCTCAAGCCGGGCGACGCCCACCTCCACGCCGACCTGGGCCTCGCGCTCGAGGCCCAGGGGCTGCTGGGCCCCGCGGAGGGACAGTTCCGGCGCGCGGTCGCGCTCGCTCCCGAGAACGCCGATCTGCACGTGGAGCTCGGCATCGCGATGGGCCGCCAGGGTCGCCACGTGGAGGCGGAGGCCGCGCTGCGCGAGGCGGTGCGGCTCAACCCCCAGGACCTGGTGGCCCGCGCGAACCTGGCGCTCGGCCTCGGGCGCCAGGGCCGCCACGCCGAGTCGGAGGCAGCCTATCGCCAGGCCCTCGCGCTCAAGGCGGACGGCGCGCCGCTCCATCGCGGGCTCGGCATGGCGCTCTACTCCCAGGCCAAGCGCACCGAGGCGGAGGCCGCGTTCCGGGAGGCGGTCCGCCTCAAGCCGAGCTACGCGCGCGCCTGGGGCGACCTGGGCGAGCTCCTGACCGAGACCGGCCGCCACGACGAGGCGGTGGAGGCCTTCCGCGAGGCCATCGCGGTGAAGCCCGGGCGGATCGCCTCGCGCCGCGGCCTCGGCACCGCGCGGCTCCTCCAGGAGCGGCCCGATCTGGCCGAGGGTGCGTTCCGCGGCGCGCTCGCGCTGCGCCCCGATGATACGCGGAGCCACTTCGGGCTGTGGACCGCGCTCGAGCGGCAGGGCAAGATCGCGGAGGTGGAGGTCGCGTACCGGGAGGCGATCGCGGTGAGCCCGGAGCTGGCCGAGGCCCACGCCCGGCTCGGCGAGCTGCTGGCTCGCCAGGGCCGCTGGCGAGACGCGGAAGCCGCCTACCGGGAGGCGCTGCGGCGGGCGCCGGAGGACGCGCGCTCACGGGTCGCGCTCAGCGCGGTGCTGCGCCGCGGGCGCGGCTAGGCGTCGGCGGGATCGATCTCGATGTTGGTGATGCGCAGGTAGCTGACCGCCACGCGCTCCTCGCCCCGCTCGAGCAGCACGCCGTCGTCCGCGATCTGGGCGAGGCTGCCCTTGATCGGCTCGGTGGAGTTCTTCACCGAGATGAGCACCGACCGGCCCAGGTGGCGCTGGGCCTCGGCCTGCCACATCGTCTTCTGCACCTCGTCGAAGACCCCGGCCGCCTGGCGCGCCGCGGAGGCGGCCCGGCTCGCCGCGGTGATCGTACCGAGGCCGGGGATCAGCAGGCCGCCCGGAAACGCGGCGCTCGGACTGCCGCCCGGCGCGGTCGCGGCCGGCCTCACCGCCGCGTCGTGCGCGCCGCCCGCGTGCGCGCTCACCGCCGCCGCGCTCCCGGCGGGCCCCGCCGCGGCGTGCTGCTCCTCGAGGTAGCGCAGCACCTCGGAGAGGCGCGCCATCAGGTTCGAGAAGATGAAGAGCCCGACCAGCGCGCAGGCCAGCGCCACCCCGAGCCCCATCTGGGCCTCGGTCAGCTTGAGCTGGTTGAGCGCGTAGAGCGTGTAGGTGAAGAGCAGGAGAGGAATGACGGCCGTCAGCGCGAAGACGATGGAGGCCGCGTTCCGGAGGGTATAGGTCCGGCCTCTACTCATGGTGCCTCAAATCTAGCGCGCCGGGCCTCGCGCCCCAAGTTTTAGAGACGGTGGCCCCGGCGGTCACCCCCCGGGCTTGGAGCCCGCGTGATAGTATCCGAGCGCAACCATGAGCCCCACCCGGCGCACCCTGCGCGAGATGCGCGGCTTCGTGTTCGACCTCGACGGGTGCGTCTGGAGGGGCGACGTCCTCACGCCGGGGGCGGCCCAGGTGCTCGCCCTGATCCGCGAGCAGGGCAAGGCCCTTTGCTTTCTCACCAACAACTCGCGGGCGCGGGCCCGGACGATGCAAGCCAAGCTCGTCCGCCTGGGGGTGGAGGCCAAGGAGGCGGAGGTGCTCACCCCGCTCGAGATCCTGGGCGAGGTGGTGGCCGAGCACTGGGGCCCGTCGCGGGTGCTGGCCATCGGCGGCGCCGAGCTGGCCGAGGTCCTGGTCGAGGCCGGCCACGAGGTGGTGCCCCTCGCCCGCTCCCGCGACGCGACGGTGGTGGTGGTCGGCAACGATTTCGACTTCAGCTACGAGCGCCTCACCGCGGCGTCGCGCGCGGTGGCCGGCGGCGCCGCCTTCCTCACCCCGAACATCGACCCGCGGCTGCCCATGGAGAACGGCGAGTTTCTGCCCGGCTGCGGCGCCATCGTCGAGGCGGTGGCCACCGCGGCGGGCCTGCGCCCGATCGTGGTGGGCAAACCCGAGCCCCCGCTCTTCGAGCTGGCTCTCAAGCGCATGGGCCTGGGGGTCGACGAGGCGGCCATGGTCGGCGACAGCGTGGACTCGGACGTGCGCGGCGCCCGCCGCGTCGGCATGACCGCGGTGCTGTTCGCGCCCAAGGGAGGTCCGGATGGCGTGGCGCACTATCTGGTCAAGTCGATGTCCCAGCTGAGACGGCTGCTGGGCGGGTAGGGATGCACGTCCTCTTGCACTCGGGCGGCCCGCTGGGGCCGGTCGGTCGCGCGGCCCTGCCCGACTTCCTGGGCCCGCTCCGTCGGGTGGCCTTCGTGACCGCGGCGAGCCTCCACGACGAGACCGCCTCGTTCGAGCGCGTGCGGGCCGCGCTGGGCGGGCCGCCCCCGGAGGGGGCCGGCCTCGAGCTGCTGCACCTGCGCTGGAACCACGATCCGCTCGCGACGCTCGCCCGGGCCGAGGCGCTCTTCATGGGCGGCGGCAACACCTACGCGCTGCTCCAGCGGCTGCGCGGGGCGGGGCTGCTCGAGGCCATCCGCGAGCGCGTGAAGGCGGGCATGCCCTACATGGGCGCGAGCGCGGGCTCCAACGTGGCCGGCCCCACCATCCTCACCACCAACGACTGGAACGTGGTCGCCCTCGATCGATTCGACGCGCTCGGGCTCGTCGGCTTCAACATCAATCCCCACTACAAGGAAGCGGATCCCATAATGGCGCCCTTCAGCGAGACGCGCGACGACCGGATCCGCGAGTACCACGTGGTCAACGCCAACCCGGTGCTGGGGCTCGAGGAGGGGGCCTGGGTGATCGTGGAGGACGGGACAGTGACCACGCACGGGACCGCGCGGGTGAAGCTGTTTCGGCCGGCCGCCGACCCGGTGTGGTACCAGGCCGGCGACCGTCTGCCCGTCACTTAGCGACCGCCCGGAAGGACCCGCTTGCTTCGCTCGTCGTCGCATCGGGTGCTTCCGAGCGGCCTGGTTCGGAGGATCAGGAGCGGTCGGGCGTCAGCCCGAGCACCTCTGGCCTTTGGGCGCTTCGTAGTTGGCGACCTTGAAGGTGCGGACGAAGGAATCCTCCCAGACCTCGAGCGGCAGCCGGCCCATGTCCTGCACGCCGTCGAAGACCGAGAACTTGGCGCGGCGGGTGAACTCGCTCGACGACACCCGCTTGCCGAGGAAGCCGAGCGCGGTCGGCTTGTCCACGAACAGGGCCAGCGTCTCGTTCACCGGCTGGACCGCGCCGCCGGTGCCCGGCTTGAGCCAGGAGAGCACCACCGAGAAGCCTTGCACGTTGGGATCGGCCACCAGCGGCTGCAGCGCGGCCATGCGCCGCAGCAGGTCGGTGCCGTAGCGGGAGAACATCGCGGAGGCGCGGCGCTCCGCGGGCAGCGCGGAGAAGCGGGCGTCCTCGTCCTGATCGATCATGATCCACACCGAGAGATAGCGGTCGTCCTCCGTCGCCCCCTTGGGCTGGCGGAAGCCGATGCCCGCCTTCTGCACGCCGACCCACGGCATGCAGTGATAGATCTCCTCGCGCATCTGCTGCAGGAGCGCCTGGTGGGTGGTGGCCAGGGTCCGCGCCTTCGGCGTCTTGTACTGGTCGATCCCCATGATCGCCTCGTCGGCGGCCGCGGGAATCGGAATGACGAAGATGAGGGCGAGGGCGGCGAGCCGCCGCACGATGAAGCGGGACATGAACTGTCGCATCGGGATCCTCCTGTCGCGGAGCGCATTCAGATCCCGACGAGCGCTTTCGTGCGCCCTTCCTTCGGTAGCCCGGCTATCAGGATCATCACCTGACCCGCGGCTTTGCGTCCCCGTCTCGCGACGGGTTTGCCATTGTCGGGAAGAGGCTCCGCGAAAAGGAAGGGCAGCAATCGCGATGCCAGCGCAGGGGGCGCGCGCGCGACCAGCAAAGATCGGTAGATAGCCGGCCCGCGCCGAGCGCGGTGTCATCGGCCTGACGCGCGTGTCGGCATACGCTCACACGCAAGATGTGCTATCCATGCGGGCATGCTCTCGGACGCTCCGGTCGGGGTCACCGGACTCTTCGTGGTCACGGTGGTGGGCATGCTGGCGCTCGTGCTCTGGGGCGCGGCTCGCGCGGCGCACCGCGTCGGGCCACGCGCGATGCTCGGGGTGCGGCTCGCCGGGGTCGCGCTCGGCGGCTGGCTCGCGATCACCGCGGCGCTGGCCGTCCACGGGTTCTTCGAGGACTTCTACGCGCTACCGCCCCACATGCTGCTCGCGATCGGCCCGCCGCTGCTCGCCCTGATCGCCCTGACCACGCTCGGCCGCCTCGACCCGCTCCTCGCCGCGCTCCCCGCGTCCTGGCCGATCGCGGCGCAGACCTTCCGCGTGGCGGTGGAGATCGTGCTGTGGCGCCTCGCGGTGGCGGGGGTGGCGCCCGAGATCATGACCTTCACCGGGCGCAACGTCGACATCCTGGTCGGCCTCACCGCGCCGCTCGTGGCCTACGCCTGCTTCGTGCGGCGAGCGTGGCCGGCGCGGGTGGCGTGGTGGTGGAACTGGGCCGGGATCGTCATCGTGCTGAACGTGGTGGTGCACGCCCAGCTCTCGGCCCCGACGCGGTTCCGCCTCTTCGAGACCGACCCGCCCACCACCTTCATCGGAGACCTGCCCTACATCTGGCTGCCCGCGTTCCTGGTGCCGCTAGCGTGGGCGCTCCACGCGATCTCGCTGCGCCAGCTCCGTCAGCTCGGCTCGCCCCGCTGACCCGCGCGCCGCCGGCGCCGGTAGCGGATGTTGAGCAGCTCCACGAGCAGGGAGAAGGCCATCGCGAAGTAGATGTAGCCCTTCTCCACGTGGGTGCCCATGCCCTCCGCGACCAGCATCACCCCGATCAGGAGCAGGAAGGCCAGGGCCAGGATCTTGAGGCTCGGATGCTGGTCGATGAACCGGCTGACCCCGCCCGCCGAGACCAGCATCACCAGCATCGCGATCACCATCGCGGTGACCATCACCGAGAGCTGGTTGGCCATGCCGACCGCGGTGATCACCGAGTCGAGCGAGAAGACGATGTCGAGCAGGAGGATCTGAACGAGCACCCAGAAGAAGGCGGCGCGCGCCCCCACGGCGGCCGGCGCGTGGGGATCCGCCTCCACCTTCTCGTAGATCTCCCGGGTCGCCTTGAAGATGAGGAAGAGGCCGCCGCCCAGCAGGATCAGATCGCGACCGGAGACGCCTCGGCCGAGGACGGTGACGAGGGGCTCGGTGAGCCCCATGATCCACGAGATCGTGAAGAGCAGGCCGACGCGCACGCCGAGCGCGAGGATGAGGCCCAAGCGCCGTGCGAACTCGCGCTGGCCCTCGGGCAGGCGGGCCACCAGGATCGCGATGAAGACCACGTTGTCGATGCCCAGCACGATCTCCATGGCGGAGAGCGTGGCGAGCGCGACGAGCCCGTCGGTGGTGAGGAGGGCGCCCACTACCTCACGCGGGGCAGGACGTGCCGGGCGAACAGCTCGATGGCGGCGAGATCCTCCTGGTCGAGCATCTGCAGCAGCATCCGCTGCACCCCCGCCTCCTCCCACTCGCGGACCTGGTCGACCACCTCGTCGGGCGTGCCCACCAGGAAGCTCTGGCCGCGCCACGCCTCCTCGTCGGCCGGCATCTGGGGGAAGGTGGCGCGGGCCGCCGCGATGCGCTGGGCCACGTCGTGGCGGTCGCGGCCGATCGCGAGCGGGATCATGAGGGAGCGGGCGACGCTCTCCGGATCGCGCCGGACCGCCGCACAGTGCTTGGCCAGCACCTCGCGCTTCTGGCGGAAGGTCTCGGGATCCACCCGCGTGACGTTCCACTCGTCGGCGAACTCGGCGGCGATGCGCAGGGTGCGCTTCTCTCCGCGGCCGCCGATGACGAGGCGCAGGCGGCCGTAGGTGGGCAGCGGGTAGTTCTCGGCCTTGTGGAGCGGATAGTAGGGCTGCTCGAGGGTGACCGGCTCGCCCACCCCGAGGGCCCGGATGTAGCGCGCCGCGCACTCGAGGCGATCGAGCCGCTCCTTCATGGGCGGCAGCGGGATGCCGAACATCGCGTGCTCGTGCTCGTTCCACCCGCCGCCCAGCCCCAGATCCATCCGCCCGCCCGAGAGGCTGTCGAGGGCCACCGCCATCTTGGCGAGCAGGGCGGGGTGGTAGAACGTCACCGGCGAGACCATGGGCCCGAAGCGGATGCGCCGCGTCCGGGCCGCCAGCATGGTGAGCGAGGTCCAGGTCTCGAGCGAGGGCCGCTTGGATTCGCCCCAAAGTCCGGTGAGATGATCCGACCGGCAGAGCGACTCGTAGCCCATGTCCTCGGCCGCGTGCACGAGGCGCTGCCAGCGCTCCCAGGTGAGCCCTTCCTGCCCCTCGATCATGATGCCTACGCGCATGACCCGTGGCCTCCT
>Ga0207684_10006878_pt1 | contig 10291 bp, 9 predicted proteins | sample KBSK5501metaG_FD_184342 | JGI IMG/M metagenome (GOLD analysis project Ga0207684, IMG submission 184342) | Corn, switchgrass and miscanthus rhizosphere microbial communities from Kellogg Biological Station, Michigan, USA - KBS K5-50-1 metaG... | ecosystem: Host-associated > Plants > Roots >... | reverse complement strand
GCCGTCGGGCGTCCGGCCGGAGGTCAGCCGGCCAGGCCACCCGGTGCTCGACGGCGTCCCCGAGGACTGGCCGGCCCTGCTCGGCTACAACCGGGTGACCCCCCGGCCCGGCGCCGAGGTCCTGGTGCGCTGCGGGACCGACCCGCTGGTGGCGTGCGCCGAGTACCACGGCGGCCGCGGCGCCGTGTTCACCTCGGACTGCGCCCCGCACTGGGGTCCGCCAGCGTTCCTGGACTGGCCGGGCTACGGCCCGTTGTGGGCCAACCTGGTGGCCTGGCTGGCGAGACGTACCTGACGCGCCTGGCCGCCCGAGGCCGGGCATACCCGGCACCGGGGTCGATCGCGACATGCGGGCCAGCCGCTCTCGTCCGCTGTCGGCACACAAAAGCCGCCGAGCCGTCACTCGGTGCATACTCGTCATCAGAGGAATAGCCGCAGCGGGTGGAAGGGGGCACGCATGGCCGAGCCGACCGGCGTCCTGGGCACCGGTTCGCGGGCCCCCAGGGCGGAACCACCCGCGTTCGACCCCACGGTGCCGCATTCATCGCGAATGTATGACTACCTGCTCGGCGGGAAGGACAACTTCGCTGCCGACCGGGATGCGGCGGAGCAGCTTGTCGCGATCAGTCCCGCGGCCCGGCGGGCGGTGCGCGCGAACCGGGCGTTCCACGGGCGGGCCGTCCGCTACCTGGCCGGAGAGGCCTGCATCCGGCAGTTCCTCGATATCGGCACCGGCATCCCCGCCGCCGACAACACCCACGAGGTGGCCCAGCGGGTGGCCGCCGATTCCCGGATCGTGTACGTCGACAACGACCCGGTCGTTCTCGCGCACGCACGGGCGCTGCTGACCAGTACGCGTGCGGGCACCGTCAGCTACCTGAACGCGGACCTGCGTGACCCGGACACGATCCTCGAGGCCGCCAGGCAGCAGCTGGATTTCGGCGCGCCTGTCGCGATCATGCTCGTGATGATCCTGCACCTGATCCCGGACTCTGACGACCCGTGGCGGATCGTGCGCCGGCTGGTCGACGCCGTGCCTCCGGGCAGCTACCTGGTGGTGTCGCATCCCCCAACTGACATGGACGCTGACGTTTCCGCCGCGGTGGCCAGGCGCGTGAACCAGCTGATGCAGGGCTCGCCGATGACCCTCCGGGGCCGGGCGGAGGTCGGCCGGTTTTTCGACGGGCTGGACCTGCTGCCGCCCGGCCTGGTTCCGCAGAACCGGTGGCGGCCCGACCGGCCGGTTCCGGACGACGAGCCCGACGTCGCCTGCTACGGCGCCGTGGGCCGCAAGCCCGGCTAGCGTGCGGCCGGTCACGAGTGACGGTGCAGGGCCCGGACGCAGGCGGCCATCTGGTGGCAGGCGTGGACTCGTCGACGCAGTCCTGCAAGGTCGTGCTGTGCCGGGCCGAGGACGGCACCGTGGTCGGGCGGGGGAGCGCGCCGCACCCGCCGGGCACGGAGGCCGACCCGGCAGCGTGGTGGACCGCGCTGCTCCAGGCGGGAGACGGGTTGCTGGAGCGTGCCGACGCCGTCGGCGTGGCGGGACAGCAGCACGGCATGATCGTCCTGGACTCCGGCGGCGAGGTGATCAGGCCCGCGCTGCTCTGGAACGATCTCCGGTCGGCGTCGGCCGCGGCCGAGCTGGTCGCCGAGTTCGGTGGCCCGCGGTGGTGGGCGAGCCATGTGGGCAGCGTGCCGACCGCGTCGTTCACGGTCACCAAGCTGCGCTGGCTGGCGCGGCACGAGCCGTCCAGCGCGGCGCGCGCGGCTTCCGTGGTACTGCCCCACGACTGGCTCACCTGGCGGCTGTGCGGCGGGGCCGGTACCTCGGCGCGCCCGGCGACCGACCGGGGCGACGCGTCGGGCACCGGCTACTTCTCGACCGCGTCCGGGGATTGGCGCTCCGACCTCGCCGAGGCGGCGATCGGGCATCCGCTCGAGCTACCGAGGGTGGCGGGGCCCGCGGACGTGGTCGGGCAGACCGCGTGGGGGGCGGCGGTGTCGGCCGGGACCGGGGACAACATGGGTGCTGCGCTCGGGCTCGGGCTCGGGCCCGGCGACCTCGCGGTGTCGATCGGCACCTCGGGAACCGCGTTCGCGGTCAGCCACGTGCCCGCCGCCGACCCGTCCGGCGCCGTGGCCGGGTTCGCCGACGCGACCGGGCGCTTCCTGCCCCTGGTGTGCACGGTCAACGCCGGCCTGGTGCTGTCCGCCGCGGCCTCGCTGGCCGGCACCGACCTCGACGGGCTGTCCGCGCTGGCGCTGGCCGCGGAACCGGGCGCAGGCGGGATCACCCTGCTGCCGTACCTGGACGGCGAGCGGACGCCGGACCGGCCCGGCGCGACCGGAGTCTTGCGCGGGCTGACGACCCGTAACGCAACCAGGGAGAACCTGGCCCGGGCCGCAGCCGAGGCCGTGCTCGCCTCGCTGGCCGACGCCGCGGACCTGCTCGCCGGCCAGGGGGCCGGCGGCCAGGCAGCGGCCGCGCCGGAAGCGGCCGACGGCGACCCGCCGCCCCGGCGCGAGCGGCGGGTGCTGCTGATCGGCGGCGGGGCGAGATCGGCCGCGGTGTGCGCACTGGCCCCGGGCCTCTTCTACTCCCCGGTCCTGGTGCCCGAGCCGGAGGAATACGTGGCCCTCGGCGCCGCCCGGCAAGCCGCGTGGGCGCTGGCCCGGACCCCGGAGCCGCCCGCGTGGCCGCCCCGGCCGACCGCCACCTATACCGGCGCGGCACAGCCGGAGATCCGCGAGCGCCACGCTGCGCTTCGCGACGACACGGCCGCCTGGAAGGAATCGGCGGCCCCCTGACCCGCTACGGTGCTGGCCGGGCGCCCCGGCTGGCGTGCTGGAGGAGACCGGTCACCAGGGCAAGCGCGGGCCAGTTCAGGCGACCGGGGCGGGCCAGGGCGTAGGCCCGCAGCTCGACCGGGGGTGTGGTGAGCGGGATCAGCCGCACTTGCGGGCCCGTCGGGCGGCCATGGGGCAGGAGCCCTACGCCCAGACCCGCGGCGATCATGTCCTGCACGAGGTCGAGGCTGTCGGCCTGGTGAGTGATGCGGGGCGTGAAGGCGGCCATCGAGGCCAGCGTGCGGATGACGTCCTCGTCCGCGGTGTTGCGTGAGTTGCCGATCCAGTCGTGCGCGCGGAAGCGGGCAAAAACCTCTAGCGTCGTGCCATTCCCGGCGGGTTCTCCGGCCGGCACCCCGAGGCCCCACCGGGCGGTCCACAGCGGCGTCCAGTCCAGCGCGGGGTCGCCCGCGGCCGGCGCCAGGTTGTAGTCGTAGGTAAGCCCCAGGTCGGTCTGGTCCGCCGCGAGAAGGGCCAGGACCTCGGCGGGCTCGTGCTCGCGGATCAGCACGCGTACGCGCGGGTTACTGGCGGCCAGCCCGGTGATGACCGGCAGCAGGAGCACGCGGATCGCGGTGGCGAAGCCGGCGACCCGCAGCACGCCGCCCGGCTCGGCCTCGGGCCCCAGGTCGAGGCGCGCCTCCTCGACAGCAGCGAGGATCGTCACCGCGTGCTCGGCCAGCCGGCGGCCCTCGGGCGTCAGCCAGACCCCCCGCCCGTGCGGCTCGATGAGGGCCGTGCCCATCTCGCGGGAGAGAACGGCGATCTGCTGCGACACCGTCGAGGTCGTGGTGCCGAGCAGATCAGCGACCGCGCGCATCGACCCCAGGCGGGACAGTTCAAGCAGGAGTTCCAGCCGACGTGTCTCCATCCCCCGATTGTCCAGTCTCTCTGAATGAAACGTCCATGATTAACACGTGGACGTGAACGATATGGGGGCGCTCTACTGGGGCCCGTGAACTCGCAGGCACTCGCGCTCCGCCGCCCGCGCCCGGCCGAGGGCGGCGCCCTCATGGCAGTGGCCTCCATGGTCAGCGTCCAGCTCGGGCTGGCGCTGTCGGTGCACCTGTTCGAGCGGCTCGGCCCTCTGGGCACGGCGGGACTGCGGCTCGCCTGGGCCGGGGTCCTGCTGCTGATCCTGGTCCGGCCCCGGCTCCGCGACTTCACCAGGCAGGACCTGCTGGCCTGCTGCGTGCTGGGCGTGGTGACCGGCGCCATGACGCTGCTGTTCATGCTCGCGGTCGCGCGCATACCGCTCGGCACGGCCACTGCGCTGGAGTTCCTCGGCCCGCTGGCGGTGTCCCTGCACGGGAGCGGGCGCAGGCGCTGGGCGGCGATGGCCGCCATCGGCGTCGCGCTGCTGACCCAGCCCTGGCACGGCGGCATCGACCCCGCAGGCCTCGCCTTCGCCCTCGGCGCCGGGGCCGGCTGGGGCGCCTACATTCTGCTGACCCAGCACGTCGGCGACCGGATCACGGGCCTGAGCGGACTGGCGGTCTCCCTGCCCGTGGCCGGCGCCGTGGCCACGCTCGCCGCCGCGCTCGCCGGCGGGCCCGCCGGGCTGGGCCAGGCGACCTGGCCGCTCCTCGCCATCATGCTCACGCTGGCCGTGCTGAACCCCGTGCTGCCGCTCAGCCTGGAATTCCTCGCCCTGCGCCGGCTCACCACCAGCGCCTTCGGCACCCTGATGAGCCTGGAACCCGCCTTTGCGCTCCTGGCGGGTCTGCTGCTGCTCGGGCAGGTCCCGGACGTAACACCCGCCGCTGGCATCATCCTCGTGGTCATCGCCGGAATCGGCGCGACCCGTGCCGGCGCGCGCGCACCCGCGCCGCCGGGCTCCATGATCGTGGACGCGGCTGCCAGCGCTGGACCTGGCGATTTAGACTGAATGCTCCGTGATCTTCGATCCGGCGAGGCCGGGCGGGGGGCGGGTGCGGTGGCAAGGACGGGTCAGGGTGGCCGAGGGCGGGCTGAGCGGGTGAAATCTGAGCAGGTTCGCCGCGGCGCCGGTACGCAGCGCCGGGCGGCAGGGCTGACCGTGGGCGAGGTCCTGCGGTTCGGCCTGCTGCGGTCCGCGGTCGTGCTCGCCGGGCAGGCGGGGATCGGCCGGCCGGTCGAGCGGCTCAACGTCATGACGGTGCCGGAGATCCTGCCCTGGGCCAAGCCGCACGAGTTCATGCTCACCACCGGCTATCCGCTGCCCCGCTCGGCCGGTCAGCTGGCCGGGCTCGTCCGCAGCTTCGCCGACCGCGACCTGGCGGCGTTCGGGATCAAGTTCGGCGCGCACCTGCGCGAGCTTCCGGCCGAGATGCTCCGCGCGGCCGACGAGGTGCAGCTGCCAGTGATCCGGATCCCCGAGGACGTGGCGTTCGACGACATTCTCAGCGTCGTGCTGTCAGAGATCGTCAACCGGCAGGCGATGGCCATTTCCCGGGCCCAGCAGATTCACGACTCGTTCCTGGACATCGTCCTGGGCGGCGGGGCACTTGCGGACATCGTCGCGAAGCTCGGCGAGCTGGTGCCCGAGGCGGGGATCATCGTGGTCGATGACGCCGGGCAGGTGCTCGCCGAGTCCCGCACCGGGCAGGCGCGCAGGCAGCTCTGCGAGGCGGACCTGATCGATGACGCGGGCCGGCTTCGTGTCCGGCTGCTGGCCGACGGCGAACCCCGGCCTGCCGGGCTCGAGACCAGCGACACCGACTGCCTGCTGGCGCCGCTGCAGGCCGGCCCGCTGCGTCACGGCTACATCGTCGCGCTGCGCCGCGCCGCGCCGTTTGACGACTTCGCGGTCGTCGCGATCGAGCAGGCCGCGGTGATCGGCGCGCTGGACATCACGCGCCAGCTCGCGACGTCCGCGGTCATGCACCAGTTCGAGGCCAACGCCCTGCACGACCTGGTATCGGCGAGGCCGCCGACCGCCGAGGACGTTCAGGCCTGGTCGGACTCCTTCGGCTGGAACTTCGACCGGGCGCTCGTGGTGGTGGTCGCCCGCCCGGAATGGGCCCCGGCGGGCGCCAACGGGCGCACCAGCCAGACCGACCGGCAGCGCGGGATCGCGCAGTGGGTCTCCGAGGTCCGCAAGATCGACCGGCTCGCCGCGGTCGCGGCCTTCACGAACGAGCTGGTCGCGGTCATCGACGCCGAGCACGGCGCGTCCCGCGCCCCCCGGGCGCTGTGGTCGGGGCTCAAGGCCGTCAGCCACCGGGAGTTCTCGCTCGGCGTCAGCCGGGTATTCCGCTCGGCGGCCGGCGTGGCCCGCGCGTACGAGGAGGCGCGCAAGGCGCTGCAGATCGGCCGGCGGGTCGCTGGTCCCGGCCAGGTGACACCGTTCGAGACCCTCGGCATGTTCCGGCTGCTCAGCCTCATCGACGACACCGACGAGCTGCGGACGTTCGCGACCGACACGCTGGGCGGCGTGCTGGCGCTCAAGCCCGACGAGCGCAGCGAGCTGCTGCGCACCCTGGAGGTGCTGCTGGACACGCGCCTCAACGTGGCCAAGGCCGCGAATATCCAGCACCTGCACTACAACACCATGCGGTACCGGATCCAGAAGCTGGAGCGCCTCGTCGGCCCGTTCACCAGCGACCTGCGCCTGTGCCTGCAGCTCGCGGTCGCGCTGCAGATCCTCTCGATGCCCGAACTAGCCGAGGCCTGACGCGGGGTATTGCGGCCCCCCGCGACCCGGCGGGCGCCTGGGTGCGGATGAACCGCTGCTTGCGCTCGGTCTTGTCGGCGCTGCGATCACGGCTGGGGACGTACACGCCGATCACCGAGATGGCCGGCTCGGTACCCAGCACTGCGGCCGATACCCGGCACGGGACGCTGACGGCAGCGAACTCGGCCGTCAGGTCCTGTACCACGCGGACACGGCAGACCAGGGCGCTGCCGCGCTCGCCGTCGGCGTCAGGGGTCTTGATGACCGTGAAACCAGCGCGGCGGAACCGGTCAAGCATCCAGGATGTGCCGGGCCCGGCGCTCGTCTCGGTGATCACGAACACTTCCTCTGGCCGCCGAGCGAGCCAGTCGAGCAGGAGGCGGGCACGTTCCTGCGAGGCGGCGCCGATGTTGACGGTCAGGACGGACAGCACTTTCAGCCTCCCTGCGGGTCCAGCGGCGGGCTGAGCCGCGTCACAATTGCTGCGGCGACGCCTTCGGGGTCCAGGCCCCGGCAGTCAATCCTGGCCTGCGGCCAGCGCCGCCGGGCCAGGAACCGGAAGGCATCCCGGTACAGGGCCAGCTCGCGGGCGGGCGAGCCTTTCGCTTCGAGGCGCGACAGCGCGGGCCGCCGCATCAAGCGGGCCGCGATGACATCGGGGTCGTCTTCCAGGTAGAACGACATGCCCGGGACGGCGACGTGGGAGTTGTAGCTCCAGATCTCGTCCAGTCCGAGCCCGTCCAGGCGCTGCAACACCAGCGACGACTGGACGTACCGGTCGGAGATGACGACCTTGCCCGACCTCAACGCCGGAGCGATCTCACTGTCCAGGTGGGCGTAGCGGTCGGCGGCGACCGCCAGCGCCAGGGCCCGCCCAACCAGGTATGACTCGGCGGAGCGGACCAGGCGGCCGAGCTGGGTGGCGGACGGCTCGGTTGTCACGTGTACCACCGCACCGCGAGCCCGTAGCACGGTGGCCAGGCGGCCGGAGATGGTGGTCTTGCCGACGGCGTTCGGCCCTTCGATGGCAATGAAGAACCCTGTCACAGCGGACGTGGTCCGATCTGCAGGAGCGGGCTGGTCACGATCGGGCACTGCTCGCTGTCCACCTCCCCGATCTGCTGCCCGTGCGAGATCAGCGCGGCGGGGCAGCCTTTGCCGCACGTCGCCCCGCAAGGTCGTACCCGTCAAGAGCTCAGGCGATCTCGCCGTCGAGGATGTTGCCAACCAGGAAGCTGGCCGGAACTGGCAGGCATTGCCATATCTTGGCCCCGGACTCGGGCAGATCCTGCCAGTGTCATCGGGGTGCTCCGGGCGTAGCCTGGCGACAACGGCTGGGATCGGCGCCATGACGTGGCGGGCTGTCGGCTGCCGGTCACGCTGGTGGCGGCCCACGGGATAGGAGCGCACAGCGTGGGTGTCAGTGTCGGTCTCGCGGTCGAGAACTTCACTCCGCAGACGGCGGACCCGACCGCCGCCGGGCTCGCCGGGTACGCGCGCCGGGCCGAGGAGCTGGGCTTCGAATCGCTGTGGGCCTGGGACCACCTGTTCCTCGGCGCGCGGCGGGCGTTCCCCTTCTTCGAGGCCCTGACCACCCTCACCTGGCTGGCCGCCCATACCAGCGAGGTGACGCTGGGCACCGGCGTGCTGGTCCTGCCGCTGCGGGACCCGACCGTGCTGGCCAAGGTCACCGGGACGCTGCAGGCCGTCTCGGGCGGCCGCCTCGCGCTCGGCGTGGCCGCGGGCTGGTACGAGCGCGAGTTCGAGGCCGTGGGCATACCCTTCCGCGAGCGAGGGCGGATCTTCGAGCGCAACCTGGAGATCCTCGGCCGGCTCTGGGACGAGGACTACGTGACCGGGGACTACGCCGACCTCCGGTTCCGGTCGGTGCGGATGCTGCCCCGGCCGGCGCCGCGGCCGCAGCTGCTGATCGGCGGCTACGTGGACCGGGTGCTGCGGCGCGTGGCCACGCGCAGCGACGGATGGCTGACGTACTTCTACACCGCCGACAGCTTCCGCCGGAACTGGCGCAAGATCCGCGACTTCGCCGAGCAGGCGGGCCGCGACCCGGACGAGCTGACCAACGTCGCGCAGCTGCCGGTGTGTGTGGCCTCGTCCTTCGAGGAGGGCGACAAGAGGGCCCGCCAGTTCGTCGGCGACTACTTCGACGTCGCCGAGTGGAGCGAGTCCACGCCGGACAGCGCCGTCCGCGGGACGCCGCAGCAGTGCGCGGAGCAGCTCGCCGAGCACATCGACGCGGGCGTCCGGCACATCGTGCTGGTGCCGTACAACTACGCCATGGACCAGGTCGAGGCGCTCGCCAGCGAAGTGCTGCCGCTGATCGGCCACCAGGCCGCGGGGACCGGGCCGTGACCGCGGCGCAGGCCTGGCCCGATCAGGAGGGAACGCACCGGCCTGTCGTCGACAAGCAGGTCAGCGCGCGCGAGGCGGTCAGCCTGGTCCGGGACGGCGACCACGTCGCTATCGGCGGCACGCTGTACTCGCGCACCCCCATGGCGCTGCTGTTCGAGCTGCTGCGGACCGGGCGGACCGGGCTGACCCTGTCCCGCCCGCTGGCCTGTCACGAGGCGGACCTGTTCCTGGCCTGCGGGGCGGCCGAGCGGCTCGTGACCAGCTGGGTCGGCATCGGCCTGCGCTGGGGGCTGTCGCCGGTGCTGCGGTACTGGGTAGAGAACAGCCTCGCGCGCTACGACGAGTGGAGCCACCTCGCGCTCGGCCTGCGCTACAAGGCCGCCGCCATGGGAGTGCCGTTCCTGCCCACCCGGACGATGCTGGGCTCCGACCTCGCCGAGCGCAACCAGGCGCAGCGGGTGACCTGCCCGTACACCGGCGAGGAGCTGCTCGCCGTCCCCGCGCTCGTCCCCGATGTCGCGATCCTGCATGTGCACCGCGCGGACATCTACGGAAACGTGCAGGTCGACGGCTACCGGCACATGGACGTGGACATGGCCAGGGCGGCGCGCCGTGTGATCGTCAGCGCGGAGGAGATCGTGACACCCGAGGTCATCGCGGCCGCGCCCGGGGCCACGATGCTGCCGCACTTCACCGTCGACGCGGTGGTCGAGGCCCCGTTCGGGGCCTATCCCCACGAGTGCTACGGCCGGTACGAAGCCGACGTCGGGCACTTTGACGACTACGTGGCGCTGCTGCGGGAGCACGGCCCGGACGGGGCACGCCGGTACGTGGAGCGCAACGTGCTGGCGCACCAGGACTTCGACGGCTTCCTCGAGGCCGCGGGCGCGGGCCGGCTGCGTGAGCTGGCCGAGGCGGCGAGGGAGCTGGTCCCGTGACGGGGGTAACGCCCGAAGAGCGCATGGCGGTGACCGCGAGCCGGCTGCTCGCCGACAACCGGGTGGTGTTCGCCGGGGTCGGAATGCCCCTGCTGGCCTCCGGGCTGGCGCGGCGGCGGCAGGCACCTCACCTGACCATCGTGCTCGAGGGAGGGATCATCGGGACCCGGCTGCTCCCGGGCCGGCTGCCGATCTCCACCAACGAGATGCGCGCCGCCTACGGCGCGCCGATGCTCACCGACATCAGCGACATATTCCTCTACGCGCAGCGGGGCTTCTTCGACTACGGTTTCCTCGGCGCCGCCCAGGTAGACCGGTACGGGAACATCAACACCAGCTTCATCGGCGACCCGGACAGCCCCAAGGTCCGGCTGCCGGGCTCCGGCGGCGCCGCGGACATCATCTGCCTGTGCCGGGAGATCTTCATCGTCACCAGCCACGAGCGGCGGCGCTTCGTCGATGCCGTGGACTTCAT
>Ga0207684_10006876_pt1 | contig 10293 bp, 10 predicted proteins | sample KBSK5501metaG_FD_184342 | JGI IMG/M metagenome (GOLD analysis project Ga0207684, IMG submission 184342) | Corn, switchgrass and miscanthus rhizosphere microbial communities from Kellogg Biological Station, Michigan, USA - KBS K5-50-1 metaG... | ecosystem: Host-associated > Plants > Roots >... | reverse complement strand
GTAGCGCTCGGAGCGGTCGATCCAGACGATCGGTGCCGCGTCTCCCTTCTCGGCGAGAGTCCGGCGGCCGTACTTCGTGATCGGCAGGAAGGGGTCCTCGTTGAGCTCGCTTCCGGCGATCGCCGGAATCTCGGGATCGAGCAGGTTCACCAACATGCGCAGCAGCCGCGTCTTCGCCTGGCCCCGCAGGCCGAGCAGCAGCAGGTCGTGCTTGGAGAGGATGGCATTGTGCAAGGCCGGCAGGACCGTGCGCTCATAGCCGTGAATTCCTTCGAACGGGTTCTCCCCGCGCGCGAGAGCCTTGCGAAGATTGCCGCGCAGCTCTTCCTTCACTCCGCGCGGCTTGTACCCGCTCGCCTTCAGCTCACCGAATGTCGTTGGTTTGTTCATTCCCTCTTCACTTGTCACTTGTCACTTGTCACTCGTCACTCGTCACTTCTTCGGACTACCTGTCCGCGTTGCGGGATGTTCATCCGGGCTTGAACGCCGGCGCGTCGTCGGCCGGCGTAAACAGAGCGGGAGTCGGCTGCCCGGTCCGGGCCGACGCCGCTTTCGCGAACTCTTCCATCTTATGACGCTGAAAGCCAGTCGCCGTGTCCCGCACGATTCCATCGGCTCCGACCAACAGAAACGTCGGAACGATGGTCAGACCGAGCCGCTCCGACTCACTCCAGGGTTCCGGATCGTAGAGCGTGGGAATCGAGACTCCCAGCCTGTCCAGAAAGCGGCGAGTCGTTTGGAGGTCGTCCTGCGAGACACCGATCACCGCCAGGCGTCCCGCTTCACCCAGTCGCCGGACGCGATCGAGGTATGGCCAGGCGAGCGAACAGGTCGGGCAGGTGGTCTTGAAAAAAGCATAGAGCGTGTCGCCGCGGAGCGGGGGAGCGGCCTGTCCCTTCTCATCCTGGAGCGCGATCGGAGGCAACGGTGTTCCGGGGACAGGGAAGGCCACCGCGGGATTATAAGTTCGCACGCGGGTTTCTCCCTCGCAGGGACGCGGCGCCGCTGCTCATTGGAGGGATCGCGCCCATCCGAACCCGGGCATGTCGCTCGACGCCGAGGCGGCCGAAGCCCTACTCGAGCCTGTCCAAGACGCGACGCACGGCCTCCTCTTTTTGACGAAGCCTCTTCCCTTGCCGGTAGAGCAGAGGCGGCGCCGCGCGCTCGCGGCACTCGGCCGGCGTGAGCGGGCAGCGCTCGCACGTCAGGTTGACCTCCACCCGCGGAACGGCGGGATCCTGCCAGAAGCGCACGCTCTGCTTGAAGTTGTCGTCGAGCAGGAATCCGATCGAGACGCTGGAATTGGTTCCCGGGGCCAGGGCGAGCGGCCGGGCCATGGCGATGACGAAAAACTCGGCCTGCTCGTTCAAGAAAAAGGACCGTTGCGCCGCCACGAGCGGGCTCGGAGCCTTCCGAACGCGGCGCGATCCCGCGAGCTCCTTCAGGAGACGAAGAACCGGCCACCGCCGGCAGTAGGTCTCGTCCGAGCCGACGCCGTGCGGCACGGGAACGCGCGAGAGGTTGAAGACCTTCGTGAGGCGATGGTCCCGGGAGCCCGCCTCGTTGTTGAACCGGAGAAAAAAGATCTCGCGCAGCCCGAAGAACTGAGGAACGAGCTGCGTGAGCCTGTAGAAGAAGGTCTCGGGCGTCGCGTCGTACCGGCGCATGCAGGCGAGAAGAGCCGCGCCGTCCCAACGCGGCTTGCCGAAAAGAGTCTGGAGATTCTCGCGCAGGCTTTCCGCGTCGATCAAAAGCGCTCCCGCAAAGTACGACGCCTTGAAGTTGTTCAAGACCTGCTCGAAGGACTCGACCTTGATCCAGGTGGAGGTCACGGCGCGCTCGGCCAGGCCGAGATGCCGATATCCGACCTCGCGGGCGAGAACGAAGGCCTTCTGGGAAGGCATCAGGCGCCCGTTGATCATGAGCGTCGGCGGCCGCCCGTCTCGAAAGAGAGAACGCAGGCTCGCGAGCTCCGGATTCGCGGGAAGAGTCTGCTCGTCCACCGCGTAGCCGTATTCCTTCTCGAGGACGGCGCGCAGCCGCTCGAAGTTGGGCGGCTTTCGAGCGGACCACCCGTGATCCTGCCGATAGGATCGGGCCGCCTCCTCGAGCTCCTGGAAGAAGTTCGCGTGCATCTGCTGGTAAGAGCGCAGGGCCGCCAGCAGGAAGTGCTCCACGTGCACGTCGTAGATCCGGCCGATCTCCAGAAACGCCCGCAGGAGCGCTCCTGCCTTGTGCGGGTCCTGGGTGACAAGGTGGAACAGATCCTCCGGCGCGATGCCGAAGAGGTCAAACGGGAACTCGCGGAGAAACCCGGACGCGAAGACCGCCTTGACCGGGTCGAGGTCCTCGGCGACCTGCTGGGACACGAGGGCGTCGAAGGAGATGTCCAGGGCCCGGGCGAGCCGGATCAGCTTCTCCGGCGTCGGATACTTCTTTCCCTTCTCGATCTCCGAGAGGTAGGAGATGGAGAGGCCTGACCGCGCCGCGACCGACTTGAGAGGCGCCCCCTTCTCCTGGCGGAGGCTCTTCAACTTCAGGCCGAGCACGAATCGCAGGTGCTCGCCGGAGAGCTCGGTCGGAAGTTGCGGGGTGTCAGCCATGCTTCGTTTCGCTCCCGGCGAAAGCCTCCTTCGCTCCAGGCGAAATCTTAGCATCCCGTTCCAGCGAAATTTCGCTTGCTAGGAGAATTCGCTCAACGAAGAATGCTCCCAGCGCCGGAACGAGCGCCGAACCAGGAGGCGGACATGAGAGACCGAGACTTCGACGCCCGCAGAATCGAGCAGACCTGGGAGAGAGAGGAACGCTGGAACCGGATTCGGCGGCCCTATACCGCCGAGGACGTCCTGCGGCTGCGCAACTCCTTCCCGGTTCGGTACAGCCTGGCCGAACGCGGAGCCGGCCGGCTCTGGGATCTGCTGGGAACGGAAGACCGCGTGGCCGCGCTCGGCGCGCTGACCGGTAACCAGGCGATGCAGCAGGTCAAGGCCGGACTCAAGGCGATCTACCTCTCGGGCTGGCAGGTCGCTGCCGACGCGAACCTGGCAGCGCAGATGTATCCGGACCAGAGCCTGTATCCGTCCAACAGCGTGCCGGCCGTCGTTCGCCGCATCAACCAGACTCTCCAGCGTGCGGATCAGATCGCTCATTCGGAGGGGGACGACACGACCTACTGGATGGCGCCGATCGTCGCCGATGCCGAGGCCGGCTTCGGCGGCGTCCTTCATGCCTACGAGCTGACGAAGGCGCTGATCGAGGCCGGGGCGGCCGGAGTCCACTTCGAGGACCAGCTCGCCTCCGAGAAGAAGTGCGGGCATCTGGGCGGAAAGGTGCTCGTCCCGACGAGTCAGTTCATCGACACGCTGGTCGCCGCTCGCCTGGCCTCGGATGTTCTGGGCGTTGCGACGGTTCTGATCGCCCGCACGGACGCCGACAGCGCGAAGCTGCTGACCTCCGACGTCGACGAACGGGACCGCCCGTTCACGACGGGCGAGCACACCCGCGAAGGCTGGCACCGTTATCGGGGCGGCCTCGATGCCGCGATCGCGCGCGCCCGAGCCTACGCCCCCTATGCCGACCTGATCTGGTGCGAGACCTCGCACCCCGACCTGGACGAGGCCCGGCGCTTCGCCGAAGGAGTCCATACGGAGTTTCCCGGCAAAATGCTCGCGTACAACTGCTCCCCGTCGTTCAACTGGGAAAAGCACCTCGATCGGGAGTCGATCGGCACGTTCCAGCGCGAGCTCGCCGCGATGGGTTACAAGTTTCAGTTCGTTACGCTCGCCGGATTCCACGCGCTGAACTTCGGCATGTTCCAGCTGGCGCGCGACTACCGGGAGCGCGGCATGCTGGCGTACTCGCAGCTTCAGCAGACGGAGTTCGCGGCCGAGCCCCAGGGCTATACCGCGACCAAGCATCAGCGCGAGGTCGGCACCGGGTACTTCGATCTCGTGCGCGAGATTGTGACGGGAGGCGAGGCGAGCACGGCGGCGATGGCCGGTTCGACGGAGGAAGCGCAATTCGTCAAAGAGACGGACCTGAGCCTGGAAGCGACGGGATAGGCCTTGATCCTGAGGAGCGGTAGCGACGGAGGGAGACCGGTATGACGAACCTGGAAGACTTCACACTGTTTCCTCGCGGACGCGAAGTGCCTTTCGGGGGCAGGATCGAGACCTGCCCCACGTGCGGACGCAACGGCGTCGAGGAGCGTCCCGAGTGCGGCAATCCGCAGTTTGTCCATCGGCAGATCTCGCGGGTCTTCGCCGACGGAATGCGGACGGACGCGCTCGAAGCCTGCGCTCTTCGGGAGCATTGAAGGGAGCACGTACCGGACTCAGGACCGAGGACTCGAGAGACATTTGCCAGGCTGCTGCTTGTCGTCAGCCGATCTGGCCTGCATTCTCCACTCGATAGAATAGGGGCGTGATCCAGGACACCTTCTCACGCCCGTTGCGGAATCTGCGGCTGTCCGTCACCGACCGCTGCAATCTGCGCTGCCAGTACTGCATGCCGGAGCGGGATTACGTCTGGCTGCCGCGCCGGGACATTCTCGACTTCGAGGAGGCCGGCGCGCTGGTGGACGTCTTCGTCGACCTGGGCGTGGACAAGGTCCGTCTGACCGGAGGAGAGCCGCTCGTGCGGCGAGATCTGGAGAAGCTCATCGAGCTTCTCGCGGCCAAGCCCGGTCTCTCGGATCTCGCGATGACGACCAACGGCGTCCTGCTGGCCGAGCGGGCGGGCGATCTCCTGCGGGCCGGATTGCACCGTGTGACGGTGAGTCTCGACACCCTACGACCGGAACGCTTCCAGGCCCTGACCCGCTTCGATGACCACGCCAGGGTACTTGCGGGTATCGAGACGGCCGCGAAGGCGGGGTTCCAATCTTTGAAGATCGACAGCGTCGTGATCCGGGGCGTCAACGATGACGAGCTCGTTGCCCTACTCGATTACGGAAAGAGGGTGGGCGCGGAGGTCCGTTTCATCGAGTACATGGACGTGGGCGGAGCCACCCGCTGGTCCCGCGACAAAGTCGTCTCGCGGTCCGAGATTCTCGGAGTGCTCGCTCGGCATCACGGCCCCATCGCTCCGATCTCAGAAAAGAGCTCGGCTCCGGCGGAGCGTTTTAAACTGGCCGATGGGACGATCTTCGGCGTGATCGCCTCGACGACGGCCCCGTTCTGCGCCTCCTGCGACCGGAGCCGACTGACCGCCGACGGCCTCTGGTATCTCTGCCTGTACGCGAAGCACGGAGTGGATCTGCGAGGACCGCTGCGGGCCGGGGCGCCCCGCGAGGAGCTGCGCCGGCTGATCGAGTCGTCCTGGCTCGGACGCGCGGACCGTGGCGCCGAGGAGCGGCTCGCGATGCGAAACCGCGCGCCGCTGGTCCCCATCGACTCCTTGCGCCGCGATCCGCATCTGGAAATGCATACGAGAGGGGGATAGCTGTCAGATGCCAGCTATTCGTGACTGATGGAAACCGATGGTCCGAAGGAGGAATTGCCGCTCGAGGGTCTGAGCAACGCTCGCTCGATTGCCCTCGAGCGGTTTCCGATCCGGACCCGGGAGAGCTCGACGACGCTTTCCGCGTGGCGGCTCGAGATCGCGACCGACGAGGGCGAGGGCACGATCTACCTGGTCGAGATCTCGCCGGACCGGGCGATCTTTCGAGGCGGCGGCGTCCTGCTCGGGTGGTCTCAACCGCGGCTGGAAGCGGCCTATCGCGCTCTCAAGCCCGCTTCCGCGGAAACTTCCTCGGAGACCCTGCAGCTTGGCTGATCCGCGGAGCGAGTCCGAGGCGTCCATGAATCATCCCGGTTAGGGCGGCGCGACGGAATGCTCAGGTCCATCTCGATGGCCGGAGCGCTCGCGCTCACCGGTTTCCTGCTGATTCCGCCCGGCGCGGGCTCGGCGACGCTTCCCAGCCGCAAGGACACCTGGCTTCGGGTCGAGACGGCCCACTTCACCCTCTACGGCGACGCCCGCGAATCGAAGATCAAGGAGGTCGGGGAGGAGCTCGAGAAACTGCGCTCCGTGCTGCTGGTGCTCCGGCAGTCTTTGACCGCCAGCTCTCCCGTGCCGACCTCGGTCTTCGTCTTCAAGAGCGACGCGGCGCTCGAATCTTACAAGCCGCTCTTTCGGGGAAAGCCCAGCCGGGCCTCCGGCTTTTTCCAGAGCTCGCGCGAGGGCAACTTCATCGCGTTGGCGGCCGGCTGGAACACGGATCCGCGCCCGATCATCTTCCACGAATATCTGCATGACTTCCTGCACAGCAACTTTCCGCCCCAGCCGACCTGGTACGAGGAGGGCGTTGCGGATTTCTACAGCACCTTCTTCGCGTCCGAAACAGAGGCGCGCATCGGCCTTCCGGTCGAGAGCCACGTCTTGCGCCTTCGCGGCCAGGCCCTGCTCCCTTTGGAAAAGCTCTTCGCGATTCGGCACGACTCTCCGGAATACAACGAGGAATCGCGCCAGCATCTCTTCTACGCGCAATCTTGGGCGCTCGTGCACTACCTGATGGGCGGAGAGCCGCGCCGGAGCGCCCAGCTCGGTCGGTTTCTCGTTCTGCTGCAACAGGGCCGGAACCAGGAGGAGGCGTTTCGCGAAGCGTTTCAGACCGACTACGACGGTCTTCTTCGCGATCTGTCGCGCTACGTGCGGGGAAGCCGCTTCCACTACAGCCGAATTCGATTCTCGGAGCTGAAGCTGCCGACGCAGGTGCGAACGGAGCGGATCGAATACGAGGAAGCGCTCTTTCATCTCGGTGATCTGCTGGCCCATTCGTCCCCGGATCGGATGGGCGACGCCGAGACGCACTTCCAGGCGATTCTCTCCACTGTTCCGAAGCACGGCGCGGCGTTGACGGGAATGGGCCTGCTGAGGCTGCGGCAGGAAAGGCTTCCGGAGGCAGACGAGCTCTTCCAGCGCGCGATCGCGGCCGGCTCGCGCGACTTCCGCGCCCATTTCCACCATGGCGAGCTTGCGATGCACTCGCTTTCCGGCCAGTTCTTTGCGCCAGGTCATCCGGATGCGAAGCAACGCGCGGTGATCGAGGAGGCGCGCGTTTCCTTCCGCCGTTCGATCGATTTCAACCCGGACTTTGCGGAAGCCCACGCCGCCCTGGGAAGAACCTATCTCTTCGAGGAAGGAGAGGCCGCCTCCGAAGGCATCGCGGAGCTCGAGACTGCCGTTGCGAAACTGGCATCGCGCAGGGATCTCGCGCTCCAGCTGGCCGAGCTCTACGACCGCCGCGGGGATCGGGGGAAGGCCGACGACCTCTTGCGGCGCGTTCTCGGTTCGGAAGCGGCCGCGGTTCTCGCCGCGCGCCAGAGCAAAGACCGCTTTCGCGAAGCCTTGGGGCGCGTCAACACCTTGCTGGCGGATCAAAAGGAGGACGAGGCCATCGCGCTGCTCGAAGACCTGGTGGCAGGAGCTCCGGCCGACATTGGCTCGATTCTGAGCGAGCAACTCACCAGCTTGAAGCGGAGCGCAGCGAGAAACCGGGCGATTCGCGAGTACAACGCCGCCGTCGCCCGCTACAACACGCGAGATCTGGAAGAGGCGCTCACCGGCTTCGAGAAGGTCGCGGCCACCGCCGAGGACGAGGAGCTTGCCCGATCGGCGCGCCAGCAAGCCGACTGGGTTGCGCATCTCTTGAAACAGAAACGAGGGAAGAAGAAGTCGGTCGTCGGTAGTCGGTAGTCAGTCGTCGCCGGATACCGGCGGTGCAGGTCACCAAAAACCCTCGACAACTGAGTATCGACTATCGACTGACTCGCTTCCAGACGAGGTCGTTTCCGTCTCGCCGGTCGCGCAGCTCGATCACGCGGCCTTTCGAGTCGCGGAGGAACATCTTCCGTCCCCGATAACCTTTCAGGCTGAACACTCCTTCGACTTCCGGGAACAGCTCCTCCTCCTTGCGCCCGGTGCGCTGGCCGATCAGGCGCTCGCCGTCGCGTTTGACGACGTAGTCGACTCCGGGCGCGAGCTCGTAGGTCCCGACGTAGGTGTCGAGCTGGCCTGTCGCGAGACGGATAGCCGGAGGCTGCTTGTGGATCACGGTGACGTGGGAGGAGAGGAGACGCCAGCGCCCATCACGTTTTTCGTAGACATCGGTAGCCGGAAAGTCCGTCTTGAGAATCTGGCCGAAGATGGTCTCTTCCTCCGCCGCCACGTAGGCGAGGACGGCCAGGTTCGGCCTCAGGACGAGGCGCGGCTGTGTCACCTTGATGAATCCGCTGTATCCCTTGGGAAGGGGGCGCAACTCGTCGACGATCTCCTTTTTCGTCAGGATCCGGCCGTCTTCATCCGAATAGACGGCGTCCTCAGCCAGGATTTCGTTCCAGACTGCCTTGTCGCCGGATGGAAGCGCGTCGAGCAGCTTCTGTGAGAGAGCCGTGACCTCCATGAGCGCGCGATCCCGATCGTCTGCTTGTCCGGCACCGGGAGACGCCGGAACGAGCCCGCCGAAAAGAAAACCCGACAGGACCATGACCCAGGTCTTTGCCCCACGCATCGCCGACCTCCTCACGCAACCCACTCCGCATCGTAGTGTTCGGAACACTCGTCGAAGCGTTCCAGCAGCCTCCTTGCCTCCTCCGGAACAACGGCATGCGAGGAGTCGGTGCCGGCGAATTCTGCGACCGCATCCATCGACTCCCAGAGCGTCAATGTGACGAACTCGACTTCGATTGCCCGTCTGCGCCGCAGCAGGTAGGCCCCTTTGTACCCAATGACTCGATGAATGCCCGGGAGGACCTTCGTCCTCAAAAGATCCTCATACGCGTCCGCCTTCTCCGGTTTGGTATAGCCGTGCCAGATTCGCACGATCATCGGGACACACTCCTCCCTCGCTGATAGGAACCCGCACAGGTAAATTTTAGTTGCACGGCACGATTCTTGCCGTCTCTCTTGCTCGCCTCACCGTTCGAGATCATCTATTTCTTCGCCGAGGAACCGGAACCCGCAACCTTTTGGAGCGTCTCCTCGTTTGAACAAGTGGGCCACGGAGGGCGTGGTCCTCACAGGCGAGCTGGAATCGAAAGGAGGCTTTTCTGTCCAATCCCAAGAATGCGCCGGGACCGCGGCGGCGCCGGCATGGATATCGCGGCTTTGGATCTGCCTTCCGGGAAGCCTCCCAAGGGGTCGTGCACTGGGGACGCGGGTTTTCCGGCGTGGAGTTCTTCAACGCGGACAAAGGCCTCCTTCCCCCCGTCGGGGAGCTCTTGCCCGAACCGCTGCGACCTGGCTCATCGCGAAACGAATAGCTCGGCCGCGAGACTCTCTCTCCCGGTTCTTCCCGCCGCGCGAGCGGGGCCGCTTCTCAAGGAGGATTCGGATAGGCTAGCGCCCTGACCCGCGAGGTGCAGACATGGCGCAGCTCGAAGCCGCCGGGAGAGGCCATTTCGGCGCCACGCAACGGCGAGACGCGTGGTGGGTCGAGATTCTTCCCGTCGTCGTCGTGCTCGGGCTCTTCGGTGTCTACGCCACGCTGCGCGCCTTCGAAGGGGCCTACTACGAGTGGGGGCCGTACCTCTCGCCTTTCTACTCGCCCTTGATCGACGCGAAGCATCACTGGTGGAAGTTCTCTCCGGCGCTCCTCATCCTGGGAGGGCCTCTGGGGTTTCGAGCGACGTGCTACTACTACCGGAAGGCCTACTACCGCGCCTTTTTTCTGGATCCTCCCGCTTGCGCGGTGGGGGAGGGGCGGCGCAGCTACCGCGGAGAGACCGCCTTTCCTTTCATCCTCCAGAATCTCCACCGCTACTTCCTCTTCGTGGCTCTCGTCTTCCTCGGCTTCCTGACCTATGACGCCGTTCGATCGTTTTCGTTCGACGGCCGGTTCGGCATCGGCCTCGGGTCTCTCGTCCTGACGACCAACGTCGTTCTGCTGTTTCTCTATACGTTCTCCTGCCACTCGCTGCGGCATCTGGCCGGCGGCAAGCTCGACTGCTTCTCCTGCACGGCCTTCGGGCGCGCGCGCGGCAAGGCGTGGCGGTGGTCGACCGTTCTGAACGAACGCCACATGCTCTTTGCCTGGATGAGCCTCTTCTCCGTGGGTCTGGCGGATCTGTACGTCCGCTCCGTCGCCTGCGGCGCGATCCGAGACCTGCGCCTGCTGTGACGGAAAAGTACGAGACGCACGAGCACGATGTCCTCGTGATCGGCGCGGGGGGAGCCGGTCTGCGCGCCGCGATCGAGGCGCTCGCCCAGGGCGCCTCTGTCGGCGTCGTGTGCAAGTCCCTGCTCGGCAAGGCGCACACGGTGATGGCCGAAGGCGGGATCGCGGCGGCGCTG
>Ga0207684_10006875_pt1 | contig 10294 bp, 6 predicted proteins | sample KBSK5501metaG_FD_184342 | JGI IMG/M metagenome (GOLD analysis project Ga0207684, IMG submission 184342) | Corn, switchgrass and miscanthus rhizosphere microbial communities from Kellogg Biological Station, Michigan, USA - KBS K5-50-1 metaG... | ecosystem: Host-associated > Plants > Roots >... | reverse complement strand
CGAGATCCATGATGGTGCCGATGTAGCGCGCCGGTGTGAAGACCGAGATGTCCATCACCGGCTCCTCGATCTTCTCATATTCGTTGGGGGCCGGCAGCTCCGCCGGATTGTGCACGAAGATCTGCTCGCCGTTGGTCTTGGTGACGAGATACTCGACACTCGGCGCGGTCATCAGGATGTCCAGGTTGTATTCGCGCTCAAGCCGCTCCTGGACGATCTCCATGTGGAGCAATCCCAAGAAGCCGCAGCGGAACCCGAATCCCAGCGCGACCGAATTCTCCGGCTCGTAAACCAGCGAGGCGTCGTTCAGCTTCAGGCGGTCGAGCGCGTCGCGCAGCAGCGGATAGTCGTCGCCATCCACAGGAAAGATTCCGGCGAACACCATCGGCTTCGCGGGCCGGTAGCCCGGCAGCGCCTGGTCGGCGGGGTTATCCGCCAGCGTCACGGTATCGCCCACCTGGCAGTCTTTCACGTTCTTGAAGCCGGTCGCGACGTAGCCCACCTCACCGGCCGCCAGCCGCGCGTCCGCGACCATGTTCGGGCTGAAATAGCCGACTTCGAGCACATCGGCAATGCTGCCGGTTTGCATCATCAGCAGGCGATCGCTGCGGGCCAGCACGCCGTCCATGACGCGCAGGTAAGCGATGACCCCTTTATACGCGTCGTACTTGGAATCGAACACGAGCGCACGCAGTGGCTGCGCTATGGCGCCGTGCGGCGGCGGCACCTGCCGGACCACCGCCTCCAGGATTTCCTGGGTGCCGATGCCTTCCTTGGCCGAAGCCAGCACAACCTCGTCGCGCGCGATGCCGATGACGTCTTCGATCTCGCGGGCGACTTTGTCTGGCTCGGCGCTGGGCAGATCGATCTTATTGATCACGGGAATGATGGCGAGGTCGGCCTCGATGGCGAGGTACAGATTGGCGAGGGTCTGGGCCTCGATGCCCTGCGTCGCATCCACCACCAGGATCGCGCCCTCGCAGGCGGCCAGACTGCGTGACACCTCATAGTTGAAGTCCACATGTCCCGGTGTGTCGATCAGATTGAGCTCGTAGTCCTGCCCGTCCTGCGAAGTGTAGCGCATGCGGACGGCCTGCGCCTTGATCGTGATGCCCTTCTCGCGCTCGAGGTCCATCTGGTCGAGCACCTGCTCGGCCATGTCGCGCTTGGAGATCGTGCCAGTGTATTCGAGCAGGCGGTCGGCAAGGGTGGATTTGCCGTGATCGATGTGGGCAATGATGCAGAAGTTCCGGATGTGGCTCTGATCCATATATGCCGGCCGTCGCCTGCCACCCCTGTCAGATCTCAGATCGTGGTGGGTGTGAGGGCGACTTGCCGTCCTTTCCGTCAACGTGCGGTACGCGTGCGTGCGGATGCCCGCCGCCTGCGCGCGACGGCGGGTGTGGTCACCCCGCGGCCTCCCGGCGGGGCGCACGTCAGCGCTATTATAGCACCCGAACCGCATAGCCTCTCGATAGGGCGCAAGCCGCGAGCGGAAGGTATAGTTGTAGTGAGTGGCGTCTGGGCACGGGGCGCCTTTTCCGCGGCGGCAAGGTCGCGCGCCGCACATGATCTAGGTTGGGGGCGGGGTATCACCACTGAACAGCTTTCATCTTCCCGAGCGCGCGACTCATTGTGGCGCAATCGCGACTTTGTCTTACTATGGAGCGGCCAAACGATCTCCGTGGCGGGAACCGAGATCGCGCTGCTCGCCTATCCATTGCTGGTGCTGGCGCTCACCAATTCGCCCGCACAGGCGGGCTTCGTAGGCGCGCTGCGCTCGCTGCCCTATATGTTCCTCTGCCTGCCGGTGGGCGCTTTGGTCGACCGGTGGGATCGCAAGCGTGTCATGATCGTCTGCGACACCGGCTGCGCGCTGGCACTGGCCAGCCTGCCGCTCGCGATGGCGCTCAACCGGCTCACGCTGGCGCAGATCTATGTGGTCGCGCTGGTTGAAGGCATCCTGTTCGTCTTCTTCAATCTGGCAAACACAGCGTGCCTCCCACGCATCGTCTCCAAGGAGCAGCTGCCCGTCGCGGTTTCGCGCAATTATGTGGCATTCAATCTGGCGTTCCTGCTCGGCCCGTTGCTGGGCGGGGCGATGTATGGCGCGAGCCGCATGCTGCCGTTCCTGACGGATGCGCTGTCGTTTGGGGTGTCCGCCGCGTCGGTAAGTGCCATCGAGACACCGTTCCAGGGCGAGCGAAGCACCGCGGCACGATCGCTGCGTGCCGAGATCGGCGAGGGCCTTGGCTGGCTCTGGCGTCGTCCCTTCATCCGCTTCATGATGGTGTTCATGGCCTGCCTGTTTCTGCTGGCGAACGGGCTGCCGCTCATCGTGATCGTGATCGCAAAGCATGCCGGTGCTTCCTCCGCCACTGTTGGGCTGATCCTCGGCGTCACCGGGGTGGGCGGTCTTGTCGGCTCGCTGGTCGCGCCGCGCTTACAACAGCGCTGGGGCTTCGTGCGGGCGTTCCTCGCGACGTTTTGGCTATTCACGCTGGCGTGGCCCTTGCTCGCGCTCGCGCACTCGCTCATCACGCTGGCCGCGATCGGCGCGGCCGTCCTCATGCTGTGGATGATCTTCGACATGCTGCAGTTCAGCTACCGCCTCGCGCTGATTCCTGATGCGCTGCAAGGGCGCGTCAACAGCGTCTACCGCCTGGGGGCATATGGCGGCCAAACCCTTGGCCTGGCGCTCACTGGAGTACTGCTCCAGACATTGGGAGCGCCGACGACGGTCGTTGCGTTGGGTGTGGGGCTGTTCGCGCTGGCACTGCTGGCGACGCTTGTCCCGTACGTGCGCACCGCGCCGCCGACGCCGCTCGCGGCGGGTGAGTCTTCGCGCCTGCCGCCGCGATAGCTTAGCCCTCGATCAGCCCGCCGCCGAGCACTTCGTCGCCGGTCGCACCACCATAGAAGACAGCGGCCTGTCCGGGGGTAATGGCGCGCTGCGGCTCCGTGAGCCGGATCTCGGCGCGCCCATCCACCAGCGGAGCGACGAGCGCCCGTTGCGCGGGCGCCTTATAGCGCACCTTCACCAGCGCCTCAAACGGCTCTGCTGGCGCCTCGCCCGCCGTGAACGTCGTCTGGCGGACGGTGAAGTCAGTACGCTCCAGCGCCGGCGCCGGGCCGACCACCACGGCATTGCGACCGCTGTCGAGGCGCAACACGTGCAGCGGCTCGCGCGCGCTCAGGCCCAGGCCCTTGCGCTGCCCGATGGTGTAGTTCGCGAGGCCCTGGTGCAGGCCTAGCTGCCGGCCGCCCTCGTCCACAATTGGTCCGGCCTGCGGCAGGGCGCGCCCGGTCGCCTCGGCATAGCGGCGCATGAAGCCGCGATAGTCGTTGTGCGCAACGAAGCAGATCTCCTGGCTCTCCGCCTTGTCTGCCACCGGCAGCCCGCGCTCCGCGGCCAGCGCACGCACCTCTGGCTTCGTGTAGGCGCCGAGCGGGAAGAGCGCATGCCGCAGCTGGCGCTGAGAGAGCACGTGCAGCACGTACGACTGATCCTTCTCGTCGCTGACGCCCTGGCGCAGCCGGCGCCGCCCGGAGATGGGATCGTCGTCCACGCGCACGTAATGTCCCGTCGCCAGATACTCCGCGCCGAGCGCAAGCGCCCGCTCTAGCAGCAGCGTGAAGCGGATGTGCCGGTTGCAGCGCAGGCAGGGATTCGGCGTGCGGCCCGCGGCATACTCGTCGTAGAAGTAATCCACGATCGTCTCGCGGAACGGCTCCTCGACGTTCACGACGTGGAAGGGGATGCCAAGCCGCGCGGCAACCCGGCGCGCGTCCGTCATGGACTCGATGGAGCAGCACTTATTCTCGGCGCCCAGCACGCCGTCGTCAACGTCCTCGCTTGCCGGCTCCGACCACAGCCGCAGCATGATGCCCACGACGTCGTAGCCCTGCTCCTGGAGCAAGGCCGCCGCCACCGAGCTATCCACACCGCCGCTCATGCCAACCACAACGCGCGTCATGCTGCCTCATCTCGATCCCGTGCATCCTCGTCGGGCACACTGCGCACCCCAACAACACAGTATATGCGGCAGATGCCTGCCATCTCAAGCGGTTCACGCTTGCTGGTGTGTACTGGGCATGATAGGATGGCAGCCACACTAAAGCAATCTATCTACATCAGGCTAGGCAATCTGAGGCGGCGGTAACGACAGCAAGTGCACTTCACGCCAGAAGGCTTGAATCTGACAGAGCGTGCAGCCCCGAACCGGTGCCAGCTATGTGAGTGACACCAGTTCGGGCTCTGCGACGCCTACGCGAGTACGGGGCCGCCCCAGTATTCTGGCGCTGTCGCTTCGTCGCCTGAGATCTTGGAGGCTTCTATGAAGTGGACGATTCGGATTGTCTCCATCCTCACGGTCCTCGCGGTGCTCGTTGTCGCCGCCGGGGCTGTCAATGTTACGGTTGCGGTGGCAAATGGCAATGTCGCGGCGGCGGATTACTTGTTAGGGGATTTCATCCTAGGCCTAGTCGTGATCGTACCGCTCAGCCTCACTACGAATATCCTCGCAATCGTTGATGCTGCGCGCAACGGCCGAGGATTCTGGACGATCATCCTTCTTTTCGCTCCAATTCTTGAAATCGCTGGTGGCTATGCACTTGCCTCACTCCCAGTCGGAAATCGCCCCGATGTGACAGGTGTGATTGCTGAGAGTTTGTTCTGGTTTGTGCCTTTGATAGTGCCAGTAGCCGCGCTGGCCTACAGTTTTTGGTCTGCTCCGCGCAAGCCACGCGTGGATAAGCTCCCATCATGCACGGCGGCCCCCGAATGAGCCAGAGCGAGTGGCCAGCGGCGGACTGATTGCTTGCCGCCAGTGCGGCGTCATGTTAGGATGCCGGGGGACCAAAGCAATCACTCTGCCCGTTCCCGCCGCAAGAAGGTGAAGCGTATGACAGCCACCATCGCGCGCGTCGCGTACCATAGCACCGTCCGCGAGATGCCCAGTGACGAGCGCCCGCGCGAGCGACTCGAACATTACGGCGCGGCTTCGCTGCAGACGGCGGAGCTGCTGGCCATCATTCTGCGGGTGGGCACCGCGCAGGAGAACGTCATCGAGCTATCGTCGCGGCTGCTGCGCCAATATGGCGGGCTCGGTGGCCTGCTGGCGGTGGACTTTGCGGAGCTGTGCCGGGAGCATGGACTCGGCCAGGCGAAGGCGGCGCAGCTCAAGGCGGCGCTCGAGATTGGCCGCCGGCTCTCGGTGCTCGCCCCCGCCGAGCGGCCGCAGATCACACAGCCAGCGGACGTCGCCAATCTGGTCATGGTGGAGATGAGCCATTTGACGCAGGAGCAGCTGCGCGTGCTCTGCCTGGATAGCAAGAACTTCGTGGTCGCCCAGCAAGTCGTCTACCAGGGCACCGTCAACAGCAGCGTCGTGCGTGCCGCCGAGGTCTTCCGGCCCGCGGTCAGCCGCACCTGCCCGGCGCTGGTCGTCGTGCACAACCATCCCTCCGGCGACCCGACGCCCTCGCCCGAGGACGTGCGCACGACTAAGCAGCTCATCAAGGCCGGCGAATATCTCGACATCGAGCTGCTCGACCACATTATTATCGGCCACCAGCGCTTCGTCAGCCTCAAGGAGTGCGGCCTCGGCTTCTAGCGCGCCGCCCGCTCGGACTCCTCATCTGCGAGCGCGACGTGGACGAAACCCTCGCCGGGGCGGTAGTCCGCGCGTTGGTGGCGGAAATAGGTTTAGTTCGGCCAACAGAAGCTAGATACGTGCTGTGGCGAAACCTTAGTTGACGGCGGAGCGCAGTTGTCTTCATACTTGAGCCATGTCTACGCCCATTCTGGCCACGAAACTCTATATTCCTCCTCCGCGGCTCAACGTGGTCCGCCGCCCCCGCCTGATTGCGCGGTTAAACGAGGGACTGCGTTGCAAGCTGATCATGATCTCTGCCCCTGCCGGCTTCGGGAAATCGACACTGGTTAGCGACTGGCTTGCCGGCTGCGAGCGACCGGCAGCCTGGCTGTCGCTAGACGCAGGAGAGAACGACCCGGTACGCTTTCTGACGTATCTCGTCGCTGCGTTGCAGACCATTGCGGCAAATCTTGGAGAACGGGTGTTGGGGGTGCTCCAATCCCCGCAGCCACCGCCCATGGAAGCGATACTGGTGGGCCTGCTGAATGATCTGACCGCCAATGTCCCCGACCATGTCGTCCTCGTCCTTGACGACTACCACCTGATTGATGCCAAACCGGTGGACCAGGCCCTCACCTATCTCGTCGAGCACCTGCCGCCGCAGATCCACTTGGTCATCGCCACCCGCGAAGATCCACGGCTTCCCCTGGCCCGGTTACGCGCCCGGGGCCAGTTGACCGAACTGCGCGTCGCAGACTTGCGGTTTACCGCCTCCGAAGCCGCCGCATTTCTCACCCAGGTGATGGGGCTCAGCCTCTCGGCGGCAGACATCGCCCGCCTTTCAGACCGCACCGAAGGCTGGATCGCCGGCCTGCAATTCGCGGCGCTGTCTCTGCAAGGACATCCAAACGCTCAAGACACTACTCGTTTCATCACCTCGTTCGGCGGCAGCCACCACTTCGTGCTGGACTATTTAGTGGAAGAAGTCCTGCACCAGCAGCCCGAACGCGTCCAGACGTTCTTGCTGCGCACCGCCATCCTCGACCGCCTGTGCGGCGCGCTATGTGATGCCGTGGTGCGCGACTGCTCTATTCCTGGGCAAGCAACCCTGGAGTACCTCGAACACGCTAACATGTTCCTCGTCCCCTTGGACGACGAGCGGCGCTGGTACCGCTACCACCACCTCTTTGCCGAGGTGCTGCGCCAGCGCCTGCACCGGCACGCCACCTCCTCTGGAGCGGAGGAGGGGAAGGACGTGGCCGAATTGCACTTCCGTGCCAGCGCCTGGTATGAAGCGCAGGGGCTGGCACTGGACGCCTTTCACCATGCGGTGGCTGCCAATGATGTGGAGCGGGCCGTGCGTCTGTTGGAAGGTAATGGGATGCCCGTGCATTTCCGTGGTGTCGTGACGGCTCTCCTGGACTGGCTGGCATCGCTGCCAAAGACGGTCCTGGATGCCAGGCCCTCCTTGTGGGTGAGGTATGCCTCGTTGTTGCTGACGAACGGACAAACGACCGGCGTGGAGGAGAAGCTCCAGGCGGCGGAAGCAGCTCTGCAAGGCGCCGAGCCGGACGGCCAGACACAGGACTTGGTCGGACAAATTGCCGCTGACAGGGCGACGTTGGCGCTCGCGCAGTACCGGGGAGAAACCATACTTGCTCAGTCGCGCCGCGCCCTGGAATATTTGCACCCCAATAACCTGGCTTTCCGCACGACCGCGACCTGGACACTGGGGGTTGCCCATATCCTCCAGGGAGACCGTGCCGCAGCCCGCCGAGCCTATACCGAAGCCATCTCTCTCAGCCAGGCATCTGGGGATATCTTCACCACCCTCTTGGCGACTCTCGGCCTGGGCAACCTCCAGGAAGCAGACAACCAGCTTCATCTGGCAGCCGAGACTTACCAGCGCGTCCTGCACTTGGCAGGGGATCCTCCGCAGCCGGTTGCTGGCGAAGCGCATCTAGCCCTGGCCCGGATCTGCTACGAATGGAGCGACCTGGAGGCCGCGGAGCAGCATGGGCGACAGAGCCTCTACCTGGCGCGGCAGTATGAGCGAGGAATTGACCGATTCGTGCTCTGCGAGGTATTTCTTGCACGTCTAAAACTGGCCCAGGGCGATGTGGTCGGCGCGGCGGCTCTGCTCGCTCAGGCCAGTCAGTCCGCGCGCCAAAATGACTTTGTGTCTCGCCTGCCTGAGGTGGCTGCAGCACAAGTGCTGACGTTCCTGCGCCAGGGCAAGTTGGTAGCAGCCGCGCATCTGGCCGAGAAGCACGATCTCCCGCTCAGCCAAGCCCGGGTCCACCTGGCGCAGGGAAATCCATCCGCCGCCCTGGCAGTGCTCGTTCCCTGGCGAGGGCGGGTGGCGGCCAAAGGGTGGGCGGATGAACAACTCAAGGGGCTAGTGCTCCAGGCGGTCGCACTCCAGGCGCAGGGTGACAAGGACCAGGCGGTGCAGCTGCTCTTGGACGCGCTGGCACTGGCAGAGCCGGGCGGCTTTATCCGGCTCTTTGTCGACGAAGGTCCCCCGATGGCGCACCTCTTGGCCGCCGCCGCGGCTCAGGGGAGGAAGCCGGATTATATTGGGAAGGTGCTGGCAGCCTGTGAAACGGAGGCGCAGAAGCGCGCAGACCCATCATATCCGTCTCCTGCCTCAGTTGCCCAGCCCCTGATCGAGCCGTTGAGCCACCGCGAGGTAGAAGTCCTCCACCTTATTGCGCAAGGCCTCTCGAATCAGGAGATTAGCGAGCGGCTGTTCCTCGCCGTGAGTACGGTGAAAGGACACAATCTGAAAATCTTTGGCAAGCTCCAGGTCCAACGGCGCACCGAAGCGGTCGCACGTGCCCGCGCATTAGGGCTCGTGTAGCTGAAAACAGCGGTTTGTCCGCAAACAGTACGATACCTAGGCTAGGCCGCCCCTCACGCCAACGCTGTGGAACTGCATTCCTCTCCCTCCCCCACAACACTACTCCAAACACGACTTTAGTAGCTGTCTGTTCCTCCCGGAGAGCACCTACACTCCTTGGTAGAAGATATCTTCCGTGGAGATCGAGCACGAGGCACAGGCGATTCTGACCGGCCCAAGAAGGACAGGGGTATGCCAAGCACAAGCAACCCGGAAACGGACCCGGGTGCACCATTGGTCTATTAGATCAGAATCAAGGGTCATTTGGGTTCTCACTGGACCGACTGGTTTGCGGGTCTGACCGTCACGCTGGAAGACACTGGTGAGACGCTGTTAACTGGTCCGGTGGTCGCTCAAGCCGCGTTGTATGGCGTGCTCAGAAAAGTGCGTGATGTAGGACTGCCCTTAGTCTCGGTCAGTCCTGTTACACCCGGTCAGGCAGAGGCGTCAGATCTGACACTCCGCTTGGGCTGAAGCCCAGCGGGTTCTCGCGACCGGCGGGGAAGCCGTCGCGGTGGCACGGGCCCCACGGCTACCGGGACTGGCGCCAGCAGGACCGTCGATGACCCCGGTCTACCGGCGCGAGTGCCCGCAACAAAACACCCTGTCGCTGGAACGCGTGGACCCGACCCACCGGCCAGAAGCACGGGCTCAAGCCGGAACAGCCCGCCTCACGACTGGGGCGAAAGCCCCGACGCTTGCGGCGGGCTTTTTCTGTCAAACCATAAAGGAACGACCGAACGTAAGCAACCTTGGAGGATACTAATGAACGCACAACCTGGGGCTCGGATCGAGCTACGCGACCCTGAGGCTCGGACACGAGATTCTAAAGTGATGAATTGGATTGCAGGAACGTCGCCGCGGCACCTGGCCAGGATTGCCGGCGGCTTGTACTTGATCAACATCGTCTTTGGCGCCTTCGCCGCCGGCTACGTTCCCGCCGCACTTGTCGTGCCTGGCGATGCGGCAGCGACGGCGCATAACATCCTGGCGCACGAACTGCTCTATCGGTTGGGCCTCGTGGCCCACATCATCATTCTCCTATCCAATATACCTTTGGCGGTCATCTTCTATGATCTGTTCAAGGTGGTGAACAGGAGACTCGCTTCGCTGGTGGTGTTAATCACCCTGGTGGGGACCGCCGTTGAAGGGGCCAATCTACTCAATCAGTTCGCGCCTCTCATGCTTTTGGGGGGAGGGCACTACTTGAGTGTCTTCACTCCTGAACAGGTGCAAGCCCTGGCGTACATGCCTCTGGACTCGCAGGCGATTGGCTACAACATTCAGCAAGTAATCTATGCAGGCTATCTCCTCGCGGCTGGATACCTGGTGTTCAGTTCGATGTTCCTTCCCCGAGCAGTGGGCGTGCTGCTGGCGATTGGGGCGTTGTGCTACCTGACCTACAGTTTCGCAGACTTTCTTGCACCGGGGTTTGCGGCCCATCTGGTCCCGTATATCCAGCTGCCCTCCGGCGTTGCGGAACTATCGCTCTGTCTGTGGCTCCTCGTGAGGGGTGTGAACGCGCAACGCTGGACGGAGCAGGCCAGCGCAGCGGGGGCGAACCTTCGCACCTAAAAGCCGCCGCCTCCACCAGAGAGGAGTCATCTGACAGAAAAAGCCCGCCGCAAGCGTCGGGGCTTTCGCCCCAGTCGTGAGGCGGGCTGTTCCGGCTTGAGCCCTTGCTTCTGGCCGGTGGGTCGGGTCCACGCGTTCCAGCGACAGGGTGTTTTGTTGCGGGCACTCGCGCCGGTAGACCGGGGTCATCGACGGTCCTGCTGGCGCCAGGACGGTTCGG
>Ga0207684_10006873_pt1 | contig 10295 bp, 10 predicted proteins | sample KBSK5501metaG_FD_184342 | JGI IMG/M metagenome (GOLD analysis project Ga0207684, IMG submission 184342) | Corn, switchgrass and miscanthus rhizosphere microbial communities from Kellogg Biological Station, Michigan, USA - KBS K5-50-1 metaG... | ecosystem: Host-associated > Plants > Roots >... | reverse complement strand
TGGCGGCCGCCACAGCGACATGGGCGATTCTCATGATCCGCCTCACTGTGCCCCAGTTCATATTCCCACGCGCGTACCCGCCGGGGACAGGGGCCTCGGTGCCTCGGCGGCAAAACCCGGATCTTTGGCAGCGGCCGCCCGCCGCGCATGCGCACTCCCGCTGACTTCCGCCGCCCCGCCGCCGAGGCCGGCCGGCGGCGCCACGTCGTCGAGATCGGTGCGGTATGGGATGCCGCCGGGAAAGGCATCCATGTACCAGCCGGAACCGAGGATCCACTCCTTGTCGGGGTGCTCGGCCGCGTAGCGCGCGACCCTGGCGAGGTAACCATCGCGGCCTTCGGCGTCTGTGAGGTCGCAGCGGAGCCGATCCAGCCCGCCGGCCGAGGTGTGCACGTGGCCTCCTGGAAGCCTGGCAGCAGCATGCGGCCCGCCAGGTCAATCACACGGGTCCGGCTGCCGATCAGCCCGCGCAGGTCGGCGTCCGGCCCGACCGCGAGGATCCGGTCGCCGCCGGCCGCCACTGACTGCGCCCAGCTTCGCGCCGCATCCACCCGGTAGACCACGCCGCCCCGGAAGAGGATGTCGGCGTGCGGCGGCCCGCCCGGCCCGGTACTCATCGCGGCTGGCCCGGTACTGGCAAGGCAACCGGCACGGCTGGCCGGAATGAGCTCTCCGCGTACGGCCGCGGCCAGATGATGCGGTGCTTTCCGCCTTGCACCTGGAAGACGAGGTGCGCCTGGCCCAGCGAGGGATCGGCCGTGTCGTCCGGGAAGCCGAGCCCGGTCTGTCGGCCGTTGCCCAGCCAATAGGTGCCGTTGACGCCCCGGTAGGAGACTCGCCTGAGCTGGCCGGCCACGGCCCGGAATGCGGATGGGTCCGGCACCGCGGCCCAGGCGTTCGCCAGCAGGTGGATCTCGTCATAGGCGATGCCGGCGTGCGAGCGGCCCGGCTGCCGTCCGAACGCGCGAGCATAATCGGCCGCGAAACGCTGCCCGGCGCGGCCATAGGTCCCGGTGCGTGTCGCCCACACCAGGCCTTCGGCGGCGGGGCCCGCGAGCTGGCAGAACTCAGGCACCGACGGTGTGTAGATGGCATAGATGAGCGCCTGCGGCAGGCGCTGGACGACGAGCCGCTGAAAGGCTGCGAGTTCGCCGGGCAGGAACTGCGTGATCATGACTGCCGCAGGATCGAGGCGCTCAATGCGGGCCAGCGTGGCGGGCCAGTCGGCGCCGAGCGGCGGCACGGTCAGGATCTGGGCGATCTGCCAGCCTGACCGCTCGGCTAGGCGTGTGACGTGCTCGTTCACCATCTGGCCGCTCGGCAGCGGGGTCTCCACGAAGACGAGCCGGCGGCCCTGCGGCCGCCACCGGCCGGTTTGCCGCACATTGCCGAGGAACCGGATGAAACCGGCGCCGTAGTGCAACTCCGTCGGGCACACCTGGAAGATTCCCTGGTGCTGTGCGTGGTTGTCCCGCACGATCTGGGCCTGCGTCTCCGAGGTGGTCGCGTGCAGGTAAGGCGCCCCGTAGCCGGCGGCCTGCTCGCGCGCGACATCTTCGGCGAAGATGTAACCGGACGTGATGGCATCGACGTCGGCGGTGAACAGCCGCTGGAGCGCCTGCCGGACGCCGCTGGCCGAGAAGATATCGATGTCGACGACGACCTGCTGGACAGCCCGCCCGCCGATGCCGCCCCGGGCGTTGATCTCGGCGATCGCGAGCGCCGACCCGTTCCGCATCTGCCTGCCGTCTTCGCCTGCGGGGCCGTGCAGCGGAAACGCGGAGCCGATGACCAGCGGCCGCAGCCTGCACCGTGTGCGGCAGGAGACCAGGGCCGCCGCGGGTGCGGCACGCCGGGGGAGTGCTGGGGGCTGCCCGGGCTGGGCGCGGGCGTTCAGGTAGCCAACGGTGAGGCCGGTCGGTGTGGCTCCGTGCCCGGGTAGCGGCAGCCGGAGGTAGCCGCGGTCGACCGCCACCGCCGCCGCGCCGGCCCGGCTGCCCTGGCGGAGCTTGCCGAGGACGTGTTCGACGTGCGTGGAGATCGTGCGTGCGCTGGCGGCAAGCCTGCACCCGATCTGCCGGTTGCTCAGCCCACAGGCCAGCAGCGTCAGCACGTCGAGCTCTCGGGGGGTGAGGCGCTCGGGGAGTGCCGACGGGGCCAGCGTGACGAGCGCCGGTGCCGGCCGCTGGGCGGCTGCGCCGGCCAGGCGGACCCGGAGCCAGCCCTCGCCCGGATCCCGCCAGTAGAACTGCGCGGACGGCGCCGGGCAGTCTGAGAACGCGCGCACGTAGTCCAGGAGAGTGGGGTGAGCGCGGAGGTAGCCAACCAGTGCCGGGCTGGCCCCGTCCTCGACGGAGCCGTCGGCGTGGACGGCGGCTGTCAGCACCTCGGCGGGCACAACGGGCGCAGCAGGCTCTGGCAGCGGCTCCGCGGCTGGTACTGCGCGGCGCCCGCGGCCGGAAGCTGGGGCTTCCTGGTCCATCGGCCGGACCTCGGTGGATACGTCATTTGACGGATTGCGCCGACTATAACCTGCCACAACCGTGGAAACCAGCCTCATCGGCACGATCCGGCCTCACGGCCTGAGGAGGTCGTCCTATGCCTGCAAACCAGAGTGGCGTGACCCGGAAGAACTTCCTGCGCGGCGTCGGGGCCGCCGGCGCGGGCGGGCTCGTCGTCGGCGGCGTCGGTGGGTTCTTCGGCGGGAAGGCATCGAGTTCCACGTCGGCCAGCGCCACAACCACATCGTCGTCGAGCAAGCAACCGATCCTGATCGGCTCCGGTTGCCCCGTCACCGGGGCGTACGCCGGCGACGGGCAGCAGATGATCCGCGGGCAGCAGTTGGCGGTCGCGGAGATCAACGCCGCGGGCGGGGTGCTCGGCCGGCCCCTGAAGCTGTCCATCCTGGACACCCAGATCCAGCAGCCTGAAGTAATGCGCAGCGTTTTCGAGAAGTTCGTGTCGCAGGGCGTGGCCGCGGTGTTCGCACCGTTCTGCACCTACAGCTCGGTGGAGTTCCCGATCCTCGCCCAGGCCAAGATCCCCACGTTCCACGTCAACACCTGGCACGGCAACGTCGACTTCGTCAAGCAGAAGGGCATCGCCAACATCTTCCAGGGTGATCCCTCCGAGACCTGGTACGGCCCGGGCTTCGTGCAGCTCGTCCAGAAGCTGATCACGGCCAAGGCGTGGGTGCCGTCATCGAAGACGATGGCGATCGTCACGAGCAACGATCCGTACAGCCTGAATATCGCCCGCACATTCCAGTCGGGGATGACCAAGCTCGGCTGGCACAGTACGATGTTCCAGCAATTCACCGCGCCGCAGGCGGACTGGACCGCGGTCCTGGTGCAGATCCGCAGCAACCCGCCGGGGATCGTGTTCTTCAGCGACTACGCGGCCGGGGACGAGGCCTCGTTCATCAAGCAGTTCCGGCAGTCGCCCACCCCGTCGCTGGTCTACGAGCAGTACGCGCCCTCGATCCCGCAGTACCAGCAGCTGGCCGGGAGCGCCGCGAACGGGGTGCTCTGGGCGACGATGGTGGGAATCTTGCAGCACGACCGCATCGCCGATCCGTTCAACGCCGCCTTCGTGCGGAAGTTCAGCGCCTCGGCCGGCTTCAGCAACGCCGGAGACCAGTACGACCTGGTGCACCTGTGGGCCCAGGCGGCATCCTCGGCCGGTAACCCGTACGACTTCGCGAAGATCAACGAGATCGTCAAGAACACCGTGTACCGCGGCGTGTGCGGCACCTACAGTTTCCCCGACGCCTACCTGACCTGCTACCCGTACCCGGACTACACCAAGGACCCGAGCCTGGGGATGCCGCACCTCACCTTCCAGATCCAGAACGGCAAGCAGGTGCTGATCTCGCCCGAGCCGTACGCCACCGGCAGCTTCCAGCTGCCCAGCTGGCTGAAGAAGTGACGAACGCCCCGGCCCTGGAGGCGCGCGAGGTTTGCAAGAACTTCGGGGGCCTGCGCGCGGTCGCCGGCGTGAGCTTCGCGGTATCGGCCGGCGAGACCCTCGGCATCGTTGGCCCGAACGGCGCAGGCAAGACGACCCTGTTCGACGTGATCACCGGCCACGCACGCGCGACCAGTGGTGACGTGCTGCTGGACGGGCGGTCCATCGTCGGTGTGCCGGTGCACATGCGCGCAAGGCTCGGCCTCGCCCGCACGTTCCAGCAGCCGGCCGTTGCGGGGTCGCTGACGGTGGCCGAGAACATGCTGCTCGCCGCCTCGTTCCGGCGTCCTGGCGAGCGGCGTCCCGTCGGCCGGGTGGCGTCGGAGTTTCTCGGCTTCGCCGGCTTGGGCGGGGCGTCGCAGCGCCAGGCAGGACTACTCGGGGTGTTTGATCTCAAGCGCCTCATGCTGGCCACCGCGCTGGCCATGAACTGCCGCGTCTTGCTGCTGGATGAGCCGTTCGGCGGCCTGTCCCCGGCGGAGATCGACCAGACGATCGAGCTGCTCCGGCGGGTCAGGGACCTTCGGGTCGCCGTCGTGTGCATCGAGCATGTGATGCGGGCGCTGACGTCGGTGGCCGACCGCGTGCTGGTGATGAATCATGGCGAGACCCTCTTCGAGGGGACCCCGGCGGACATGCTCGCCAACGACCGGGTGATCGAGGTCTACCTGGGTTCCCGGCACCGCAAGGATGGCCAGGCATGAGTGCGCCCGTTCTCGGGATCGCCGATTTGTGGGCCGGCTACGGCGACGCGCCGGTGATCCGGGGCCTTTCCGTCACGGTCGGGCAGGGCGAGGTCGCGGTCATCATCGGGCCCAACGGGCACGGGAAGACCACGCTGCTGCGCGCGATCAGCGGCCTGCTGCGACCCTCTGGTGGCAGGGTCGAGCTGGACGGCCAACCGGTGCAGGGACGGCCGCCGGAGCATATCGCGCAGCTGGGGCTCGTGCACGTGCCGCAGGGCGACGGGCTGTTCGACCAGATGACCGTGGAGGAGAACCTGCTCATGGGCGCGTTCCCGCGCGCTTCCTGGCGCGCCCGGCGCCGGGCGCTGGGGCACGTCTACGCGATGTTCCCCAGCATCGGGGGGCTGGCCGGACAGCGAGCGCGCACGCTGTCCGGCGGCGAGCGGCGGCTCACCGCGCTCGGCCGCAGCCTGATGCGGCCGTCCCGGATCATGCTGATCGACGAGCCGTCACTCGGCCTCGCCCCGGTGGCAATCGACACCGTGTACCGGGCGATCGCCGAGCTGAAGGCGGCGCAGACGACGCTGCTGCTCGTGGAGGAGAACTTCACCCACGTGGCCGACATCGCCGACGCGGTGCACGTCGTTGAGATGGGGCAGATCGTGCGCAGCGGCTCGTTCGGCGAGCTTGCCAGCGACCCGGTCGTCGTCGCGACCTACCTCGGCGGGCTGTAGCGATGCTGCTGACCGACCTGGTCGGGATCGCGGTCACCACGGTGATCCTCGGGTCCATCTACGGCCTGGTCGCGATCGGCATGACCCTGATCTACGGCACGCTGCGGATCCTTGACATGTCCCAGGGATCCATGGTCATGGTCGGCAGCTTCATTGCGTGGGGCGTGCTGGTGGTGGCCGGCTGGAATCCCGTGATCGCCATCCTGCTGGCGTTCCTCGCCACCTTCGGCCTCGGGGTCTTCACCCAGCTGATCTCGGTGCAGCCGCTGATGAAGCGGCGCGATGCGATCGACTTCGAGATGGTCACGTTCATCACGACGTTCGCCGTCGCCATCGTGTTCACCAACCTGGCGCTGGAGATTCTCGGCCCGCAGCAGCGCAACGTCACCACGGTGGTCGCCGGCGGGATCAACGTGTATCACGGCGTGAACCTGCCGTATCAATCGCTGCTCATGGCGATCGTGTCCATCGCGCTCATGGCCGGCCTCGGGCTGTTCCTGGCCAGGACCCGATGGGGCATGGCCATCCGGGCGGTGGCGCAGAACCTGGACGCCGCCCGCCTGATGGGCGTGCCGGTGGGGCGGCTGTACCCGTTGACCATGGGGCTTGCGTCCGCGCTCGCCGGAGTGGCGGGCGTGTTCCTCGGCGGGCTGTACTTCGCCTACCCGCAGGCCGGTGACCTGCCGCTGCTCGAAGCGCTCATCGTGGTGATCTTCGGCGGCCTCGGTAGCCTGCTGGGCACCGTCTACGCCGCCTACGCGATCGGTCTGGTGCAGGCCATCGCGGAGGTGTTCGCCGGGACGACCTGGTCGCTGCCGATCCTCTACGGCGTGATCCTCGTCGTGCTGATCGTGAGGCCACAGGGGCTGCTGGGCAAGCCGTCGGAGGCCAGGCTGTGAACGGGCGGCGTGCCGTATTCCCGGCCATGACGCCTTCCCGCTGGTCCCTGACCGCGGTGCTGGTGGTGCTCGTGGCCGCCTTCCCGCTGGTCTACACCGGGCAGTACCTGCTCACCGTGATCGTCACGACGCTGGTCGTGCTGGTGTTGAACACTAGCTGGAACTTCATCCTGGGCGTCGCGGGGGTGTGGAACTTCGGCCAGTTGGCGCTGTACGCGCTCGGCGGGTACGGCGCCGGCATCCTCATGCTGCACACCCCGCTGCCGCCCTGGCTGGCCGTGCTCGGCGGCGGCGGGATCGGTGCCGCCGCCGCCGTCTTGCTGGCGTTTCCGACTCTGCGGCTGTATGGCATCTACACGTCGCTGCTGACGTTCGCGTTCGCCGAGGTGGTTCAGTACCTGATCGTGAACGACGGGTCCGGGCTCACTGGCGGGACCTTCGGCTTCCCCATCGCCCCCGGCCTGTACTCCTCGCTCAGCCCGCTGGCGTCGTTGCGGGCGTACTACTGGACGATCCTGGGCGTGGTCGTGGTGTCTACCGTCGGCCTGGCGGCGATCGGCAGCTCCCGGTTCGGGATCGCGCTGCGCACGGTCCGTGACGCGCCGGCCTACGCCGCGGCGCGGGGTGTGAGCCCGCTGCGGTGCAGGGTGCTCGCGTTCGCGATCTCGGGCTTCCTGGCCGGCATCGCCGGTGCCCTGTACCTGAGCGTGAACCAGAGCATCTCGCCGTCGGTGATGGGGCTGACCCCCATGAGCATCGACGTCACGATGCTGGTGATCGGCGGGCTCGGCACCGTCTACGGCCCGCTGATCGGGACCGCCCTGCTCGCGGTCGTGCAGACGCTGCTGGTCAGCCACCCGGGTATCGAGCTGACGATTCTCGGCACGTTCCTGCTGATCGTCGTCGTCTTCGCGCCGAACGGCGTCGTCGGGCTGATCACGCGGTGGCAACGGCGGATAGCCGCGTGGGTCACGGCGGATGCCGGGCCACAGCCGGCGGCTGCGGCGGAAGCGCAGGCCACGGCGGGCGCCGGCGCCGAGCCCGCCGCGGGCGCGGCCTCCGGGCGGGATGCCATCACCGGGACAGGCTGAACGCGCCGGGCGGAAGGGAGATCTCGTGAGCATCTGGCCAGACGGAGCACGATGTGCCGCCGCGTTCACGTTCGACTTCGACGCCGAGGAGGTGTGGATCGCCGAGGATCCGGAAAACGCGCACCGCCCGGGGGTGCTCTCCCAGGGCAGCTACGGCGCGAAGGTCGGTGTCCCGCGTCTGCTCGAGCTGCTGGGGCGGCGCGGCCTGCGGGCGACGTTTTTCGTTCCGGGCCGCGTCGCCGAGCGCTATCCCGCGCGGGTGAGCGAGATCGTCGCGGCCGGCCACGAACTGGCACACCATGGTTACACGCACACCTCGCCGTCCGCCCTGTCCCGGGAGGAAGAGGAGCAGGAGCTGGCCAAGGGCCTGGAGGTGCTGCGGTCGTTCGGCACCGAGATCACCGGCTACCGCTCGCCGTCCTGGGACTTCAGCCCGCATACGCTCGGCCTGCTGCAGGCGCACGGCCTGCGGTACTCCTCCAACTTCATGGACGACCTGGTGCCCTACCGGCACGAGGGGACCTCGCTGGTGGAGATACCAATCCAGTGGATCCTGGACGACGCCCCGCACTTCTGGTTCTCGGGCGCGTCCTGGGACAAGAGCATCGCCACAGTCGGCGCGGTCCGGCAGATCTGGTCGGAGGAGTTCCTCGGCATCAGGGAGCTGGGCGGCATCAGCGTGTTCACCATGCACCCCCAGATCATCGGCCGCCCGTCCCGGCTGGCCTTCCTCGACAGCTTCATCGGCTTCGTCACCGGCCATGAGGACGTGTGGGTGACCACGCTGGCCGAGGTGGCGAGCCGGGCATGAGGGCCATCGTCACCGGCGCCGCGCGCGGGCTGGGCGCGGGCGTAGCCGAGCGGCTGGTCGCGGACGGCGGCAACGTCATGCTCGCGGACTCCTCCCCAGCGGTCGAACAGACCGTGGCCCGGCTGGGCGGGCTGTGGCCGGGCCGGACGGTGGCCAGCGTCACGGCCGACGTGTCCGACGAGAAGGCCTGCGGCGATCTGGTCAGCCGAGCCGTCAGCCGGCTCGGCGGGGTAGACGTCCTGGTGAACTGCGCGGGGATCGGCGGCCCGGACACCTGCGTCATTGACACCTCGCCTGCCGAGTTTCGCCGGGTCCTCGACGTCAACCTGACCGGGACGTTTCTCATGTGCCGGGCGGCCGCCCCGGTGATGGTCGCCAGCGGCGGCGGCACGATCGTGAACATCGGCTCCATCTGGGGCCAGCAGGCGGTGCCCGGGGCCGCGGGCTACTGCGCGTCGAAGGCTGGCGTGGCGTTGCTCACCCAGTCGCTGGCCCTGGAGCTCGCCCCGCACGGGATCCGCGTCAATACGATCGCGCCGGGGAACATGGCCACCGAGATGCACTGGGCCGCCCTGCGGTCCCGCGCGGCAGCAGCGGGTACCACCTTCGAGGAGCAGGTGGCGCTGGTCCGCGCCTCGGTGCCGCTGCGCCGCCACGGAACTCCCCAAGACATCGGCGGTGTGGTCGCCTGGCTGGTCTCCGCCGATTCCTCCTACGTCACGGGCCAGACGATCGGGGTGAACGGTGGCGTCGTGCTGTCCTAGCCGCGCCCGCGGCCGCGCCCGGGGCCGCGGCTGATGGCCGTGGGCGTGACCGGCCGCATGACCGGCCGCAGGGTGATCGTCACCGGCGGCGCCTCCGGCATCGGCCGGGCAGCCGCGCGGCGGTTCCTGGCCGAGGGTGCCGAGGTTGCGCTGCTCGACCGGCGCGAGGACGCGCTGGCCCGGGCCGGCGTGGTCGGCGCTCTGCCCGTCGCGTGCGACGTGCGGTCGCAGGACCAGGTTGACCGTGCGGTCGCGCAGGTGGCGTCGCTGCTGCGCGGGCCGGCCGACGTGCTGGTGAATGCCGCCGGCATCTACCGCATCAGGCCGCTGCTGGACATCTCCCCCGATGAGTGGGACGAGGTGCTGGCGGTCAATCTGCGCGGCTGTTTCCTGACCGCCCGCGCCGTCGCCCGGGCGCTGATCGGCGCTGGGCAGCCGGGAGTCATCGTCAGCATCGCCTCGACCGCCGCGCTCGTCGCGGACACGGGTGAGCCCAGCGCGCACTACAACGCGAGCAAGGCGGGCGTGCTCGCGCTCACCCGGCAGATGGCCGTGGAATGGGCCGGGCACGGGATCCGGGTCAACGCCGTCTGCCCGGGGGTCATCGATACGCCCATGCTGCGGCTGATGGACGACACGGCGGCGGGCGAGGCCTACCTGGCGGCCAGGGTTCCGCAGCGGCGCCTGGGCACCCCCGACGAGGTCGCCGCTGTCATCGTGTTCCTGGCGTCGGACGACGCCTCGTATCTGACGGGTGCCGCCATCCCGGTGGACGGCGGCAGTCTTGCGAGCTGAGAGGTGGATGATGGATCAGTTCCCGCACGTCCGGGTCGAGGGCCCGCCGCGGCAGCGCGGCCGGGAGTACGGCGAGCAGGCGCGCGACCGGGTCCGCCGGTCCGTCGACGCCTATCGCGAGGTCTTCGCGTACTACACCGGATGGGACTGGGCGACCGTGCGGGCGGAGGCGGCGCGTTTCGAGAGACCGGTCGCAGCCTTCCGCCCGGCCTATCTCGAGGAGATCCGCGGCATCGCCGAGGGCGCCGGTGTGGACCCCGGCGACGTGCTGGCCATCAACGTGCGGACCGAGGTGATGTTCGCGGCCAAGGCCCAGCAGGCGGCGGCGCGAAGCGGCCCGGCCGAGTGCAGCGCCTTCGCCGTGGTGCCGCTGCCCGGCAGCCCCGGCCCGGTGCTGCTTGGCCAGAACTGGGACTGGCTGCCGCACACCGCCGACACGGTCGTGGTCCTGGAGGCGAGGCAGGACAGCGGCCCTGACTTCGTCACGGTGGTGGAGGCCGGCCTGCTGGCCAAGACCGGGATGAACTCCTCGGGCATCGGCCTGGTGAC
>Ga0207684_10006871_pt1 | contig 10298 bp, 9 predicted proteins | sample KBSK5501metaG_FD_184342 | JGI IMG/M metagenome (GOLD analysis project Ga0207684, IMG submission 184342) | Corn, switchgrass and miscanthus rhizosphere microbial communities from Kellogg Biological Station, Michigan, USA - KBS K5-50-1 metaG... | ecosystem: Host-associated > Plants > Roots >... | reverse complement strand
CGTGGACTTGATGCGGGTGATGCCGGGAATGCCGTTCATCGCTTCTTCGATCGGGCGCGTCACCGAGACGAGCATCTGAGGCGCGGGCACGACCCCGTTGTCGACGACGATGACGATTCGCGGGAAGTTGGTCTCCGGAAAGATCGCGGTCGGGAGGTGGAAAGCAGCGTAGACCCCGGCCGCGCAGAGAAGCAGGACGAATACGACGACCGCGCGCGACTGGGTCGAGACGAAGCTCGCGAGGCTCACTTGGGTTTCGCCGTCCCGGGAGACGCGCTCGGGGCCGTCGCGCTGCCCGCGGGGGGCGTGGTGCCGACGCCGGGCGAGCTCTCCGCGCCGACCTCCGACGTGTTGATTTCGACCTTGCTGCCGTCGGGCAGCGCGTAGTTGCCCTCGGTGACGACGGTCTCCCCGCCCTTCAAGCCCGACGTGACCTGCACGGCCTCCGGCGTGCGGATGCCGACGGTCACCCTGGTCTCGTGCGCGACGTTGCCGGCATCGACGACCATCACCGCGCCCGTATTTTTGTTGGGCGCGTCGAGCGTGACGGCGGAGGCGGGCACGACGATGGCGTCGTTCGTCTGCTTCGTCGCCACGACGACCTTCGCCGCGCCGCCCGCGCGCAGCCGTCCCGCGGGGTTCCCGAGGTTGACCCAGACCTCGACCGTGCGATTGACAGGATCGCTCGAGCGGCTGATGAGCGAGATCCGGCCGGAGAGAAGCGTGTCGGGCTGGTCCGCCAGCAATACGGTGACCGCGTCGCCGACCCGGACCTGCGCGACGACGTTGTCGGCAACCTGCGCCTTGACGATGACCTGCGACATGTCCGCGATCGTCACGAGTTTCGCCCCGGCCGCCGCGAACTCGCCCTGAAATTGAAACTGGTCGGTGACGACGCCGGAGATCGGCGCGCGAACGCTCGCGTAGGTCAGCGGCGCGCCGCGCGATCCCCCGCGATCGCCGTCTGCCGCGCTCGACCCGGTCCGGTCCTCGGCGAGCCGCACGGTGTTCTCGGCGGTGGTCAGGGCGAGCCGCGCCGCCTCGACCTCCTTGAGCGCAATGCCGCCCTGGGCGTAGAGCACGCGGCGGCGCTCGTAGACGGCGCGGGCCGTTTCGACGTTCGCTCGCGCGTCCCGGATGTCCCGATCGGGCGTCTCGAGCCGCGCGATCACCTCGCCCTTCTGGACCACCGCGTTCCTGAGGAGGCGCATCCGCACGATCTGCCCCCCGACCTTCGGGGCGACCGTCGCCTGCTCGCGCGCGAAGATCGTCCCGATCGTGGACGACTCCGCCGAGATGGGCCGGCGTTCGGCCCGCGCGACCCGCACGCCCACAACGACCTCGGCCTCACGCGGCGCCGCCGTCGCCTTCGCCGATCGCTTCCGCATGGAGAGCACGAGGACGAGCGCCACGACCACGACCGCCGCGACGACGAAGATGGCGGCGCGTTTCATTGGCCCGTCGCCTGCGCGAGACGCGCGCGGGCGGACTGGTAGTCGAAGAGCGCCTGGTAGTAGGCCCCTCGCTGCGCGATGAGCGTGGTCTGCGCGTCGGTGACCTCGAGGATGGGCGCCTCTCCAGCGCGGTATCTCGAGATCGACACCTCGAGGTTGCGCTCCGCCCTGGCGACACCCTCGCTCGCGAGCCGGATGCGTGTCGCGGCACCGAGCGCCTGCGCCCTCGCGTCATAGAACTGCAGCTCGAAACCGCGCAGGGCGGCGATGCGCGCCGACTCGGCGATCGCGGCCCGGTCCCGGGCCTGCAGCTCGCGGCTGCGGCTGGCACCCCAGTCGAAGATCGGGATGGTTACTCCCAGCGACGCCGAGAAGCCGGTGTGTTCGCGGAAAGGCGCCGGTCGCAGGGAGTCCGTGTCGACGCCGCCGTCGATCGCGTAGGTCGCCGCCGGGCGGCGCTCGGCGCGCGCCACCCGGACGCCGAGCTCCGCGGCGCGGCGTTCCGCCTGCAATTGCCCGAACTCCGGCCGGCGGGAAATCATGTCGGCGGTCAGTCGGTCGATCTCGCCCGGCTGAGGAAGCGATCCGACGAGGTCGGCCGTCCCGATCGGCTGCGTGAAGTTGTATCCGACGAGGATGCGCAGGCCGCTGGCGGCGGCCGTCTCGGCGGCCCGCGCCTGCTCGAGCTCGTCGCGGCGCGTGATCGTCTGCAGCTGCGCGCGGGCGAGATCGATGGGCGCGACCTCTCCGGCCTGCGCCGAGAGAGCGGTGACGCGCTCGAACTCCTCCGCGGAGGCCAGGTTCTGCTCCGCTGCGCGCCGGCGCGCCGTGGCGAGCGCCATCGCGTAGTAGGCGTCGAGGGTTGCCTGAGTCAACGCGCGGCGCGCCACCAAGGTCCCGGATCGCGCAGCCTCGAGCAGCGCCATGCTGCGCTCGAGCGTCGCCCGCAGGCGGCCCGAGAGATCGAGGTCGCCGCTCAGGCCCACCTGGCCCAGGTACTCGTTGGCCGCGTTCGCGGCGATGAAGCTCGCCGTGCGCGGCGAGACGCCGCGCGCCGGAGACGTGTGGAGGAAGGAAAGCGTGGCGCCCACGCGCGGCAGGAATGCCGCGCGAGCCTGACGGACGTCCTCGGCCGCGATCCGCTCGTTCAAAGTCGCCTGCTGGTAAGTCGAGGCCTGTTGAAGGGCCAGGCGCACGGCTTCATCGGCGGAGAGTGGCGCGGATGCGGGAGGCGGCGGGGCCGGCGGTTGGGGCTGCTGCGCGCGCACGACCGAGCACAGAGACAGGAGCAGGATCCTCGGGGCACCGAGGCGGAACGATCGCGCCCGGCGACCGGTCGAGTGCGGGTCGTTCGCCACCGCCTCCATCCTATCCGGGGTCAGGTCTCCACTTGCCACATCGAGGGTCAGGTCTCCACTTGCCACATTGGGGGTCAGGTTGCCACTTGCCCTCAGACACGGCCAACCCCCGCTGTCCGCGCTCTGCAGCGGTCCGAGCGCCGGAATGAGCAACCGATCCCTCCGCGTTTCACGAGACCAGGACCGCCGCTGTAGAAGATCCCGATGCCGTCCCCGCCAACGCTCAACCGCCGCGCTTTGCTTTCCTCTCTCGTCGCGGCCGGCGCCTCCGTGGTCCTCCGGCCGCTGACCGCGGCCGGCCAGTCCCGAACGATCCTCACGCGCGCGATCCCCTCCACCGGTGAGCGGCTGCCGCTCGTCGGCCTCGGCAGCTGGATCACGTTCAACGTCGGCGACGACGTTCTCGCGCGCGACTCCTGCGCGCAGGTCATCAGCGCCTTCTTCCAGGAGGGAGGACGCGTCATCGACTCCTCGCCAATGTACGGCTCCTCGCAGGAGGTGATCGGATACGGACTCAACAAACTGGGCCGCCCGTCGCAACTCTTCTCGGCCGACAAAGTCTGGATCTCTTCGGGCTGGCGCGGCCCGTCCCAGATCGAGGAGTCCCGCCGGCACTGGGGCGTTCCCCGCTTCGACTTGCTCGAAGTCCACAACCTCACGTCGTGGGAGGAGCACCTGCCGACGCTCTTCGCGATGAAGAAGGCGGGCCGCGTGCGCTACGTCGGGGTCACGACATCGGAAGGGCGCCGGCACGACGAGATGGAAAAGGTCATGCGCAGCCAGCCGCTCGACTTCGTCCAGGTCACCTACAATGTTGTCGATCGCGAAGTCGAAGATCGGATCCTCCCGCTCGCGCGCGAACGGCGCATCGCCGTCATCTGCAACCGGCCGTTCCGGCAGGGCGCGCTGATCCATCAGGTCGCGCGCTTTCCCTTGCCTTCCTGGGCCGGCGAGATCGACTGCAAGAACTGGGCGCAGCTGCTCTTGAAGTTCATCGTGTCGCATCCGGCCGTCAACTGCGCAATTCCCGCGACGAGCCGCGCGGACCACGTGCGCGAGAACGTGGGCGCCTCCTACGGTCGCCTGCCGGACGAGGCGATGCGCCGACGTATCGTCGCCTACGTCCAGGCGCTCTGATGTCCGAGTGGTGGACCTACACCCTCGCTGACATCAAGTCGTTCTCGCTTCCGACCTACTACCGGTTGTTCGAGCTCTATAACGCTGCGATCTGGCCGGCGCAGATCGTCGGGATCGGAGCGGGGCTCGCGATCTGGGCGCTGCTGGGGTCAGGTCGCCACACCTGGCGCAGGCGCGTGATCGCGGCGATTCTCGCCGCGTGCTGGCTGTGGGTGGCGATCGCCTTTCACGCGCACCGCTACGCCACGCTGACGTGGTCGGCGCGGTACTACGCGTGGGGCTTCGGAATCGAGGCAGCGCTCCTGCTCTGGACGGGCGTCATCCGCGGGCGGCTGGTGCTCGAGCGTCGCCGCGCCGGCCTGGCGATTTTTCTCTTCGCGCTGGTCGTTCAGCCGCTGATCGGACTGCTCCTCGGCCGGACCTGGCGGCAGGTCGAGATCTTCGGCGTAGCGCCCGACCCCACCGCCGTCGCGACTCTCGGCCTCATCCTGACGGCGACCGGACGCGTGCGCTGGGAGCTGCTGGCCGTGCCGCTCTTCTGGTGCGCGATCTCCGGGGCGACGCTCGCGTCCATGAAAGCGCCGGACGCGTGGATCCCGCTCGCGGCGGCACTGGTCACGGTTTCGCTGGGCGCCTGGAGGACCCTGGCACTCCGAAGAGGCCGATCGCCGCGCGGAGACAATACTGGTTGACCCGATGCTAGGCTCGGGTGAGGCGAAGCGCGATGTGTAGCGAAACGGCCGAAGAGATCAAACGCCACGTCACCGCGGGCCTGCGGGAGCTGCGGACCGAAATTCAGGAGGTCCGGCAACACTCCGACGTCGTCGCCGAGAGCCTGAAGGCGGAGTTGCGAGCGGAAGTCCAGGACGTCAAGCGACACTCCGACGTCGTCGCCGAAAGCCTGCGAGGCGAGATCCGGATCGTCGCCGAGGGGGTCGGCGGCCTGGAGCAGAAATTCACGCAGGAGTTCGAGAAGGTCCACGAGGAGATCCGCGATCAAGTCGGCGAGGTGAAAAGCCTGCTTCGAGTGTCTTACGGCGACCTCGATCGACGGGTTCAGACGCTCGAGGGGAAGTCGTCCGAGCCGCGCCGTCCTTAGTTCAGCCCGCCCGTTTCGCCTCGATGCGGATCTGGTCCGCTGTCCACGTTTTGCCGCCGTCGTTCGAGACGTCGGCCTTCCAGCGGAAGTGATCTTTCGCGATGTCGGAATACGTGATCCGGAGCCAGAACGAGCCCCCCTTCTGGTCCACGCGGATCGTCGACCCTTCCCGCCACGCCGCCAGCTCCGCCCAGTTCGCCGTCCGCCGCTCCCCAACGCCCGGCCCCGGGATCGTCAGGCCGACGTAGCGCATGTCCCACTCCTGGTGGACGTAGTCGAACACCCGGAAAGTCGCGCAGAGAAACACGGTCTCCCTGTTCGGACCGAAGAGCCGGAACTCGTCGTAGAGGACGCGGCCGTCCGTTTGCTTCGCCCCGACCCAGCTGCCCGGGATGTTCGGAGGGATTCCCGGCGCCGAGTTGTTGTAGACGACGTCCCACTTGCCTTCCAGGAAATCGAAATCGGACGCGCTCGCCGTCCTCCCCGCATTCGCCGCGGGCGCGACGGGCACCGCATTCGAGGGCGACGAGGACGCCTTCGCCTTCGCCTCGAGGATCTGGGGCAGGAGGATGTCGCGCACGTAGTGCCAGCTCGGGACGATCGCAAGCGCCGCCCTTGCGTTCGACTCCGCCGCGGCGAGGTCCGGCGTCGCGCGACTCAACTCCGACCAAGCGATGTTCATGTGGAGCTCCGGCTCTCCCCACGCCGGCTCGAGCGGGTCCGTGACGCTCCCCTTCTGCTTGCGCGCGAGCACGAGCCCGCGCTCGTACGTCTCGATCGCCTTCGCCTGCCCGCCGCCGCGCTCGACCGGCACGTACCACTCGCCGCCGCCCACGACCCAGAGGACCCGGGGATTGTCGGGCGCCGCCGTCTTCGCCTCTTCGATCAGGCGGACTCCTTCCTTCAAGTACCCCTGCCGCAGCTCCGCGTCCTCGCGGTTGATGTACAGGAGGTTCCAGGAGCACGCCGCGGCCGCGCTCTTCGCGTCCCCCGCGAGTCTCGGATCCTTCGCCGCTTCCGCGAAATCCCGGATCGCCGCGATCAGGTCGCGTTGCAGGTCCTTCGAGTCGTAATCGGTTTCGTTGAACCCGTTCAGAGCACGCCGCCACAGCGCGAAGCCGCGCCAGTACCGGGCGCGCGACGCCAGCGCCCCCTTCTCCGCATACGGCGCAATCTCGCCCGCGAGGCTCGCGAGCGCCTTCCGATCGCCTTCGTAGTCGGCCTTGCGGATCCGGCTGACGATCTCCGCCATCGACTTCCGTTCGCGCTCCGCGGAACGCGCCGCCAGCCCCGCGACGAGCAACCCGGCGATCGCAGCCACGAGCAAACCTCGAACTCGCATACGGACCTCCTCCAGTGCGACGGACGTTATGCCGCGTCGAACCGCCGCCGCCACAGCGCTTCGGTGAACGCGCGAATTCGATCGGTGAACGGAACTCGGCGCGCGAAAGGGCGCGCTATCCTCGACGCCGCACCCCCATGCGCGCGCCCGTAGTCTTCCGCCGGACCCTGATGGTCGTGGGAGCTTGGCTCCCGTTCTTCCTCTTCTGGCTCCTGTTCTTCCTGTCGTACGCGCGCGGGCGGCCGACGCTTGCGACCGCGGTTTCGTCGGCGTTCGCCGCGATCGGCACCGCCGCGCTGCTCTCGCTCGTCGTGTGGCGGTTCTGCGCCCGCAATCCCTGGCCGCTCACCATTCGGCCGAGCTTCTACGTGAAGCACTTCGCGGCGGCGACCGCGTACGCGGCCACTTGGATCCTGGCGATGTACCGGGTCGAAGGCCTCTTGCTCCAGAGGAAGTTCTTCGACGATCTCGTCTCCGGCTTCTCCTCGCGCGTCCTGCTGTGGCAGTTCCTGATGGGCCTGTGGCTTTACGGGCTGGTCGCCGGCGTGGCGTACGGGATCCAGACGCGCCGCCGCGCGAACGAGAGCGAGAACCGGGCGCTGAAAGCCGAGGCGGCGCTCGTCGGCGCGCGGCTCGAAGCGCTGCGCAGCCGGCTGAACCCGCACTTCCTCTTCAACGCCCTGCACACGGTGGGCGCGCTCGTGCGGGAGGACGCGGCGCGGGCGGAGAACGCCGTCGAGAAGCTGGGCGACATCCTTCGGCAGTCGCTGCGCGAGGACGCCGGCGAGACCGTCTCCTTCCGCGAGGAGTGGGAGCTCACGCAGCGCTATCTCGAGTTCGAGCAGCTGCGCTACGGCGACCGGCTCGCGGTCTCGCGGGACATCGACCCGCACGCGTTCGCGTGCCGGACGCCGACCTTCGCGCTGCAGACGCTCGTGGAGAACGCCGTGCGCCACTCGATCGCCAACCGCGTCGAGGGCGGTCGCGTCGAGATCACGGCGAGATTGGACGGAGGCTCTTTTCTCCTCCGCGTCCGCGACGACGGGGCGGGACCGCAAGGTCCGTCGAACGACGGGACCGGATACGGGCTGCGGGCGCTCGAGGAGCGTCTCGTCGCGGTCTACGGACGCGCCGCGGCGCTGCAGATCCGGGACGACGGCCCGACGGGCTACGAAGTCTCGATCCGCCTCCCCTGTCCGGCGACCGAACGCGAGGACTCCGGTGACGCGTAAAGCCGTCGTCGTCATCGCGGACGACGAGCCGCTCGCGCGAAGGGCTCTGCGCGGGCACCTGGCTTCTCTCGACTGGATCGGAGACGTCCACGAGGCCGGCGACGGCTGGTCGGCGATCCGCGCGGTGGACGAGCTCCGCCCGCACATCCTGTTCCTCGACGTCGTGATGCCCGGCGTCTCCGGGATCGAAGTCGCCGAGCAGATCTCGCACCGTCCGTACATCGTGTTCACGACCGCTTTCGAGAGATTCGCCGTCACGGCGTTCGAGATCGGCGCGCTCGACTTCCTGCTCAAGCCGTTCGGTCGCGACCGCGTCCGCGCGGCGGTCGAGCGCGGACGGGCGGCGATCGAGCACGGCATGCCCTCCGTCGTCGCGCGGGCGCGGGAGGCGCTCGCCGCCGCGAAGCCGATCACGCGCGTCTTCGTCCGGGAGCGCGGTCGGATGGTCGCCGTCCCCCTGGAGGGAGTCGAGCGGCTGGAGGCCTGCGACGACTACGTGGCGCTGCACACCGGCGGGAAGCAGCACCTGGTGCACGCTCGTCTGCAGGACCTGGAGGCGCGGCTCGAGCCCGGCCGATTCGTGCGCATCCATCGATCGCACGTCGTGAACCTCGACTTCGTGGTCGCGATCGAGCCGCACGAAGGCTCGCGCGTCGCCGCGGTGCTCGCGAGCGGCGCGCGGATCGTCGCGAGCCGTCCCGGCACCGCGCGCCTCAAGGCACGGATAGGGTCAGGAGGGCCACGTTGCCACATGGGGTCAGGTCTCCACTTGCCACATTGAGTGCCACATGGGGTCAGGTCTCCACTTGCCACATTGAGGGCCACCCTCCCACATCGGCGCCCTCTCATTCCCGGCAGTGATCCTGCAGGACCGAGGATTGGAGGGTGACATGCCGAGATTGATCGTCTTCGAGAACGTGACACTGGACGGTTACTTCACCGGACCCAACGGTGACTTGAGCTGGGCCCACGGGAAGGAGAAAGATCCGGAGTGGGACGAGTTCGTCGCCGAGAACGCCGGCGGCGGAGGCCGGCTCCTGCTCGGCCGAAAGACCTACGAGCTCATGGCGAGCTACTGGCCGACTCCGCAGGCGTCCCAGAACGATCCCGAGGTGGCCAAAGGGATGAACAGCCTCCGGAAGGTGGTGTTCTCCCGAACGCTGGACAAAGCGACGTGGAGCAATACGAAGCTCGTGAAAGGCGACCTGGCCGAGGAAGTCCGGAGGATGAAGAAGGACTCTGGAGACAACATTGCCATTCTCGGAAGCGGCAGCATCGTTTCGCAGCTGGCGAAAGAGGGTCTGATCGACGAGTACCAGATCGTGGTGTATCCGATCGTTCTCGGCAAAGGGAGGATGCTGTTCGACGGCGTCCAAGAAAAGGTGAACCTGAAGCGGACCAGCACCCGCGCCTTTCGCAACGGGAACGTCCTGATCTGCTACGAGCCGACCGCGTGAAGGGGACTGCCTGACCTCCGAGAGACGCGGCGCCACGGGATCGTGGCCTCCCGATCACGCCGTCTTCCTCTGCCTCCACCACCTCTGCGCTTCTTCGGGCAGCCAGGGTTGGACGTCGTCGCAAGCGGCGAGCCGATCCATCAAGGCGTGCGCGCTCTCCGGCCGGCGGAGCGGATCCTTCTCGAGGCAGTCGAGCACGACCCGCTCGAGCTTCGCGGGCAGGCGCCGGCCGAGCCGCGCCGACGGCGGTTCCGGAGCGCGCTGGAGATGGCTCTGGATTACCTCGACCAGCCGCCCGTCGAAGACCGGACTCCCCGTCAGGAGGAAGTACGCCACGGCGCCCACGGCGTAGAGGTCGCTCCGCGGATCGGAGGACAACCCGTTTTCGATCGTCTCGGGCGCGAGGTACTGCGGCGTCCCGGCGAAGACGTCTTCACGCGTCAACCGGAGCTCATCCGATCCCGTGACGTCCTTGACGAGCCCGAAATCGAGGACCTTCGCGAAGTCCGAGATGCCGCCCATCTCCGACAGCACGATGTTCGCCGGCTTGATGTCGCGGTGGACGAGACCGACGCCGTGCGCTTCGGCCAGCGCCTCGCAGACCTGCCGGAGGATGTGCACGACGCGGCCCGGCGGGAGCGGCCCGTCCCCGCGCACGAGCCGCTCGAGGTCGATCCCGTCGAGGTACTCCATCACGTAATAGAACGCGCCCTCGGGCGTCCGTCCGAAGTCGTACACCGAGACCGTGTGCGGGTTCGCGAGACGCGCCGTCAGCTGCGCCTCCCGCTCGAACCGCCGCAGGTTCTGCTCCCCCGCGGCGTGCGGCGCGAGGAGCTTGATCGCCGTGGGGCGCCGCAGCATCTCGTGCTCGGCCCGGTAGACGACGCCCATCCCGCCCTCTCCGATCTTCTCGAGGAGCTCGTACTGCCCGAGCCGCCGCGCGCGGGCGACCGAGCGTCGCAGGTGAAAGATGATGTTCGAGATCAGCGTCGCGAGCACCACGATGAACGTCGCCCAGAGGGTCGCCTGCGTCACGACTGCGCCGGGAACGAGGTCGAGCTCGCGCGGCACTTCTCGAAAAAGAAAGAACGTCGCGAACGGGATGGCGGCGACGGACGCCGCGGAGATCCACGCCGTCCGCCGCGGCTCGCTCGGAACCAGCGCGGCCCGGCCGAGGAGAGTGGCGCTCAAGATCAGCAGGACGAGCTGGTCCGGCCGC
>Ga0207684_10006867_pt1 | contig 10303 bp, 13 predicted proteins | sample KBSK5501metaG_FD_184342 | JGI IMG/M metagenome (GOLD analysis project Ga0207684, IMG submission 184342) | Corn, switchgrass and miscanthus rhizosphere microbial communities from Kellogg Biological Station, Michigan, USA - KBS K5-50-1 metaG... | ecosystem: Host-associated > Plants > Roots >... | reverse complement strand
CGTCGTCGCCTCATTCGGACGCTCCGTCGCGGGGCAGCTCGCGTTGTGCGCGCTGTTCAGCGCCTTCATCGCGGGCGCGATCGTGTTCGTCACCCCCGCCGACGCGGTGCTGGTCGCCAAGCAGGTACTGGTGTGGCTGACGCTCACGCTGCTCGTCTTGGCGCTGGTCTACGGCGTCGTGCATGGTATCGCATTCATGCGGCGGCGCCGGGTCGTCTCGTTGCCGGCGTTGATGCCGCAGACTGACATTGCCATACTCAACTGGCGCCGCGAGAAAAGCGTCTTTCTCGGAACCGACGCGCCACAGGAAGACGCGAGCTGGATCTTCCAGTTGCGCATGGCGGAGCTCGAGCGCGCGAAGGCCGGCCGAACCAGCGAACCGCGGCCCTGGAACCGTCTCGCGGCCCGCCTGTTCGATTACGCGATCTGGGGCCTCATGCTGGCGCTGCTCCTGTCCGAGCTGCACGGCGCCGGTGTGATCGGCGACGAGGTGGCATTCTGGATCGGCCATCCGCTGGTCGCGCCGATGCTGATCACCGCGACCTGGGTGCCCGTCGAGGCGCTGCTGATCGCGGCGCTGCAGCAGACTCCGGGCAAATGGCTGTTCGGCGTGTACCTCCAGTTCTCCATCAGCGACGCGTACGCAAAGCGTGACGTGCGCGCGCAATTGCAGCGCGCGCTGCGCCGTGCGTTCCGGGTGTGGTGGGAGGGCATAGCCTGCGGATTCCCTTTGCTGGCGCCGATCCTGATCGCGGTCGCGTTTGAGACCGTCGCGCAGAACGGCGAAACCGACTGGGATTTTGCCGAGGACTGTCTCGTCACGCATAGTCCGCCGGGCGTCCTCAATACCGTCACCGGGGTCGTCGGCCTGGCCGCGATGCTCTGGCTTTACGGTGTCGCCTGGCATGAGCCGATGGCCGACTCGATCGCGATGGCGAAGACCGCGATCGTATCCTGGGTCCCCTCGCCGGCATCGCTGTTGCCCGGATTTCAGGGCGATGTCGGCAAGATCAGCTCGATCGACCGGACACCGACCGCTCCCGGAGCCAATGTCGCCGCGCCCCAAATTCGCAATCCGGCAGTCAACGATGTCGATACCGCCGCGCTATTCGAGGAACGGCAGGCGCGGCTCGCGCTGCTCCGCGGCGAGGGGCCGCGCATGCTGAATGCAGGAAACTGGCGGCGCGCGGGGGAGCTTTGCCAGGCGTGGTCCAACCTCGAATTCTGGAATCCCGAGCCGTGGCGCTGCCTGGGCTACGCGATGCAGGCGCAGGGCTACCACCAGGACGCGATCAACGCATTCCGTAAAGCGGCGCAATACGACCCCGGCGACCGCAGCCTCGACGCGGCGATCGAAAAGAGCCAGAAGGGGATCGTCGTGGATTTTCTGAATCGATACCGCAGATGACCATGCCGTCGCGGCGAGTCACACCGGTAGCGTAATGCGAAATCCGGTCAGGCGCGCTTCGCCCTGACCTCGCTTTCCTGCGCCGACGCTTCGCGCCGCACCACCCCCATGTCGAGCGTATGGGCCGCGGCGAGCACCTCGTCGAGCGCGCCTGCGGACACCGCACCCGGTTGCGCGAAAACGATGATGTTGTCGCGGAAGATCATCAGCATCGGGATCGACCCGATATGGAAGTGCGCAGCGAGCTCCTGCTGCTCTTCCGTGTTCACTTTCGCGAACAGCGCGTCAGGATGCCGGGCTGCGGCCGCCGCGAAAACCGGCGCAAAAGCGCGGCACGGGCCGCACCATGGCGCCCAGAAATCGACCACGGCAAAGGGGTGACCGTCGATCGACTGCGCAAAATTTTCCTTGGTCAATTCCACAATGGCGGGCGCATCAATCGCCATACGGTACCTTTGAATCGTCGGTGGTGATGCAGCGGCCGCAACCCTCGCGAAAGCGAGCTGCGAGCGCTGCTGCTACCTGCGCCTGAGCAGGAACGAGAACACGCCGTCTTGTTCGGCGTGTTGCAAAAGCTCGTTGCCGGTCTGCTTGGCAAAAGCCTGGAAGTCGCGCAGCGCCGTTGGGTCGGTGGCGAGGATGCGCAGCACCTGCCCGCTCTTCATGTCGTTCAGCGCCTTTTTCGTGCGCAGGATAGGCAGCGGACAGTTGAGTCCCCGGGCATCCACTTCGCGGTCGATCGAGAGCGTCTGTTCCATGCTGATTCCTATGCGGTAACGGGCAATCCGGCCTTGGCCCAGGCTGCGATCCCGCCATCGAGATGATAAAGCTGCTGAAAACCGCGCTGGGCGAGATACGCGCAGCCCTGCGCCGATCGCGCGCCCGACAGGCAATACAGGACGCATGGCGCCCCCGGATCGAGCTCGGCGGCGCGCGCCGGAAGGGCCGAGAGCTCGATGTGTCTCGCGCCCGCAATCGCACCGCGCGCGATCTCGGCGGCGCTGCGCACGTCGACGAGCTGGGGCGGCAGGGCGTCCTGGAGCAACGCCTGCAATCGGTCCGGGTCGAGCGATTGATACATGGGGACAGCGGTTCAACGTGCAAGTATATCAGCGCAGCAGAGGCGACCCCGGCCGGCGCCTCCTTGCACTGGCGGCGTGAACGGAAACTAGCGGCGAATCCTTGCCAGCAGCGCCGACGTCGAACAGTCCGGAACGACGGGAATCGCCTCGAAGCGTCCGCCCCACGCAATCACCTCCGCCGCGCCAACCGTCGTCGCGGCCGAATAGTCCCCGCCCTTGACGATGATGTCCGGATGACAGGCTAATACAAGTGCAAGCGGCGTGTCCTCGTCGAATGCGACGACCAGGCTGACCGCCTCCAGCGCGGCGAGAACCGCGAGGCGATCGGCGAGCGCATTGACCGGCCGGTCGCCCCCCTTGCCGAGGCGGCGCACCGACCCGTCGGTATTGACGCCGACGATGAGCGACGCCCCGAGGCTTCGGGCGCGATCGAGATAGGTCACGTGACCGCGGTGCAGGATATCGAACACACCGTTGGTGAATACGCGCGGTCGCTGCAGCGCCGGAAGACGTCCGGCGAGCTCCGCGCGCGTCGCGATCTTGGTGGCGAAGCCGGGCTCGGATGCCGTGCCCCCGCGCGTCGTCATCCAGCGACGTATTCGAAGACCTTTACGACCCGCTGCGCGCCACTGGTCGTACGGGCGATCTCGGCTGCGGCGTCACCCTCGTTGCGACGCACGAGTCCCAGCAGATAGACCACGCCGCGCTCGGTAACGACCTTGACGTGATTGATCTGGAACTTGTTCGCCTCGACGAATCTTGCCTTTACCTTGGAGGTGATCAGCGTGTCGTTGCTGCGCGCGCCCAGATCGGTCACGGCGCCGATGACCAGCTCGTTCTGCACGGCGCGCACTTTTGGCGTCGTGCGCGCGATCTCGCCGATGTCCGCCTTCGCGCCTTCGGCCGGCACTTCGCCCGTGAGCAGAACGATGCCGTTGTAGCTGGTGGCATTGACGTGAAAGTCGCCCTTGAAGCGTTGGTGAACTGTTGCGAGAACCTTGTCCTCGATGATCTCGTCGTCGAGCTGCGTTCCGGTCGAACGGCGGTCGGTCGCGACGAGCGCCGCGCCGCCTGCCCCAGCCACCACCAGCGGAATGCAGCCTTGCAGCAACAGCGCGGGAATCAGGACCATCGTGAACAAGAGCGCGGCGGCGCGCCAAAACGGATACATGATCATGCTTCGTCTCCGAGCAAGCTCGCGTCGATAGCGTCGCAGAGGCAGTGGATGGTGAGAAGATGCACTTCCTGAATGCGTGCGGTGACCGTGTGCGGCACGCAGAGATGGACATCGTCGGCGGTTACGAGTTCGCCGACCCGCCCGCCGCCTTTGCCGGTCAGCGCGACGATGCGCATCCCGCGCTCGTGCGCGGCGTCGACCGCGGCCACGACGTTGCCCGAGTTGCCGGACGTCGAGATCGCCAGCAGGATGTCGCCCGCATCGCCGAGCGCCCGGACCTGCCTGGCGAACACTTGCGCGAAATCATAGTCGTTGGCGATCGCGGTCAGGATCGAGGTATCGGTGGCGAGCGAGATCGCCGGCAGCTCCGGTCGCTCGCGCTCGAAGCGACCAACCATCTCGGCCGCGAAATGCTGGGCGTCGGACGCCGAGCCACCGTTGCCGCAGGCGAGGACCTTGCCGTCGGCGAGCAGGCAATCGGTCATCAAGGCCGCGGCCCGCGCGATGTGGGGCGTCATGACGTCAACCGCGGCAAGCTTGAGCTGCGCGCTGTCGGCAAAGTGCGCCCGGATGCGGTGTGTCGTATCCATCGGAAACGAGGCTGGCGTCGCGAACAGGGTCTTTGGGTTGGGGTATAGAGCGTAGTGAGCGCTATCGAAGAAGTCGGTGTTCCACAGCCTTGGATTGTAGCAACCTCGCTCGTCGCCCGCATTCAGATACCCTCAACGCCGCGCAGCCACTCGATGTTCTCGGTCGCGAGTGCGTCGAGCAACACCGCATCGAAGCGGCACGGGGGCTCGCGCCCGTGCCGCGCGAGGTAATGTCGGGCCGCAAGCCTCAGCCGCCGGCGTTTGGCAGCGGTAATGCTTTCGGCCGCAGTGCCGAAGGCCCGGTTGCACCGCAGCCGTACTTCGACAAAGACCAGCGTGTCGCCATCCCGGGCGATGAGATCGATCTCGCCGCCGCGGCAGCGATAGTTGCGTTGAACGATCGCGAGCCCGCGCGCTGCCAGGAACTGTGCCGCAAGCCCTTCGGCCGCAGCGCCGCGGTTCATTGCGCTGGCACGTAGGGCGTTGGCTCACCGGCGCGGATTACCATGATCCGACCCTCGCGGATAAACGCATGCGCGCGCGTGAGCGAAAGATGTCCCGTCGCGCCATCGAGCTCGACGCGATCCGGCGGGATGGGATTGGCAAGCAGCTCGGCGATCGCGAATGCATCGAGCCCGAGCGCATACAGGCGATCGAGCACCGGGTCGCCCAAGCTCGTGTGCGGCAGGTGTGCGAAGAAAACGCCGTCCGGATCCGCCAGCCACGGAATCTCGACGTAGCGCACGCCCTCGAGGTCGCGCAGCATCGGCGCGGGAAGGCCGTCCGCGATCTGACTGCTCGCATAGACGGGTCCTGGCGGCAGAAACGCCTTCGCGAGCGGCGCGTCGGCCGCGCTGACCGCGAGCAGCGTCGCATCGGGCGGGCGCGCGACCAGCTCGCGCCGCAGCACGCTCAATACCTCCGGCTGCGCGTCGAAGCGATATTCACGCGTGGTCGAACCGCCGCTCCGTTGCCAGGCAGCGGAAAACGCGGCCTTGAACCTGCGTTGCAGTGGCGCGTCGCTGGCGACGGTGGCCACGGCGCGTGCGCCGTCGGCGTACGCGCGCCGCGCGAGCAGCTCCGCGTCGCTCTCGACGGAAAGGCTGAGCGCGTACACATCATCGGGCAACGCGGACCCATCTTCCAGCTGGTTCAAGGCCAGCATGCGCGGCCTCGTCAGCGCCAGCGCGAGCACAGTCTTCAGGTCGTCACGGGTGAGCGGCCCGACGACCAGCGCCGCACCGGATTCGGATGCCGCGGCGAAGGCGGGCAGCACGCCGTCGTCGCCGTGCGCGATGATTTGAGTACGCGATGCACTTCCGGCGGCATTGGCGGCGGCGAGGAATCCGGCTTTGACCGCCGCGGCAGCAGGGCCGTAAAGCGGCGATTCCAGCGGCAGAACGAGGCAGATTGTGTCCGAGGTCGGCTGCGTCACAATCGTCGGCGACGGCGCGGCTGCGACAGGTGGTGGCGTCGGGACTACGGGCAGCGGGTAGGTTTGCGCAGGGGCGGTAAAGACCGGTGGCGACCGCGGTGTGGTTGCGGCTCCCGGGCGCGATCCGGACAATGGACCGGGACCCGCGCACGCGACGAGGAGCGAGGCCGCGAGCAGCAGCGGCAGGGTAGCGCGTGCGCGCGGCAGGATTGGAAGCGTAGCGGCCATCGGGAGGGGATTGTCGCCGTGACGACAGGCGAGAAAACATCGGCGATCGCACACGTATTATATGTGGTCGCGACGCCGCTCGGAAACCTGCGCGACATCACCCTGCGCGCGCTCGACGTCCTGGCTTCGGTCGACGTTATCGCGGCGGAGGATACGCGCGTGACCGCCAAGCTCCTCGCACGCCACGGCATTGCCACGCGGATGTTGTCTCTGCACGCACACAACGAGCGCCGGCGCGCGGCCGAGATCGTCGCGCTTCTCGGCGCCGGCAAGAGCGTCGCGCTGGTCAGCGACGCGGGAACGCCTGCCGTGAGCGATCCGGGCGCAGCGCTCGTGCACGCGGTGGCGGAGGCCGGACACGCCGTCGTGCCGGTCCCCGGCCCGAGCGCGGTCATCGCGGCCCTGTCGGCTTCGGGGATCGCCGCGCCGCAGTGGCAGTTTTGCGGCTTCCTGCCCGCGGCCGCGACCGCGCGCCGCGCCGCGCTCGCCCGCCTCTCCGAATACCGCGGGGCGCTCGTTTTCTATGAGGCTCCGCACCGGATTGCGGCCGCCCTGGATGCGCTGGTGGCCGTATTCGGTCCGGAACGCGGGCTCGTCGTCGCGCGCGAAATGACCAAGCGCTTCGAAACCATTCACCGCTGTCGCCTGGGGGAAGCGCCGGCATGGCTCGCCGCCGATCCCGACCGCGCGCGCGGTGAGTTCGTTCTCATCGTCGCTGCGCCCGCTGCAGCGACGCAAGCCGGAGACAACGCCGATGCCCACGACCGTATGCTGAGCGCGCTGCTTGCCGAATTGCCGGTTGCGCAGGCCGTCCGGCTGGCGGTGAAACTGACCGGAGCGCCGCGAAACCGGTTGTACGAGCGCGCACTGAGGCTTTCGAAGGCCGATCACCGTTGAGACGACCATCGTTGGCGCGAATGCGAGAGCATGGACTCGTCGCACCGTTTTCGCGCACGTCGTACTGTTCCGGTGCGCTGAGCCGCGCAAACGCGATGCGCTAAACTGCGGCGATGAACGATGTAGCCGATCCGTCGCTCCAGCATGACGCCGCAAGCTCCGGCTGGCATGGTGAGTTGTCGCTCGCCTTCGCGCGCCGTGGGAGCCGGACCGTGCTCGCTCGGCGGATGCATCGCGGGCCGCTGGTCGTGCAGAAGCCGCTCTACCCCGAGGGCGACGCGGTCTGCCAGAGCATCGTCGTCCATCCGCCGGCGGGCATCGTCGGCGGCGACCGGCTCACGCTCGACGTCACCGTCGAGAGCGGCGCGCACGCACAGCTCACTACGCCCGGCGCGGCGAAGTGGTATCACTCAGCCGGCGCTCCTGCGCGGCAGCGCCTGGCATTCGCGGTCGGAGCGCACGCGCTGCTCGAGTGGTTGCCGCAGGAGTCGATCGTCTTCGACGGCGCGATCGCCGAGCTCGACACGCGCGTCGCCTTGCGGGGAAACGCAGTATTCCTCGGCTGGGAGATCGTCTGCCTCGGTCGCCGCCTTGCCGGCGAGGAATTTCGTCACGGCCGCCTGCGGCAGGAAGTCGTCGTCCTGCGCGACAATGCGCGGCAATGGATAGAACGGGCACTCATCGCCGGCGGAGCGCCGCTGCTGAACGCTCAAGTCGGGCTGAATCGCGAGCCGGTATTTGGCACATTCCTTGCGGCCGCGCCGCAGGTGCCCGAACATCTGGTCGCGGCGTGCCGGCAAGTAACCTGCGAGGATGGCGAGGGTGCTGTTACGCGGTTGCCGGGGCTTTTGCTCGCGCGCTATCGCGGCGCGTCGGCGGAGGCCGCACGGCACTATTTTGCGACGCTCTGGAGCCGCGCGCGTCCGGCTTTGGCAAAGCGCGAAGCGGTGACGCCACGCATCTGGAATACCTGAATTGAGGAACGGCCGCCGATGGAATTGACGCCGCGCGAGAAGGACAAGCTGCTGCTCTTTACCGCGGCGCTCGTCGCCGAGCGACGGCTCGCGCGCGGCCTTAGGCTCAACTACCCCGAAGCGGTCGCCTACGTGAGCGCGGCGATCATCGAAGGCGCCCGGGATGGACGCACGGTGGCCGAGCTCATGAGCCACGGCAGCACCCTGCTAAGCCGTGCCCAGGTGCTGGACGGCGTACCCGAAATGATTCCCGAGATCCAGGTCGAAGCGACATTTCCCGACGGCACGAAGCTCGTCACCGTACACCATCCGATTCCATGATCCCGGGAGAGATCCTTCCCGCGAGCGGGGATATCGAGCTCAACGTCGGGCGGCCGACGCGGAAGCTCGCCGTGGCGAATACGGGCGACCGTCCGATCCAGGTCGGCTCGCATTACCACTTTGCGGAGACAAACGCCGCATTGGCGTTCGATCGCGCGGTCGCGCGCGGCCATCGCCTCAACATACCCGCGGGCACGGCAGTGCGCTTCGAGCCGGGACAGAAACGTACGGTCGAGCTCGTCGCGCTGGCCGGCGCGCGCATCGTGTACGGGTTTTGCGGCGCGGTCATGGGCCCGCTCGACGAGGCAGCGAAAAAAAAGAAGAAAGTAAAAGAAGCGAACAGAGCAAGCAAGACAGCGAAACGGCGGACGTGATGAAGATCGGGCGCACGGCTTACGCTGAGATGTTCGGCCCGACCATCGGCGATCGCGTTCGGCTCGCGGACACGGACTTGATCGCCGAAGTCGAGCGCGACCTGACGGTCTACGGCGAGGAAGTCAAGTTCGGCGGCGGCAAGGTGATCCGCGACGGCATGGGCCAGAGCCAGCGCACGACCCGGGACAGCGCCGACACGGTAATCACCAACGCGCTGGTCATCGACTGGTGGGGCATCGTGAAATGCGACCTCGCGATCAAGAGCGGCGTGATCGCGAAGCTCGGCAAGGCGGGCAATCCGGACATCCAGCCCGCGGTCGATATCGTCATCGGCGCGGGCACCGAGATCATCGCCGGCGAGGGCATGATCGTCACCGCCGGCGGCATCGACTCGCATATCCATTTCATCTGTCCGCAGCAGATCGATGAAGCGCTGATGTCCGGCATTACGACCATGATCGGCGGCGGGACCGGTCCCGCGACCGGAACGTTCGCGACGACCTGCACGCCGGGTCCCTGGCACATCCAGCGCATGCTCGAGGCCGCCGAAGCATTCCCGATGAATCTGGGCTTCCTCGGCAAGGGCAATGCGAGCCTGCTGCCACCGCTTACCGAGCAGATTGAAGCCGGCGCGATCGGATTGAAGCTGCACGAGGACTGGGGCACGACACCCGCGGCAATCGACGCGGCGCTTCGTGTCGCCGACCGGATGGACGTGCAGGTCGCGATCCACACCGATACGCTCAATGAATCGGGATTTGTCGAGACGACGCTGCAGGCGATCCGCGGCCGAACAATTCATGCCTATCACACCGAGGGGGCAGGCGGCGGCCACGCGCCGGACATCATCAAGGTTTGCGGCGAGCCCAACGTGCTGCCCTCGTCGACCAACCCGACGCGCCCGTATACGGTAAACACCATCGACGAGCATCTCGACATGTTGATGGTGTGCCACCATCTCGATCCGGCCATTGCCGAGGACATTGCGTTCGCCGAGTCGCGCATCCGGCGCGAGACGATCGCCGCGGAGGACATCCTGCACGACCTGGGCGCGTTCTCGATGCTCTCGTCGGACTCGCAGGCGATGGGCCGCGTCGGCGAGGTGATCATCCGCACCTGGCAGACCGCGCACAAGATGAAGCAGCAGCGCGGCAAGCTCGGCGACGACCCTGCCGCGCACGACAACCTGCGCATCAAGCGCTACATCGCGAAATACACGATCAATCCCGCGATCGCGCACGGTATCGCTCACGTGGTCGGCTCGGTCGAGCCGGGCAAGCTTGCGGACCTCGTGTTATGGAAGCCGGCATTTTTCGGGGTGAAGCCGTCACTGATCCTCAAAGGCGGCATGATCGCCGCGGCGGCGATGGGCGACCCCAATGCCTCGATCCCGACGCCGCAGCCGGTGCATTACCGGCCGATGTTCGGCGCCTTCGGGAAAGCGCTCGCGACGTCGGTGACGTTCGTGTCGAAAGCCGCGCTGAAGAATCCGGCGGTTATCAGACTGAAGCTCGGCAAACGTCTCGTCGCCGTCAAGAACACGCGGAAGATCGGCAAGCGCGACATGAAGCTGAACGACGCGCTGCCGAAGATCGATGTCGATCCGGAAACCTACGTCGTTCGCGCCGATGGCGAATTGCTCGCCTGCGAGCCCGCGACCGAGCTGCCGTTGGCGCAGCGATACTTCCTGTTCTGAAGACGATGCTGATCGTACGGCAGCGGAGCGTGAAACAGGAGCATGCGGATGCGGAGCTGGTGCTGCCGTTCGAGCTGCGCCAAAAGAGCCGACTGCGCACAACTTTGCGGTCGGGGGAAG
>Ga0207684_10006866_pt1 | contig 10304 bp, 6 predicted proteins | sample KBSK5501metaG_FD_184342 | JGI IMG/M metagenome (GOLD analysis project Ga0207684, IMG submission 184342) | Corn, switchgrass and miscanthus rhizosphere microbial communities from Kellogg Biological Station, Michigan, USA - KBS K5-50-1 metaG... | ecosystem: Host-associated > Plants > Roots >... | reverse complement strand
ATCCCACTGGCCGACCGGTAGGTGCTGCGATTAATCAGATCTCCACCGAAGGACTCAACAAAAGGAGAGAAGCCATAGGTGAACCACTCGCCATCGCTATATCCGTAATTCATCCCTAAGTCCAGCGGATACCGCACGCCTGGCACGTTCTTCAGCTTTGCCAATATATTGTTAAATTCGGTCAGTGTCCAGGGGTTGTTGATAGTGGGGATGCGCACGCCCGCCTCGCTCAGATAGTGCTTGTTCGCGTAGATACCAAGACCAGAATCAAACTGGCCAAGGCTGTACAGGTGATGGTTGTACGTACCCTGCCGGAGGATCGATGGCAGAAAGTCGGCTTTCATCTCTGGAGACACATACCTGTCGAGTGGAATGAGGTAGCCGGACCAGGCGTAGTTATACAGGGTCGGACCATCGAAATCGAGCAAGCAGGGGAGACTGTGGGCCAGCGCTGCGACGTTCACCTCGTCAGTGTAGCGACCCTCGGGCAACTGCACCACATCGACCGTTATGCCTGGATACCTATCACTGAAAGCCTTGAGCGTGGCATTGAGCGCATCACGCTCAGGTCCCTGGCCAGAGTGAAAAAAAAGTTGTATCGTGATATGGCTAGACGTCGTCGACGAAGTTGAGCCGCAGGCCGAGAACATCATACTCAGTGCTATCAATAGGGGAAAAATAAGGCCCCCATACTTCCTGGACATAATGCTCCTCCTTACCGGAGTCACTCCGAACTTCGGAGTGATTACTCGGGAGTAGATTGCTGCGGAAGTAATTACTGATTCAAAGTTTATCACGTATTACTGGCTTGAGCAAGGCAATCGGCAAGTCCCAGAACCGATTCCTGAAGGCACTGGAGCGTAGTATAGATCATATCTTCGTTGCACTCCACAGAGCAGAAAATCTCCAGCTCAGCTCCACAGAGAACTATTACACTTATTACGTAAAGAACGGTTCAGTCATAGTGCTGATGCAACTTGCATCGGGTTTCTCTGCCGGGTTTTCCAGGAAAGCGTTCATGATGTCGTTTGGACAATTGCTGGCGTGAGAGGATATTACACCGTGACCTACTCCTGGAAACAGGAAGAAGTAACTCTTGCTCAGTGTCTGGGCTGCGAGCATTCCATTGGTTGGTGGAGTCACCGGATCATACTCACCTTGCAGGATTAGTGTTGGAATAGTGCTATTGACCGGCTCTTTCTGGGTTTCAAGGACAGGCTTCATACCCCAAAACTGACAAACAGAGAATAATAACATACTCGTATTGAGCAGTGCAGGTTGTGCTTGAATCGGAAGTCCTTGAACTGATAGTTTCAAGGATTGCCGCGTAGTAAAAGCTGCGTCTTCGCCGCACAATACCGAATAGAACATTCCCCAGCTCATCGTGTCATTGATTATGCCGCCGTATATCTGAGAAAGCAGAGTGTAGTTGTGCTGCCGTATTTGGAAAATCGCGGCTGGCAACTGAGGAATAAACCCCGTGGCGTACATCGATTTTCGCAACCACACGACAAGATCATTGCCTGTCAAGTGTACAGTGAGACTTTTGAGTGTTTGGGTAGTCGTATCGAACGTGATAGGTTTATGGTTCAGGTCAGCGACAAGCTGATAAAAAACTGTTTGGAGGTTTGGGTAGGTCGCATTACAATGTGAGTCGACTGTGCAGCTATGGAAAAGAACATCAAAGGCTCTTTGTGCGGCGGGTGGTATGCTTGTGAAGACATTCACTTGCGGAGGAAGGACCGAATCGAGTATCACACTGCGCAGGTCTGTTGGATACTGGCGCATGACGGTGAGCGCCAGTCTTGTGCCATAGGAAACGCCATACAGATTCACTTGCTGGTAGCCAAGCGCTCGGATGAGATCATGTAAATCGGCAGCATTTTCTTGCGTCGTAAAAACGTTTAGATTAATTCCCGACTTCACCAGACGATCGTAACACATCCTTGGCGTCTCATTATCTGAGCAATGTAGGGAGGGTTGTGAATAGCCTACACCACGCTGATCCAACAGGATCAGGTCCCTATTCTGCAAACGATAGGCGAGATTCCCTGCATTCAACGTCGGTCCAAGTGTCTCCAGTAGAGCACTGCCAGGACCCCCGCTTAGAAAGAGCACCGGGTCGGAGGCTGGTTGGGAACTCGGTGTCTTAAAGATGGCAACAGCAAGGTGAATGTTGGGACTCCTGGGTAGACTCCGATCTTGTGGCACCGACAGGAAGCCACATTTGACGTTCTGCCCTTCGACAAAATCTGTACTGACATGAAATGGACAACGGGTCTGCTGGAAAGCAGAAGATGTCTGACGAGAGGGCTGCGAGACAGCACGAAAGACACCATATCCTCCGGCCAGCGCGACAAGCACAAACACCACCATTGCTATCAGTAAAAGCCGCATACGGTGATGTGACGTAAGTCGCCGTTCCATCCTGTGGAGAGGGGTCGAGGATGATGTGTTTTGAGGTACATTGTGAGGTGATGAGAGCACACGGCCTTGACTGTGAACATCATGTTCAGGAAAGGAGGTGGATGGTGCTCCGTCATCAGAAAAGGTATCGTCATTCTTCATCGCGTGTTCTCCTTTCAGGAGATATGGGAACGGTAAGAAGGACAGCAGAAAGTTCTCTTTTTATCCTTTCGGATAGACGTTGCAGACTACTTTTTTGTGTGTGTCAGCCCGTAGACTGATAAATCGTATGAGGTCTGCGTCATCTGCTGCCTCATCATCAATTATTCATGTCCACTAACTTTAGTGTGATCCTTGAAGACGAACGGCTTGAAGTCTTCCGCTTGTCGCTCAATATGCTCTTGCTCCGAGCGTGATGGGCGAGGATCAACCACACTGTAGAGCACGCCGTACATGGAGAGATAGGTAAAGGGAGGATGATTGTCATCCGAGCCTGAATTTCGGTTCACTTGAAGCATCGTCGAGAACACCAGCACACTGATACTAAAGAAAATGGTCATACCGACCAGGATGAATAGAAGGTACCATTGCCCAAGCACTCCAAGCCCAAGCGCTAGTAGAAGCAAGGCCACCACTGCCAGATAAGCAGGGTGAAATGCAAAGAAGCGCTGCATTCTGTTACTCATTGAATTATTCATTATTGTCCTCTTTCATTGGCTTTTGAATATAACCATTTGTTATTTTAACTATAACATATTGCTATTTTAAATCAAGGTCAGATTTCACACTTTATGTGTGAACTTGTTCACATATGGCTTTGAGGTGAGGCTCAAACTCTCGGAATACCGCACTACCCTACATGAAAGTCAGATGATATACTGACGATATCCTATTGAAGCAATCAGTAAGAGGAGAAGTAAATCGACCAATGGCACATTCGCACTCCTGGTGGCAAACGGGCGTAATTTATCAGATCTATCCACGTAGTTTTCTGGATAGCAATAGAGACGGAGTGGGAGACATGCTAGGTATCACCAGCAAGCTGGATTATTTAGGCTGGCTCGGTGTTGACGCTCTCTGGCTTTCTCCTATCTATCCGTCTCCCATGGCCGATTTTGGCTATGATATTAGCAATTACACCGATGTCCATCCGCTCTTCGGAACCCTGGAGGACTTCGGCACCTTGCTGCACCAAGCACACCAGCGCGACCTCAAGGTCATCCTGGACTTTGTGCCCAATCATACCTCAGATGAACATCCGTGGTTTCAAGAGGCACGATCCAGCCGCACCAACGAGAAACGCGACTGGTACATCTGGCGCGACCCTGCTCACAATGGTGGTCCTCCCAATAACTGGACCAGTCTGTTTGGCGGCCCTGCCTGGCAATTCGAGGAGCAGACCGGGCAGTACTACTTGCATCTGTTCGATGTGAAACAGCCCGATCTGAACTGGCGCAATCCTCACATGCGCCAGGCCATGTACGATGTCTTACGCTTCTGGCTCGACCGGGGCGTCGATGGCTTCCGCATCGACGTACTCGCGAGGCTGCTCAAAGATGAGCAATTCCGCGATAACCCGGTGAATCCGGAGTGGAAGCCGGGTGATCGACCCAATGCTCGCCAACAGGGCCGCTACACGCAAGACCAGCCGGGCATACATGAGATTGTGCGAGAGATGCGTGCCGTGGTGGACTCTTACAGCGAGCGCATCCTCATCGGCGAGCTCTATCTGCCAATGGAGAGCGTGGTGCAGTACTACGGTGAGCAACTCGACGAGGTTCAGCTACCTTTCAACTTCCAATTGGTGACCATGCCAACCTGGGAGGCTCGCACTATTCGCCAGGTGGTCGATGCGTATGAAGGTGCACTTCCCCCAGGGGCCTGGCCCAACTGGGTGCTTGGAAATCATGATCGTCCCCGCGTCGCCACTCGTGTAGGGCGAGATCAGGCGCGGACTGCCCAGATGTTGTTACTCACACTGCGCGGAACGCCCACCTGTTACTATGGCGATGAGTTGGGGATGCAGAACGTGGCAATTCCGCTTGAGCTCATGAATGATCCACCTGGGAGGGACAATCCCGAGCATAGCCGTGACCCGCAACGTACTCCTATGCAGTGGGATGGCAGCGCTAATGCGGGCTTCTGTGCTCCTGAGGTGACCCCGTGGTTACCGGTCGCAAACGACTACCAGACCTATAATGTGGCAACTGCACAACACGATCCGCGCTCTTTGCTGATGCTTACACACACCTTACTGGAGCTGCGGCGGACTCAACCCGCCTTGACCTTAGGCTCCTATCAATCCATTGAGCAGGAGAATGTTACCTGCTTCGTCTACCTGCGCCAGCACCATGATCGTCGTTGCCTGGTGATCCTCAACTTCTCGGCTCAAGACCAGGTGGTGATCTTACCGGGACACAATCAAGGGCGCATCGTCCTCTCTACTTGTATAGATCGTGAAGGCACCATCGATCTCTCTGCGGTCCATCTGCGAGGCAACGAAGGTATCCTGATTGACGCAGGAGAGTTGTAAGCGGTGCCAGGTTTATTGTTATCGCAAAATAACTTCTCCAATAAAGACTTAAGCAGGAATGCTCGTACAGGTATATTTGCCACCTGGATCAAAAAGGTCATGAACAGGCGCTAGCCACGATCGTGGCTAGCGCCTCACTCTTTTCATCTGCATGAACATACATCTTAAAAGATGGCTTCACCCGTATCCGTATCAAAGAGGTGAATGTTCTCGGTATCGATATGCAGGGTGGTGTTGCCTCCTGTATGTGCCGAAGAACGCGGGTCCAAACGAGCCACGATATCTTTGCCAGCAGCATTCAAGTGGACTAGCAGTTCATTACCCAGGTGCTCCACCACCTCGACAGGAGCCGTGATCCTGGACTCATCGTGCGCATCTGGAGGCAAAAGTGATATATCTTCCATGTGTTCGGGACGAATACCGAAAGTGAGATTTCTCCCCGCAGATTCACGTGACAGTGCAGCATAGAGTGGTGGCACCTCGACCTGCCCGAGGCTGTCGATCATGATGGTGGTCTTGTCGCCCTCGCTGGTCACTTTGGCGCCCTGGAAGAGATTCATGGCCGGGGAGCCGATGAAGCCTGCCACGAACAGGTTAGCAGGATGATCGTAGAGTTCCTGTGGGGGGCCAATTTGCTGGATGATGCCCGCATTGAGAAGGGCGATGCGCGTGCCCATGGTCATCGCTTCCACCTGGTCATGCGTCACGTAAATGAACGTGGTTTGGACGCGCTGGTGGATCTTAGTGATTTCCGCCCGGGTCTGCACGCGCAGTTTCGCGTCCAGGTTCGAAAGGGGTTCATCCAGGAGGAACACCTGCGCATCGCGCACGATGGCTCTGCCAAGTGCAACTCGCTGGCGTTGACCGCCCGAGAGTTCTTTGGGTTTGCGTTGCAGAAACTTCTCCAGGCCGAGAATTTCGGCTGCATCATCGACTCGCGTCTTTATCTCATTTTTGGGCAGGTGGCGGAGCTTGAGACCAAAGGCCATATTGTCATAGACTGTCATGTGGGGATAGAGGGCGTAGTTCTGGAAGACCATGGCGATGTCGCGATCTTTGGGATCTACATTATTGACGATCCGATCGCCGATTTTGATATCACCCTCGGTGGCCTCCTCCAAACCAGCGACCATGCGCAGGCAGGTACTCTTGCCACAGCCGGAGGGACCTACCAGTACCAGGAATTCTTTGTCCTTGATATCAATATTGATATCGTGGACGACTTCTACTTTGCCGAAGCGCTTGTAGACATGCTCAAATTGGACACGAGCCATTACGGGTTACTCCTTTCGCTCTGATAGCAGGAATATATCTTTACTCCTGCTACGTCTAAAAACAAGAGAGCTGTTGCTTGGTGCGCGCATTGCAACTGCAATGAGTTGGGAGTCAATGCGGCCTCTTAACGTTGTATTGCTGAGCGATGAATACTGAAGACGCCAACAATATACGTTGCATAGAGTATAACATAGAAATGAAGAAAATGCTGTATTTCTACGCTAAACGAATCGTTCGAACCAGTCAATTGTGCGACTCAAGCGATCAGTGCGTTGTTTAGGCGGTCCATAACCAGGCAAGTCCATTAAATGGCTTACACCTGGATAACGTACAAGCTCAACTGTGTGTTTGCGTTTACGTAGTACTACGAAAAGTTGGTGGGATTGGCTAACGGGGCAGCGTAAATCGTTTTCCGCATGCAGCAGCAAGAGCGGTGTTATAATACGGTCTGCAAAGGTAAGGGCAGAGCGACTTTGCTGTAAAGCTTCTCCACCCTCTGATCCTGATCCACCCATAGCATAGCCAAACCATATTGTCTGATCTGAAAGCAACCCTGAAGTGGAGAGAGAGCTAATACCGTTGCGGCTCACTGCCGCCTTAAAGCGATTGGTTTGTGTGATAGCCCAGTTGGTCATATAGCCACCATAGCTGGAGCCACCTATTCCCAGACGTGTTCCATCTACTGGTTCTGTGGCCAGTATATGATCAATTCCCGCCATCAGATCACGAAAATCATTGCCTCCCCAATCATTCATGATTTGCTTACAAAATTCTTCACCATATCCGGCGCTACCTCGTGGATTGGCCGCCAATACCGCATAACCCTTACCGGCTAGTACCTGGAATTCGTGGACGTAGCTATCGCCCCATGCCAGCGATGGGCCTCCATGAATCTCTAAGATCAGGGGAGCCTTTACTCCCTGTTGCAGCGGTGGTAGATAGAGCCATCCTTCAATTTCGAGACCATCGAAACTTTGCCAGGTGATACTTTTGGGACGAACCAGTTGACGACTTCGGAGGAGTGTATCATTGACTCCAGTAAGTTTGTGACGATTCTCGCCGTTGAAGTCCATACTCCAGACATCGCCAGGTGTAAACCAGTCTGTACGGATCATAGCAATGGTTTGACCATTTTTGCTAAGCTGCGGGTTAATATAGCAACCGTTGCCGCTTGTTAACATTGTAGTTTGATCATGCTCAATGTCGAGTCGATAAAGATGAACCTGACCTCGCTCCTGTACGGTGACGAGCAGTGACTGGCTATCGGGAAACCATAAGGGAAAGCCTATCGTGGAAATGTGTAGCTCATCCACAATCAATTCTAGGCAGGTAAGATTGACAGCGCTAGATATGGCCGGACGTGGCGCGCTATTGTCGTGGGCCTTTACTATCCAGGGAGATATATTCGCTGTCTCGGTCTGATCCATAGAATAGTAATAGGCGATGTTTTGCCCATCAGGTGACCAGGAGGGCATTTGTGCCAATCCATCTTCTGATGTAAGACACCGCATCTGGCCTGTCGTTATTGTCAATACCCACAGCGCCATACTTACGCTGAGATCGGGATCGGGACGGCGATTGGCGCAGAAAGCAATTTCGCTACCATCTGGTGACCAGCATGATTGGACGAGGTCTACCGGCTCTGAAGTAAGGCGAGTAGGTGTGCCATCTAAGGTGATCAGCCAAAGCTGCTGATGTCTTCCCTGCTTGTATCCTAAGCCGTCCCATTGTTCATCAAGTCGAGTGTATTCAACAGAAATAGTGCTAGTGTCAGGTTGGTTGAGATCATCGATTGGTTTCCATGCGCTATGGGCCAGGAGGGCTTTCCCGTCTGGTCGCCAGCTATACTCAGTTATAACCTGACTGAGGTTACTTATCTGCTGAGCTTCCCCGCCTGCGAGCGGCAGTACATGTATCTGAATAGAGCCGTTTCGATCGCTCAAAAATGCAAGAAATTGACCATCCGGCGACCAGCGAGGTGCGAAATCATGGTGCTTCTCAATAGCTGTGCCTGTCATCTGCCTTGGAGTTTGTGCTTTTCCATCTTTGCTATGTATCAACCAGATAGCGCTACTTGTGGTATTGGCTTCTTCATTGCATTGAAGAACAGTATAGGCAATGAGTGAGCTGTCAGGTGAAATCTGTGGATCACCGGCAACTTTCAACGCGAGTAAATCGTCCACGCTGATAAAGGGGTTTGCAGGAGGAACCGTTGCCTCTTGTGTGGCCGGCACCTGAATAGTGGCGGGTGAGGTAGAAAAAGTCTCATGAGCAATGGGGCGAGGTGTAGTGGCCATGTCTTCATTTTCTATCATAACAACTCCAATCGATAGCTAGCCTGATGCGCAACCGTTTGTTTGATCTGAATATCGATCACCAATCACATTTACGTTATGCGCTGCATGTAGTTGCAAATTACAGGAAAAGGCCAGAAAGCCCCGTTGCCTTCTTAAATACGGGAGGAATGGCTTCCTCCTGTATAAGAAGGCATAAATTCGTTGTAGGCAATCAGGCACAGAAATGAGGCCCTTGAGACCAGAATTGATCATAAGATTCGGCGAATACGAATTCATAGACTCGCCGAGCGTGGTTACGGCCCGCTCGTCACACGCGACGACTTCGACCGGCGCGATCGTGGGTGCGGTCGAGGTCGCTTCTTACAGCGACCTCGACCGGTCCAGGCTACGGCACTCCGCCCGGCTCGTCAGCTCGCGACCACCTTCACCTGGGCGGTGGACCCGCAGGCGGTCGAGACCAACACCTGGCGCCCGGGGTTGATGTCGCGCGTCGTATAGGCCACCGGCGCTCCGTTGAGCATCACGCTCTGGACAGTGCTGCCTGCCGGTAGGGTCGTGCCAACATGCAGGACACAGGAGAGCCCGGAAGGCCCGAAAGTCACAGTGGTCGTCCAGGTATTGCCGCTGTGGGTGGCAGAGACGTCGATCGTGCCTGAGCCAATCCGGATGTTGGACCCCGATACGGTCGACTGGCCAGGCGGGACGCTCGGGAGCACCTCGAGCAGCCCATGACCGAGCTGGGGGTCGACCCCCAGTTGCTGGTGCACGACGGGCCACAGCACCCCATAGGTACCCCATGCCTGGTTGAGCGACGAGCGCTCGTTGAACGGCTGGGTAACGTTCGCGGCGAAGTCCGGTGACGGGCCGATCTCCGGCATCGTGCCAGGCTGCTCTTCGACCGAGCCGATCTGGAGTTGTGCAAGGGCGTCGGTGTAGCGCTGCTGGTCGTTGGGACCGAGCAGGCCGTAGTTGCCGAGCCCCACGGCCATCACCCCGGTGTTGAGGGTGTATGCCACCTGCGCCTTTGTCATTGTGTAGGTGCCGGGGTCGCACCCCGGGGCGCCCTCGACGTACATGCCATACTGCCCTGAGTAGCAGGAGGTCTCGCGCAGTGCGAGCGCTTTGAGTGCGTCTGCCTTGGGCGTGAGTCCCGGCTGCTGCACCCCGTTTTGGTACAGCTCAGCCTCCATCGGGGTGACGCCGATCCACCACCGCTCCATGAGTGGCGAGTTGGCGGGGTCTTTGAGCGAGTCGGCGTACTGCGGGATGTTCGGCAGCCACCAGTCACCCTGGAAGGCGCTCTCCATCGTCGCGGCGTGGCCCAGGGCAAATTGCTCCGTCGCTGTGTCACCTTTGCTCGCCGCCATGTCGGCGAGGTCGAGCAGGCCGCGGATCGTGTAGACGGCGACGTCAACCGGCTCCTCACCCAGCACGCTGGACTCGACGTTGCCGTCGCCGTCCGGCCATACGTCGTCGTCGGATGTGGTCAGGTTGACCATGTACTGCATGTTGCGCTTGGAGAAATCGTACAAATCGTCGCGGAATTTCGAGTCACCCGTCCAGCGCCACACCATCGCCACCGCGTCCGGGAACTTGGCGGTCTCGTCGATGTCGCCCTTCTCGTCGTTTAACCCGAAGTACACCGAGCCGTCGGTGACGGTCTCGTGCACGACCTTGCCGGATTTGTTGTTGGCGATGTCGCTCGCTGCGGCGAGCGAGCGCAGCCCATCCTCGGCGGTGGCGAACTGCCCCGCGGCGAGCAGGGCGAACATCGTGTACTCCTGGTCAGTCGC
>Ga0207684_10006865_pt1 | contig 10305 bp, 9 predicted proteins | sample KBSK5501metaG_FD_184342 | JGI IMG/M metagenome (GOLD analysis project Ga0207684, IMG submission 184342) | Corn, switchgrass and miscanthus rhizosphere microbial communities from Kellogg Biological Station, Michigan, USA - KBS K5-50-1 metaG... | ecosystem: Host-associated > Plants > Roots >... | reverse complement strand
GCGCGCCGATGGCACGGGTCTCGAGGCGATGTCAGACAAGACGCGCGCGATGCACGCGCGCATCGATGGAGCCCAAGTGGCGCGCTCGGTTTGTCCATACTGCGGGGTTGGTTGCGGGCAGCTGATTTTTCACAAGGACGGCAAATTGATTTCGATCGAAGGCGATCCGGAAAGTCCGATCAGTCAGGGGAACCTTTGCCCGAAGGGCGCGGCTTCTTATCAATTGCTCACACACAATCGGCGCGAAACGAAAATGAAATATCGCGCGCCGCGGGCGAAAGAATGGACGGAAATCCCGCTGGATCGCGCGATGGACATGGTCGCGGACCGCCTCTGGGAATCGCGCAAGCGAACCTTCATTCACAAACAAAACGGCGCGACAATCAATCACACGACGGCAATCTGTCATCTCGGCGGCGCCACGCTCGACAACGAAGAAAATTATCTGATTCGGAAGCTATTCACTCTCGGCCTGGGGATGGTGTGCATATCCAACCAGGCGCGGATATGACATAGCAGTACGGTGCCCGGTCTGGGCACCTCCTTCGGCCGGGGCGGAGCTACGACTGCGCAACAAGATCTCGCCAACGCCGATTGCATCTTAATCGAGGGCTCGTCGATGGCCGAAGCGCACCCGGTGGGTTTCCGCTGGGTGATGAAGGCGAAGGAACGGGGTGCGACCATCATCCACGTCGATCCCAGATTTTCGCGGACGAGCGCGCTGGCCGATATCTGGGTGCCGATCCGCGCCGGCGGCGACATCGCGTTTCTCGGAGGACTCGTCCGGCACATCATCGAAAACAATCTTTTCTTCCGCGATTACGTCGTCCACTTCACGAACGCATCCTGCATTCTGCGCGAAGATTTTCGCGACACGGAAGAAGGAGCGACCGGCTTTTTTTCCGGCTGGAACGGGGAGCAATGCGGCTACGACCGGAAGAGCTGGCTCTACCATGGCGACCGCGGCCTTAGCTTCCCCGAACGCGATCTGACCTTGCAACATCCGCGCTGCGTTTTCCAAACGCTGCGCCGCCACTTCGCTCGTTACACCCCAGAGATGGTAGAGAAAATTTGCGGCATTTCGCCGGTGCTTTTTCATAAAGTTGCGGAGGCGCTGGTCGCTGCTTCGGGTCCGGACAAGAGTGCGGCGATTTGTTATGCGCTCGGGTGGACGCAACATTCAAAAGGCGTTCAAATCATACGCACCGCGGCGATCTTGCAACTCTTGCTCGGTAATATCGGTCGCCCGGGTGGCGGCATTCTGGCGCTGCGTGGGCACGCGTCGATTCAAGGTTCGACCGACATTCCGACGCTCTACGACACCTTGCCCGGTTACCTCGCGATGCCTCGAGGCGACGGTAGCGAAGCGACGCTGCGCGATTACCTGGCGCAGCACACAAAACCGACCGGTCTCTGGAATAATTATCCGGCCTACTTCGTCAGCTTGCTAAAGGCGTACTACGGCAAGAACGCAACGGCCGAAAATGATTTCGGCTACAACTGGGTCCCGAAGATCACCAGCAACCATTCGTTCTTCGAATATCTCTACGACATGGCCGATGGAAAAATGGAAGGCATGTTCATGATGGGCCAGAATCCGGCGGTTGCCGCGGCCAACTCCCGGTTTCAGCGAACGTCGTTGTCGAAATTAAAATGGCTGGTCGTTCGCGAGATGGTCGAGATCGAGGCCGCCACATTTTGGCGCGACTCGCCTGAGATTAACCGTGGCGAATTAAAGGCGGAAGAGATCGATACGGAAGTCTTCCTCTTTCCGGCTGCCGGTCACGCGGAAAAGGAAGGCGCGTTCACCAACACGCAGCGCCTTCTGCAGTGGCGCGAGAAAGCGGTGAACCCGCCGGGTGACGCGAGGTCGGAAGGCTGGTTCATGCATCAACTCGCCTTGCGTCTGATCGCCAAAGCAAAGCAATCGACCGACCCCGTAGACGAACCGTTGCGCGTGCTTAACTGGTGGTACCCCGAAGACGACCTGGGCGATCCAAAAATGGAAGCTGTGTTGGCGGAGATCAACGGCTGGTACACCGATCTTCAACCCAATGCAGACGGAGTCGTGTTCGGTCTCGATCGCGAAGGCAATCCGCACCACGGTCCGCAGGTTGACGGTTTTCCGCGACTCAAGGCCGACGGTTCGACCGCAAGTGGTGCCTGGATTTACTCCGGCGTTCTCGGTCCGGACAAAATCAACAAGGCGCTTTCGCGGAACTCGACGGATTATCTTGGGCACGGGTGGGGCTTCGCCTGGCCGGCCGATCGCCGCATCATATATAATAGAGCGAGCGCCAAACCGACCGGCGAGCCATGGAGCGATCGAAAGAAATTGGTCTGGTGGGACCAGGGGCAACGCAAATGGACCGGGGTCGACGTCCCCGATTTTCCGCCCGATAAGTCGCCTGAGTTTCGACCAACTGGAAACGAGAGGGGACTCGATGGCATTCCGGGCGATGCGCCGTTTATGTTGCAGGAAGACGGACTCGGCTGGCTTCATGTCCCGAGCGGATTGCAGGACGGACCAATGCCGACGCACTACGAACCGCTCGAGTCGCCGGTGCACAACGCGCTTTACTCGCGCGACACCAACCCGGCTGTACATTGGTTTACCCGCCAGGAAAACCGGTTCGCGCCGCCGGGCGACCCGCGATTTCCGTTCGTGCTCACAACCTACCGACTAACGGAGCATCACACCGCTGGCGGCATGTCGCGCTTTCTCAGTCATCTTGCGGAGTTGCAACCGGAGCTGTTCGCAGAAATGTCACCCGAGCTCGCGTCCGAGTTGAAGATCGACAACGGCGATTACATTTCGATCGTCAGTTTACGCGGAGCAATCGAATCGCGGGCGCTTGTGAGCCGCCGCATCCGGCCGATGCATCTCAACGGAAAAACCGTGCACCAAATTGCGATGCCGTTTCATTTCGGATCGAGCGGACCAGTGCGCGGCGACGCTACCAATGATTTAGTTCCGATTTCGGGCGAGCCGAACGTCACCATCATGGAAGCGAAGGCGCTCGCTTGCAATATCGTGCCTGGCCGGTTGCCGCGCGGACCGGCGTTCGAGGAGTGGATCAAAAAATATGTGCCGCAGGGCGGTCCACCGAATTTGCATCCGGAACAACCGCCGCCGGGCGCGCCCTGCGGCAGAGCCGGTGGTGGTCACGGCCTGGACGGAAAGATCGACAATCGATGATCGGCGAAGGCCTCCAGAGCACGAATCAGCGGAAGCATTCCTACGTGCAAGACCACGTCGAAGTGGGATTCTTCACCGACCCGAGCGTTTGCATTGGCTGCAAGGCTTGCGAAGTCGCGTGCAAAGAATGGAACCAGGTTCCGGACGACGGCTTCACCTGGTCGGGAAATTCTTACGACAACACCGGTCATCTCGGCGCATCGACCTGGCGGCACGTCATGTTTCTCGAGCAAGATCGACAAAAGGGAAACCAGGTTACCGGCTCGATGGGTCTCCTTCGTCCGCAATCGGACATGTCCGCCGTAGCCTCGGCGGAGGCGGAAGATCCGTTCCGTTGGGTTTTCTTGTCCGACGTTTGTAAGCATTGCGAAGAAGCCGGTTGTCTTGAGGCGTGTCCAACCGGATCGATCGTCCGCACTGAAGTTGGTTCAGTGCTGGTGCAGAACGATGTCTGCAACGGTTGCGGTTACTGCGTCGTGTCGTGTCCGTTCGGCGTGATTGACCGCCGGCCGGAGCCACTTCCCGATGCCGGCGGCGCATTCAAGTGCACATTTTGTTACGACCGGCAGAAGAGCGGGCTCGTTCCGGCCTGTGCAAAAGTTTGCCCGACCGAGTCAATCGTGTTCGGCCGATTGGATGACTTGCGTGCGCGGGGAGCGAAGCGCGTAGAGCAGTTACAACAAAGTGGTTACAAAGACGCGCAACTTTACGATCCAACCGAGACCTCGGTGCGCGGCATTCATGCGTTCTTTTTGATCCTCGGCGAACCCGAAGCCTACGGACTTCCGCCGAAGCCGCAGATTCCAACGATTTATTTGAAGTCGGCGTGGACCGCGGCATTCGCAACGGCAATCGCATCGATCATCGCGACGCTAACAGCGTTCGCATTTTTTTCATGACAACCGATTCGCCATCCGAAAAGCGGCTCGAAGAGTTGCGCGAGCAAGCGTGGAAGGACGGCGTCGTTCCGGGCAAAGGCGTCGATGTTGCCGGCGGCCCGATTCCGCGCAAACCCGGCTACTACGGCCAGCCCGTGGTCAAGCCGCCGGTCTGGACCTGGGAGGTTCCACTTTACTTTTTCTTCGGCGGCCTGGCGGGAATGTCGGCCGCAATCGCGAGCGGCGCGATCATCTTTCATCAGGTCGATCTTGCGCGCGCGGCCATGTGGGTCGCGGCTGTAGGGGGCGCAGTTCTTTCACCAATTTTGCTGATCATGGATCTTGGTCGCCCGCACCTCTTCCTCAACATGCTGCGTGTGTTTAAACATCGATCAGCCATGTCGATGGGGGCCTGGATTCTGAGCGCGTTCGGCGCGTGTGCCGTTCCGGGTTTGATCGCGCTCGAATTACACACTCGCCAGATTTTTCCCGACTCACTCGATCAACTTCTGCGCGTCGCCGCCGGCCTCTTCATCTTCGGGTCGGCGATCTTCGGAACTTTGCTCGCGACTTATACGGGCGTGTTGATCGGGGCAACCGCAATTCCGGCGTGGTTTTTGCATCGCACACTGTTGCCGATTCACTTCGGCACGGCCGGACTGGGATCTTCCGCTGCAGTGTTGGAATTGCTCGGACATCGGATCGCCGCGCTCAACTTCCTTGGCTTTTACGCGGCCGGCGTTGAGACGGCGTTGCTCATTTGGTTGAGCGTCGATAAACACGGCGGCGCCGATCGCGCGATCCACGAGCATGGCTCGGGATGGCTGATTCGGATCGGCGAAGTTTTGAATGGTCCCTTTGCGCTTGTTTTGCGCTTCTTTGCCTTCGTTCCATTTGCGGCCATCTCTTTTTTGCTCGGCGCGTTGGTCAGCCGCGTCGGCTGGATTTCGGTGGGCAAAGTTTCCGGTTCCGATCCCGAATCTGTTTTCGCCGCCGAGCGTTACTAACGTTCTTCGAGAATGACGCGCTCGACGTGCGCGTAGACGTTGAACGAGGGCGGTCGAAGAAAACCGACCAAGGTCTGATTGCTTTCTCTCGCAAAATTCATCGCCAGAGTTGAAGGCGCCGAAATTGAGGCAACGATCGGAATTCCAGCAGACAGCGCTTTCTGCATGATCTCAAATGAAGCGCGGCCGCTGACAAGGATAACATATCGATCTAACGGAAGGAGTCCGTCGAGAAACGCACGGCCAATTACTTTGTCGACCGCGTTGTGGCGGCCGATGTCTTCACGGACGATTTTCGGTTCGCCGCTCAGATCGAAGATCCCGGCGGCATGAATTCCGCCGGTGCGCGCAAACTCGCCTTGTTGTTTTTGCAAGAGCGCCGGCAGCGACAGCAGGGTTTCGATTTCGACCCGAATGTTTTGTACAGTCGCGATCGGAGGAAAATTTTGCCGAATCGCGGCAATGTTGTTTTTCCCACAAATTCCGCAGCTGCTCGAAATGGTTCCGAAACGTTTGGCGGAACCGAGTTTCAATTTCACCCCGGCCGCGACTTCAACGACGACGATGTTCTCGCGAGTTCCCGAAATCGCCGCGATCTCTTTGCGTTCGCGTACGATCGCCTCCGAGACCAGAAAACCAGCCGCGAGTTCATCGTCGTGACCGGGCGTGCGCATCGTCGTTGCCAGGCTTTTGCGGCCGATGCGGATCTCGAGCGGCTCTTCGATTGTTAGATCGTCCGGTTGGTACTCAAGTTTGCCGTCGCGTTTTCGGCGAATGATCTTCTCCGATCCGATTCCGGGCTCTTTCATGTGAAACGGCTTGGCGGCGATGGTATCATGGCTTTGGTGAAAATCTGTCACCTTTACATTTCGGGGGGCCACAATTTTGTCGGACACCATGGCCGCGAACCGGATGAGTATCCGATGATCGAAGTTCCTTTGATCAAATGCATGGCCGGGCGCGGCATTCAGGGCGATCGCTACTTCGGTTTTAAAGACGATTACAAGGGGCAGATCACTTTTTTCTCGCTGGAAGTTTTCGATGAAGTCCTCCGCGCGCTCCAAGTCCAGGATTGTTCTCCCACATCAGTCCGGCGAAACGTCATCACGCGCGATGTCGATCTTAACGAATTAATCGGCCAGGATTTTGAAATTCAGGGAGTTCGATTTCACGGCACGGAGGAATGCCGGCCCTGTTATTGGATGGATCGCGCCATCGCGCCCGGCGCGGAGGAATTTCTCAAAGGCCGGGGTGGTTTGCGCGCGAGGATTTTGACGGATGGTGCATTGCGTTCGACCGCACCGGTCCCTAAACGAGCGGGATGAAGATCAGCGCGGTGTTGCTCGCCGGCGGCGAATCGCGCCGCATGGGCAAAGACAAGGCGACGCTTTTCTTTCGCGGCAAACCGCTTTGGCAAATTCAGCTCGAACTTCTGCGAAAACTCGAGCCGTCGGAGATTTTGATCTCGGCACGGACCGATCCGCCGTGGAGACCGTCCGATATGCAATTTGTATCGGACGATCCACCGTCGCGCGGTCCGCTGAGCGGTTTAACTGCAGCGCTCGCGCGAATTCAGACGGGGCACTTACTTGCGCTGGCTATCGACCTGCCGTTTATGACCGAGAATTATCTGCGCGCGATATCGCATAAGATCGAACCCGGCCGTGGTGCGCTCCCAATGATCGGAGATCGCGCCGAACCGCTAGCTGCGATTTATCCGGCGGATGCCCACGTCGATCTTGTCGCCGCACTTTCAGGAAACGATTTTTCCCTTCAGACGCTAACAAATAAGCTGGTCAAGGCGGGCAGGCTTCGCCTCTTTCCCATTTCCAAGAAAGAGGTACGACTTTTCCGTAATCTCAACGCTCCAGCCGATCTCGATTGAATTTACCTCGGAAGAGGGAGTTGCGATCCGTCCTTCAGCGGCATCGGAAAATCCTCCGGACGCGCCGTAGAAGCGAATTGAGCACAGCGCTACGTTTTTCGCATGAAAACGAACAACTCTCTGCTGATAGCGGTGATCGCATTGTCGATCTTCGCTTCGAACGCGTTTGCGTTGATCAGATCGCCTTATCCGCGCCGACCCTCTGCCCCGGATAATATCGTCGTAATTTCCGACGACAGACGTGATTGGGTTCGCCCGACCGTTCGAGCCTCAAAATGAACATGCCAATAATCGCGTTGATGGCGGTGATTGAGCCGGCCGGTGTTCCGGCGCTGCGCATGGCTTTCACGATCGCCGTGATTATCTTTTTGATTGGCGGCATTCTGATCTTCCGCAGTCGGCACCGATTCTTTGATCGTGACCCAAATGTTGAGAACGATGTACCCGTCGTCCGACACAATCGTATGGAGGAAATCCTATTTGTTTGGGGCGGCCTGACGCTGGTCCTGATTGCCATCTTGTACCAAGTCTGGCGGGCATGACTAAAACGAATTTAAAATCGCCAACACGACCTCAGAAGCCTAGAAAGAAATAACTTATGAGCGCATTTACTCGTCGAAGTTTCATCGGAACAGCCGCTGCCGCAGTAGGCAGTTTTGCCGCAGTCCAAAAAGTCATAGGTGCAGATCGAAGCAGGAGCGATCCCGGCCCGGCCAATCCGGGGCTCGATGGCCAGAACCCGGATTCCATCTGGCCACCAGCCACGGACTCCAAGAGCCTGGTCCAAAACTTCAAGTATCCGTTCTCGTTCGCGAACAAGCGGACTTACGAAGGTGGATGGTCACGGGAGGTGACTATTCGGGAGCTGCCCGTCTCGAAGGACATGGCGGGCGTAAACATGAGACTCACGGCCGGAGGCGTCCGGGAGCTGCATTGGCACACGTCCGGCGAATGGGCCATCATGCTCTACGGCACTGCTCGGATTACGGCGATTGACGCGGACGGGAAGAGTTTCGTCGCTGATACCAAGAAAAACGATCTTTGGTTTTTCCCAAGCGGGATCCCGCACTCGATTCAGGGTCTCAATCCCGATGGTTGCGAATTCATGCTCGTGTTCGACGACGGCGATTTCTCCGAGTCGGAGACGGTGTTGTTGAGCGATGCGATGGCTCATTTGCCGGCGGAGGTGCTGGCAAAAAATTTCACCGTCGGCGAAAAGGCCTTTGCGAATGTGCCGAAGCAAGAGCTGTTCATTTTCCAAACGGATGTCCCCCCTTCGCTCGAGGCCGATCAGAAGGCAGCGGCCGGAGCGCTTGGAAAATCACCGAAGGATTTTGCTTTTCGCACGATGGAGATGCCGCCGACCAAGCAAACGAAGTCTGGTGACGTGCGGATTGTCGATTCACGTAATTTCAAAGTCACAACCACGGCAATGGCCATGGTCACGGTTCATCCGGGCGGGCTAAGGGAGCTGCACTGGCACCCGAACGCGGACGAATGGCAGTACTATATCGCTGGAAAGGGACGAATGACAGTTGTCGCGACCGGCAACAAGGCCCGCACGATGGATTTTCAGGAGGGAGACGTGGGCTATGTGCAAAAAACGTTGCTGCATTACATCGAGAACACAGGCGACACGGATTTGGTGTTCTTGGAGATGTTCAAGAGTAGTCTCTATCAAGAGTTTTCATTTTCGGAGTGGCTGGCTCACACGCCGTCGGAACTGGTCATAGCGCATTTGAAAATCGACAAGGCAACCTACGACGCGATACCAAAAAATGGCGGCGTAATCATGCCGCTATAGTCGTCATGGCGGTTTCAATTCTGTAGCCGATCCTGGTGCGACCACGGCGCGTTTCCACCAGAGCAACCGTTTAACGAACCGCGCTCTCCCGAAAGAGGTGGCTGTGATCGCCTCTCGCGTAAGATCGTAAAATCCCACCTACGCGCCATCGCGGCGATCCGATCGGCTGACGTAGCGTGAGCGATGAAAAGGGAAAGACGTCACTATCGAGGGATGGCGTTGCCGACGTCGTTCGTTAGACGCATCACCGAAGGTCAGCTGAATTTGACTCAGACGTCGTCCGGGGACAGGCAGCGCGTCCGGAAAAGAAAGATTTTCATCATCAAAAAGACAAGCCGGCTGCCGTCAACGAACGCGGCAGGCAAAAAAATACGGCGCATTCTGATTTTCGATAACCATCCCGACAGCCTTCGTTTGATCTTTGGAGGGCGTGCAAATCCATATGTCGATCTTTCCGTACCGCAACGTGTGAGCTCGTGGGAGCTAGTCCTTGTCTCAATTCTGACTATTGGCGGACTGGTCGGAGTGTTCTGGCCGCTCTTTTGAGACCTTCGCGTCGTGAACGCTGCCCTCTGACTCGAAAGAGGGAGCAAGCATCACCCGAACGTGGCATGGCAAAATCCCACGGACGCGGCGTGGCTGAGTAACCGGCGAATGGCGAGCGTTAGGTATGAAAAAATTAAGATTACTTAGCTTAGTTGGCATCGCATCGATCGCCTTAGCTCACGCTGGATGGGCAGGTCCCCACGGCGGAGGAGGTGGAGGCGGTTTTGGTGGCGGTGGTGGTGGCCACTTTGGTGGCGGCGGCCGTGTCGGGGGCTTCGGTGGAGCTCCTCATTTCGCGGGTGGCGGTGTTAGTGCGCCGTACTCAACTTTCAGAGGAGCAGCTTATCGTGGAGGTGGAGTCGGCTTCGGCGCATATCGTCCTTCGACTGTTCCGCACGTTGCGACTGCACCCACCCATGTGCGTTCGGTTGTCCCATCGCGATCTACCACGTTGCAGAGTTCGGGCGGACGTCCGACTCCAAACCTAGCGAACGTCGGCCGTGGCAATCGAACTGCGAACAATCAGGGTCGTGCCGCGACAGCAGATAACCGGCCAAACAATGCCGGGTCGCTTAAGGCTCGTGGCGGTCAAACTTCGCGTGCGACCACGCCGAGGCCGTCAAATGAAGCAGCCTTAAGCAGAGATCATCATATCTTTGCTCATGAAGGTAGCGACCAGCATCGAGATTGGGACCGACGTCACGCCCACTTCTTCAACGGACACTGGTGGTGCTGGGACGGCGGCTTCTGGATCGGTTTGGATGACGGATATTACCCGTGGGATTTCTATCCTTATTACGCCTACGACTACTATCCCTACGACTATTACACCGACGTTGAGCCGAGTTATCAAGACTACGCCAATCAACAGCCGGACTCGAATGTCAGTGCTGTTCAGTCCGATCTCGCGCAACTCGGTTATTATAATGGGCCGATCGATGGGCTTTTCGGCGCAGACACACGCACCGCGCTGACCCGTTACCAGA
>Ga0207684_10006863_pt1 | contig 10307 bp, 14 predicted proteins | sample KBSK5501metaG_FD_184342 | JGI IMG/M metagenome (GOLD analysis project Ga0207684, IMG submission 184342) | Corn, switchgrass and miscanthus rhizosphere microbial communities from Kellogg Biological Station, Michigan, USA - KBS K5-50-1 metaG... | ecosystem: Host-associated > Plants > Roots >... | reverse complement strand
GGTCACCACGCTGTAGTCACCCAACAAGGTGAGCGACTGCGTGATCAGATCCAACAGGTCGCGGTTGTCGTCGATAAGGAGCACGCGGTACCCTGTACCCCCAGCAGTGGTCATGGAGCCCTCCAACATCCTTGCTGACCGATACGCGCCGCCGCGCAGTCAACAGCTCGTATCGGCGCCTCAACGCGCTCCCGACTATGCGCTGGAGCGATACTTGTCGCCATCGCCTGCCTGGTGGTAGTTCCTATGCTAACATAGCTTGTCTAGAGCATATTGCCTTGGTCTCCGTCACCGATTGTGGCGCATGTTACAATGCTCCAAGCGAGCAGGGTGCGGGTTATTGAACTGGCGTAAAACCCCGTCGTGGTGGTCGCTGGCGCGGCCCCGGTCAGGAGAATCGTCTGCCGGTGTGCAGTGGCTGGCCTGTGTGGATTTGAGCCAGCGTTAACGTGGAGGGAACTCATGAGCCCGGATAAGCCACTGGCGGCCCAGGCATCGCCCGACTCGGTCAAGAGTCAGTTGCGACGTATCCGTCCTGCGATGACGGTGCTCTTTCTCGATCCAGATATCGCTAGCGCTGAGCGTTTAGCCACTACGCTCCGCTCACAGCACCAGGTCGTTGTGGTCGGGTCGGCGACTGAGGCGCTGGCTCAGGTGGACAGGCGGATACCGGACCTTATCGTCGCCGAGATCGAGTTGCCAGACGCCAACGGACTGGAGTTGGTTGCGCGCTGGCATGTGGCGCCCGCGACACGCCATACCCTCCTGATGATCGTAACGACGCGCCGATCCGTACGAGACAAGATCGCTGGATTGCAAGCAGGGGCCGACGACTATCTGGTCAAACCCGTGGAGCCGCCGCAGTTCCTCACGCACGTCGCAGCGATTAGCCGGTTCCGGCGGCTGATACACAGTCCTTTCACGGGACCATTCACATAGGACGTGAGTTCGAAGCGTGTGCAGACAAATGCGCGATGACAGCGTGGCGCTGGGTCGGTCAGATTGGCCGGATCGGCCCCAATCTCCTGGTGGTCGTGCTTGCTTGGCATGCGTTAACTCCTCCCCGCGTCATCCGGCCCCTCTGGCCCCATGCGCCACAGGCTTTCCAGCGCGTCGATCACGGTGCGGTTCTCCTCATCCATCTCCTGATAGTCGGTGAGCACACGCTCACGGATCGGCCCCCACCAGGCGATCCAGGCGCGCATGGTCGTCATAATGTGGTCGCGCGCCGCGAAGTAGCTTTGCAGAGTCGTCTCTTGTAGCGCTTCGGGCGATGCGCTGTCTCCCCTTGCGGCTTGCACCGGCTCAGGCCATGAGCTGTCCACCATACGCGCTATCCTTCCACCAGAGCGCTGATCCCATACCAACAAAGCGCCACGCCAACAAGGAACAATACGACACTGACAGCAGTGATCAACCAGCTGCTTTCAACACGTCCAGCGCGTGAGAGACGCGAGAGCATCCAGGCAACGCCGATACTCACGATGAGCGCAGCCACGCCGACAAGGAAGACCACGAGACCAGTCACCTGTTGGTCGCTCATGAGGCCCGCCGCCTTGTGTGTGCAGTTCCCGTGTAGCTTATTGTCTGACAAGGGCAACCACGCCACCAATGAAACCTACCGCGAAGAAGGCGACCGCAATGGAGGCGAGCGTGACTGCCGCGCCCTGGCCGATGATTCGTACTATGGCGAAGTAGGTGGCTGTCGAGAGCAAAGCCACACCCGACAACACGATGAAGATGCCCACGAGCATGGTCTTGGTTGACGTCATCATCAGCCGCTTTCCGCTTGTGTGCTTCCTGTGTCTCCGCTTCACTGTTTCATAGTGCTTGAGACGCGTGAGGTAGCCAAAGGTAGCGCCAACTCTGACACAGCCCTTTTCAAGGCCCTTTCTCGGAAGGTGAAGCCGCTGGGAGCGCAGGGGCTGCGGCGGCGCGTCTGCTCGATCTGGCTGGCGCTCTTCGGGAATTCCACGATTACCTCGAGGAGCGCCCCCAACTCCTGCGCTGGGGGCGCCAGAGGAGCGCGCCAGAGGAGTGCGCCGATGGCACAACCCACCACGGCACTCGGTGGACCGCATCGCTCGGCGCGCGGCTGGTGACGCTCCCGGCGATCACGGTCACGATCATCGGGACGCTGCCCTTCGTGTTCTTCGACGCGGCGACGCCTGCCTGGCTGATCTGGCTGGCGCTGCTGGTGCGCGGCATAGGCGTTGGCGGCGTTACGATCCCGGTGATGAGCGATGCCTATGTGGGTATGCCGAAGCCGCGGATCCCGCAGGTCAGCATCTCCACGCGCATCACCCAGAATGTGGGGGCGGCGTTTGGCACGGCGCTGCTGGCTACGGTTGTCACCAACGCGTTCGCCGGGCCGAGCGCCGGCCTAGCGGGCCTCACGAACGCCTACCACGCTGGCTTCCTTGTGAGCCTCGCCTTCACCGCGATCGCTATCCTCCCCGCCGCCTTCCTGACCAGCAAACTTGTGTCATTGAAGGCAAAGGCGAAGGATGAGCTAGCGATTTCGGACGAGGAGAACCCGGCGTACAGCGTCGAGTAAGGGCTAGCGCTCCGCGTCTTTCAGTTCGGCTGCGCTCTGCTCTGATGTCGCCGCCTCCATCGCTTGTCCGTTCTGAGATAGTCAGAGGGCATTGCATAACTGGAGAAATGGGATAGGCTGATCGCCAGGTGCGGCTCGTCCCCGCCCGAAGGAGATCAGCCCATGGTACCTGCCTCCTGTCACGGCAGGGGTCCGGTCCCGCCTCCAGCATATCACCGGGCTCAGCGCCAGCGTCGCCCAGCTCTGCGCCTCGATGCCCTCACGCTCGTCCGCCGACTGCACCTGCTGAATCTGTGCCGGCTGGCTGTGCGCCTGGCCCAGCACCGCTGTCCATCACCCTTGTCCGCCGGTCCCGGTGGGCGTCCGCGCTGCTACAGCGACGAGTCGCTCCTGCTGCTGGCGCTGCTGCGCACCCTCTAGCGCTTGTCGTACCAGGACCTGCATGACTGGTTGGTAGCCTGGCCCGCCTTGGCCTTCGCCTGCGGGCTGCCAGCCGACGCCGAAGGGCATGCCTGGGTCCCCAGCGCTTCCCAGCAATGCCGGCGTGGCGCCAAGGCAGGCGCCCCAGCGTGCGAGAGTCCGCTCGTCGTGGCCGTGCGCCTCGCGCACCACTGGCGCCTCATCACTGGGCACGATCTCATCATCGATAGCGCCCCCCTCCTGGCCTGCATCCTGGCCTGGCGCCGACGCGACCCGGATGCGTCGGTGGGTCATGCTCCGCACTACCATCCCCGCCCGCTGTTGCTGGGATACCGCGTCCATACGCTGCTGTGCCGCGGCTCGGGCTTGCCCCTGCTCTTCTTCCTCGCTCCCGCCAACGGGCATGATGCACCCTTCGCCCAACCGCTCTTGGTCTGGGCGGTGCGCCTCTATGGCCTGCGCCCCCGTATCGTCCGTCTAGACGCCGGCTACTGGGGTCTGCGTCTAGTAGCCTGGATCCATACGACGCTCGGCGCGGTGGCCATCGTGCCATGGAATCCGAAACGTCAGAAGAACCGGTCTTGTCTGCCGCCTACCTGGACCGCCGACGAGCTGGGGAAGCGGACCAGTATTGAGCGCTTCTTCGGTCGCGTCTTCAGCCTGTTTAGTTTCTTCAGCTTGCAGCGGCCTCCGCTCTCGGGTTGGTCGGCCGTGACCTCGCGCGTGGCGCTCACCTATGCTGCCACAGTAGTCGTTGGCCTGGCCGCGCACCAGGCGAGGCAGCCTGACCTGATCCGCTCGCCCAAGCGGGTGCTCGCCCACACGTGGGTGGGCCTGCGCGAATGAGCTACGGCCTCGCCTGGCGTAGTGCTATGGCTTTCCACGGATCCCGAGCGCACGCGCTAGCAATGTTGCGATGTTCTTGTCTTCTCTGCGGTCTCCATGGCGCGTGTGGGAGCTTCCCCGTAGTCTCTTGCCACCTGCGGCGGCGCTCGGCAGTCGCGCATCGCTGCAGGCGCATCTGCCCCCAGAGTTGCTACAATCAGCGGTGGTGCCGCTACCGCCGGGATAGCTCCCGGAAGCAGACACCCACCGGAGTGCAGAAAGCAGGGATCCGATGGACACAAGTGCGGGAGCCATCTCTCTGGCGAGCGTATACGCTGGCTGGGAGGAAGACCGGCGACGGATGATCGCAAGCATTGAGCCCTTGATGGACGCGGAGTTGGCGCTGCGGGCCGCACCGCACCTGCGGACAATCGGCCATCTCGTCGCACACCTCGTCGCCGCACGCGCCAGAATGGTCCACTGGATATTGGGAGAAGGAGATAGCGGACTGGATGCGCTTGCCGTGTGGGACGGGTTCAATCAGCCGGCGCCTCAGGCAATCCGCCCGGCGTCAGACTTGGCGCAGGGGCTGGAGACGACCGGACGGGCGATCCAGCACGCCCTCAATCGCTGGACCTCGAGTGATCTCGACCACATCGTCGAGTGGAGATATGGCAACGACATCCACACATATACCCGCCAGCGCATGATCTGGAACCTCGTTCGCCATGACTACCATCACTATGGCGAGGTCGCCCTCACCCTGGGCATGCATGGCCTGCCGGTACCAGACTTCTAATCGTAGTGCCCCGCAGAGGCCTCTCTCTGCGCCTCCCATTCCTCACGCTGCATCACGAACAGTAAGGGAAGAGCAGACAGCGATATGGCTGCGCTGTGCGCAGAGGCCGTTATGCACTGCCCTCATAGTTACTTAGTCGTCAGGGGAACGATCCGTATGCCGGTAGACGCCTGGAGCCATACCATACTGGCGCTTGAACGCTTTACTGAGGGTGACCTCAGAATCATAGCCCACCGCCGCAGCCACTTCCTTCAGTGGCGCTGCCTGGGCGCGTAGCAAGGTGGCTGCCCTGGCGAGGCGCACGCGGCCGACGTAGCGCATCGGTGGCTCGCCGACCAGCTGCCTGAACTTTGCGGAAAACGTCGATCGTGAGAGGCCAACGCGCTCAGCCAGCGCTGCGACCGTCCAAGAGTCCTCAGCATGCCGCTGGATCAGCGCCATTGCTTGGCCAATCTGGGGGTCTTTCAACGCCCCGAGCCAGCCGACATCGCCGTCGCTGGCTGCGGCGAGATGGGCGCGCACTGCTTCGATGAAGAGGACCTCCGAGAGGCGCGCAATCACCATGTCCCCGGCTAGTCGGCTTTCGCGCGCCTCGCTCTGCACCAAGCGCACAATCGCTCGTAACAGCGGCGCGGACCGCGCACCGCGACTGCGCAGATGCAGCCACGCCGGGAGCGCCGAGGAGAGCGGGTGGGCTGGGAGGTCTTCGAACGTGAAGCGTCCGCAGACAAGCGTCGTCAGTGTGCCGGAGCCACCATTGGAGAACGTACCACGCGCTACGGGCGCCTCCGTCGGCTCGAGGCTCTCGAGGTTCTCGAGGCTCTCGATGCTGGTCACCGGCGCGCCCGGATGATCGGTCAAGGTATGCGCATGGCCGTGGGGGAGAATGAGGAGGTCCCCTTCGGCCAGTGATACTGCGGTATCTATGCCCTCAATGGTGAGCCAGCCCGATCCCCCGATGACGAGATGGAAACTGGCGACCTTCCTCCGCGAGATGCTGACACCCCACGGAGCGCGCAGGAGCGCGCGACAATAGAGGGCGCTTTGCAGGCGAAGCGACTGGAGCACGTCGGTGAGGATGTCCTCTTGCAGGCGCGTCATGCGCTTCATTGCGAATCCCTCTTCCTGATCATCAGGACGATTGGTAAAGAATCATAGCTCTTTGGACATGGTAATGCACGAAAGCTGAACGTACAATGGTCATGCGACCTCGTTCCACATCGTCTTCCCATTGAGTACAGGGGAGGGATACCTCATGACCAGCAATCACGCCAATGAGATCGTTCAGAGCCACCAAGCGGCGCTCGGCGCAGGAGATTTCGCAACAGCCCGGACGCTGATGCGAGACGACATGACGTTTCAGGGGCCATTCGACACCTTCACTACCGCCGATGAGTATCTCGCGGCTCTGAAGCGGCTAGCGGCCATCATCGAGCGCATCGAGCTCAAGAAGGTGTTCGTGGATGGGGATGACGTCTGCGTGCTCTATGATATGGTCACCAATACACCTGCGGGGACAGCCTTCATCGCCGAGTGGTACCAGGTGAAGGAAGGGAAAATCAGCTCGCTGCGCGCGGTCTTTGACGCCCGTCCCTTTGCCCCTCTCTTTGGTGGGTAGGTCGTATTTGGCAGACCTGATTGGCCCCGGTGGGCGGCTGCCCACTGAACCCAGTTGGCCAGGGACGGGCGCGCAGTCTGAGGCGTTGCCTCTATGCCAGGATCTCGTTGCAAACCTGGCTCACCTTCCACTGCTGCGCGAAGTCGAGCCAGCGACGGCGTGGTGACGTCTCCCAGATGCGCACATGCTCTGACTCTGACCAACCACCCACTGATCAACCGCCAGGTCTCCACCATCGATGACCACGAGGCCGCGCAAGCTAGCCGCTGTGTGGCCCTACAAGCCCATCCTCTGGTCCACCTCCGTCACGCTCTTCCATAGGTGGCGCCAGCGCCTCAAGAAATGACTAGCGCGTAGTAGAGAGGGTGGCATTCACGCGCCATCCGTTGACCTCCTCCTGCCTTTCTTACGCGGGCCTGGGCCAGTGGCGCGGCGACCAGGAGCGCCGCCGTCAGCCCGTAGAAAGCGGTACGGGCGCCGCCTATCCGTCGCGCAATGCGGTCCGGAAATACGGCGAGGCAAATCGAGGCGATCTGCGCCGCCCCAGCGACCTTCCCAAGTCGGGTCGAGCCTATGGCGACGCCGTGTGACCAGCGGAAATAGCTGACTGAAGCTGCGGCGAACGGCGCGAGCCAACGCATCAATGAGAGACTCGTCAGCCAACCTGGCCAGAGACGCCGAGCCGCGAGGGTGAACGTCATGGCTGTCCAGACCTCAAGATCGGCCATGCCGTCCAAATAGGCGCCCAGGCGTGAGACTTCATTGCGACGCCGCGCCATCAGCCTGTCGGAGATGTCCGTGACGATGGCGGTCAGCGCCGCCAGTAGGGTGAAGCGACGGGAGGCTGGGTGTCCACTGAGAAGCCGTCCAATCAGCAACCCTGCGATCGCCCGTCGGGCAAGGGTGATTGCGTTCGCCGGGCCGAGCGTCCGCACGAGGGTCTGCCCACGCGCAGGGTGCGCCATCCCCAGGTGCGCCCAGCAATCGAAGGCGGCCCAGGCCATCCAGAGCAGCGCGCCAGGAGCACCGCGCCGTGCGGATACCGCATCGCCGATCAGACCTTCTAGCGCTAATGCGCCACCCTGCGCCGCAGCGACGCCGACCACGCTATGCGCCCACGAGCGCGTCAACGCAGGATGCGCCTTCGCCGTCGCGCGCGACTGCTCCCAGGAGCGCGCGAAAAATCTTCCCCAGGCGGCTGGTGCGAAGCCATCACGACGCAGATCGTCGAGTAGGTCGTGGACAAACGGCGAGAGATCGCTGGCGCGTGGCGAGAGGTCGCTGGCGCTCATCGAATTCGCCGTCGCAGTAGACCGAGCAGTGGGTTGCGTCGTGAGTGCTCTAGCGTGAACTGCCCTGCCGCTTGCTGGATCGCCAGCGCCAGCGTCGGATAGACGTGCGTGGCATCGGCGAGCGCCCTCAAGCCAAGATGCTGTTGCATGGCGAGGGCTACCTCATTGATATAGTCACCCGCTCCGGGACCGACGATCTGCGCGCCCAGCACCACGCCACGTCTCGTGCTCACCAGCTTGACGAATCCTTCTGTCGCCTCGTCAGTGACGGCGCGATCAACCGCAGTGAACGGTTCTACATAGATTCGTACACTCGCGCCGCGCTGCGCCCGCGCCTCCTCCTCGCTCAGCCCGACACGCGCAATCTCCGGGTCGGTAAAAGTCGCCCACGGCATCACCCGTTGATCGAGCGCTCTAGCTCCGGGAAAGAGCGCGTTGCGGACCGCGGTTCGGGCATGCAGCGCCGCGGCATGGGCAAAGTAATAGCCGCCGATCACATCTCCTGCCGCGTAGACGCGTGGATTACTGGTGCGCAGATACCTATCCACCGCGATACCTGTGTGCGCGTCATAGTGGATGCCTGCCGCATCGAGGCCGAGTCCCTCGACGTTTGGCACGCGTCCGACTGCCATGAGCAGCTTGTCACAAGCTACCTCATGGGCGACGCCCTCAACACGCGCAGCCACGACCGTTACGCCCTCACGCGCGGCGACCGCGTCAACCGTCGTGTTTGTGTGGACGGTGACTCCTTCGGCCACGAGTCGCGCGCGCAAGACCACCGACGCGGCGGGGTCCTCTCTGGGCAAGAGGCGGTCGCCGCGCTGCAGGATCGTCACCTGTGCGCCGAGGCGGGCGAATGCCTGCGCCATCTCACACCCCACAGGACCGCCGCCGAGGATCGCCAGCCGTGGCGGTAACGCGCGCAGGTCAAAGACAGTTTCGTTTGTCAGATACTTGCTCTGCTCCAGGCCAGGGATCGAGGAGATACGTGGCTGTCCACCGGTGCAGATCAGGACGCGATTAGCAAAGATCTCTTTTCCGTTGACACTCAAGCGGTCCGGGCGAATGAACTGGGTCTCGCCGAACGCGACATCAACACCTTTGGCAAGGAATCGCTCAGGATTATCGCTGCGCCGGTAGATCGTCTCGATCGCGCGGCGTACCCCATCCATCACGGCGGCGAAGTCAACCGCGCTATCACGCGCATCAGCGCCAGAAGAGGAAGACTGGCGGAGCTGAGCGGCGAGGCGCGCCGCATGCAGGAGCGCCTTACTCGGCACGCATCCGGTGTTGAGACAGTCTCCACCGAGTCGTGTACGGTCGACCAGCGCCACCTTAGCGCCCAACGCGCTGGCCTGATCGGCGGCGGAAAGGCCCGCGGACCCACCGCCGAGAATCACCAGGTCATAGCGGTCGGCTCGTAGCGCCGTAAAGCGCTTCGTCGCCTCCTCAGGTGGGAGAATGTCTGTATTCACCGCATATCCTCGAGCCGGTCAATGGCTTCTTCCGCTTGCGTTCCAGCAGTGCTCTTTCTACTGTACTGTGTCATGCAGGGCCGTTGTGTAGTCTGGCCCACAGAGCGGCGCAGGTGGTGTCCACTAGTGTTTCAGAGTTAGGTGAAGCGCTGCTTGCCTTATCCAACATCTGCTATCCTCCCAAAGAGGATTGAGAGGATTGAGAGGATTGAGAGGATTGATCTGCACAGTGAGCGTTATGCCCTCAAGGAGGAGACCCCATGACTCATCGCGCTGCGTCCCCAGCGCATAACGTGCCTATGAAACGCGACGTCGACTATGTCTTCTATGAGCTCACGCGCAGCGTCTGCCCGGAGTGCCGCCGCGTGATCGACGCCAAGATCCTCCTGCGCGAGAACAGCTCCGCACGGCTCCCACACGCATTTCGGGTCCGGAACTCGTGCGTGCGTTGGAGCGTGTCGCCGACGTACGCGCAGTGGGCGCTGACGCCGTCAACCTGTCGGCGGCGCCACGCAATCGGGTGCAGGCGCTGGCGCGCTACGGACTCGTCGCCAAGGCGCCGCAGCTGCGTCAACTCACCCAGGCGCGTCGAACGGCGATCCTCGTCGCGACAGCGCAGCGGCTCGAGCAGATGGCAGTGGACGACGCGCTGGACCTGTTCGATATCCTGATGGCAACCAAGCTCTTGGCGCGCGCCGAGCGCGCCTCGCCGCGCGAGCGGCTGCGCTCCCTTCCACGCTTTGCGGCCGCTTCCGCGACGCTTGCGGCGGTCGTGCGCGTCCTGCTAGAGGCGACGGCCGCGAGTGAGGGCACTGGCCCTGGAGGGTGGGAGGCGTCCGACGTGGTTTCCCACACGGCGGTCTCGCTCGCCGAGATATGGGCGCGAATCGAGCAGGTTGCGCCACGGCGCCAGGTACGCGCCGCGCTTGACGTCGTCGTCGAGCTGTCGCCTCCCCCAGAGGAGGAGGCCGACGCCGCCTGGCGCGACCAGCGCGGCGCCAACGACCGCAGCCCAGAGTGACACGTGCGACGCCAATGGAGTGAGGAAGCCCGCTAGCGACTGGCCCGTCGCGCAGCCCTAGACTACCCCTGGCGCAAGAAGGCGCGCAGGTCTTTGGCAATGCGCTCTGGGGCGGTTGCATTCGGGCCGCGATGATCGAGGTCTGGATAGGTGATCCGCTTGACCTGTGGCAGAGTTGCCTGCAAGGCGTCAAGGGCCTTGCGTAAATACATCTGGCTTTTCTTTCCCCCGAGCAACAAGACCTCTGCGCGCATCGCGGTGAAACGCGCGAGACGGCCATCCATCTCGTTGACCAGGCGC
>Ga0207684_10006859_pt1 | contig 10309 bp, 4 predicted proteins | sample KBSK5501metaG_FD_184342 | JGI IMG/M metagenome (GOLD analysis project Ga0207684, IMG submission 184342) | Corn, switchgrass and miscanthus rhizosphere microbial communities from Kellogg Biological Station, Michigan, USA - KBS K5-50-1 metaG... | ecosystem: Host-associated > Plants > Roots >... | reverse complement strand
GACGCAGGACCGATGGCCATCCGGCAGCTCATCGATCTCCTAGTGGAGCTCAACCTGAGCCCCACCAGGGAAGATGTCCTGGACGTGCTCTGGCTGGCAAGCCGGATCCCGGCCACCGCCCCGGGTCTGCCGGCCGTCCCGATGCAGCTCTCGCCACAGTCAGCCCCGTCACAGTCAGCACCGGTCCAAGGTCGGCCCGAGGTGCCCGCGCACAAGCCGGACGATGCCGATGCACCCCGGTCCCGCCAGCCCGCGAGGGGTCAGGCCGCTGACAGTGCGGAGCACACGCTTCATCTGGCTGGGCCCGCCGAGCGCCGCGAGCGGCCGGCTGCCGCGATCCGGGTGCCGGCCGTCGCGGCGCTGGGAAATCAGCTCGAGCTAGCGAGGGCGCTGCGCCCGCTGAAGCGGCGGGCTCCCTCCCGGCTGCTTGTCGAGGTCGACGAGAACGCCACGGTCAGCAGGGTCGCCGACGAGCGCGTCTGGATCCCGGTCCTCAGGCCTGCCGCCACGAGATGGCTGGAGCTGGCCGTCGTGGTGGACGGCTACGAGTCGATGGCGATCTGGCGGCAGGTCATCAGAGAGTTTCGCGCGATACTCGAAGGGCTCGGCGCGTTCAGTGACATCCGGTTCTGGGTGCTTGACCATAAGGCCACGGAATCGGGCCGGATTAGGGTCCGCCCCTGGCAGCCGGGCTCTCCGCCGCGCCGCGCGGGCGAGCTCGTAGATCCGACCGGACGGCGCGCGATCATCGTGGTGAGCGACTGCATCGGCCCCATGTGGCGATCCGGTGCGGTGCAACGGCAACTCGCTAGCTGGGGGACGACTCAGCCCGTGGCCATCGTGCAGCCGCTCGCGCAGCGGCTGTGGTCATACACCAGTGCGCGGCCGAGGCCGGCCGAGCTGCTGGCCCTCAGGCCCGGTTCGCCCAACGCGCAGCTTGTCGTCTCACGCCCAGCCCAGGAGACGGGTCCCGGCCGGAAACGGGTCCCGGTGCCGGTCCTCGAGCTCGAGGCGGACTGGCTGGCGTCCTGGAGCCGCCTGATCACCGCGAGCGGAGCCGCGGTCGTCCCCGTGATGGCCTTGTTCACGGGTCAGACGGACGAGTCGGCCGAGCCGCGACAGGCCAGCGCCCAATCACGCGCCCAGGCCGGCGGCGACCTGGTACGGCGCTTCCGGGCCAGCGCGTCGCCCGAGGCGTTCAAGCTCGCCGTCTACCTCACCGCGGCGCCCATCAGCCTGCCAGTGATCCGGCTGATCCAACGAGCGATGCTAGGCACCTCCAGCCGGTCCCAGGTCGCGGAGGTCTTCCTGGGTGGCCTGCTGCGCAGGCTCGATGGCCAGGTCGCCGATGATCCCGACGCCGTGCAGTACGAGTTCGTAAGCGAGGCCGTGCGGCAAGACATGTCCCGGCGGTTGCGCAGGACCGATGCCGTTGAGGTCCTGCGCCAGGTCTCCGATCTCATGGAGGTCCGGTTCGGCCACGCGCGCGACTTCCGGGCCCTGCTCGCGGGCCGCGACGTCGCCGGTGATTATCTGATCGGACCGGAAAGCAGGCCCTTCGCGCTGGTCGCGGAGCGGGTGCTGAGAGGACTGGGAGGCCAGTACCTGGCTCCGGCCAACCGGCTGGCCAGCGCTCTGAACCCGCAGGCGGCGGTCCCCAGCGTGGCGGTACCCGAGATGGGGGCCGCCAAGGTGGGGACGGCTGTTCAGCCTCCGCCGACCGTGTCGGTACGGCGGAGCAAAGAGCGCCCGCTCGTGTGCCCGTACTGCTACCACGCCTTCGCCGACCGGGACATCCTCTTCCGCTGCACGGGGCAGGCGGGAGCGAACCGGGCCGCCTGCAAACCGCAGCGTGACCTAGTGCTGGAGCGGGAGACGGGACAGTTCGCGACCCTGCTGCCCCCGGTGTTCGAGACACGCAAGAGCACCGATGAGGCGATCTGTCCCTGGTGCCATGAACCGTCCCGCATTCAGGTATGCCCGCGCTGTCACAGCAGGCTGCCCGCCACCTTCCGGTCCGCCGACGGGCGGATGATCGCCCTCGCGGGTCCGAGCATGGCCGGCAAGACGGCCTACATGACCGTCCTGATCCACGAACTGAGACACGGCGCGGGAGAGCGCCTCAACGCGTGGGCCACGGCAGCCGACGATACGACGCATGAGCGATTTACGCGAGATTACGACTCGCCATTGTATAGGAAATCTCTTTTGTTCCGCCGGACCACCACACCTGGGCAGAGCAATATACAGCCCCTAGTGTTCCGTTTCACGATGACACCCCAGAGCGGCTTCAGGCGTCGCCAGAAGGAATTGCTACTCTCGTTCGCCGACGGGGCGGGGGAGGATCTCGTGAATGACGTCAAGATAGATCTCATGATCCGGTACCTGGCGGCGGCCGACGGCGTCATCACATTGATAGACCCGCTTCAGCTTCCCCATGTACGAAACGCGCTCAGCCCCGATGTCACACTTCCTCCGGCGCTTCCCCCGGACCAGATATCCGCTTTCGGGAGGATCACCGAACTACTTCTGGCAGGCTCCGGTGCCACCATCGTGTCCAAGCCGGTGGCCGTGGTCCTGACCAAGATGGACGCGCTTTGGAGCCTGATTCCTGCAGGAAGCGCGCTACGAGAGTCGGTCCGGCTTGCTCCCGTCTTCGATGAGTCCGGAAGTGCGGCGATGGAGAGGGAAACAACTAATTTGCTGATTAAGTGGGGAGCTGGGCAAATCGTCGAAACGGCTCGGAATTCCTACTCCAGAAGCCGCTTCTTCGCGGTCTCATCACTCGGCGCACCGCCGACGGACGGTAATCGCGTGCACCCCCAGGGAATCCGGCCGCATCGCATGACAGATCCGTTTATCTGGTTGCTGAGCCAGTTCTCTTTCGTTCCCACGACCCGGTGAGGCTGGCATGGCATTCTATCAGCTGCATTACACTTCATGCGAGAGTGGCCTATCCGGTTATTCTGGCTTTCAGTTCTGCGCGGCAACTCCCGGAGTGCCTGATTTTGTCATGCGCGAGGTTGAACGGCAGACTGTCTACGAGCCGCCCGCCGTCATGCAGGAGATACTGGATAGGCCGCTTGCGGAATTCCCAGTCAACCTGCTGCATGCCTACAGTCACGACTCGAACACACTGATAATTTCCCGTGTGCAGTATGCCGGACTTGATTTTTCGAATAGGTCAGGGAACTACTTCGCGCACTCGCTTGTCAGCGACAGCCCTGCCGAAGACCTGGCGTCAGCCCTGCCGGTGGAGCTCTGGGGCGCGCCGTTCTGGCTCGCTGAGCCCGGCGGCGCGCTGGAGCTGCCGCCGCTGCCGCCACCGTCGCCGAGCGGGGCCATTACGCCTCAGTCGGTAGCTAACTTCGCGATATCGCGCGCACTGAGCGAGGAGCAGCTCGCGGCGCTGCTGACCGCGGTCGAGGGGGCGATGACGGGTGGGCGACAGGTGCTGCTCATCGACTCCGGCACCGAAGCCATCTGCCTCTGGATAGCGGTGATGTCGTATCTGCTTGGCCCCGTAGGCGGACGCCAGCTGACGTTCTCCACCTACAGCTACGATCCGCGGCGCTGCCAGACCCACGTTGTCGGCACCGTGAGCGCGGCGAAGCCGCTGCGTGCCGACATCATGACCGGACTGCACGTCTTCGACCCTGTCGAGGGCGCGGTGCCGGACGTCGCGCCTGGCCCGGCTGCCTTGCTCCTGGCCCGGCTAGGCGTCAGTAACGCGGCTGCGACCTGGCGCCTGGCAGAGTCGCTGGCGGCTGAGCCGGGTCGGACGCTGGCGGAGGCCCTGCCGATCCTAGCCAGCGCGGCCCTGATGCTCGGGCACCGCCTTACCGTGGTCGAGCTGATCGAGGCGATCTCTTGGATCCATGCACAGCCAAGCCGGGTAAGCGCGAGTCGGCTGGCCGCCGCGGCCAGCGGAGCTCTCAAGCAGTCCCTAGTGCAACTGCCGGCGGCACAAAAAGATCAGCTGATCGACATCGCGCGACGCGTCGACAATACAGAGCCCGGCGTGGACGGTCCGCAGATACAGCTCACCGAGCAGATCCTGGTGGCGGCCGCCCTGAGTGAGTACGACAACGGGGGAACGCCGGGTGATGGGACCACGCTCCAGACCGCGGCAGGCAGGAAGGCGGCCGCGGACGGATGCCAGACACGGCTGGCGGGATGCGGCAGCGCGGACGCGATCCGGCTGCTCGTCTGGGCGGCGTCGGCCGGCACAGCCTTGGAACCGGCCACCGTGCGGCAGGTTGGCTACGATGCCATCCTGGCGAACCTGCTGGACGGCCACGAACCGCCGGAGCTCGAGGCCGCGGCCGAGGCCTGGTCTCAGCTACGGCTGGGGATGGTGGAACGGCTCGCCAGCCTGCCTCGGGAGCACCAGGAAGCCATACTCTCCAGCCGGACCGTCGCCGTCCTCACCGATGAGGACTTCGCCAGCTACCCCGCCCTCGGGGAGGAATGGCTGATCGCGATGGTCCAGGCAGGCCAGACGGCAAGTGTCGGCGCGCTGAGCCGCGTCCTGGCGCTCAGGCGGACGGGGGTCGACGAGAGATTGCTGAACAGGCTGTGGCCGAGCCGGTCGTGGACAACGGTGGAGGCCGTTGAAATCCTCCGGAAACTTCCGGCAGAGGCGCTTGCCGGTCAGGCGGTGCGATCCCGGCTGAGCGCGCTGCTGCGCGACGTCCCAGACCTGGCGGCATATGAGCCCTGGACGGTACTGGTCGGTGAGCTTTTGCGACTGCCCCCGGACATGCTGCCGCACCCGGACACGGAGCTTGCGCGAGAATTCTGGCGGCTGATCGAGGTCAGCAAGCAGGCCGCTATCCATAGCGAGCCGGATGAGCTAGTCGACGAGTTGCTTCACTATTACGCAACCGGAAATGAAGTTACCAGAAACTTGCTAGATAGAATTCTTCCGGCACTGATGATACGGCACAGTGAACTCCATCGAGTTCTCGCCAAGTGCGACGAGGAACTATTCCTAACCTTCTGTAAGTTCTCGGCGAGTGAGCTATCCTGGGGTAACCTCAGTCGCCGGAATATAGCTAATCTGATCGTGGCGATGCAGCTCATGGAACTGAAAAAGCCGCGTTATTCGGCCACACTGGACAGGAACGTACTGAGGCCGGTTCTGTCCAAGTGGACGCGCGAAGAGATGGCCGCGCTCGCCATGGAAGCGAATCTTATAGCCCGCGACTTCAACCGGCCTAATGCTGACCGACATATTATGTTCTGGCATCGGCGCATCCGCGATAACCGCTTCCGGCTAGTCCGTATCTGGACAAGCGGCAACCGATGAGCGTCGTCATCTGGGTTGTCGAGACGGTCACGGTCGGAGTCGCTGGACTGTGCGGCTTGGTGGTGCTGATGATACTGCTCGCCGGCTGGCTGGCCATCCGTATCCCGGCAGAGTATCTCTTCGCTATGAGCAAAATGATTGATAGCGAACTACCAAGCTATGTCATGGCGGAAGAGAGTTATATCGGCCGGCTCACTCGTCTTGGCCGACACACGGATCAGCCTCGCGCATTCCCTCATTATTTCTTCGGGCAAGTTCAGATTGATGCCCAGAGAATAATTGGCGACTTCGGTAGCGGGGTCAGGACCGTGTTGGCGGATCGCTGGGCGGCCGCAGCCGACATACTGGAGTCGAGTAACTCTTATGCGGAGAATATTCTCGCCGTCACCGTACGCATTGGCATCGTGATCGGCGCTGTATGCGGGCTGGCGATATCGGCGGTCATCGGGCTTATGCATCTAGTCATGGCGATTATATGCGCGATTACCGCCGCACTGATGGCGGTGATTCTCCGGGCTGCCGACGCCGTCATTCGCCTCGTCGCCGGAGTACGTATGGTGTGCCCAGTCTGTGTTCACGTGGCGCGGCCATACGCTATCTACAAGTGTCCTTCCTGCGGGGAAGCGCACCGTGATGTCAGATCTGGCAGTCGGGGGATCTTGGCACGTATTTGCAGGTGTGGACAGCGGATGCCGACACTGCTTCTAACAGGAGCGGACCGGCTCACCGCCATATGCCCGCGATGCACGTCCCCGCTCCCACCTCGGTTCGGAAAGAGGGCAGAGGTTCTGATTCCGTTTATTGGCAGCGTGAGAGCAGGGAAGACTCAGCTCATGTACATGCTTGTGCTAGCACTTAGCGCGCTGGCAAGCAATAGCGGAGGAACTTCCGAGCTCCTAGGTGAGAGTCAGGAGGAAATCGATCGGATTGGCAAGCGGTTGTCGCTCACCGGGAGTCCTGGTCCCACGATACCCGAGTCCCCCGAAGCACTCGTACTGCATCTCGCGTTCGGCACCCGGCGCCAGCGCCGTTACATTTACCTTTTTGACCCCGCAGGAGAGCTTCACTACAGGGATCACGGGCTCGATGAGCTTCGCTATCTGGGGCAGGCGCACACCCTGGTCTACGTGGCTGATCCCCTGGCCGCGTCGGGTGTCTGGAACCGCTTGAGTGATAAGCAGAAACAGGAGCTAGCTCCCATGCGGTCTGACTGGGCCGAAGCGGAACTATCCTACGAAATGTCAAGTGAAAGTATCAGGCGCATGGGCGGGAAGAAACGCCGAATGAGACTTGCCTTCGTGGTTACTAAGGCCGACACCTTGTCTGATTTGCCAACGTTGACCGATGAGGAATCCGTGCGCAGGTTTGTTGAAGATTCCGACTGGATGGATATGGGAAATGTCGTTCGTGACGCCATACAGGGCTTCGACGAGGTAAAGTTTTTCGCCGCCGCGGCTACACCTAGCGAATCCGGCTTGCCAGACATCAGTATCGAGAGGCTAGCGGAATGGCTGACTGGAGTTGAGAGTTTCGGGGTTGGAAGGCGTTAGAAGATGATTGCCTACCACTACCGAGGTTTTCGCCTCCTCATGGTCGTACTGACGGCGATCGCCACTGCTGGGGCTCTAGCCGTCATCCTCGTCATGCTCATGTAGCAGGAATACGCGACGCAGGCGCATGAGGTTCAAGCTAGCGGGCGCTCTGCTCGGGCATACTTCATCTACAGCTTGTTCATGGAGGAGCGCTTCATGGTCGGCCGCTTTCCGGACTCCTATCCGCAGTACAAGCGTTCGGCCAGGTGCTGATCCCCTTCATCTTCTTAACTTCCGCGGCATAGCCCGGACCGCTGCCCCAGTCGCTGCACGCCGCACTGGATTCCCCTCACCCGAGCCGCGCATCCGGTCAGCGGCATGAGAGGGCTGGCAGCCATGCTGGTAGCGTACCGAGCACCCAGTTCTGTGGCTATCATGGGTGTCATCGTTACGGCCAGGTAGCCGACCAGATCAGCGGCTCGGCGTGCGTTCCCCTGGGACGTGCCCGGCACTCGGCGTCACACTGTCGATCGGCATCACCTAGAGGCCAACCTTCGACCCAGCTCCGGTTGGACTGGCCTGCTGGAGCCCCATAGGTCGCAGGTGACCAGCCAGCGGCATGTGAGTGAGTCGGCGCTGGTGCTGTAGCCGGTTCTGGGCAGGGTGCATTTCCGGGGCTTTGCTGTACTGTCCGGTTCGCGCCGTGAGGAGGACGCCGGTATGCATGCGCCCGGCGACGGCCGCTTCTTTACCGGGCTGCGCGGGTGCACGGCCGGACTCGCCCGGATCATCCGCGGTGACCTGGAACGGCCGGTGCCGGCCTGCCCGGGGTGGACGTTCCGGCAGCTGGCCACCCATGCCGGGCGCGGTCACCGGTGGGCGGCGCAGATCGTGGCCACCCGGGCCGCCACGCCGCCCCGGACTGTCCGATACCGGTGAGTGGCTGGTCACCCGGACACCGTCCGGCGTCACGGTCACCCGCGGCCACGGCAGAGCCGACGTCGCCGTCCGCGGTCCCGCAGCCAGGCTGCTGCTCGTCCTGACCCGCCGGCTGCCGCCCTCCGACCCCGCCATCGAAGTTCTCGGCGAGCAGGCGCTGCTCACCCACTGGCTCCAGCACACGCCGTTCTGACAGACCTCAGATCCAGCCAGCCACACCTTCGCAGCGGCAGATCCGGACGTCGGGCCATGTCCGTAGCAGACCGAGATCACCCAGTTCGGTGCGGCACCTTGCGGTCACCGCCAGCCAGGTTTCCGACCATAAGGCGGTTCTGCATGCCTACCCGGCTTGGGTCGGCCACGTTGCCTGACCGGCCAGGGTAGAGGTTGGATCGTTGGCCGGCGTACTGGGCAGGAATCGCCTGGGCTGTGATGATGACGTTAGTCCAGGTAGTCGCGCAGGACGTCGGACCGGGACGTGTGCCGGAGTTTCGACATGGTCTTGGACTCGATCTGGCGGATCCGCTCGCGGGTCACGCCGTACACCTTGCCGATCTCATCCAGCGTCTTGGGCTGCCCGTCGGTCAGCCCGAACCGCATGGACACCACGCCCGCCTCCCGCTCGGACAGCGTGCCGAGCACCGAGTGCAGCTGCTCCTGCAGCAGCGTGAAGCTGACCGCCTCGCCAGGCTGGATCGCCTCGGAATCCTCGATCAGGTCGCCGAACTCGCTGTCCCCGTCCTCACCCAGCGGGGTGTGCAAGGAGATCGGCTCCCGGCCGTACTTCTGCACCTCGATGACCTTCTCCGGGGTCATGTCCAGCTCGACGGCGAGCTCGTCCGGGGTCGGCTCGCGGCCCAGGTCCTGCAGCATCTGCCGCTGCACCCGGGCCAGCTTGTTGATCACCTCGACCATGTGCACCGGGATGCGGATGGTGCGGGCCTGGTCGGCCATGGCCCGGGTGATCGCCTGCCGGATCCACCAGGTGGCGTACGTGGAGAACTTGTAGCCCTTGGTGTAGTCGAACTTCTCCACCGCGCGGATCAGGCCCAGGTTGCCCTCCTGGATCAGGTCCAGGAACAGCATGCCGCGGCCGGTGTACCGCTTGGCCAGCGAGACGACCAGGCGGAGGTTGGCCTCCAGCAGGTGGTTCTTGGCCCGGATGCCGTCCTCGGAAATCCACTCCAGGTCGATGCGGGCGTCGGTGGACAGGCCGCCGGCCTCGGCCAGCTTCTCCTCGGCGAACAGGCCCGCCTCGATCCGCTTGGCCAGCTCGACCTCTTGCTCGGCGTTGAGCAGCGGCACCTTGCCGATCTGCTTGAGGTAGTCCTTGACCGGGTCCGCGGTGGCACCCGCCACCGCGACCTGGGCGGCCGGGAGATCGTCATCGTCGTCACCGAAGACGAAGATCTCCTCGTCCTCGCTGGTGCCGTCGGACGCGATCTTGACGACGACGGCGCTCGCCGCGGCGGCGGCGCCTTCCGGCCCGGCGGCCGCCGTCGCGGACGGCTGGTCAGGCCCGGGCTCGTCCTGGCCTTCCGGTCCGTCCTCGTCCGTGGCCAGGTCATCTCCGGCCAGGTCGTCGGCGGACCCGGCGACGTCCTCGACCAGGTCGACCTCGTCCAGGTCCTCGACGGCGAGCTCGGCCTGGAGCTCGGGGTCGTCGGTCAGGTCCGCGGCGTCGGCGTCCAGATCGTCGAAGTTGTCGAGATCCGCGTCGGAGTCGAGATCCGCCTCGTCGAGATCCACAGCGGCCAGGCCCGCGGCCGTTGAGTCCGCGTTGGCGCGCAGCTCGGAACCGTGCTCATCCGAGTCGGGACCACCCGGCCGCGGAGCCGCCTGAACCGCCTGATCCTCGACGGCCCGGGGTCCCTGCTCCGAGGTCCTGGGGCGCTTCCGCGCTGCGGAATTGGCAGCGCTCACGACCACGGTCACCCCTTCCTTCGCTGGGTAGATGCCACTCCGGACTGATTCAACCCGCCTGTCTCCCACTCATCACCATAGGCTGCGGCCGGGAGTGACTTGTACGCCTCAGCCCGGACCCTCTCATTGCGGACCGCCCGCCGGCACGTGCATGACCAGCACCGTGACGTCGTCGTCTTGCTCGTGACCAGCGAGCATACGTTCAACGAGGTACTCGAGGAGCCGCTCGGGGCGGGCCAGCAGCTGCTCATCGGCCCGGGCGGCGACCGCCGCCAGTTCTTCGAGACCCGCGTCGAGACCACGATTCCTGTTCTCTACCAGACCGTCAGAATAAAAGACCGCAGTGCTGCCCGGACGCAGGTTGAACGCGTGCTGCTTCCTCGGGCTGGCCCAGCCCAGCGGCGTGCCCGCCTCCACCTGATCGAAGCGCGGCGCGCAACCTGCCTCAAGAACAAGGGCCGGCAGGTGGCCGGCATTCCCGAGCACGCCGTTGCCGGTCTCCGGGTCGATGACCAGATAGGCCACCGTAGTGACCTGTTCTTCCTCCTCGGTGGCGCTGAACAGGCGGTCCAGGCCGCCGAGCACCGCCGCCGGGCGCGGGTCG
>Ga0207684_10006858_pt1 | contig 10311 bp, 11 predicted proteins | sample KBSK5501metaG_FD_184342 | JGI IMG/M metagenome (GOLD analysis project Ga0207684, IMG submission 184342) | Corn, switchgrass and miscanthus rhizosphere microbial communities from Kellogg Biological Station, Michigan, USA - KBS K5-50-1 metaG... | ecosystem: Host-associated > Plants > Roots >... | reverse complement strand
CCTCGCAGCCATAGCGCATGCAGGTGCGCGATCGACTCGCCCATCGCGAACGTGGTCTGGTGCAGGTCCAGCGGGCGCCTGAACAGCACTTTGAGCAAGCCGGCCGCGTGCTGCGGCTCGCGCTCGCAGGCCGCGAGCACGTCGGCGAAGCGCTCGTCGTGGTGCGCGACGAGCTGGTCGACGCGCGTATGCAGCCCGCGGAACGGCCGGCCGTGCGACGGCAGCACCAGCGTATCGGGCGGCAGCGCGTGCATGCGCTTGATCGACTCGAGGTACAGCGACAGCGGGTTCGATTCCGGCTCGATCTCGATCACGCTGACGTTGGTCGAGATGCGCGGCAGCACCATGTCGCCGCTGATCAGCGCGGGGCCGCCATCGACGTCCGGGCAATGCAGCGAGATGTGTTCGGGCGCGTGGCCGTAGCCGGCGAGGCAGCGCCAGTCGCGGCCGCCGATGCGCAGCACCTCGCCGTCGAGCAGGCGGCGGAACTGCGCCGGCACCTGCGGCACCATCGTCGCGTAATAGTTGCTGCGCGCCTTGATCTTCTCCTGCGCCTGCGGGTCGGTCAGGCCGTGGCTCGCCATGAACCGCGCCGTCGCCGGGCCGCCGAAGCCGGTGGTCGTGGTGCTCGCGATGCGCGCGGCGTTGAAGTCGGTCGCGCTGATCCACAGGCGAACGCCCCAGCGCTCGGTCAGCCAATGGGCCAGGCCGATGTGGTCCGGATGCATGTGCGTGACGATCACGCGCAGCACCGGCAGGCCTTGCAGCTCGTTCGCGAAGATGGTTTCCCATGCGGCGCGGGTCGGGTCGTTCGTGATGCCGCAGTCGACGATGCTCCAGCCCTCGACCCCGTCGAGGCGGTCGCGCAGCAGCCACAGGTTGATGTGGTCGAGCGCGAACGGCAGCGCCATGCGCAGCCAGCGCACTCCCGGCGCGACCTCGAGCGTCGTGCCGACGGCCGGGAGCGTGTCGCCGAACGGGTAGTCGAGCTGCTTTTCGAGTTCATTCATGCTGCGTTCAGCCTTTACACTTTACGTATACGTCAATCGCGGCAGTGTAAGCCGCTCGTCGCATTCCCGCTGTCGCCAACATGTCGCCCGTCACCTCCGCTATTCCTGCCGCCGCTTCCGGCGCCCCCGCCACCTTCACGATCGGCGAGCTCGCCCGCGAGTTCGACCTGACCACCCGCGCCATCCGCTTCTACGAAGACTGCGGCCTGCTGATGCCGCAGCGCCGCGGCCGCAATCGCGTCTACACCGCGCGCGACCGCACGCGCCTGAAGCTCACGCTGCGCGGCAAGCGGCTCGGGCTGACGCTGGCCGAGGTCAAGGACCTCGTCGACATGTACGAGTCGCCGCGCGACACGCAGGCGCAACTGCGCAAATTCCTCGCGGTGCTGGCCGAGCACCGGGCGCAGCTCGAGCAGCAGATGGCGGACTTGCATGTGACGCTGGACGAGGTCCGCTCGCATGAGAAGGAGGCCCGGCGGCTCCTGTCCGATGGCGAGAAGAAGCGATAGCGGCAGGCCGCCATGCAACCGCAAGACCCCCACTACGCGACCCGGACCCGCGAGTCGTTCGCGCGCCAGAACGCCATGGCCACGCTGGGCGCGACGCTCGAATCGGTCGAACCCGGCCGTGTCACGATCGCGATGGCGCACCGCGACAGCCTGACCCAGCAGCACGGCTTCATCCACGCCGGCATGCTCGCGGCGGCGCTGGACTCGGCCTGCGGGTATGCGGCGTTTTCACTGATGCTCGACGACGCGGCGGTGCTCACCATCGAGTTCAAGATCAACCTGCTGGCGCCGGCGCGCGGGCCGCGTTTCCGCTTCGAAGGCGTGGTCGTCAAGCCGGGCCGCACGATCAGTGTCGTCGACGGCCGCGCGCTGCAATTCGAGGCCGACGGCACCGACGAGAAGCTGATCGCGACGATGAGCGCCACCGTGATGACCGTGCGCGGGCGCGATGCGCTGAAGCACTGACCCGCACAGCCCGCACTGACCGATTTCCCTGGAGACATCCCGCATGAACAGCACCCTGCCCGGCCTGAACTTCCAACTCGGCGATGACGTCGACGCGCTGCGCGACGCCGTGCACGCTTTCGCGCAGGCCGAGATCGCCCCCCGCGCCGCCGAGATCGATTCGAGCGACCAGTTCCCGATGGAGCTGTGGCGCAAGCTCGGCGAGCTCGGTGTGCTCGGCATCACGGTGCCCGAGGAGTACGGCGGCGCGGCCATGGGCTACCTCGCGCACATGGTCGCGATGGAGGAGATCAGCCGTGCGAGCGCATCGGTCGGCCTGAGCTACGGCGCGCACAGCAACCTGTGCGTCAACCAGATCAAGCGCAACGGCAGCGAGGCGCAGAAAAGGAAGTACCTGCCCAAGCTGATCAGCGGCGAGCACGTCGGCGCCCTCGCGATGAGCGAGCCCGGTGCCGGCTCCGACGTGATCTCGATGAAGCTCAAGGCCGAGGAGCGCGGTGGTGTCTACGTGCTCAACGGCACCAAGATGTGGATCACCAACGGGCCCGACGCCGACACGCTGGTCGTCTACGCGAAGACCGAGCCCGAGCTGGGCGCGCGCGGCGTCACCGCGTTCCTGATCGAGAAGGGCATGAAAGGCTTCTCGATCGCGCAGAAATTGGACAAGCTCGGCATGCGCGGCAGCCACACCGGCGAGCTGGTGTTCCAGAACGTCGAGGTGCCGGCCGAGAACGTGCTGGGCGCGCTGAACGGCGGTGCGAAGGTGCTGATGAGCGGGCTCGACTACGAGCGCGCGGTGCTCGCGGCCGGGCCAATCGGCATCATGCAGGCGGTGATGGACAACGTCGTGCCCTATGTGCACGACCGCAAGCAGTTCGGCCAGTCTATCGGCGAGTTCCAGCTGATCCAGGGCAAGCTCGCCGACATGTACACCGTGCTGCAGGCCGGCCGCGCGTTCTGCTACACGGTGGGCAAGAACCTGGACCTGCTCGGCAGCGGCCATGTGCGCCAGGTCCGCAAGGACTGCGCGAGCGTGATCCTGTGGTGCGCCGAAAAGGCGACCTGGATGGCCGGCGAGGGCATCCAGCTCTTCGGCGGCAACGGCTACATCAACGAATACCCGCTCGGCCGCCTGTGGCGAGACGCGAAGCTGTACGAGATCGGCGCCGGCACGAGCGAGGTGCGCCGCATGCTGATCGGGCGCGAGCTGTTCGCGGAAACCTTGTGACCGCGGGCGTCGCAGCGGCAGCCTCAGGGGCCGAATGAAGGGACAGGCCCCCTGGCGGACGCGGCGTGCGCCTGTTTAAACTCCAGCGAAATTGCCGCACTGCAGCATCATGACCACCGAACTTCAGGAACTGCTGGACAGCAACCGTCTGTGGGCCGCCAAGACCGAGGCGCAGCGCCCCGGCTTCTTCACCGGGCTGCTGGCGCAGCAGGCGCCGCAATACCTGTGGATCGGCTGCGCCGACAGCCGCGTGCCGGCCAACGAACTGGTCGACCTGCTGCCGGGCGAGCTGTTCGTGCACCGCAACATCGGCAATGTCGTCGTGCACTCGGACCTGAACTGCCTGTCGGTGATGCAGTTCGCGACCGATCTGCTGAAGGTCAAGCACATCCTCATCGTCGGCCACTCGGGCTGCGGCGGCGTGCGTGCGGCGCTCGAGGATTTGCGTGTGGGGCTGTGCGACAACTGGATCCGCCACGTGCAGGACGTGCGCAACCGGCACCGCGCATGGCTCGAGACCATCGCGCCCGAGCACCGGGTCGACGCGCTGGGCGAGCTCAACGTCGTCGAGCAGGTCCTCAATGCCTGCCAGACCACGGTCGTCCAGGACGCCTGGGCGCGCGGCCAGGAGCTCGTGATCCACGGCTGGTTCTACGGGCTGGCCAACGGGCTGCTGCGTGACTTGAAGATGACCGTCGCGTCGACCGCGGAGATGACCGACATCTACGAACGCGCGGTCGCTGCGACGCAGGCACGCTATGCGGCTCGATGAACCGACCTCCCTGTCGCGACCCATGGCCACGGCGCTCCCGACCGCGCTGACCGACCGACGCGCATTCGACATCGCACGCGCGATGCTCGACGGCTTCAACCGCCACTACCAGCTCTTTCGCGAGGCCAGCGCCGACGCGAAGCGCCGCTTCGAGGAGGCCGACTGGCACGGCCAACAGCGTGCGCAGCGCGAGCGCATCGAGTTCTACGACAAGCGCGTCGACGAGGCGACCGAGCGGCTGCAGACCGAGTTCGCCGCGTCCGCGCTGCCGAAGGACGTGTGGCAACAGGTCAAGCTGCACTACATCGGCCTGTTGATCGAGCACCACCAGCCCGAGCTGGCCGAGACCTTCTTCAACTCGGTCACGACGAAGATCCTGCACCGCCGCTACTTCAACAACGACTTCATCTTCGTGCGCCCCGCGGTCGCGACCGAGTACATCGAGAACGACGAGCCGGCCTCGCTTCCGACCTACCGCGCCTATTACCCGACCAAGGCGACGATGCGCGAGACCTTCCTGCGCATCGTCACGAACTTCCAGCTGCAGCGCGAGTTCGAGGACCTGGAGCGTGACGTCGACTGCGTGCTGCGCGCGGTGAACGAGCAGCTCGGTGACTTCCGGATGCGCGCGAACTTCCAGGTCCAGGTGCTGAGCTCGCTCTTCTACCGCAACAAGGGCGCCTACCTGGTCGGCAAGATCATCAACGGCTTCAACGAGACGCCGTTCGCACTGCCGATCCTGCACGGCGACAACGGCGGCCTCGTGATCGACACGGTGCTGTTCGGCGAGGACGACCTGCTGCTGCTGTTCAGCTTCGCGCGCGCCTATTTCATGGTGACGATGGAGATCCCGTCGGCCTATGTGCAGTTCCTGCGTTCGCTGATGCCACGCAAGCCCAGAAGCGAGCTTTACAACGCGCTGGGCCTGGCGAAGCAGGGCAAGAACGCGTTCTACCGCGACTTCCTCTATCACCTGCGGCACAGCTCCGACAGCTTTCGCATCGCGCCCGGCATCAAGGGCATGGTGATGCTGGTATTCGACCTGCCGAGCTACCCGTACGTCTTCAAGGTCATCAAGGACTACTTTCCGGTGCAGAAGGAGACGACGCCCGAGCAGATCAAGGGCAAGTACCTGCTCGTCAAGCAGCACGACCGCGTCGGCCGCATGGCCGACACGCTCGAATACAGCAACGTCGCGTTCCCGCTCGCGCGCTTCGACGACGAGCTCGTCGCCGAGCTGAAGCAGTTCTGCCCGAGCCTGCTCGAGGAAGACGGCGACGCGCTGGTCATCCGGCATCTGTACATCGAGCGCCGCATGATCCCGCTGAACATCTACCTGCAGGAGGCGTCGCTCGGCCAGATCGAGAGCGCGGTGATCGAATACGGCAACGCGATCAAGGACCTGGTGCGCGCGAACATCTTCCCCGGCGACATGCTGTGGAAGAACTTCGGCGTCACGCGCCACGGCAAGGTCGTGTTCTACGACTACGACGAAATCGAATACCTGACCGACTGCAACTTCCGCAAGGTGCCGACGCCGCACACCGAGGAGGAGGAGCTGTCGGGCGAGGTCTGGTACCCGGTCGGCCCGAAGGACGTGTTCCCCGAGACCTTCGGCCCGTTCCTGCTCGGCAACCCCAGCGTGCGCAACGTGTTCATGCGGCACCATGCCGACCTGCTGGACCCGGCGTTCTGGCAAGGCCACAAGGAGCAGATCCTCGCCGGATACGTGCATGATGTATTTCCGTACGATGCGCACAAGCGCTTCGTGCACCAGCGCGACTCCGATCGCGCGTCCGCCATCTGATCCTGCAAGGAGGCATTCATGAGCGACCCCATCGTCATCGTTTCCGCAGCCCGCACGCCGATCGGCGGCTTGCTGGGTGATTTCAGCCCGCTCGCGGCGCATCAGCTCGGCGCCATCGCGATCAAGGCCGCGATCGAACGCGCCGGCGTCCCCGGCGACGCCGTCAACGAGGTGCTGATGGGCAACTGCCTGATGGCCGGCCAGGGCCAGGCGCCGGCGCGCCAGGCGACGCTGGGTGCCGGGCTGCCACAGTCGGTCGGTGCGGTCACGCTGTCGAAGATGTGCGGCTCGGGCATGCGGGCGATGATGTTCGGCCACGACATGCTTCGGTCCGAGACGGCCGACGTGGTCGTCGCCGGCGGCATGGAGAGCATGACCAACGCGCCGCACCTGACCTTCATGCGCAAGGGCGTGAAGTACGGCCTCGCGAGCCTGTACGACCACATGGCGCTCGACGGCCTGGAGGATGCGTACGAGAAGCTGCCGAACGGCGCCGGCAAGGCGATGGGCGTGTTCGCCGAGGAATGCGTCGCGAAGTACGGCTTCAGCCGCGAGCAGCAGGACCAGTTCGCGATCGCCTCCACCGAGCGCAGCAAGCGCGCCAACGAAGACGGCAGCTTCGACTGGGAGATCGCCCCGGTCACGCTCGCCGGCGCGAAGGGCGACACCGTGATCAAGCGCGACGAGCAGCCGTTCAAGGCCAAGCTCGACAAGATCCCCGGCCTGAAGCCGGCGTTCAAGAAGGACGGCACGATCACCGCGGCCACCTCGTCCAGCATCTCCGACGGCGCCGCCGCGCTGGTGCTGATGCGCGCGAGCACCGCGGCCAAGCTCGGCGCCAAGCCGATCGCCCGCATCCTCGGCCACGCGGTGCACGCGCAGGCGCCGAACTGGTTCACGACCGCGCCGGTCGGCGCGATCGCCAAGGTGCTGAAGAGCGCCGGCTGGGCCGCGAAAGACGTGGACCTGTGGGAAGTGAACGAAGCGTTCGCCGCGGTCACGCTCGCCGCGATGACCGAGTTCAAGCTGCCGCACGAGATCGTCAACGTCAACGGCGGCGCGGTCGCGCTGGGCCACCCGATCGGCGCGAGCGGGGCGCGCATCGTCGTCACGCTGCTGGGCGCGTTGCGCAAGCGCGGCTTGAAGAAGGGCGTCGCCGCGCTGTGCATCGGCGGCGGCGAAGCGACGGCGCTGGCCGTCGAGCTGGTCTGAGCGCGGGCGGGCGCACCGTGGACATTCGCGACCGTCTGCTCCAGGTCGGCGAGACGCTGACCCGCACGGTGCGCTATTCGCGCGACGACATCGCGTCGTTCGCGCGCATCAGCCTGGACCACAACCCGCTGCACGTCGACGCGCTGGCGGCGCAGCGCGGCCGCTTCGGCGAGATCATCGCGAGCGGCCAGCAGACCTCGGCGATGCTGATGGGCATGCTCGCGACGCACTTCTCGCGCCACGACGACGGCGTGCGCCGCGAGATGCTGTGCCTGAACATGAACTTCGCGTTCAAGGGGCCGATCTTCGCCGAGCAGACGGTCACGCTCGCGTGGAAGGTGTCGAAGGTCGAATGGAACAGCAAGCTCAGCGGCTGGATCGCGCACCTGGACGGCAACGCCGGCGTCACGCGTGCGCACCCGGCGGTCATCGCACGCGGCACGATCCTGGTCACCGAGGCGGCGGCCGCTTGACGGCGAAGGCCGCGCGGCCGGGGTGCTAGCATCACGCATCAAACATCACGCACCGCGGGGACCGGTCCATGCGTACCACTCTCGACATCGCCGACGACGTGCTGTACGCCGTCAAGGCCGCCGCGCGCAGCGAGAAGAAGACGATAGGCGAGGTCGTCAGCGAACTGGTGCGCCGCGCCCTGGCGGCTCCGAACCCCGACAGTCCTTCGCATCCCCATCGCGTGGAGGACAAGCTCGCGCGCTATGGCATCCATCCGCTGCCCAAGCGCGGGGGTATCGTCACCAATGAGCTGATCGACGCGTTGCGCGACGATGGCCTCGACTGAGCCGCGCGGCTCGCGTCGAGCGCTGCTCGACGTCAACATCCTGATCGCGTTGCACGACGCACAGCACGTGCATCACGATCTGGCGTCGAATTGGTTCGTCGAGAATGCCGGTCCCGGATGGGCCAGCTGCCCGCTGACGCAAAACGGCTGCGTGCGCATCCTGAGTCAGCCCGGCTATACGAACCCGGTGCCGCTGGCCCGGGCACTGCAACTGCTGAAGCGCTCGTGCTCCGCAAAAGTCCACGCGTTCTGGCCGGACGATTTCAGCGTGCTCGACGAGTCGCGGATGCATCATGCGCACATGCATGGGCATCGTCAGTTGACGGACCTGTATTTGCTGGCGCTGGCGGTCAAGCACGGCGGGCGCTTCGTCACGTTCGATGCCAAGGTGCCGCTTTCGGCGGTGCACGGCGCCCGGCGCGAGCATTTGGTCAGCCTTTAGCATCCGTCGGTCTGACCGCCTCAAACTCTCGGGACGTCCACGATGCAGCTCAGCGAAGACCACCGCGCCGTGCAGGACGCCGTGCGCGCCTACGTGCAGGACCACATCGCGCCGCAGGCCGCGGCGTGGGACAAGAGCCATGACTTTCCGAAGGCCGAGCTGCGCGGGCTGGCCGAGCTCGGCTGCTACGGCGTCGCGGTACCGACCGAGTGGGACGGCGCGGGCCTCGACTACCTGGCGCTCGCGATCATCCTCGAGGAGATCGCCGCCGGCGACGGCGCGACCTCGACCGTCGTCAGCGTCAACAACTGCCCGGTCTGCTCGATCCTCATGGCCTGGGCCGACGACGCGCAGAAGGCGCAGTGGCTCAGGCCGCTCGCGCGCGGCGAGATGCTGGGCGCGTTCTGCCTGACCGAGCCGCATGTCGGCTCGCAGGCCGACGGGCTGAAGACGACGGCGCAACGCGTGAAGGACGCAGACGGCGACCACTACGTGCTCAACGGCGTCAAGCAGTTCATCACCAGCGGCAAGAACGGCGACGTCGCGATCGTGATGGCGGTGACCGACCGAAACGCCGGCAAGAAGGGCATCAGCGCCTTCATCGTGCCCACGGCCACACCCGGCTACATGGTCGCGCGCATCGAGGACAAGCTGGGCCAGCACGCGAGCGACACCGCGCAGATCCTGTTCGAGAACTGCCGCGTGCCGGCCGCGAACCGGCTCGGCGACGAAGGCCAGGGGCTGAAGATCGCGCTGTCGGGGCTCGAGGGCGGGCGCATCGGCATCGCGTCGCAAAGCGTCGGCATGGCGCGCGCGGCGTTCGAGGCGGCGCTCGCGTATTCGAAGCAGCGCGAGGCGTTCGGCAAGCCGATCTTCGAGCACCAGGCGCTGCAGTTCCGGCTCGCCGAGATGGCGACGCAGATCGAGGCGGCGCGCCAGCTGATCCACCACGCGGCGAGCCTGAAGGACGCCGGCGTGCCGTGCCTCAAAGAGGCGGCGATGGCCAAGCTGTTCGCCAGCGAGATGGCCGAGCGCGTCTGCAGCGCGGCGATCCAGGTGTTCGGCGGATATGGTTATGTCAGCGACTTCCCGGTCGAGCGCATCTACCGCGATGTGCGCGTGTGCCAGATCTACGAAGGCACGAGCGACGTGCAGAAGATCCTGATCGGGCGCGCGTTGGCCTGATGCACGTTTCGACAATGGCGAACGGCAAAGGAAGACCCATGACGGCGTTCGACGGCGGCAAGCACATCCGCGCACTCGTGTTCGACATCTTCGGCACGGTCGTCGACTGGCGCGGCAGCATCGTCCGCGAAGCCTGCGCGCTCGCCGAGGCGAAGGGGCTGGCCGGCTTCGACGCGGCGGCCTTCGCCGACGCATGGCGCCAAGGCTATCGGCCGGCGATGGAGCGCGCGATGCGCGGCGAGATCGCGTGGGCGAACATCGACGGCCTGCACCGCGCGATCCTCGACGAGCTGCGCCCGCGCTTCGGCCTCGAGGCGCTCGCCGAGGCCGAAGTCGAGCACCTGAACCGCGCCTGGCACCGACTGGTGCCGTGGCCCGATTCGCTCGCCGGTCTGCAGCGGCTGAAGGCGCGCTACACGATCGCGACGCTGTCGAACGGCAACGTCTCGCTGCTGGTCGACATGGCCAAGCGCGCCGGCCTGCCGTGGGATTGCGTGCTGTCGGCCGAACTCTTCGGCAAGTACAAGCCCGACCCCGCCGTCTACCAGGGCGCGGCGAAACTTCTCGACGTCGCGTTCGACGAGCTGCTGATGGTCGCCGCGCACCCGAGCGACCTGGTCGGTGCGCAGCGCGCCGGGCTGCGCACGGCGTACGTGCCGCGGCCGCTGGAGTGGGGCCCGGGCGGCTGGCGCGAGCCGGTTGGCGAGGCGCGCTTCGACATCGTCGCGGCCGACTTTGGCGAGTTGGCCGCACAGCTCGGCGCGTGATGCGCGCGCGCTGACTAGGGCCTGTCAACGCTATGGGAGGGCTCGCGTGACTCAGCAAAGCGGCGCCTGCAAGGCGCAAAGCGCAGCCGTAGCAGCGGCTACGGCGAGCATTTGC
>Ga0207684_10006853_pt1 | contig 10314 bp, 11 predicted proteins | sample KBSK5501metaG_FD_184342 | JGI IMG/M metagenome (GOLD analysis project Ga0207684, IMG submission 184342) | Corn, switchgrass and miscanthus rhizosphere microbial communities from Kellogg Biological Station, Michigan, USA - KBS K5-50-1 metaG... | ecosystem: Host-associated > Plants > Roots >... | reverse complement strand
CAGCGAAAAGGTGTGGCAAGGCTTTCTCGCGCGCTCGGCCAACGGCACCCTGTTCCATGATCTGGATTTTTTGCGTTATCACCCGCCCGGCCGTTTTCGTTTTCACCACATGATGCTGATGCACGACAGGGAGCCGATTGCGTTATTTCCAGGCGGGCTCATGGAATCAGAAGAGCGTCCGCTGTTCTGTTCGCCGCTCGGCGCGTCCATCGGCGGATTGGTCGTGGCCGCGCCGTTACGCGCGGAAACAACATTGGCGATGGTTGAGACATTACAGAGTTATGCCCGCGATCGAGGCTGGGCTGGCATTCAGATCACGCTGCCTCCGAATTACTATAGCTTCGAAACGGGCGACGCGATCTCGTTTGCATTGTTCTGCCGTGGCTTTCGCCTCGAGCACCGATGGCTGTGTCCTGCGCTGCAGCTCGATCCCAAGCCGAATGCGTTCGAGCGCATGTACCGGTCGCGTCAGGCCTCGTTTGTTCGCGCCGGAGTGCGCAAAGGCGTGCGCTGCATCGAGGCCGGGATCGAGAGCTTCCCCCAGTTTGTGAAGCCGTTTCGCGATACCTATGCCCGGCACGGCGTGCCAGCTACTCATTCGGAGCAAGAAATCCAGGATCTCATTACCCGCTTCCCCGACCGCATCCGCATTCATCTTGCCATGCTCCAGAATGTGCCGATCGCCGCATTGCTCGTCTTTAGGCTCAGCGCCACGGTCGCAAATACGTTTTACATTTGCTCGAACGAGAAACATCCCAACGAGCATGGCCCGGCTCTCGTCATTGCCGACACGATGGATCGGCTTGCTGTGGCCGGCTATCGCTATCTTGATCTTGGGCCGACCGCATCAGACATGAGGTTCAACAGAGGCGTCACCTTCTTCAAGGAAGGGTTGGGCGCGGTAGGGCAGTGCCGCGACCGCTGGCGCTGGAATGTCGAAACATGAAAAGTGTCGTGATCTCGGACGATTCGCTCTTGGCGCGCCGGGCATTGTTGTTTGGATTGCTAGTGGTCGGACGCTAGGATCGGCCGAAGAATCGCCGGATCGTCTGGCAGATATGATCGAGCTGTCGCTCAGTCATTCCAACGAACAGCGGCAGCGATAGGCACTCCCGTGCATACCGGTCTGCGACTGGGAAGCTCGGGGCATCAGCTACGAAGCGGGCGAGCGCCGGCTGGGCATGCAACGGCAGCGGATAATGTAGGCCGGTTTCGATTCCTGCTCGCCCCATATAGTCGCGCAGCCGGTCGCGGTCCTGGGTTCGCACGACGTAGAGATGGAACACATGGTCGTAGTGTATAACTTGAGGTAAGGTGAGCGGCAGGCTGGCAAGCTGCTCATGATAGGCCTGCGCGACCTTGCGTCGACTGTCCGTCCAACCGTCGAGTAGCGGCAGCTTATGGCCAAGTATCAGCCCCTGTATTCCCTCCATGCGGTAGTTGAATCCGAGTTCGGTATGGATATAACGCTCGGATTGGGCGTGGTGACGCAAGGCACGCAGGCGCTGTGCGATGACCTCATCAGCTGTGACGATGAGCCCCGCCTCGCCAGCGGCGCCGAGATTCTTTGCCGGATAGAAGCTGTAGCAGCCGCATAGACCGAACGTACCAACGCAACGCCCCTCGAAACGTGCGCCGATAGCCTGCGCCGCATCCTCGATCACAACCAGCCGATGCCGCGCAGCAAATGCCATGACGCCCGCCATGTCGGCCGGTTGTCCATAAAGATGGACCGGAATGATCGCCTTCACTGCAGCATCAAGCCGCGCTTCGGCGTCGGCAAGGTCGATATTTGCGCTCTCCTCCTCTATGTCGCAGAGGACGGGCGTTGCTCCGACATAAAGCACTCCCCAGGCCGTGGCGACAAAGGTATGCGATGGGACCAACACCTTATCGCCTGGCCCGATGCCGGCGGCGATCAAAGCAAGATGCAGGGCAGATGTACCGGAGTTGACGCCGACCGCATGTGCGATACCGAGATAGTCAGCCGCCGCCTGCTCAAATTGCGCCACAAAAGGGCCGAGGGAGAACGCACCGCTTTGGAAAAGACGGTGGATATCGGGCAGGGCCTTGCCTTCGATTTGCCGCCACTGAAAGGAGAGATCTGTGAACGGAATCGGTAGGTCAGCCTCACTGGCAGCAGGTAAGAGAGAAGTCGAGCTCGACGTCATCGCGCCTTTCACCTTTCGCGCACATCGCCGATGACGCGCGCCGGCGCGCCAGCAACGATGGCATAATCGGGTACGTCGGCCGCGACCAACGCTGCTGCGCCGATCATCGCGCCGCGGCCGATGCTGAGATTGGGAAGGATCGTCGCGTTCGTGCCAATTGAGGCGCGCGCCCGCACGACCGTTCGTAGCACCTTCCAATCGGCCTCGCCTTGGAGGGTGCCTTCTGCGGTAGTCGCGTGCGGGTAAAGGTCGTTAATGAACCTCACGCCGTGGCCAATAAAGACCTCATCTTCGATCTCTACGCCCTCACAAATGAAGCTGTGCGATGAAATCTTGCAGTTCTTGCCGATGAGGGCATTTTTCTGAATTTCGACAAAGCTACCTATCCGGGTCCCATCGCCGATCTGACAACCGTATAAGTTGACAAGTTCGGGATGAAAGATCACGACTCCAGTCCCGAGCCTCACATCTGATTCAACCGGCATGCATACCCTCTAGTAATCTGCTGGCTGACGATCAAACCGCGACCGCCGGATCCCAAATGCTTGCGGTAGCACTTTCTGTAAAGCAGTTCCAGGTCGGTGAGATTACGGCGCCTGTCGTGGAACGGGCGGGGCTTAGCACGCCGCGGTCAAGAGTTGTGTATCGACCAAGATGGTCATTGATCACACCTGGACTCGCCATCCTGCTTCGGGCTGTACTTCTCTATCCATTCCTGCTCGCTCAAAACCCTGGGTACGAGTATGTAGGGCAAGCCTTGCGCTTCTGCCTCAGCCTCCTCATCAAAATAAAAGCAGTACCGGCGCGGACGTACGCTGCGCGCAAGCTCGGCCTCGACCTTGGCGAGCAGACGCTCAATACGAAGGGCGCTGGGCTTCATGCTTGCTGGTCCTCTCGCGCGCAGTGGTTGTCCTGTGGCGAGCAACCTGGTCGGCAATCCCGTTCATGCGGCTCTCCAGTTGCTCTAACCTCTGGGTCTCAAGGCACGCGCGCATGATGCCTAGGCCATTGCAGATGCGGGCACCGAGCTGACTGTCGAGCGTCCCATCCGCCATCGCACGGATCGTCTTCGCTAGGCCCTTCGTGACCTGATTTAGGTTGCCTAGTGGGCCTAGCTTGAATTTTCTAGGCGCTGTCTCGGTTTGGTCGGAATCTTTGCTCATGAATCGGCCTCATTGGTTCAGCGGAACTCGATCGTCACGTTCTGGCCTTCGATGTAGCCCTCTTCATTCAGACCTCGACGGTATGCGCTCAGATGAGGCGCAGCCGGTCCGGGCGACTGAAAACTGAGAAACCCAATCACCGGCAGCGCCGCCTGCTGCGCGCGCGCTGCGAGCGGCCACAGCGTCGCGCCGCCAAATGCGGCCAGTTCACAACAAAGCCGATGCGTTGCTGGTCGGCCCTGGTGGGTTCTTTGTCAGCCCGGCGCCTCCAGCTTGCTATACTGGCGGCACGACATGCGCTTCCAGCATCGATGCCGACATTGAATCGAAAGCGCTCCATACATTATCAAAACCGGCGGTGACCAAATGATCGCAGTCCCCAAGGAAAACATGAGTCTTCCGAAACGTCGACCGCTAGCGGTGACCATCGTCACGCTCGCGTGCTGTCTCCTCCTGTTGGCGGCCAGCTACAAGCGCGGCATCGAGCGCGGACTGTCGACGGCTATCGAATACGGGCCGTTTTCCTTCCAGATTCAACTGGCCTGCGCTATCACCGACAGCGTCTATCGATTCAACCTCGGCTACGCCTGCGCCACACAGGTCTACAAGAAACTGGTCGAGATTCAAACGGGCGGGGACGACAGCGAAAACGCGATTCCTCGGCTACATAACGGCGCGCTGATCAACCGCAGCATCGCGGAAGCCTCCAATCTCGGCCCGCTCACGCCCGGCACGTTCGACACCGGGCAACTGATGACGCCTTATTACAACGATCTCGGAATGGTTGACTTCATCCGGCTTGGGTTTTGGCTGTTCGGCCCGACCATTGAGTCGCTTTACAAATTGTTTTTCGCGCTGCTCGCCGTCAGCACGCTCGCTTTCGTCCTAGCCTTTTCGGGAAATGTTCCGGTCTCGCTTGCTGCCATCGCCATCACCTTCAGCTTTTTCGCCGAAATCAACAGCAACCTGTTCTCCCCGCTGATGCCGGCGGTCTACTCGATACGCTACCCATCCGTGCTCGCCGTCATACCGGCCTTGCATCTCGCGTTGCTCGTGGCCTGGGGCGGACGGCCAACGTTTGCAGCAGTAATTTTCTCCGCTATCCAGGTGGCGATTCTCCTGTTCGCCATGACAATCCGCTTTGCCGCAATCTGGGGCTTTGTAACGATTCTTGCCGTCGCCGCGGTGATGGGGTTGTGTGCTGTTGTTACCGAGAAGAGGCAAGCAGCTGACTGGCCGCGCGCTGTTACGGCGGGCGGAAAAAAAGCTTTGTGTTGGCCGGTCATTCTGCTGGTCACGGTCGCGATCTTGCATGGCGTCTTTATGCGCAACATGCTGCACCCGGTCTACGACACCGACGAGGCACTGGCTGGGCACGTCACCTGGCATTCGTGGTTCCAGAATTACGCCTGGTTCGATCCGGAGGCGATGAAGCTGTCGGGTCTGAGCGGTGCGGCCGCGCAGGGTGACGATATCAGCTGGCAGGCCGCGCGGCTCTACGCAGAACGAACTCATCTCGTCAAGGATCCGGCCTCCCTGTATGCGACGCTCACGAAATTCGGAACCCGTATCGTGCTCCACGACAAACTCATGCGCAGGGTGTTCCTCGGCTACGTTATGCAGCACCCGTTGCGCGCGTTGGAAGTTTATCTGTTCGCCAAGCCGGCCGATCTCGTGCAGAAATTCTGGGCAGCGCGAGCAGCATTTCCGCGGTGGGTCGTGCTCGCCGGCTTCGGCCTAACCGCGCTCGTCAGCGCCTGTCTGTTTATTCTGCCCTGGAATATTGCGGAAGGGGCGAGCGTAATGCTGATCGTGGTCGGGATGGGGCTCGTCAGTGCCTTGCCGATGATCGCCGGTGCGCCTGACCTTGTCTATCTCGGCGACATGCTCATCGTCTGGCCGACTGCCTTCTATCTAGGTGTGCCAATGGGCATGGCACTGTTGATCGCCCGAGTAAGCCCATCATTGATAACGGCTGCTAATGCCTGACTGAGCTAATAGCCCAGGGCGCCCACATGGGAGAGTCTGGACGCTTGGAACGGATCATTTAATAGAATCACGCGGCTGCTTCGCTGATGAGAGCCAAGATCCTGTGACTTGAGGAAAACTTGATCGCCGATTCGAAGAAGTCCAGCGCCCTCGGCAGCGGCCCGATTCCTTCCGCCCTGCCCACCCGCGTTATCACCTATGCCTGGGGCGAGCATTATCTTGACATTCTTCTGTCACTCATGATCCCAGCGCTCCTAGCGCCGGGGAATCACCCTTACATCGCTGCATCCACCTCCCCGCGGTCGCTGCGGGCGCTAAGGCGCTAGGGGGAGCTACAAGTAGCCGATCCCGGGAACGTAGATGTGCTGGAACAGGTCGGATCGATACACGTTCTTGCTCGGATCTTGCGGAATCATGAAGTCGAATAGCACGTCTTCCTTCGTGAACCTGTTCACGAGCCAACGGTCTTGATGCAGGGCACATCTTGGGTCTCGACCTCGATGCCGGCAAAATACATCGGCACTGTGATGTGCAAAAAATAAAAAACCGGGAAGAATCCGACCTGATCGACCGGTCTACCGGACGTGGTAAAGTCCTCGCGTTTGCAGGTATGAGGCGTCCGGCGGATTTGAAGCCCCCATTGCCTTCACAACAATCCGGCGGCCGCCGCAGCGGTCGCCGTCGATCTCGACGGCGACGACGCCCATGTCCGGGCGAGGCGTGATCGGCGCATCGGCTTGACGTTCTTCCCCGCTGGTCAGCGGCATGGGAGACGTGATGCGGATCAAAGTGACGCCAGGACGAACTTCCACTGTCTCGGTCTGTGCGGGAATCCTCGGCCGCTGCACCCAATCCTCCATCACCCTTGATTTCGCTCGGCTTTGCCGCCAACCGAACTCCCAAACCGCTATATTGCCATTGACTTCATTGCTGAATTTCAGCCTATGCTACCGCTTTTGCTACCGATCGGGGCGCGGCTGCGTCATTGACGGTGACCCAAACCCAGACAATCTAGCGATCTCCGAATGAGGAATTCAAATAACCATGAAAATTTTGGCGATTGTGCTCATTGCGATAGTAGCAGCGTGGCACGGAGCCTCATGGAAGGCCGCAATGCTGACCGAAGAGGAAGAGCAGGCCATTTCGGTCGGTCTTAAAAACATCGCAAACACTTCGCGCCGACGATCCTGCATTTTTCAGGCTGAAATAAATGGCCTAAGCCAAATCAATAGCGTGCTCGTTAAACACGGATCGGAGTACCGTATTGTGTTTTGGGATTTGCCGGATCGTATCTGCGAAAACAGCTGAGGCATATCCATAACGCCATCAGCCGCGACGAGCCTCTTGTCGGGAAACTGACATGAAGACGCTGATCTCCGCCGTGCTCCTGCTCGCTAGTTGCGTCTCCGCTCTGGCTGACCGACAGGCTGACCTCGTTGCTGCATGGAGCAAGCAGGTTCACTCGGTCATCAAGCGGACCGCGTGTTATCCGCAGGGGGACGCAGGACAGCGGAGTGGTTCGGACAGAGTTCAGCGTAGGGCGCGATGGGCGCGTCCTCGTAGCTCGCGTCCTGGAGTCGTCAGGCTCGGGCACCCTCGACGAGGCGGCACTCTCACTCTTGTACGGAACGGAGTTTCCGGCACCGCCGAGTGCGCTTCTCGGCGCCCGCTTCAACTTCCGACTCCCGATACGCTACGCTCGGCCTCGAAGAAATCCGTGAGGTTTGCGCGCCCGACGCGGTCGATCTCGACCAGGATGCGCACGCGGCGGATGTTGGCGAACTCGGCCGCCTCATCGAGCAGCTCGCGCACGCGAGCGCGAACCTCGGCGCGCTTAGCCAGGCGATTGGCATTGCCGCGATCGGGGGCGTAGCCGGCGCGCTTATAGGCCTCGATCGGCGACTTGAGTTCGGCAAGCTCGTTGGCAAACCGCTCCCACTGTGCATCGCGCAGCGCGCCCATGACGACAACCCTGAGGGCCTCCAAGCGGGCGGGGTACGAGCTGGTCGATGAGTTCTAACGGCGTGCGAACGATCATCGTCGAGACGGCCAGTCGGTTCGCTCGCGATCTGATGGTGCAGGAAGTCGGGCACGCCAAGCTGCGTGAACGAGGCATCGACCTTATCGCTGCCGACAATCCCGGCTCGTTCATTGACGCCACGCCAACTGCCAAGCTGGTGCGCCAAGTGCTAGGCGCGATCTCTGAGTTCGATAAGGCAATGACCGTTGCCAAGCTGCGTGGTGCCCGCGAGCGGAAGCGTAGGGACGTAGGTAAAGTGTGAGGGCCGCAAGAGCCACGCCGAGCGTAACCCCGAATTGGTCGCCCTGGTCCGTCAACTGCGTCGCAAGAGGCCGAAGGGCGGTCAACGCTCACTGCGTGACGTTTCAGCCGAGCTTTCTCAGCGTGGCATCATGAACGAGCGCGGTCAGCCCTTCTCTGCGGCGTCGATTAACTCGATGCTCAATGCGCGATTACCACAACCACGATAAGAAAAAACCAAATCCAGCTCCGAGAAGTGCCAATCGCGTTGATTTTGCCCTGTTCGCGCAGAGTCCGCTTTCTCCCTATTCGCGACCACAAAGCAGCCATGCCCGGAGGTCCGCTGAGGTACATGATGCTATTTTCGAACAAATCCCTGGTCATCTGGGGAATGTCGATCCAAACGGAACGCGCCCCTCGCGGAACCCGACCGCCAAGTCGCATGACTGACAAATCTCCCGTTGAGGCCCATTGATGCGATCACGGCGCGATCTCCTTGCCGAAAACTCCAAAGGCGGGACGGTCCTGGAATGCATTGCGCATGGCCATGCGAATGCTGTCCGCGAAATCGTCCAGACGGCAACGCGAATTGTGAAATGGTCCATTGTGAAAGGAAATGCGAGCATCGAGTTGCCGTTCGAACAGGACTCCAGTCAACAGCAGATCAGCGCGGAACAGGCGGGGCGTTCCGCCCGTGGCGTCCACTATCTTCAGACAACGGCTGAACTCGAGGGGTAGGATCAGGATCGACCGTCCTGCACTGCTCGCGCGGAGCCGGTAATGATCGCGGCCGAACGCGAACAGCTCCAAGCTGGCTGGTGTCAGCAGGTCAGGCATGGACTCGCTGACGACAACCGTATGCTCAAGATCCAATGTGCTGTCGGAAAGGTATGTCAGAGTCTGGTTGGCGTCCGCCCCCAGTTTGGTCTCGGTCGGGCTGAACTGGCCCAGATTGACGCCGTCCAACTCCTGGAGAAAAAGGTCGAAGTTGTCGAGGCTGTAATCTGCAAACCCGAGCAACCGGCGAGTCTCGGGCGAAACCGGGATGGGAATCTGAGCGCGCAGGTTAGCATCGGACATCGGGAGGTCGGTGATCACGAAGCGCACGCCTATGACCTTGAGAATTCGGGGGTCAATATGCCGTGTGCCGATGATGTTGCGATACACGATGTCGCGCGGATCGGTAAGGAACGTCCGTACAAAAGCGAAATAAGCGGGTGTGATCAACGTGTTATATTCCATCAGCGTTGGCACGTCGTCCTGCCATAGTCCTGGCCCGTCGTGCAGATTGCCGGTGACAACTTGCGCGAAATAGTGAACCACACTGTAACGCTGCCAACTGCGCTCTTCAGGAAATATGCGGCCGACCATGACCGCGACGCGTCCGCGAAACTTCTGGTCTGGGATCAGCTTGATTTCGCTTTTGAGGATATGGGTGATCGCGCTCTCCGGCTGCGGATAGGATGAAGCGAAGGCAAAGGCAGGATTCGTTTGACTTTCGGTTTGTACGGCCGGGCCCGCCGCCTGGGCGTGGAAGGCGACCCCAAGCGGCAGCATGAGCGCAAGTGCGGCGTTGGCGTAACGGAGAAGCCGTCGTTGTGCCATCGACGAGACCCACCGGACGGCAACACGCCAGGCGATCGTCAGCGGGGCAAGCAGGAGAAGGCAAATGTACAAAGCGAAATAGGGAAACAGGTGTAGCTCGAAATACGAGATAGACGGCCCAAACCAATAATCCAGCCAATAGTTCGACGTTCCTATTGCGAGGAAACTGGTTTCCGCAAGGACAACGCCGAAGGCCAGGCGGCGCTGTCGCGGCGAGCCGAGCCAGATTGCGGCAAGACTCCCGAAGAAGCCCCCTCCGACCATTATTCGCTCAGGTGAAAAGACGAATGATATTGAGAACGAGGGAATTGGGGTCCACAGCAGCAAGGTCACTTGGCCGCCGTAAAGCTTGAGCGCCGGTTTCGACAAATCGGGGAACTGACCCGCCGCGGTGTAGCTGAGAAGGCCTGCCAAGTAATGGATGTAGCCAAGGGCCAGCGCAATCAACCCGATTCCCGCCCAGCACAGGATGATAGTCAGCCGTTCGCGGCGCCCCGTCGACAGCAGCAATCGGGCTGCGGTAAACACTCCTACGATCGGAACGGTCAGGATGAGCGAGGTTGGAATTGCGAGGAGAATATAAGTCAGGCAGAGAAAGATCACGCCAGCAAGCAGGGTCGAACTCCGAACGGGTCCGTCACCCAGGCGGAGCACCGCGCTCACCATAATCGTTGAAGCGGCGAGTACCTCGGCGTGACAGGGAAAGAAGTACCAGAGGGTCAGGATTGCCGGCATGCCGAACAATTGCCAGGTCATGAGCGTAAGCAGCCAGGCGGCAGCGATCGAGGGCCCGATGGCAAATCCGTTGAGCCTGCCGCACAGGGCGGTTGCTGCGAATAGTTCAGTGGCTCCGATGGCAAACGCGAGCGGTGCCTCAATTTCGCCCGATGGCGTTGTCGATAGCACGAAGGAAGGGAACCAGATCGGGTTGAGTGAACGGGAGATGTTGCCGAGCCCGATGACGGGATCGTTGCCTACTCCAAACAGAGTGCCGGAAAAGCGATGCCGCTCGCCAAGAAAGGCGAGCATCGATTGCCCGTCCCAGTCGGAGAACAGCGCTCGGCCGTTCATTTCAAACAGGTAATGCGTGATAAAAAAGACCGCCGCGAGGTTGATTATCCACAAC
>Ga0207684_10006852_pt1 | contig 10314 bp, 8 predicted proteins | sample KBSK5501metaG_FD_184342 | JGI IMG/M metagenome (GOLD analysis project Ga0207684, IMG submission 184342) | Corn, switchgrass and miscanthus rhizosphere microbial communities from Kellogg Biological Station, Michigan, USA - KBS K5-50-1 metaG... | ecosystem: Host-associated > Plants > Roots >... | reverse complement strand
CGTCGACGTGATCATCGTCGGACGCGGCCGCTTGATTGCCCAGACGACGGTGCAGGATTTCCTCAGCTCCGGCGCGGGCAGCTTCGTGCGGGTCCGCTCGCCCCAGGCCGGCGCGCTCACGGTACTGCTCAAGGCGCAGGGCGCCGCGGTCGCCCTCCAGGCCGGCGACACGCTCAGCATCACCGGCGCCACCAGTGACGCCGTCGGCGAGCTCGCCAGGGCGAACGGATTCACGCTGGCCGAGCTCTCGGAGCACCAGGCATCGCTCGAGGACAGGTACATGGAACTCACCAGGGACTATGTCGACTACCGCACCTCCGAGGACGCGCTTGTCCCGGGCACGAAGTGAGGCCGGTCATGCAACTCGTCGCGTCCCCGCGCCCCGCCGTCGGCCCCGGCCCGCTACCGCACTTCGCCGACATCCTCCGGTCGGAGTTCTGCAAGCTCCGCACGGTCCGCTCGACCTTCTGGGCGCTGCTGGCGGCCGTGGTATTCAACGTCGCGATTGCGGCGGTCCTCGGCATCCTCCTCCCCGGTCACACCAGCGCCCACACGCAGGCCACGATCGACTCGACGCGGGTCAGCCTCGGCGGACTGCACCTGTCCCAGGTCGTGGTCGGCCTGCTGGGCGTGCTCGTCATCTCCAGCGAATACGGCACCGGCATGATCCGGTCCACCCTCAGCGCCGTCCCGCAGCGCCGCCAGATGCTCGCGGCGAAGACAGCCGTGTTCACCGCGGCCGCCCTCGTCACCGGGATCGCCTCGTGCTTCGCCGCCTACTTCGCCTTCGAGGTGTTCCTGCCCAGCGGCAGCAGCATGCGGACCACGCTCAGCGACCCCGGCGTGCTGCGGGCGGTCACCGGGGCCGGCCTCTACCTGACGGTGCTCGGGCTGTTCGGCCTCGGCCTCGGCGCGGTCATCCGCTCCAGCGCCGGCGCGATCGCGACCCTCCTCGGCGTGCTCTTCGTGCCCTCGATCCTCGTGTCGCTACTGCCGCAATCCTGGCAGGACACCGTCGGCGCCTACCTCCCGATGAACGCCGGCGAATCGGTCATCACCGTGCACCACCAGGCGCACACCCTCGCACCTTGGCCCGGGTTCGGCGTGTTCAGCCTCTACGCCGCCGCCGCCCTCGCGGCCGGATTCTTCTTGATCACCCATCGCGACGCCTAGCTAGGTGGAGGACACAGATATGTCTGGCTCACCGCCTCGCCCCCACCATGGCTCGGGGAAGCCCAGAAAGGAATGCCATGCCGGCCGCCGAAGCCCGCATCGAGACCGAACACGCCCGCCGGTACCTCGTCCGGCTCTGCCAGCACATCAGCAAGATCGGGAACAAGAGCCTGCACCTGCGCCACCAGCGGCCCAGTCACCTCCCCGGTGACCCGCGGGCGCGCCCCGAGATGCAGGCGCACGTCGAATGGACCGAGACCTACGGGACAGTCACCTTCAACTGGGGCAAGATCACTATGCAGGCCGGCCCGGGCACGCTGACGCTACACGCCGAAGCAGCCGACGAGGAGAACCTGCAGCAGATCCAAGACCTCGTCACCGGACGCCTCGCCAAGTTCGGCAGCCGCGAGCACCTGACAGTGAAGTGGCAACGTACCGAAACGCCCGCGGTGCAGCCCCGTGAGGCCGGCTAGCTCTCGTCAACGATCAGGTTTCCATCGCGGCCAGCAACTCGCGGCTCGCGGCCCGCGGCCCGCTGCCAGGCATGTCCCGTAGTCCCGCCCGGTCGGGTGTCCTGGGCGGAAACGGGCGTGACGGGCAGAACTGGCGTATTGTGATCTTGTCACATATAGTAATCATATTGTTACTATTCGTACATTGAGGGTGCCGCGCCGCCGCGCCGCCGCCTTGACCGTCGCGGCCGCCTCGGTGTCTGTCATCGGTGCCTGCTCAGGCCCGTCCCCGGCGTCAGGCCCTTCGGCCGGTACGGCGGTGACGCCAGTGATCCGCGCGGTCGCTGCCGCGGCCAGGCCCGGCGCCGGGTTCTGCGGTACGGGCGGGGCACGGCTCTGGGCCAACCTGGCGGCATGCGGCTGGCCGGGACCGGCCAACACCGGCCCGAACCTGTCCCAGTGCCCGCACCGCCGGCTGACCCCCAACGGCAACAGCCTCCGTCGCATCATCAGAGTGCGGGCGGCTAACACGGTTATTAGCTGCCAGAAGATACTGGGCGTGCTCTATATCGAAGCCCGCAATGTCACGGTCAGAAACAGCTCAATAATTTCCAGCAGCGGCAGGAAGGGCGCGGCGGCCAACGGCACAGCCGACATCTTCGTCGCCGATGGCGCCAGCGCGACCATCGACCATGTCACGATCAACGGCAATAACGCGGTGCACGCCTGCATCTGGCATCAGGGCACGAGGCTGACGGTCACGGCGGTGAACTGCTACGGCGTGAACGACGGCATCTTCAGCTGGGCCGACACTGGGTACTCGCAAACGACCGGCGACGACTTCACCATCAAGGACAGCTACTTTCACGGCTTCACCACGGCGACCGCGAACGGCCATGAGGACGGCTATCAGACCGAGGGCGCCAGAAACGGCCTCATCGCACACAACACCTACCGGATGACCACCGTCGCGGACAGCGCCATCGCCATCTGGGACTCTCTGAAGACCTCCAGGAACATCACCGTGGCCGGCAACCTGATCACCGGTGGCGGCTTTGCCGTCTACGCCGACGACTACAGTCCTGGCGATGGCGCGCCGGGTCACGGGCCACAAGTCGGCGGCTTCAGCGTTATCAACGTCCGGTTCATTGACAATGTCTTCAGTACCTTTGCGTCAGGCTGTGTCGGCAAATGGGGAGTATGGTTCGCCCGGCCGGCGTGGAAGCCATATCGGGGCGGCCCCACCGACGGATGGCACCGCCGCGGCAACCGGGTGCTTGAAACGGGCGAGCATATCGACACGCACAACCCGCACAGGAACGGCACCCTATGCCGCTGATGGTCTGTAAGGACGTTTGCTTTAGTGCTCAATAAGACACCACAGATCATGGCCGACACTCCGCCTTCTCCGCTGCATGGTTAATGGCTGTGCGGGCGAACACAGGGGGGGTCGGCGCCGCCTGCGCGTAGTGTTTCACCGGTCGATCAGGGCCGCCGCGATCCTGGCCACGTGCTCGGCCGGCTGGCCGAAGAGCTGCGCGGCGCCGTGGGCCCGCTTGAGGTAGCGATGGGCGTCGTGCTCCCAGGTGATGCCGATGGCGCCATGCAACTGGATCATCTCGCCCGCCACCCGGGCCAGCGCCTCCGAGCAGTAGACCTTGGCCGCGGCCGCGCGCAGTCCGAGGTCCGGGGCCCCATCGGCGGCCGCCGAGGCCGCGGCGTAGGAGAGCGACCGGGCCGACTCGACCAGGACATGCAGGTCGGCCATCCGGTGCTGAAGCGCCTGGAAGCTGCTGATGGCCCGGCCGAACTGGATCCGGATCTTGGTGTACTCGACGGTCAGCTGGAGAGCTTGCTGCGCCGCGCCCACCTGCTCGGCACTAAGCGCGATGCACGCGATGTCCCGCGCGTGCGCCAGGGCCGCGCAGCCGCCGGCGCGCTGGCCGGCCGCGTCGGCCAGACGCACGTCGGCCAGCCGGCGGGTCGAGTCCATCGTGGTGACGGCTTCGCGGGCGACGCCGTTTTGCCGCGGATCCACGTCGAAGAGCCCAATCCCATCGTGCGTCCGGGCGGCGACGAGCAGCACGTCGGCCACGTCGCCGTCGAGCACGTAGTGCGCCTCGCCGTTGAGCACCCAGCCGCCCGCCTCCATGCCCGCCGCGCCGCGCGGAGGGTCTGCGATCGCTGCCGCGTGGCACGCGACCTCGCCGGGATCCCAGTGCCCGGCCGGACCGGTCCAGGCCAGGGCGGCGATCGCGGTGCCATCGGCGATAGCGGGCAGCAAGCGCTGGCAGGCGGCGGCGTCGCCGGAGGCCAGCAGGGTCTGGGCGGCCAGGACGGAGCCGAGCATGGGCGTCGGGGTGAGTGTGCGTCCTAGTTCTTCGAGCACGATGTGGGTCTCGAATGGGCCGGCCCCAGCGCCGCCGTAGCGCTCGGGCACCGCAAGTCCCGCGACGCCGATCTCGCCGCACAGCCGCTTCCACAGCGTGCGGTCGTAGCCCGGCGACTCCGGCTCCGGGCCCGGGCCTGACGCGGCGCCAGCGCCGCCGCGATGCCGGGCCAGGAGGGCGCGCACGGCATCGCGCAGGGCCCGCTGCTCTTCCGTCAACTCCGCGGCGATCCTCCCTCCCCGGTGAGGGCGGCCATGACCAGGGCGCGGTGCTCGGCCTGAGTGCCCCACGCCGGGACGAGCGCGCGGACTTTCGTCAGCCACAGGCCGAGGTCGTGTTCCTGCGTGTAGCCCATCGCGCCGTGCACCTGCAGGGCGGACCGGGCCGTCAGGTAGGCGGCGTCGGCGCAGGCGACCTTCGCGGCCGAGACGTCCCTGCTCGCCGTGGCCGATCCGTCCGCGAGCGCGACGGCCGCGGCGTCGAGCAGCGGCCGGGCGAACTCGAGCCGGATCGCCACGTCGGCCAGGTGATGCTTGACCGCCTGGAACGCCCCGATCGGCCGGCCGAACTGCGCCCGCTGCCGGGCGTGCCGCACGCTGGCCTCCAGCAGGGCGCGGCCTGCGCCGAGTAGCTGCGCCGCGCTGGCCAGGGCGCCGAAATCGAGCGCGCGGGCGGCCGCGGCCACCACGGCCGGGCCACGCGCCAGCACCTGCTCGCCGCATATCTCGAACAGCCACCGGGTCCCGTCCACCGACTGGTGCCGGGCGCCCGGCACGCCCAGGTACACGGTGTCGGCCTCGACCAGCAGGACCAGGCCAGCGGCGTCGGCGTCCACCCCGTACGGCAGCCGCGGCGGCATGGCCAGCGTGGCGATCAGGTCCCCGGCGGCCAGGCCACGGAGCCACCCCGTGGAAAGATGTTCATCGCACAGGTGGCCGTCCCGCAGCATGACCAGCAGTTGCGGGACCGCGGCGACAGACTCGGCCACCGGCCCCGGCACCGCATGATGCCCGAGTTCCTCGCAGGCGACCACGACGTCCGAAGGGGTCGCGCCGGCCCCGCCGCAGTGCTCCGGCACCGCGAGCGCGGTGACGCCCAGCCCGGCGAGCGTGCGCCACAGTGCGAGACCCGGCACCCGGTCGCCTGCGGCCCACCGCCGGGCGGCCCGGAGCGCGCCGTCGCCGCCCGGCTCGCTGTCGGCGCCGGGCCCGTCGGCGTCGGTGAGCATCTCGTGCAGGGCAGCAGCGAACTGCGCCTGCTCGGCCGAGCGGGCCAACCTCATCGGGGCCGCCTCATTTGTGCCGCCTCATTTAGGCAGTCCGAGGAGCCGCTCGGCGATCAGCGTGCGCTGTATCTCGTTCGTGCCTGCGTAGATCGGGCCGGCCAGGGAGAACAGGTAGTCGCCCAGCCAGCGCCCGTCAGGGGCCGGCTGCCCGCGCAACTCGGCGTGCGGTCCGAGCAGGTCCATCGCCGTCTCGTGCAGGGCGACGTCAAGCTCGGACCAGAAGACCTTGCCCAGGCTGGACTCCACGCCCAGCGCGCCACCCGCGCCGAGCCGGGCGGCGGTCGCGAAGGTGTGCAGCCGGTAGGCCCGCGCGCCGATCCACGCGTCAACCACCCGGTCCCGCAGCGCGGTGTCGGCCGGATCGCCGGCCCGCTGCCACAGCCCGACGAGGCGCGCGGCCGCCGCGCTGAACCGCCCCGGGCTGCGCAGGGACAGCCCGCGCTCGTGGCTGGCGGTGCTCATCGCGATTCGCCAGCCGTCACCGGGCGCACCGACGACGTCGGTGTCGGGCACGAACACGCCGTCGAGGAAGATCTCGGCGAACCCGGCTTCGCCGCCCAGCTGGCGGATGGGACGCACGGTCACGCCCTTGGCGTGCAGGTCGAAGAGCAGGTATGTCAGGCCGCGGTGCCGCTCCGCGGCGGGATCGCTGCGAAACAGGCCGAACGCCCGGTCGGCGAGAGCCGCGCGTGAGCTCCACGTCTTCGCCCCCGACAGCAGCCAGCCCCCGTCGGCGCGGACGGCGCTGGCCCGGATCGCGGCCAGGTCGCTGCCCGCCTCCGGCTCCGACCAGGCCTGCGCCCAGACGTCGTCCGCCGTGGCCATCGGGGGCAGCAGCCGGTCCCGCTGCTCGGCCGTGCCGTGCGCGAACAGGGTGGGGGCGAGCAGAAACAACCCGTTCTGGCCGACCCGGACCGGCGCGGCGGCGGCGTGGTACTCCTCCTCGAAGACCAGCCACTCCAGCAGCGAGGCGTCGCGTCCGCCGTACTCGGCGGGCCAGGACACCACCGCCAGCCGGGCCGCCGCGAGCTCGCGCTCCCACTCGCGGTGCCGGGCGAACCCCTCGGCGGTGTCCACTGACGGCAGCGGCTCGGCCGGCACATGCGCGGCCAGCCAGTCCCGTACCTCGGCCCGGAACGCGGCGAGGTCGATGTTCACTCGCCGGCCTTCTTCATCGCGCGGGCGTCCATCCCGGCCAGCGAGTCGGCCGACACCTCGGCATTGTGCGCGTGGGCCACATGATGCAGCCCGAAGACCGAGTCCATCCCCGGCCGCATTCCCATCAGATCCTCGCACTGGTTCACTGCCCGCTTGGCCAGAGCCAGGCCAAACGGCGGCATGGTAGCAATACGATCCGCCAGCGCGAATGTCACATCGGCCAACTCGGCGCGCGGCACGACCCGGTTCACCATGCCCAGTTGGTATGCGCGCTGAGCGTCGAAGCGGTCGCCGGTGAACAATGCCTCCTTGGCGAAACGGGGTCCCAGCATCCACGGATGGGCGAAGTACTCCACGCCTGGTATCCCCATCCGCACCACCGGGTCGGCGAAGAAGGCGTCCTGAGCGGCGACGATCAGGTCGCACACCCAGGCGAGCATGAGCCCGCCGGCGATGCAGGCGCCCTGAACCATCGCGATGGCTGGCTTCGGGATCTCCCGCCAGCGCCGGCACATGCCGAGGTAGACCTCCATCTCGCGGGCGTATCGGGCATCGGCGCCCGCCTTGCCCACGTGGTCCCACCACAGCACCGCCTGGCGGTCGAAGGACTGATCGACGTCCCGGCCGGGAGTGCCGATGTCATGGCCTGCGCAGAAGTGGTCACCGGCGCCGGCCAGCACGATCACCGCGACCTGTTCGGTGTTGACAGCGCGGGCGAAGGCCGCGTCCAGGGCATAGGTCATGGCGGAGTTCTGTGCGTTGCGATACCGCGGCCGGTTCAAGGTCACCACGGCGATGGCGCCCCGCTGCTCATAGCGCACAGGTTCGTCACCCATGGGTTCCTCACTCTGTTTTCCCGCTTGCCTCCGGGGCGCCTGAGGGCGGCGCCTTCCCTCGTCGCTCGTTCCTCGCTCCTCAGTCCAGGCACCACCGCGCCCCTTTGGCTCGCGGGCGCGCTCCTCAGTCCAGGCGGCGCCGCGCCCCTCCGGCTCGCTCTGCTGCCCGGTCGCGTCGGTCACTCCATCTCCTCCCTGAGCAGTCGCTTGAGCGGCTTGCCTGCCGGATTGCGCGGCAGGCCGGCCCGGAACTCCACGAGCCGGGGCACCTTGTAATTGGCCAGCCGCTCCCGGCAGAAGGCCAGCACCTCGGCCGCGTCCAGGGCCTGGCCGGTGCGGGTGACCACGTACGCCTTGCCGACCTCGCCCAGCCGGGCGTCGGGCACCCCGATGACGGCTGACTCGGCCACCCCGTCAAGCCGGGCGAGTACCTGCTCCACCTCGGCTGGGTAGACGTTGAAGCCGCCGCAGATGTACATGTCCTTGAGCCGGTCGGTGATGGTCAGGTAGCCCCGGGAGTCCAGGCGGCCGACATCCCCGGTGTGCATCCAGCCGTCGGCGTCGATGCAGGCCTGGGTGGCCGCGGGGTCGTCGAGATAGCCGAGCATCAGGTTCGGCCCGCGCAGCAGGATCTCGCCGGGCTCCCCCGGTGTAGGTTCAGCCTGCGCAGCGTCGCCGTCGTCGGGGCGGGCGATGCGTACCTCGAAACCGGCCGCCGCCCGGCCCGACGTATGAGCGACGGTCTGCGGATCGTCACCTGGACGGCACATCGTCGCCACCACGGCCTCGGTCAGCCCGTAGGCGGTGAGCACCGTGTCGAAGCTCAACTCGCGGCCCATCCGCTCGACCAGGGCGACCGGGACGGTCGCCGCGCCGGTGACCGCGAGCCGCAGGCTGGACAGATCGCACGCGGCGCGGTCCGGGCGATCGAGGATGGCCTGGTAGATCGTGGGCGCACCAGGCAGCACGCTGATCTGCTCGGATTCGACCAGCCGCATGGTCTGCCCGGCGTCGAACACCAGTTGCGGCACCAAGGTGGCGCCGCTGACCAGGCAGGCCAGGATGCCCGCCTTGAAGCCGAAGCTGTGGAAGAACGGATTCACCACGAGATAGCGGTCGGCGCCGGTCAGGCGGGCGCACTCGGCCCAGGCCCGGGCGACCGCCAGTGACTGGCGGTGCGCGCTCATCGCGCCCTTGCTCCGCCCGGTGGTGCCGGACGTGAACAGGATGTCGCTGACGTGCTCAGGCTGCACCATCGCGGCGCGCGCGCCGGCCAGCGCGGCCGGAACCTCCGCCGCCCGGTCCTGGAACTCGGCCCAGTCGATGGCCCCGTCGATGGCCCCGGCGGCTGGGTCAGCCTCCGGATCGGCCTCGACGGGCACCCGCACAATCAGCCTGAGCTGATCGAGGCATTGGCTGGCGGGCGTTGCGTTCTGTCTGATGGTGGTTTTTTCTTCCTCCGCCGCGGCGCGCAGCGCGGCGAGCCGGTCGGCGCCGAGGAACCGGCCGGCGACGATCAGGGCGCGTGCACCGCTGCGGCTGACCACGTCGAGCGCCTCGGGGCCGGTGAACCGGGTGTTGACCGGGACCAGCGTCGCGCCGGCATAGAGCGCGCCGAGTGCGCCGAGCACCCAGTGATGGGTGTTCGGGGACCAGATCGCCACCCGGTCACCCGGTGCCACACCTCCGGCGATGAACGCGCTGGCCACCCCCGCGACCTGCTCATGCAGTTCGCGGTAACTCAGCCGCGGGCCGCCTGGCTCGGCCAGGGCGGTGGCGTCGCCGAAGTCCCTCGCCGCGCTCGCCACGGCCGCCGGGATGGTGAGCTCCACGGAACTCCTCCGACGAAACAAGTGCTTGGTAGGCTGAGCCTACGCGCGGCGGCAGTCGCTGGCCAGGCAGGCGCCCGCGGGCCCGCCATCCCCCCGGCGGGCCCGTGGGTCTGCCGCAGGGAGGCACGGGTGCGACTGAGCCCGCAGGACGACGAGTTCCGTCGTCGTGTGCGGCAGTGGCTGGCGGAGAATCTCACGGGCCGCTTCGCCGAACTGCGAGGAGCGGGCGGACCTGGCCGCGAGCACGAGGCGCACGCCGAGCGGCTGGCCTGGAACCGGCATCTCGCGGCGGCCGGCTGGACCTGCCTGGGCTGGCCAGCCGAGTATGGCGGGCGGGGTGCCACGCTGGCGCAGCAGGTGATCTTCCACGAGGAGTACGCCCGAAGCGGCGCGCCAGCCCGGGTCGGCTATCTGGGTGAGGAACTGCTCGGGCCGACTCTCATCGCGTTCGGCACGCCGGAGCAGCAACGGCGGTTCCTGCCCGCGATCGCGGCCGTGCAGGAGCTCTGGTGCCAGGGCTACTCAGAGCCGGGCGCCGGATCGGACCTGGCGGCCGTGGCCACCTCGGCCACCCTCGACGGCGGGCAATGGGTGGTGACCGGGCAGAAGGTATGGACGTCACTGGCCCACGTGGCCGACTGGTGCTTCGTGCTGGCTCGCACGCAGCCCGGGTCGCGGCGCAGCGCGGGCCTGTCCTACCTGCTCGTTCCCATGCGCCAGCCGGCGGTGACGGTCCGCCCCATCCGCCAGTTGACCGGCACGGCCGAGTTCAACGAGGTGTTCTTCGACGGCGCCCGCACTGAGGCCGACCTCGTCGTTGGTGAGGTCGGCGACGGCTGGCGGATCGCCCGGGCCACGCTGGCCTTCGAGCGGGGCGTCGCCACTCTCGGCCAGCAGGTCGGGTTCCGGCGCGAGCTCGACCGCCTGGTGGACCTGGCCCGGCGCAGCGCGGCGGGAACCGATCCCGTGCTCCGCGACAAGCTCGCCAGGGCGTGGATTGGCCTGGAGGTCATGCACGCGCACGCCCTGGCCACGATGGCCGACCCGGCCGCCGGCGGAACGGCCGCCGGCGGAACGGCCGCCGGCGGGACGGGCGCCGGCGGGACGGGCGCCGGCGGGACGGGCGCCGGCGGGACGGGCGCCGGCGGGACGGGCGCCGGCGGGACGGGCGCCGGCGGGACGGGCGCC
>Ga0207684_10006851_pt1 | contig 10315 bp, 9 predicted proteins | sample KBSK5501metaG_FD_184342 | JGI IMG/M metagenome (GOLD analysis project Ga0207684, IMG submission 184342) | Corn, switchgrass and miscanthus rhizosphere microbial communities from Kellogg Biological Station, Michigan, USA - KBS K5-50-1 metaG... | ecosystem: Host-associated > Plants > Roots >... | reverse complement strand
ATGACTCCACTCATTCTTCTCCTTCGTCATCTACAGATCAGGCGAGGGCAATAAGGTTTCCTGCATGCCAGACTCATCTATTGAGTTCCCGACTTTATTGTCTGTTAGGATAATCTAAAACCAGAAAGTAACATCTCGAGTTCCCAACTTTATTTTTTCGACAGGTTGTAAGTTTCACAAATGTTGAGCACAAATTAGCCGTTGTCAGTTCCCAAGTTTATTGTTGTTCAACAGGTGTCCATGTACAATAAAGTTGAGAACCCGACAATAAAGTTGGGTGTGCTGGCTACTTGGAGTATCCGTTCTAAAATAGAGCCACAACGGCTCCCATTAACATGGTTTCAGTCCATTCTCACTTTTATAAATATAAGAAGCAGTCTGAGCATATTCCTGGCAGTATAGAGAAAACTTTCATCACCTGAGTTCAAAGTAGCAATAGGGGAATAGTCTGAAACTTTACTCTCCTACGCTTGAAAAATATTTCCCACTGTTCTTTTTGGCGCTTACATCGGGTCATCGCACCATAGTTTGAGTGTCGTGCTCTTGTCCAGAATAGCATCGCAGAGCGGGAAAAAGGCATTATGGGGAGACGGGAACGGTCGCGTCAGGAACGTCCGTGATGTTGCTCTACCGAGCGTGTGCATTCGCTGCTGACGGTACCGTCAGCAGCGAATGCACACGCTCGGGAAGCGGCGGGGTTACTCACATCGGTGACGTTGCGGAAAGCCAGCGCAGCCTCTGGACAGCATTGAGCATCGCTTACTCCCCATAATAGCCATTTCCCGCTCTTTTAGACACCCATAAACAAGGGTAGTGTAAACCAGAACGTCGATCCTTCTCCCTCATGACTTTGCAAACCAACCGTTCCCTGGTGGCGTATAATAGCGGTTGCTTTTCCTCTGGTCGGGCCTTGGGGATTCTTCTGACTCCCAGTTTCCAGCAGGCGTGAGAGCCACGGCCTGTGCAGTAGAAGGACGTCGCCCCCATCTACGCCTTTGTACCGATCCGCCCGCAGGGTCCTGGGATTTCCAAGCATGATCTCAAAAGCTTTCAAGATCATAAGCAAACGTAATCGGGCCACGGTAGTGCAAACCGATGGTGCATCGTGAGATCGCGATGTCCTCTGTGTCAAGTGCGTTGTGTATTAAGACCAGTGCCTTCACGTTCGCGCATTGTGCCAGAGAGCCAACGGCTTCTGCTGTGAGATGCTGGTTCTTCAAGTGGTTCATAAGGATGGGTTTCACATAGAACGGTATGCGATGACTCTTCTTGGCCTTGTTCATCCCTGCTTGCGGGTCGATAACTTCACTGACCAGAAGATCGGCATTGTGAGCCAGGCCCTCAACGTTTGGGCTGGGGCCGGTATCGCCGGTGTAGACGATAGAACGATCCGGCATGTCGAAGCGATACGACAGAGATTGGTAGAGGAATGCATTCTTGCTGCCAGGTTTGAAGCTGTAATGGGTATTGATCGCGGCGGTGATCCTGGTGGACCCGATCGTGAACAGAGATCCGTCTGTTATTTCGATGACGTTGCATTGCAGAGCGTTCGGAGCTTCGGTCGGAACCTGGGCGGACATCGTTCTGGCCAGTGGTTGCAGTCCAGCAATGATCCCATCGATCATCTGCTGGGTTCCGGGGGGTCCGTAGATGGTCAGTTCTCCCGCGATCGGCTCCTGGAAGCGTGTGCCAAGGACCGCAAACAGACCACCAGTATGATCGATATGACCATGACTGACAATGATGGTGTGTATCGCTGCAAGCGACACACCTGCTTTGGTCAGCTGTGCGACTGTGCCATCCCCAGCATCGATAAGGATAGCTTGCTCGTGATCATGGAGAAGATGGGCAGGTTGGGAGCGTTGCGAACTGGCTACTGGCCCGCCCATTGTTCCAAGTGTCGTGAATATCATGGCATCATCCTATTGATTGATCGTACTACAGGTCAGGAGATTGACCTTCTGAGCGAGACGCTCGACATTCAAATTGGGACCGGCGTCGCCGGTATGAAGGAGAGAACGTGTATCCGGCATGTCGAAGCGATAGGACACCACGTGAGCGGGTGCCGCGTCCGCATGGTCAGTTCCATCATGGGTGCTGGGAGCGGCAGTGATTCTGAGAGATCCGATGGTGAAGGTGGAGTCCTTCGCTACTTCGACGACCTTGGCCTGTACCATACGTTTCGCCGCAATCGGAAGATGAGCGAACGTGGCTTTGCTGCAATTGACCAGTGGTTGCAGTCCAGCGATCATCCCATCGACCATCCGTTGCGTCCCAGGGGGACCATAGATGGTCAGTTCGTTCGTGATATGCTCCTGGAAGCGCATGCCAAGGATCGCGTAGAGACCACCAGTATGCTCGATATCAAGATGGCTGATCGTGATCGTCTGAACCGATGCAAGCGTCAGGCCCACTTTCGCGAGCTGTTCAGCCGCCCCATCTCCTCCATCCATGAGGATGCTTTGCATGTCATCACGGTGCTGCTTCTGGCTGCTGAAGAGACCTGCCTGTACGGCTACACCAACCAGCACCAGAAGCACGACGATGACAGCGACGCTCGTGAGCCAGGAGTTTTTTCCGAAGAGATCTGGCCGTATGGTGACACCGATCAGCGCCAGACGTATGACGATGATTATGATGGGAATGAACCAGAGTTTTTTTCTGAGAACACTACTCAACTTGTTTTTCATGGCACAACCTCACTGTGTGGAGAGATCACGATCAGTCGCAGGATCGGCGTGGTTTGCAAGGAAGTCCCGGATGAGGTGACCACACTCAGCCAGGTTGCTCAACCATGGGAGATGACCAGCACCTTGTATGGCATGGAACTCCGCGTATGGCAGTAGTTGCGCAATGTGGCGACCGGTCTCACTGCTGCCAAACGGATCGTTCGTGCCCCACAGGAACATTGTTGGTTGCTGGACACGCTTGAGTTGCTCCGCGCTTAACGTGATCTCCGGCCTCCGTCCACGCAAACGGTTCGTCCGCTCCATGAGACTGAGCGTCGAAATGCGATAATGGGGCAGCCGTTGAAAGTGATAGTTGCAAGCCGCTATGGCCGCAGAGACGCTGGTGCTCGTTTCCGACGAGTGCCTCCCGACGGTGAGCAGGACGATTCTGAACAAGAGGCGATTGAGACCTGGGACGGACAGCAGGCGCAAGGCGAGGGGCGGACCAGTACGAATGAGATTTCCAGGAATGCCCAACAACGTGAGGGCGGTCACCCGTTCTGGCCTATCCAGCGCCAACCACAAACTCCAGTGCCCTCCCATCGAATGAGCGACAATGGGAACGCTCTCAAGCTCAAGGGCGTCGAGCACGGTGTTGAGCGTTTCGACGGCAAATTTCCGAAAATCGACGACGGTACGATGGTCCATCCCTTCACTCATCCCACCGCCTGGCCGGTTGACCATGATGATACGTCTTCCGTGAAGTTCGGGGAGGAGTGGCGTGAAAGGGAACGCGTCACCCGTATTGCCAGGTACCATCAGGACGGGTTCTCCCGTTCCGAACTCGTTCACCCGAACCCGAAGACCCAGGCGAGGCAGCAACACGAAACGTGTCCGAGCCTTCAGACCATAGCAGGCGAACAACTGCTCTTCGGCGTCGCGGGCCGCGATGACACGAGGATCATGCTCGTCGAGGGTTAATAGCTGATGTTGAGACATTTTTTTCCTTTTCTTGTTCTCTCTAGAACATTATTTTCGCGCCTGGCCGGGCGAACAGGCGGGTCAGGAAGACGATGTGCCTGTGGCGCTGGGCGCGATGCCTTGTCGGAACAACCCTATGAAGAGAGATCGTGGCGCGTTCGAACCCATTCAGGTTGGCAAACACCAGAGTTCTCAGTAGACACGTGCCTATCTCATATACACATGTCTATTTTTATGATAAACTGAGAGCAGAACGTGAGTCAATCTACAAATCGCGGTGAATGTCGTGGTAACCGACAAAGGAGAAGAAATGTCTAAAAACTCGCCTCCTCCGCAGGAAGATAGGCGTATTCGACGCACCAAAAAGCAGATCTGGGAAGCCTTACTCACCCTTTTGCAAGAGCACACGTTTGCCTCCATTCAGGTGAAAGCCATTTGCGAGCAGGCTCTGGTCCATCGAGCAACCTTCTACAGTCATTTCGTCGATAAGTATGCCCTACTGGAGTATGGGATGCAGGACGCAGTCCAAACGATTGTGAAAGACTTACCGTGGAATGAACCGATACAAAAGCGAGAGGCTTTTCTCCTGCTTATGCTGGAATACATGAGAACGCATCAGCGCTTATTCTCTCTGTTACTTCACGAAGAATTTTCCAAGCGACTTCTCCGTCGTCTCGTGATGTGGTTTGAGAGAGCATTCACCCGTCCCGAGGGACCGATGAAGCAGATGGCCATTCCCACATCCATTCTTGCGCAGTTTTATGCGGGGGCAGTTCTGCACGTGATGATCTGGTGGGTGGAGCAAGAGATGCGTATGCCCTCGAAAGAACTGGCAGATTACATCAATCGGCTGCTCTTGCCAATGTCGAGCTATGGGAGAGGATCATGACAAACATCATGCTGGTCTGGGGGAGTGTCACACTTTTCTAAGATGTCTTTGAGAGAACCATGGCTCTTTTAGGCTAGATTCCTATTCCGACTTCAGATAGAAACTTCCGACAGTGCCTTGATTTTTACGCTCCACCAAGGTACTGTTGATCGTGGAGAATCCCGGAGGGGTCGCTCCCCTCTGGTCCCGGTTCCGCAGAACTCTTATTCCGACTTGGAGCTTGACTCTTGACAGAAAGCTGAGGGGCGTGTTCGCACTCCTGACACGAGCTTGGAGGCCGGACTTCTGATCTGAAGTTGGCAGAGGCACGCCCACGGAGCCCCTGTGCTGGCTACATGGAATATCCGTTCCAAAACAAGGAAAGAAAAAGCTGTGAGGAAAAGCTTCTTGCCACCTCGTTGGTATTTAGATGACGCGGAAAGATATTGGTAGAGTCATCAGAGTCGCTCTATTTTAGAACGGATATTCCATGTAGCCAGCACAGGTAGAAGCTGCGGAGAGTACTGATGCGCCGTCGGATCGTCGCTGGTGCGAGTTTGGACCCAGAAGTGTAGGTAATCTTGCTGCGATCCCTCTGTTGCCCAGCTCTCTGCTTCGCTTCTCGCTTCCAGAGCCAATCTCTCCTATGAGCGCTATTTACTGGCGCTGGCACAAGAAGAAGTGGCCCGACAGGAAGCCCATCGCATCGAGCGAGCCGTGGCCAATGCGCACTTCCCCGTGCTCAAGGAGTTGGCGGAGTTTGACTGGTCCTGTGTACCAGATATGCCCAAACCCAGGATTCTGGATCTGGCGCAAGGCGGCTACATCAGCCGCACCGAGCCAGTGATCTTGATTGGTAATCCCGGACTTGGGAAAACACACGTCGCCACGGGACTCGCGTTAGCAGCCTGTCGGCAAGGAAGGCGTGTGCGTTTTTACAATGTGGCCGGCCTGGTCAACGACCTAATCAAAGCCCAACAAGAGTACCGCTTGTCCCGCTTCATGACGCAAGTCACCAAGTACGAGCTGATTGTGCTCGATGAACTGGGGTTCATTCCGTTTACGGCGACTGGAGCACAGTTACTCTTTCAACTGTGCTCGGCTCTCTATGAACGCGTGGCACTGATTGTGACCACCAATTTACGCTTTGCTGATTGGAGCAGGGTGATGGGCGGCGATGAACGGATGTCAGCGGCCCTCTTGGATCGGCTCACGCATCGGGCCACGATCCTGGAATTTGTGGGCACCTCGTTCCGCTTTCGCCAGCAACTGCAGCGGCAAGAACAGGAGGCTCAGGTTCCTCCAGAAGTGGTTCAGCCGGAGGAAACAGAAGCTCTTTGAAAGAAGAGGAGACCTGGCGCAGATTTCACTTGTAAAGTGGCGCACTTTTCGGGATCATCCTCACATTTGGGGAACAGATGAGCTTATGCAAAAACTCTCTATGGTGTCTTTGCTCCAGATGTCATTTCAAATTGAGAAGAATTAGCTCTACAATTCCAAAAACACCAAATTCGAAGAAGAACCTGTTTTCAACTACGCGCAACACCCTTGATGTGCAGACAATTCTGAGGTATGCTTGCTCTTCGAGAGAGGTACTCAACGCCAGCTACGTTGAGCAGTGGGACCGGAGAACCTGCATTTCAACTTGGAGATCGACTCTTGTTTGACAGGCAAAAACAACTGCTACCTAGTTGTAGTCAGCTACGTATAGTTGATCGGGGACTTTTTGACAGGTGAAGGAAGACAGACTTTGGAAGATGCACATGCTAGAGGCAGAAAGGAAGTAATGACATGGAAGCCCTTTTCTATCAGACACAGGACCTCGACCTTCCGGCAATTGCTCAGGCGCTGGTGCTTGAGTACCAGGCGAAGGGATTTGAGGCACAACAATTTGGCGATATGAACCACGTTACCGTTCAATTAAAGCACGAAAGCACCTTGAGGACGATTACCGGCTTTAACAAGGCGCTTGCGCTCTCGATGCAGCGTGTCCAGAGTGGCACATTTGTGGGAGTGGGGGCACAGGACTGGGTCGATCAGATCGCAGTTGGAGCGGTCGGTCTGGTCATCCATCCGCTCCTCATTACAGCTGCAATAGGAGCGCTCCAGCAATATAACGCCTTACACGAGGTGCTCAGATCGATTGACTATCAAGTCCGGCGGCAGCAGCCACAAGCCCAGGTCAGCATGCCTCCCAGCAATCTTTGGATGCCTCCCACGTATCCTGGGATGCCGCCTACAAATCTGTAGTGAGGAGCTTGGCGACCTGCCTCAAGTGGGAAGTTGGTGCTCTCACGTCAGCCAAAGCGAAAGGCCCTGTGAACATCAAGGGTCTTTCGCTTTGGCTTGCATACCTCTACATGCAGCTGCTGGTGACCCATGTGTAGTTGTCAATGAGAGAGGGGGTCCCCCTCAATTTTGGGGATTGCTGAGCTTATAGTTCCGATTGGTGCCTTTTTTTCCTGCGCAAACACATGTCTTCTTCCACATGATAGAAGAGTTTTCCCCAAATGTGAGGATGATCCCCTTTTCGTTTGTAATGTCGTTTTGCTCAGTCTTAAAAATGGTACAGTTTTCGTCTGTAAATTGGCACACTTTTCCGGCTCATCCTCAAAATAAGTGAGCCTGCTTGCTTGTGGCCGAGAAGATGATCAGCAAGGGGATGAAGAGGAACAACCGAGGAGGATCAGGGATATGGAGAAGGGAGTATTTAGGCGCGACGCAGGACGTGCAGCCGTAAGAGGTCAAAATTGGCGCGACCGAACATCAGCCTTTTTTGCAGTTTCAAGCAGTTGACCTGCGCTTCAACCGGACCGTTGCTCCATTCTGAAGTGAACGTGGCGCGCACGGCGGCGTAATCGCGCCGAATGCCCAGTGCAAAGCTCTTGAGTTCCTTGATCCCACTGTGTTCGGCTTGTGCAAGCCAGTTATCCAGGGCCGTTTCTTGCTGCTCGGCCAGCATCGAGACGAATGCTTGGGTCAGCTCATAAGTGATGTCGAGATCATCATGAGCCGCGCGGATTTGTGCGATCTGCTGGCGTTGCTTCTCGTCCAGCTTGACAGCTTGGCTCACATACAGCCAGGAGGCTCGTGCTGGGGACAGGCGGCGTTTGATGCAGAGTTTGGAAGGAGGATCGATGGGTCCACTGACTTTGGCACCATCGGCAGAAAGTTCGAGCTTCTCCGAGGTTCCTGTCGCCTGATGGTGCTTGCGCACACTGGAAATGAAGAGACGAAACAGGGCCTGTGAGCCGGTGTAGCCAAGCTCTTTGACTTCCGTATAGAGCTGGGAGCCATTCCAGCAGCCAGCCTTCCAGCGGTCGAGAATGTAGGGCTTGTAGGGATCGAGAATACTTCCTCGATACGGGGGAGTGCTTCGCTCTGGAAAGGACTCGGCGACAAGAAACTTCTGCACCGTCTGGCGGGACATGTTCAGACGGCGAGCAATCTCTCGTGCGGAGATTGCCTGCTGATGAAGCGCTCGCACCGCCTCGTAGCGGGCGGCTCTATTGGCGCGGGACACCTGGCTCCCAGACGGGGCCACCGAGGAATGCCCTGAGCTGGCGGCGATGTGGCGTGGCTCTTGTGACATCGACCGCCACTGCTTCTCAGGCTCATCTGGCTTGGGCGAGGCTTCGAGAGCACTGGCTGGTCGTTTTCCCTGTGCTCGGAGAGGAATGCCATCGGAGGAGGCCTCTTCCACTTCCGGTAACACTTTCTGCTTGCGCGCCATCAGCTCTTTCAGCCCATCACGCAGGTTTTTGTAGCATAGGACGCCGACGAGGTACCCTTTCAGGCCCTTTTTCGACGCCCCTGCCCCGAACCGTGCTTGCACCGTTAAATGCACACGGCTCTCCAGTTTCCCATCTGCTCTCGCCGGTTTTCTGGCGCATCACGCGCCAACAGGCGTTCTCAGACGGTACTCCCTACGGTGCTTCCCCCTGTGCTGAGCTTTCCCCAACTCCTTGGTCGGGCGTAACTCCGACGAGTACTACCACCGTTCCGTGACCTTTCTGCTCGCGCAGGGAGGGTCATCCCGAATTCCGTTCGTGCGATACATACAGTGAGGATAGGTGTCCCGTTCGCTGCCTTCATTGAACTCATTGCCCAACGCCCTTTCCCATCGAAGAGTATCTCAGTCCTGCTGAACTACCGAGATAGACGGAGGAACCGCTTCAAGCGTGCTGCGGTTGGCGTTCCATTGCGCCACTGGCAACTAGGATTCAAGGAATGCACCTTTCACCATACCCACAGGTCTTGCGGCGCGTCGGGCTACACGCTTTCGCCCGTCACCGCTTTCCGAGCATGCTCCTTTCCCCTTGGTGTTTCCACGCCAGGTAGGCCAGGTGACCTCTAGAATACCTCTTCAATTCTAGGCCGATTTTCGGCGATACCGCACTACGTTAGACGGCGCACCAACAGATGATAGCGATCAGCGATTTGCTTGGCGCGTGGGGCGCCGCGTTTGGCGCCCTCCGCATACATGCCAGCCCGGTCACGGCTGATGAGTTTGACTCCGGGATGCTCGCGTAACCAGCGGGCCACGGAAGCGGCTTCCCGGTCAGAAAGCATGTCCACCGGGCACCGCGCTTCTAAATCGACCAGCAGGGTGCCATAACGGTCGCCTTTTTTCCAGGCAAAGTCGTCCAGGCCCAGCACGCGCGGGGTCTTGCGCTTGGGGATCTCAGAGCCGCGGATGAGCCGTAGCAGAGTATCGCGACTGGTCGGCATCCCGAGGCGCTTCGCCAACTTTGCCCCGGCTTTGCCTCGCCTCTAGCGAAGGCAATTTCGGTGAGGGACTCGGCTAGTCGCAGGGTGCGCCTGGCGCACGCATGCGTGAGCGTCGGGAAGCGTTCCGCAAAGGTGGTGCGCGGACATCCACGGGTGCGGCAAGCAAAGCGGCGCACCTCCAGGCACACGCGCACCGGTCTCTTCTGGCAGGGCAAATCGGCCAGCCGACGTGTGTAGTGGCCATGCACCCGGGTCGATGGCTTGGCGCATGCAGGGCACGTAGCGGTGGTCTGACTCGATCTCAGCACCAGAGTCACGCCCTCGTCCTCCAGACGAACATCAACGAGACACAGATCGGCAGACAGCGAGAATAAAGCGGATAGTAACATGAAAGCAGCTCTCGAAAGTTAATAGGGGTAGAACCGTAGATGCCTCTATTCTACCATATGGAGCGCTTTCGGGCACCACACAAAGTGCGCATGAGCCTCTTTGAGAGTAGCATATACAGCACTATTCCCCAAATCTTAGGATGATCCACTTTTCCCTTGCAAAAAACATGCATGTTCAGCTCCTTCCTTGCACACACTCTCTTCTGTTAGGATACCATGGTAATCCCTCTTAACAGGTACACTGCGACATCCCTCGTTCCACCTTCCGACGAGATACTCCTTGTAGGGGTCAATGAGCCGTTTGCCGCCCTGATGTATCCGCGTGCGCCCTGGTGGCTGCTTCATTTGGAGATAGGTATACACCGTTTGTCGGCTTACCCCAATCTTTCGGGCAATGTTGGCCACATCGATCTTTTTCGCTGCCAGATCCTGGATCTGGTAATACAACTCCACTCGCTGCTGATGAAGGCGCTGACTCTTTTCGCGCTTTCCGCTTCGTCATCCCGCTATGCCAGGGGGCTGGCTCTGGCTGTGAAACCTCCGACGAGGCTTCTGCCGAGGGTGCAGGGGTTAGGGACTTGAGCAAGGGTTGTTTGGTGAGAAAGAAACCCTGCATAGCGTCACTGAGGTTGGACAATAAATGCCACCTCTCAGCAATTTGTCGAGCTTTTGGTGCT
>Ga0207684_10006848_pt1 | contig 10320 bp, 13 predicted proteins | sample KBSK5501metaG_FD_184342 | JGI IMG/M metagenome (GOLD analysis project Ga0207684, IMG submission 184342) | Corn, switchgrass and miscanthus rhizosphere microbial communities from Kellogg Biological Station, Michigan, USA - KBS K5-50-1 metaG... | ecosystem: Host-associated > Plants > Roots >... | reverse complement strand
GGGGTCATATGCCTAGTTACTTAGAGAATACTCATCTAGCTACTTTGCGGCGCAAAAATGAATAGCGGAAGGCCCGATTGGCGCAGATTCGCACCTGTCCTGCTGGCCGGAACATCTGTGCCTCGCCAAAACTCTGTCCGTGCGTGGAGTGGGCGGCATCGCGGTTTTTCCATATTCAAGATTTGCCTACCGGGCGTCTATGCTTCCGGTAATCGTGGCGGCGCTAGCGGATGGCCGGCTGAAAGGCACGTCGGTCGCCAGCGAGTATTGGAGGAACAACCACCAAAAAATAGCGACAGATAAGAGAACCATGCCGTCCTTGGTGGAAGAAATGGAACTATTCCACATCGTCTGCCGTCGCGGGCTGCTGCAGGCCGTAATGCCTACCGTTCCTAACGTTAATTCACGATTCCCCGCCTGAATACCCGATTCACGTTCAAGGCCCCCTTCAATGGATCTGGGGCTCCGTTGGCGATTCCACAGGAGAAGTTCGTTGTTGAAAGAACCTATGCGTGGCTTGGTGAGCGGGGATATCAGGCACTGAGCGGTTGGGCGTGTGCCTGTCTGGACATTGCTGCGATGGCATGGGATTTGAACACCTTCCGCAAAATCCACGGCGATGACTATTTAGGGCGGTGTTTCACTTGGCCGGAGGCTAAACTTTTCGACATCATTGGCAAGCCGCGTTGGGACGTAATAGACGGGCCGGGGATCCCTGGGCGCCCGCTTCATCCTGTGTCAGCAGAGCAGGGGCGGTGAACGCAGTTTAATTGGCTTTTCAGCCAATTGTCGAGCGTCGACCTGTGATAGCGCCATGTCTTCCGGCGGGAACCAGAGAGGGAGACGGCGCCTGGGATTTCATTGCGCCGGGCTTTGGCCTGAATCGTTCGCGGGTGCAGCTTCAAATAACCAGTCGCTTCCTCAGTGGTGAGCCATTCTTCAGCTGGTGGAAAGCTGGCGTCTTCTTGGCCTTGACTGGGCGTTGCGAATCTCGACCAGTCGCTAAGAGGAAGATGCTTTCGCGGCATACGCCGTCCTAGCCACAACCTACGTCAGGCCGATCAAACCGTCCAAAATTTTAGGTGATGCGGTGCAGCTATGAGAGTGTGACCGAACTCGTTTCCACGTGAAGCATCCGAAAACAATCTTCTTTGGTCATCCGACCGGCGGCGGCAGCGCAAAATCAATAAGACTGCATATTCTCGACCATTAATTCGGCGGTCGGTTGGCGGATTCGCCCAAAACCATGGTTCGGTACATCCGCTGGACCAGATCTTTCTGTGCCGGCGTCATTGGACCATCTTCTTTCAAACCCATCGCCTTGAGGGAGCGCCTGTAGACTTCTTCCCGCTCCTGCCGAGTCAGATCCTTGGCCTGCTTTGGATCCATCATCTTGAGAGCGTTTCGCTGGATGCGCGCATCGTCGGCCGCCTTCTCGTTAGCTTCTTCCTGTAACCGCCTCTGCTCGGCTTCACTTAGCGAGTGAATCTCGAAGCGCATAGCAGAAGCGCTCTGTCGTGTCTCCGGTGTGCAGACGGAAAAGTCTTCGATCAAACGCATAGCGTCCTCTGCGTCGAGGAAACTCATCTTGAATCGGGCCGCGGCTTCGCGAACCGGAATGATCGCGGCCTTGCATTGCGAAGCCAACGCAAACTGCACACCGACGCTGAGATCTTTGTCTGCAAGGAGGTCAATCAGAGTTGGAATATCGGCCGGGGCGAGTTTCTGAGAAAGCGTGTTCAGGGATTGGTTGTTGTAGCCCATTCCGTGCGCACCTAGATGCCGGCTGTGGAGGATAATGCGTCGGACCCGTTCCATAGACTCCGAGTCTCCCGCTGGCGATGGTGCGTTTGCAGCCAGACAGAGGCTACCCAGTACAAGAATAAAGGCGAAACGTGACGGTGAGTTCATACGCACAATTCTAGCTTGCGCCTCTGAAATCGGCTGCGTCGATCCGAGCGAGCTAGTGCAATCTGAAATGAACCAAATGGAACCTGCTGAATTGCTGGGGCGACTGGACTCGTTTGCGGGATGGAAATTCCCAGCGCTTAGAAGATCTTCGACCGGTGCGGCTCTCACTCTCCAAACTTGTAGACGACAGGCCTTCGGTGAGGAGATCCTCGTAAGTAGCTACCGTTCTCCAGGTGTAGCCAGCACCTTTGTGGTGAACTCGATGTCTTCTCCTTCCGAACCTGCAAACACGAGTATCGTCTCCACGGTTTGACCTGACTTGAACTGCTCGGTCGGGATTGGAATCGTGACGAACTCCCTCCCCACTGGTGTCGTTATGCAGGTGCGGCCGTGGGCGTTTGCCAAAGAGATGTTCGGTGAGAGGTCCACGACGAGTGAGATTGGGGCCCGGATCGCATGATTCGAGATATTGGTCAACGTTACGGAGCACTCGAACCGGTGTTCCTGATAATTGAACCGAAGCCCACGTCTGGCGACAGCTACCGAATTTGTCACGTCCTTCGCCGGTATTTCTCGTGGAAGGAGCCCTAAAGCGCAACCGAATGACTGCAGAGCATCCATCGCTTCGTAGTTGGCTCCGCCATTCATGATGGTGATATCTTTTGGGTCAGCTCGAAGGGCACCTCGCATCAGAATGAAGAACTCCCCTGCTTTCTTGCGCGTTACCCAGCCCAGAAACGCCCTGCTTCCTCCTCCCTTCCCACCGACAACAGCCAACGAAAGCCAGGGTTCCCCCTCACCCTTGGCTATTACGGTATCCTTCACCGCGCCAATGAACCGTTTCATGTCGTCGATGGTCACCGTGAACGACGGTCTTGTGCGCCGTTGCTCCTCCCAATTGCTAATCTCAACACCGGGAACGGCACGAAGACGATTCCAATCCACCTCCTTGCCATTGACCGTGAAAAGCAGGGCGGGCAGAGACTCGTCTTGCGGGCCATGATAATCAACGCGAACTATGGTGGTTGAAAGCTCGTCTGGGGAGAGCTGGGAAAACGACTGCAAGGTTGAAAACCGCTCAGCCACGCTCGCCGGGGCAAGCAACAGCAGTGAGACGAAAAGCAGTGCGGGCACGTGCTTCCTCTGTGAGTGGGTTTCTTTGCCTATCAGCACAACGTGCGTAGCCGGATTCATCGATTTGCCGGCGTTTCCTTTCCAGCGTATCTGCGAAATGGCGTCTCCAGAATGAGCGACAGGCATGAGGCTCCTAGGACAACCAGTAAGAACGGGCCCGGGTTCAAACGCACCAGGTGGAGCATGAAAGCGCAGCGTACAGAGCCGCCAGAATGTACAGCGGACCCGTGAAGTAACAGTGCACCCGCCCGCATCGGGTCGCGTTGGCTAGGCAGCCTTCCCCTTTCAAGCAAAGTCGGTACCAGTGCCGCCGTGGTCGCATTCCAGAGTACACGCTTCGTCTTCTTAGTTCTGCCAGCATCAGTAATGTGATGGGGTCCGCACCACGGCGCCGATAGCGCCGCAGATCACGCTCCGCGACCTTACGATCAAATTGCGCCTCTGCAGCGCAATACCTGGTGCAGCACACCATGCAGCACACCTTCAAGGGCGGACGCTCACTCACTCCTGGTGCTCACGTCCTTTCAGCCGGCGCTCCTGCCGCGCCTGGTACGTTTCTGGATTAGAGCCTGCCCAAAGGTGCGAGTCAAGCAATCCGAACGGAAGTCCTGCGCCCGCTGTCAGCCGGGGAAATCCATATTGGCCCCAGATTCCCTGCCAGGGTTCTCGGGCGCAAACGGTTGGGCGGATGGCTACTTTGACACGCTCCGAATATTCAACACTTACAACAACTTACGCCCACGACCGGGACTGCCTAAGTATCTGGAAATACGTGGGAACCGAATTTTCAATGGTACGGAGAACGGTACGGAACTGAAATGTTCGCGGCCGCAGTTTGCTAATTCTACCTGCCCTGTTCGTGCTCGATGACCCTGACATATGTTGATAGTGCTGAAGGCGGATAGCTGTTGCGAGTCAAGCTAGTACCCGGCAGGCTTCCACTGGGAGCAATCACACTCAGTGCATCCAGATTCCCCAGCGGGTCTATCTGAAAAGATGTCGTACTCCTTCTGTCCCAGCAACGCATCGTCCACTTTCATCGTGTCCGTCTCGTGAATGTGTCTGGTGTGCTAGGAGAATGGGTGCCCGCACTTGCAAGGGTTTTTCGCTTTTTCAATGTTCCACAGCCTTCTCTGCGGCAAGCCTGTCTCTCTCGTCGAAGCAATGCTGGCACTGTCGCAGGGCTTCTTCGTCGCTCACTACTTCCCATCGGTCGAGGATGAGGTCGGTTTTGCGGATTATCTTTTCGCCCGCATCGCGGGCGATGACAAAAGAGTTCTGTTCACCGTCTTCGCGGTGGTACACAACCCGCATCACATCCCATCCTGCTCCTAGAGCCCCGTCTGTCCCGGAGTAATAGGTCACCGTGGTTTTGGGTTCCGGTGTCGGCATGTTCTAAGCTCACAAAATGGGACGGGACTCAGCGGTCGGATGGGGCAGAACGCGATTCCCGCCCCGGTCCCCTCAGACCGGTAGTGTCCTAATTTGTTATTTCGTTCCGCATGGTTACGGGAGTGCTGCTCTATCCTCATAGTTCCATTGACACCGTGGAACGACGACGGCACAGTAAGCACTAGACCCGCAGGAGTTTGGTCGATGGCAACATGCCCAACTTGCAATCACGATGTAGCTACCCCCTTTTTCCTTAACTTGGATGCCTGGCGGTGGCTCGTTTGCCCCCATTGCAAGGCAAGACTGGAAATGAAATCGCCGCGCTCTGTTGTACTGGGCCCTCTCATGCCGCCCCTGTTTGTGCTCGCCAGGCGCGGACGCGTCTTCGAAGTCATTGCGTTCGTATTTATGTTTGCAACCATCTTCCTTCTGCTACTGGAAAGCGTTCGTCCTAAAGTGCAGCTCCGGAAAAAGCCCCTGCCCAAGCCCACCATCCGGCTGAACATTGACGGTCCATCAAATTAGGACACTACCTTAAACTCCGTGCCGTTGACGAAGGTCTGGAATGGATCCAGGAACAACGGAACGATTTGGGCATGAAAATTGTCCTTCGACGTGAACACGGTGCAGAAAGGCGGGTAGTATAGATAGGCCAGGTCGATCTGAAGGCTTGGCTTCACGTTTCGTAGCAATTGTGTCGGCAGTACGAGACAGAAGAACAGATTGGTCGTCAGCAGGAATACAAAATACGACAAATGGTCGCGCAGAGGCGGCCTGCGTCGGCCTATCCAGTCAGAGATTACCCATTCCGTAGCCTCCGGCACTCCCAGCAAATCGAGACCGAAGCGAATTATCCACTCCGGCTCCATATAGTCGACGATGGCGTCGGCGATCCTTTTGGCGTCCTCCAGCGATTTCGGTTTTCGCCATGGACCGATCGAGCCCCGAACGGATTTGAGCATCGCCTCGAAGTCAATGCGCTGCAGGGCACGTCGCCATGCCTTCGCCAGGTTGCGCTCTACATCGAGAAAATGCCTGGCTGTCCAGCGTGCAAGTGCATCCTGTTCCGGACTCTTTCGATATACGATGCCCTTCTTATCGCCAAGCCGGACAGGTTTGCCTCCGGCCATCATCACCCGACCGTAAACGGTTTTCATGTCGAATTTCCGGGCCAATTCGGCCTTCAGAATTTGCATGTGGTGCACGTTCGGATATGCCCGTGAGTCGGGCGTGCGATCCGCGAGTGATCCGACCAGTTGCTCCGGCGTGCTGTTGCTCGAGATCGTCTTTTCGAGATCCGCATGACACTCAATGTAGAACAGGGGCGTAATGGTGGACATATAAAAGTTGTCCATCAAAACGGCCTCGTCGAGATTGAGGCTTTCCAGCGACGACTTATCGAAAATAAGGGACGGTCCTTGGGGCATGAAAGACCATTTTAGCTGTCAGGGTTGCTTGCCCCAGAATTCGGGAATGGTGCCGCCACCCAAAATGAGAACGTGGGTGCCGTGGTCTGAATTAGTAGACGGGCCGCGGGGAACCGTCGAAGAATTCCGCGATATTGTGCGCAAATATCCCAGGAGTTCAGCCCTGTGCGCATGCGCCCGTCTTGGCGTGCTGTTCACCTACGGGCCTGATGCCGGCACGACGGCGAGCGACGAAGCAACGGCCAAGTGGGCTCCTCTTCTGTTTCCAGCCGCGTTATTGGGTCGAATCAGGACGCTGGTTTCGCGCAGGCGCGTGATTTTCTTTCAGGCGCAGTTGCGCTATTTGGCGGCCGAAGTCATTCGGCTGAATCCTTACGGCGGTGAGGACCTTGCTCCCGTCCCTGACGGCATGCTGGGGGAGTTGATGATCAGGGCTGGTGAACTTTTGTATGAGCCGCATCCGAAGCCGACCGATGACCTGGATGTGTTGGCAGACCTCATCTCGCAATTTCTGCCGATCTACGAGATGGATTCGCCAACCGAAGCTTTCATAGCTTTCCTGCGGTTCTACATCTTTCTGACAATCAACATTCCTCGCCTTCCCGATGAACTGAAAACGTTCAACGCGGCTGCGCTCTTCGAGAAGCGATTCGGATTCCCCCTGGACACATATGCGCATTTCATTTTTTGCTTTGCAATGCATGCCATGATGCAGCGCGGAAAAAAGTCGATAGAAGCCGCCGTGGATAGCAGCATTCGCATTGAGACCTTCAGGAACATGAAAGTAACGGCAGATGACGTCAACAAAATGTTCGAAACGGTTTCGTTTTCCCTCGACACGCTCAGCGGTCAGAAGTTGCCCACGGGATATGCCGACTTTGAATTCCTGCGCGATCATCCGTATTTTCTGCAAACGGAGAGACATTCTGCCTCGACTACGAATTCGCGATGGGTAAACTTGAAAGCGGTGTGCTCTGGCGCGTGATGAAAGGGCTGGAACAGAGCCAGAAGGAGCCTTACCTCAGCTTTTGGGGCAGCGTCTCCGAAGACTGTGTGTCTTGGCTCTTTGAAACCTACTCATCTTCCAGTTTCAATATGATCTACCCGGCTCCCAAGTACGGCGACGATCCGACGCAGCAGATTTGCGACGCAATCGTTGTCTGTGGCTCGACAGCAATTCTCATTGAGGCGAAGCTGGCGACAGTCCGGGCAGACATTCGCTATTCCGGCGACTACAAGAAGATGAGAGCCTTTTTGGAAGACAGGCTTGTGTGCGGAACAAGTCGCCGCGTAGGCGTGGCGCAACTTGTCCATTCTCTTGACCGGATCACCAGCCTCCCGCCTTCGGCTCTTCCGCCGTGGCCTAGTGGCATCAGGAAATTCATCCCGGTCATCGTCACGAAGGACGATATAGGTTCTAGTTGGGCGGTAAATGCGTATCTCAACAAGCGCTTCAGGCAGGAGGCGAAACGGCACAAGAAATATACGATCACACCACTGGTTAGCCTTAGCGTGTCCACTCTTGAACGGCTGATGAAAACATTAACGGAGCTGCCCTTCGCTGAGATTCTTGAAGGCCGCATTCAAGAAGAAGATAAGAAACTGACCAGACCCTTCGAGGCCGCCAGCAAATACGCGCAAAGCGGTGTTCCCGGAAAGCTTTCCGTTCATATGGAGATCCTTCACGGACTCATGGAGAGAATGACCGCAGACTTCGGCCTGACCGACCCTTCTTCACCAGCACAGGACACTGTCAAATGAGGAGCTTGTGCGCACGGGCCGTGCTGGTAAAAGGAACAAAGGAACGACAGAGTTGCAGTCCGCTGCTCCGCCCCTCGCATCAGTGAGGTCCCAGAATAGGGTCAAACGAGGGTCACGTTACTTGGAGCGTCCAGGATTCATGGGTCCTCATGGGTTGTCATCTGCGCCGCAAAGTATTTGAATTTGCAGTCTCCCACGAGAACTCATAAACCAAAGGTCGGTCGCTTACGTTCGATACTCACCGCAACGCATTCAGGTCATCACTACCTTTTCCCAGGCGGCATGAACCTGCAGGCCCGATGGAATGCTGTTCGGGCATGTTCCAAATCACCCACCTCCAAGAAGAAAACGCGATACTTAGAGGGCAAGCGGATTTAACTTTTGCACCTACTCACCGCGGCGTTTCCTGAGCCACGATCCGACGTTCAAGTCAACCCCGAAGGAAACCGTATTAAGGACGCTGTACGCACTGTAGCTGTAGCCAGCGCTCAAATCCACAAAACGCGTGAGATTGTAATCAAGTCCGAGGTTTATCCCGTCGTCCCGTGTGAGGCTCGCGCCCCCTTTGGTTGAACCGGAGGAACTTTTCTTGCCACGAATGAAGATCTGTTGTGCCCCCCAGGGAAGTATGTAGTAACCCGAGGCACTAACACTGAACTTCTCACTCAGGTCCAGCTCAGAGCCGCCTTCAAAGTGCGCAAGCGTGCCCAGAGAAGTATAGGGCCGGTGCAGGAATCGGGTGTCAGGAACCGAGTTGGCCACTCCGACATCGAGAAACGGAGTCAAGCGATCAAAGCCGTGAGCGAAATGATTGTCCCAGTCAAAAGTCACGCGGCCAGTGCTCAGGCCCTTGGCAGAACTCGCTACGGGAAACGCTCCATTCAGACCGGTGCTGAAATCAAATAACGGCCCCTTCCTGGAATATCTGAAACCTAAGGAGGGGTTCCCCATGCCGGACGCAGAAGTCGCGCCGGTTTTTGAAGAAGATGGGCTAATGAACAGATACGGTACGCCCATGTTTATCGAGAAGTGTGGATTGAAAATGTAGCCCACCGTCGAGTTGATATCGCTGATGAACCCGTCGGTATCGGCGCTGCCTTCATAGGTCTCCGTCAGAGTGAAGCCCTTCTCCTCACTTGCAGTCTTGGTTGCCGCCGAAGGCGCGGCCTCACCGAGCGCGCCAACCGCAAGCAGGCATGAACCAACGAGCATCGCGAGTAGACGACATCCAATCCTCATTATTAGTGCCCCCTTAGGCAGGTACTTCTGGTCGCTGGGTCCGCCCGGTGATGGGCAGACGCCTATCGATCATTGCCCTCTTCAACCGGGCCATGGCGGTTGAACCACTATTCTCGTCGGGCAAGGAGGAACCAGTCGAGTTACCATGGTGCATTGGGCAAGCCGTTTTCGGCATTGTGGAGAGCTGAACCGCACAGACAAGGCGTGGTAGGAGCTTTTCTAGATGTAGTCTTCTGCAAAACAGAAACCACTAAGGACGCTAAGATGCACGAAGGAAAGGGGATACCTGCGACCGTGGCCTACCGTAACCTGTCGGTGACGCAGGCGTTTCAGTAAGCTTGATTCTTGCGGACTTAACATAAGGAGTGAAATGTCGATTAAGACCTGGTTCCGAGCTGGCGCGACTGCAATTCTGTGTCTGATCCTCTCGACAACAATCGCTGTGGCCCAGGACCACGGACACGGCCACGAGAAGCACGATCGCGACGACGATGATGACCGGGGCCATGGACGCGGGCACGGGCATGACCACGACCGCTACTCTGATGATGACCGCGATCAGATCCGCGGTTGGTACCGTACTCATTACTCAAGTCTCCCGCCTGGCCTGGCCAAGCGCGATCGTCTTCCTCCCGGCTTGGAACGCCAATTAGTGGTTCGTGGAACTCTGCCGCCGGGGCTTCAGAAAAAAATGCAGCCTTGCCCACCGGATCTGGAAAGGATGCTCCCACCCCCACCTCCGAATTACGCGCACGTTGTGATCGGCGGCAACTTGGTTCTGCTCAATCGGGCGAACTTCCAGATTGCGGATGTCTTCCACCTCGAGATTAAGTAGGTAGGACGACAAAGGTTGCTGATTATCACGAGGTGGGATCCAGAAATGATTTCCACTTTCTCTCTCCCAGGTTGCAGGCATTTGAAGCATCAGCCCCAGCTACGATGGGGAACGGGAATCCCGTCGCGAGGAGATGGTAGGGCGGCCGACGGGCCAGGATCGAACCGCGGGAATAGAACGAAACCCAAGGACCTACGGTTACGCCATTTGGTGTTACGCCAATCGGCGTAGACCGGCAAATCCGTTCCGTAGAGTTGCACCGGACTCTCCGTCGCGTCTGCGGTCGGTTCTGCCTCGCCGTTGACGCTCGAAATTCATCTCGCGACCTCTGGTTTGCGAGACGTCTCGAAGCACCCGTAACGCAGCGCAGTGTCGGCAGTATTAGTAAGTTGAGCTCAGCCTGCCAAGAATTGAGGGGGCAAGCCGCCGATTCGCAACCGGATGGCTCGACGGTGGACTGCGTTGTTGTGCGTGGCCGAATGCACCGTGGGACGTATCCGAGATACCAAGTTTGCTATGATGACCCATGGGAACCGTTATCGAAATTACTCCCCATTGATCTACTAAAGAGCGTCGAAGAACACCCTCACGGAAAGTTCAAAGTCCGAATTGAGTTTTATG
>Ga0207684_10006846_pt1 | contig 10320 bp, 9 predicted proteins | sample KBSK5501metaG_FD_184342 | JGI IMG/M metagenome (GOLD analysis project Ga0207684, IMG submission 184342) | Corn, switchgrass and miscanthus rhizosphere microbial communities from Kellogg Biological Station, Michigan, USA - KBS K5-50-1 metaG... | ecosystem: Host-associated > Plants > Roots >... | reverse complement strand
TGCGCCGCCTCTCGTTCGGGGAGGACGACCGACCGGTGACGCCGAACCACGAGCGCAAGTCCATTGGCTGCGAGCAGACGTTCGCGCGGGATCTCGCGGACCTCGAACAGATCCGCCGCGAGGTCGAGGCGCTCGCCCGGGACGCGGCCGGGACGCTCTCGCGCAAGAGCCTTCTCGCGCGGACCGTCGTCCTGAAGCTGCGCTACTCGAACTTCGAGACGATCACGCGCAGCGAGACGCGCGAGCCGGCGACCCGGTCGGAGGAGGAGATCGTGGCGCGTGCGGTTGCGCTGCTCGAGAAGACCGAGGCCGGAAGGCGGCCGGTGCGACTCCTCGGCGCGTCGCTGCATGGCCTCGTCGCCGAGGGCTCCGGGGAGGAACCGGCCCACCCGGCAGCGCCACAGCTTTTTTAGAGGGTCAGGTCTCCACTTGCCACATCCGGGGCCAGGCCGCCACACCGAAACGAGCCGCCCGTTCTGCATCGCCATCCCGGAGAAGACGCTCGCCGAGCTGCGCGACCGCATCGCCCGCACGCGGTGGCCCGACGAGATCGCGGGCAGCGGCTGGGACTACGGGACGAACCTCGAGTACCTGCGCGAGCTGCTGAATTACTGGCGCGACGGGTTCGACTGGCGCGCGCAGGAGCGGAAGCTGAACGCCTTCTCCCACTTCGTCGCCGATGTCGAGGGGCTCGACCTCCACTTCCTCCACGAGCGCGGCCGCGGACCGAACCCGATGCCGCTCCTCCTCCTCCACGGCTGGCCGAGCACGTTCTTCGAGATGTCGAAGCTCGTCCCGCTGCTCGCGGACCCCGCGGTGTACGGCGGCGACCCGCGAGACTCCTTCGACGTCGTCGTGCCTTCGCTGCCCGGCTGCGGGTTTGCGCAGCGACCGCACGAGCCGGGGATGCACAAGACCCGGATGGCCTCGCTCTTCGCAAAGCTGATGTCGGAGTCGCTCGGCTACGAACGGTTCGCCGCGCGCGGGGGCGACGTCGGCGCGGGCGTGGTGTCGCTCCTCGCGCTCGACTACCCGGAGCGGGTCATCGGCATCCACGTCTCCGACGTCTATCGCCCCTACATCGGCCCGGGCGCGCGCCACTTCACCGACGCCGAGCGGAAGTCTTTCGACGAAGAGCGGACCTGGATGGAGAAAGAAGGCGCCTACGACCACCTCCAGGCGACCAAGCCGCAGACCCTCGGGTACGGCCTGAACGACTCCCCCGCCGGGCTCGCCTCCTGGATCGTCGAGAAGTACCGGAGCTGGAGCGACTGCGGCGGGGACGTCGAGCGCCGGTTCACGAAGGACGAGATCCTGACGCAGCTCACGATCTACTGGGCGACCGAGACGATCAATTCCGCGAACCGTCTCTATTTCGAGGGCGACCGCGCGCCGCGGCCGCTCGGACCCGACGATCGCGTGCGCGTTCCCACCGCAGTCACGATCTTTCCCGGCGACATCGATCAGCCGCCACGCGAGTGGGCCGAGCGCGTCTACGACGTCCGGCGGTGGACCGTGATGCCGCGCGGAGGGCACTTCGCGGCGCTCGAAGAGCCGGAGCTTCTCGCGCAGGACATTCGGGAGTTCTTTCGCCCGCTGCGGGGCGGGTCAGCGCTGTATCACTGAATTTCAGCAATTCCGCGTTGGCCCCAATTCAGCCGCTGCGGAAGCCGATCTCGAGATGCGTGTCGTCGCAGAACGGCTTGCTCTTCGAGGCGCCGCAGCGGCAGAGGCGGTAGAAGGCGCGGGCCTCGCAGAGCCTCCCGTCGGAGTAGGTCAGGGTGAGGGCGCCGACGACCTCGTACGGTCCATCCCGGAGTACGTGGATCGCCGACGCGGCCTCGGCCGAACTTTCCGATCCGGCCGGCGCCGTCGGGTCCGCCATCTCCGTTCCGATGAACCCGCACTCCTTGTGCGTTGCGTCGCAGTAGGGCTTGTTCGAGGACTGGCCGCAGCGGCAGAGCGAGTAGGCGGGCTTCGGCTCGTAGAGCGTGCCGTCGGGCGCCACGAGCGGAACGTCCCCTTCTACACGATACGGGCCGTTCGGGCGGATCGTGATCGTTCCTTTCGGTTCGGGCATGATCGGCCGCGGATCATGACAGATTCGCGCGCGGCCGCACTTCTGCTCTCGACCGCTCTCGCGACCGCGTCCGCCTGTTCGGCGCCGGCGCCTCGCGTTGTCTCCCCGGCGGCGCGGCGGCAAACCGAAGAAGCCGGCGCGGGACTGCGATATCTGCTCCATCTTCCCGCCGCGTACGAGGACCGCCCGTCCTGGCCGCTGATCCTGTTCCTCCACGGCGCCGGCGAGCGGGGCGACGATCTGACGCTCGTCCTGCGCGAAGGCCTGCCGCATCTTCTCGAGACGCTTCCCGATTTTCCTTTCGTGGTGGTCTCGCCCCAGGAGACCCAGGCGCGGAGATGGACTCCGGACGGCCTGGCCGCGCTGCTCGACGAGGTCGCCGGCAAGTATCGGGTGGACCGCGGCCGCGTCTACGTTACCGGCCTGTCCTCCGGGGCGACGGCGGCGCTCGAGCTCACGATCCATCACCCCGACCGAATCGCCGCGGTGGCGCCGGTGGCGTTCACGGCGATCCCGAGGGATCTCTGCCGGATGAAGGACGTCCCGGCCTGGATCTTCCACGACGCCGGCGACGAGCGGGTACCGGAGGGCCGCGCGAAGAAGCTCGCGGCGGAGCTGCGGGCGTGTGGGGGCGAAGTGAAGCTCACCATCTTTCCGGCCGAAGGCCACGATGCCTGGACGGAGGCGTACCGGACGCACGAGCTCTACGAGTGGCTGCTGCGGCAACGCCGCTAGAATCCAGGCGTGGTTCTCGCCCTCCTTCTCGCCGCGTCGACGATCGTGGGGAGCGCTTCGCCGGAGTGGGCGGACGATCGCTGGGTGCAGGGCGGGCCGCTCACTCTCGCGGGGCTCAAGGGAAAGGTCGTCCTGATCCGGTTCTTCACCGACCCGGAGTGCCCCTACTGCAGCGCGACCGCGCCCGCGTTGAACGGATTCGATCGCGAGTTCGGTCCAAAGGGTCTCGTCGTCGTGGGCTTCTACACGCCGAAGCCGCGGCCGCGGCCGACGTCGACCGAAGACGTCCGCAAGACGGTGGAGGCGTACGGGTTCCGATTTCCCGTCGCGATCGACGACGACTGGGCGACCCTGAAGCGGCTGTGGCTCGATCGCGCTTCCGGCGCCGGCTGGACGTCGGCGTCGCTCCTGATCGACCGCCATGGCGTCATACGCCACGTCCATCGCGGCGGAGTGTTCGCGAAAGATTCACCGGACCCGCAGGCTCGGCGCGACTACGCGCAGATGCGCTCGGCGATCGAGAAGCTGCTGGCCGAGCGCCCCTGAAGAAACCCGCCGGCCGTTCGATCCGCTTCAGCCGCGCTGGCGCCGCTTCATCGCTTCCGCGGCGCGCCGCTCGAGCTCGGCGGGAGGAACGTCCTCGATGTGCGTCGCGATCCACCACTCGTTGCCGGCGAAATCCCTCACGCCGCCGTTGCGGTCGCCGTAGAACATGTCCATCGGTTCCATGATCGACACGGCACCCGCGGCCAGAGCGCGCTTGTAGAGCGCGTCGGTGTCGGGCACGTAGAGATAGAGCGAAGCGGTTTTCGCCGGGAACTCACCCCAGACTTCGCCCATCATGATCGGCGAATCCCCGATCTTGACCTGCGCGTGCATGACCGTTCCGTCGGGTCGCGTCGAGCGAAAGGTCTCCGTCGCGTCGAACGCCTGCTTCAGAAAGTCGATCAGGCGCGCGACTCCGGAAACAACCAGGTACGGAGTCACCGTGTGGAGTCCCTCGGGGATAGGTTTGACGGCCATGTCTGCTCCTATGGGGTCAGGTCTTCAAAGGGGCGGTGGCTCCGCCCGGGCGGAATCGGCGATCGCCGACTTGCTACTGGAGGTCATACAGATCGACCTTCTTTCCCAGCAGGTATTTGTCGAACCAGTTCACGATGTGCTGCAGCCGCGCCACGCGATGGGACGGCTTCCCCGAACGCGACAGCTCGTGATTCTCGCCCGGGAACGTCACCATGACCGCGACTTTCTTCTGTGCTTTCAACGCCCGGAACATCGCGCCGCCTCCCTGCCAGGTCGGCGTGCGCCAGTCTTCCTCCCCCTCGATGAACATCATCGGCGTCTTGATCTTCTCGGTATAACGCACGGGCGAGCGGGAGAGGAACTCCTCCGGGTCCTCGTATGGGTTCTTGCGGAACCAGGACGGCGTGAAGAGCGTGAAGTCCGCCGAGTACCAGAACGAGATCCAGTCGGCGACCGAGCGCTGCGACACCGCGGCGGCGAAGCGGTCGGTCTGCGTCACCGTCCAGTTGGTCAGCAGTCCGCCTCCGCTTCCGCCGGTGACGCCCAAGCGCTTCTCGTCGATGTATCCGCGCTTCAGTACCACGTCGACTCCCGCCATGATGTCCTTGTAGTCGTCGCCGGGATAGTGGTACTGGATGACGTTCGCGAAGTCCTGACCGTAAGACGTCGAGCCGCGCGGATTTGTATAGAGGACGACGTAGCCCTTCGCGGCCAGCCAGAGCATCTCGTGGTAAAGGATGTGGCCGTACGCCGTGTGCGGCCCGCCGTGGATCTCGACGATCATCGGGTACTTCGTCGCAGGATGGAAGCCGGGCGGCTTCTGGATCCAGGCGTTGATCTTCTTGCCGTCGAAGCTGTCGTACCAGATCTCTTCGGGCGGGGAGACGTCGAGCTGCGAGAAGAGAGCGTCGTTGACGTGCGTCAACCGGGTCAGTTTCTTCGTGCGGGTGTCTAAGAGGTAGACGTCCCCGATGTGCGTCGCGTCGCCGATCTCGACGGCGAACTTCGACGCGTCCGGCGTCGCGGTGTACGCCATAACGTCGTGGTTCCCGGTCGTGAGCGGCTCCATCTTCCGGCTCGCGACGTCCACCTTGACGAGGTTCGAGCGCGCCTTCTCCGTCGTCGTCAGGATCAAGGACCGCCCGTCCGGAGTCCACACGATCGCGTTCGGCAGGCTCCCCCGCGGCGGCCGCTGGTCGCCGGCGAGATCGCTTCCCGTCTCGTAGTCGTAGTCCGCGGTCAGATTCGCCGCGTTTCCCTGCGCAAAGACGAAGAGCTTGGAATTCGTGTGGGACTGGCGCTGCGGCGGGTTGATGAAGCCAGTGAAGGCGAACCGCGAGCCGTCGGGTGAGGGAGCCGGGTCGTTGACCGGCCCGTTGATGTCGATGACAGTCTGGATCTCTCCGCCCGCGGCCGGGACCGAGTACACGTTGGCGTCCGGATCGACATAGTACGGCTCGTTGACGCGGTCCGACGTGAAGTAGATCTTGGAGCCGTCGCGGCTCCAGACGAGGTCGCCCTCGTCGTAGCGGCCGGACGTCAGCCGCTTCGCCTCGACCGGCTCGGTACCGTCGGTGACCGCGACCGTCCAGACGTGCGAATGGTGCTGCGGGTCGAGCCAGCCCTGGTTGTTGAAGCGATAGATGGCGCGCGTGACGATGCGGGGTTTGTTTCTCTCGTCCCGCTCCTTAGTATCCTTCTCGACCTCGACCTCCTTCGGGTCCTTGCCTCGGGCGGACTTCCTGTCCGCGAGGTCCTCGTCGTTCGTGTCGCTCGGGAAAGCGATCGTCTTTCCGTCGGGAGACCAGAGCGGGGCCCCGGCCCCGTGCGGAACGTCGGTCAGCTTTCGGGCCTCGCCGCCCGAGAGCGGGAGCAGGTAGATCTGCGGCTTGTCCTTTTCGCCCGGCGCGCGCGTGAAGGCGATCGTCCGGGCGTCGGGCGACCAGCGCGGCGAGGAGTCCCGCGGCCCGGCGGTCAATCGCCGCGGCGCGGCGGAGCCGGACGTCGCGACCTCCCAGAGGCTCGTATCGTAACGGTCCTCCTTCTCGTTGACCGTGACGAGGACGTAGGCCACCTCGCGCCCGTCCGGCGAGATCTGCGGGTCCGCGACCCACTGGAATTTGAGGAGGTCGGTCTCGGTGATCGGGCGGCGATCGGCGGCGCCGAGAGTCGCGGCCCAGGCCATCGCGAACAGAAAGAGTGCCTTACGCATCCGTCGGCTCCTCGAATCAGCGGCGCAGCATATCCGAGGCGCTGGAGAGTCTCGGCTACGGGCTATTCGAAATACCCGTTGACGTCGAGGATGAAGTGCGTCGGAGCGGCGCTCACGACGGCGAGGGTTCCGCCGGCGCCGAGCGGGACAATCGCGTTGTTCGCCCGCGTCTGGCCTGCCGCAAAATTGATCGCGGACACGGGCGGCGCCGGCGCGCCGCTGGGGTAGAGGATCACGTGCCCCGGGGCGCCGGGCTGCGTCACGGTCACGTTGAACGACACGGCCCTCGCGGTGGGAGAAATCCCGCATTGATCCGCGATCACGAAAGTCCGCTCGACGCCGGCGGACAGGGCCGGCCCGCCGTAGGGACCGACGGCTTCGCGCGTGTCGGCGACGCGGCAGGGAGTCACCGTGAAGAACGACGCCGCGCACATCGTGTCGATCGATACCATAGCCGAACCCATCGAGCTGCAGCCGCCGTGCTGCACGGTCACGTTCAACGTCACCGACCCCGACGCTCCCGCCGTGAACGTGATGCTCCGCGTGCCCGCGCCGCCGGTGATCGAGCCGTTCGTAATCGACCAGGTGTAGGTCGCGCCGATTCCCGCGTCGGGAACCGAAGCGCCGTGCCCGCCCGAGTTCGAGCAGACAGAAGAAGGCGCCGTGATCGTCGAATCGGGCGACGTGTTGACGACGGCGTTGGTCATCGCGGCCGGGGAAAGGCAACCGGAAGCGGTCGCCGTCACGCTGTACATTCCCGAGGCGGCGAGAGTCGCCGAAGAAATCGACGGGTTCTGCAGCATCGACGTGAACGTGTTGGGCCCAGTCCAGGAGTAGGACGCTCCCGAGACGGTCGAGGCCATGAGCTGCAGCGTCTGTCCCATGCAGATCGGGCCGTTGTTGCTCGCGACCGGCGCGGGAGTGGAGTTGACCGTGAGCGTTGCAGCGGTTGACGCGACGGTCTGCCCGAACCCGTCCGTCACGACGACGTCGTAGCTTCCGGCGTCGCCGGTCACGGTCGGATTGATCGTGAGCATCGAGGTCGCCGCTCCCGAGATCGAGCCGCCGTCGAAAAGGTTCACGGTGTTTCTCCGCCACCGGTAGGAGAGAGTCGGCGCCCCGGACGCCGTGACCGAAAAGCTTGCGCTCGCGCCCGCGCAGACCGTCTGGTTCCCGGGGGCCGAGACTGTCAGTGGGACGCGCTCGTACGCTCCCATGTCGACGATCGGAGGCGTGCCGGCGCCGCCGTTGGGAGCTGCCGGGTCGTCGAAGAAACGTGGAAGTCCGGCCACGTCGGTCGTCACGCCGCCCGGGACCGCGGCGTTGTTGCCGGAGTCGATGGCGGGAGATCCCGAACCGAGTCGCAAGTCGCCTGGCGCGCCGGCGAAAAGCGGGTTGCCGCTGATGTTGCCGGTTCCGGCGAAGCCGCCCTGGATGTCGGAGTACGAAATCGAAACGGAGGCACTCGGGCCCAGGAAAAGGGCGCCCGTGGGATTGTTCCAGACGATCGAGTTGGTGATCGCGTTGCTCGTCGCGAAAAACACGATTCCGTAGTTGCCGTTGTTCGCGACGGTGCTGTTGATGAAGGAGTTCCCGGTGCTCGAAAAGTTCGCGCCGTTCGGCGAGTTCTGAGCGACGACGGAGTTCACCACCGTCGTGTTGTCGGTCACGTCGATGCCGCCGCCCGCGGTCGTGTTGCCGACGCTGTTGCCGCGGAAGACACACCCCGTGACCTGCATGCTCCCGACGGACGCCGCGGAGAGTCCGCCGCCCCCCGGCATGAGGTCTCCGGCCGACTGGGCGAAATTGCCCTGGAAGGTGCAGTTCGTGAACGACGGGCTGCCCGCCGCGACCCGCACGCCGCCGCCCCGGTTGCCCGCGTAGTTATTGGAGAAGATGCATCGGACGAACGCCGGACTTCCCAGGTTGATGTACACGCCTCCGCCCCGGTCTATGGGGTCCGTGGCGCCATCCGCCTGGCCGCCAGTGACCGTAAAGCCGTCGAGAATCCCGGTCGCGGTGACCGTGCTGTCGGAGGTCACGACGTGGTAGCTGTTGTCGGTGCCGACTCCCACCGTTCCGATGTCCCCGGAGAGGATCGTGATATTTGCCGTCGGATTGCGCTGGCTGCGCATCGTCTCGGTTCCCGCGAACCCGCCATAGACGCCGACGCCATTCTTGAGAGCGAAGCTCATGGTGCGATCCGCTGTGGCGGTTGGCTTGTAGGTTCCGGCCGCGACCCAGATCTCGTCGCCGGAGACAGCCGCCGTGAGCGCGCTCTGCAGGCTCGTGAACGCGTTAACCCAGCTCGTCCCGTTGTTCGCGCCGGAAGCTGTGGATCGCACGAAGATCGTGGTCGCTCCGAACGCGGACTGTCGAAGGGAGACGAGCAGGCCGGCGGCGAGGATGAAACGCGGAAACGCAGCCGCGGACTTTCCCTTGAGAATCGGTTTAGTCTATCGGACCTGATGGAGAGCCTTCAGGACATCTACGCGCCGAACAACCGATGTTTCGGGTGCGGGCCGGCGAACGAGAAAGGCCTCCGGATCAAGAGCCGGGCCGAGGGGGACGAGGTCGTGGCGGAATGGAGGCCGGAGCCGCACCACCAGGCGTTCGACGGGATCCTGAACGGCGGAATTGCCGGGGCGTTGCTCGACTGCCACAGCAACTGGACGGCGGCGTACCACCTGATGAAGAAGTCCGGCGCGGCCGAGCCGCCGTGCACGGTGACGGCCGAGTTCCACGTAACCCTGAAGCGAACGGCAAGGTGACGGCCACCTGCCGCGGCACGTTCGTCGCGGTCAAGGAGGGGCATCCCGCGTATCACCGCTGGTGATTTCCCGGACGCCCGAGGTCAGAGAACTCTGAGGAGTTCCTGTCGAGCTTCCTTACGAGACTCCAAAGACCCGCGCGCCTTCCGGGTTCCTTCAGTGAGAAGGGCCACCGATCCCGATCTCCAGTGACTGGAACGCCACGGCGAGCCGGCGAGTGTCACGCCGACTCGCCGGATGGGCGTATCCGTATCGAAACTCCATTTCGTTCGGAACGGGGCGGATGAGCCGCCCCGGGATCTCGAGCTCGTAGTCGTTCCAGCCGCGGTCGAGCAGGACGCGCCCGATCCCCGTCCCGTTGAAGTCCACCGCGACCACCTGACAGGAAAGACCCTGTCCCGAGAGGAACGGATTCACTCTCAGGCGGAGGTGATGGTCTTGCGGGGCGAGCGGCGGGATGCGCAGCGTCGACGTCAACCCCTCCGCCCACACGAAGGGAAACTCTCCGTTCCACCGCTCGTCCCCGGACCAGCCGCTCTCGAGCGACGCCCGCGCGGCTTCGGTCCCGAATGGGATCGTGATCGTGCCTTCCGGTCGCCCCCGTGTGAGCGGACTTCGCAGAAGATGCCTTCCGAGCTCGCGCTCGTAAACGGCGAACCACGCGATCGCCGGAATCCCGACGATCGCCGCCGCGGCCCACGCCCATCGGATGAGCGCCGTCGTCTTCCGCTCCACGCGACCGAGAAGCCATCGCGCGAGCACGAGACCGCACGCCGTCCCCAGCAGCGCGCCGCCGGCGACGTCGATCACGAAATGGTCACGGTAGTAGACGCGCGCGAGCCCGGTGACGAGCGCTCCGAGGTAAAGAAGCGGCGCGGCCGGCGGAAAGGCGTAGCCGAAAACGGCAGCGACGGCGAAAGCGGTCGTCGCGTGACCGGACGGGAAGCTGTACGAGAAAACGCGGTGACCCGGGCGGGGCAGCTGGAAGACGAGCTTCAAACCGTTCGCGAGGAGTCCCGCCACGACGACCGCGAGGAGAACGACCAGGCCCGCGCGGAGGACACGGCGGTTGCGGGTGACGAGACCGAAGACCGCGACCGCCAGTCCGAGCGCCGCCGCGCCCACCCCGTGACCCAGGTGATCGAGGAGGAACATGACCCGCTCGAAGAACACGGACCCGACGAGCGGGCACGCGAACCGGATGAGATCGATGCCCACTCCGCGATCAGAGCTTGCGATCGCGGGCGCGGCCGATCACTTCCTCCAGCCAGCCGCCGACCCGCTTCTCCATCTCCTTGAAGCTCGGCGCGACGAAGAGCACTTTCTGGTAGTTCGTCGGGTCGTAGGGCGTCCGCGCGATTTCCGCGAAGTCGAACGGCTTCAATTCCGCCTGCGACGCAAAGCGCCCGAGCTCGCCGAAGGAGGACAGCAAGCCCGCGCCATAGGCCTTGGCGTCGCCGTTCTCGCGCGCGACGCCGAACTCGAGCGTGTACCAGTAC
>Ga0207684_10006845_pt1 | contig 10321 bp, 8 predicted proteins | sample KBSK5501metaG_FD_184342 | JGI IMG/M metagenome (GOLD analysis project Ga0207684, IMG submission 184342) | Corn, switchgrass and miscanthus rhizosphere microbial communities from Kellogg Biological Station, Michigan, USA - KBS K5-50-1 metaG... | ecosystem: Host-associated > Plants > Roots >... | reverse complement strand
GGTGACAATCGTGTGGCCCACGGCCACGATCTGATACACGAGCCGGCCATGCAGGCTTTTGCGGTGGGCAGCCAGCCTGCGCTCGCGGGCTGCCTTGCGCCGCCTGCTGGCCTGGTAGCCCCGGCTCTGCTTCCACCTGGGAGCGCCCTTGCCGCGCTTCTTCGCACGGCCCTTTTCGTCGTAGTGCTCGGGATTGGCGGCCCGCCTTTGCCGCTCCATCTTGCGCTGCAGGCGGCGAATGGCTCGCGCGTCGGGGCGCAGTTCTGCACACAGTGGCTCCAGGCGCGCCTCGGCCTCCCGTGGCACGATGGCAATGCTTGAGGGACCCAGGTCCAGGCCGATGGTCTGACTGCCGACGGCGTGCTTGGGCTTGTGATGGGGCAGGCCTGTGAGCACCAGTTGCACATAGTAGCGTTCCCCCCTCCGAGTCGGCGCCCTGGGCGCGTGGGCTGGAGGCGCGGCGTCGGACCAGGCGGGCGTACTTGACCTCGTGCGCCAGGCCGTGGGCGACCACCGGATCGTCCCAGTCGATCAGCGCTCGAAGCTTCTCGTCGTGCCACAGCAGGCAGCCCTGCGGGCGTCCTTCCGCACGCGGCTCAAGGACAAAGCGCATGCCCGTATCGTTGCGCTTGTTCTCGATGCTGCTGAGACCTCGCCCGCGGCTCTTAAAGCGCACGCGGCGGGCCTTGCCCAGGCACACCCGGTTGAGGGCGCGGTAGGCGCGGCTGGCGAGCGTCTGGGCCAGCACGGCATCCAGGTGCTCGGCCAGCCAACTGACGCGCAGCCCTTTCGCCAGCTCATGAAAGGCGTACTCGGAAAAGCCGTAGCGCTCCCGCAAGGCTGAAAAGGCAGCCCGCCGCTCCTGTCTCTGGGTGCGGGGGATGGCGCGGGCTGCCTGCCAGGCGGGGTCGGCTCGCATCTGGCGCAAGCGCCGCTGCCCCGCAGAGAGCACGGCGTTATAGAACTGCCGCCCCACTTCCAGGTGACTACCCAGGCGTGCGGCCTGCCCGGCATCGGCCACCAGCGGCAGTTCGAGCAGAAACGTCGGCGTCTTCGCTCTGGAGGGTTTGCGCTCCTCAGCGTGTTTTTTCCCCATCAGCTTCGCTCGTTGCTCAAACTAGAACATTTATTCCAAGCATAGCAGGTCGCATCCTTTCTGTCAAGCAGCTGCGTGCGCCGTGCGCTCCCCTGGCCTCCCCCGCACAAGGAACGGCACTTCATCCCCTGGATGAATCACAGGGGCTTTCGCGCTCGGATTTCTGTAACTAAAGGCAAAACCCTATTGACTTAAAGGCTTAGATTATTAGCAGAAACAATTATTTCGCATCTCTAATTCAAGGTACACAACATACACATATGTCAACAACAAAATCGCCTTCGCCTCCAACAGCGAAGAAGGCAACACCTGCAACACGAAGACGCTTTTTACGACCTTTGATGGTCGTCGTGCTCATCGCTGCTGTACTGATCGGCTGGCAGCTAATCAATAATAGTATTAACAGCACCAATCCCAGCTCGGCAGGTCGCCCACTCTCAAACCCGCATACTCATTTGCATACTGTAGCCCTGGGAGGGCGTCCCGGAGTGCTCTACCTGGGAACGCATTTTGGCATGTTCACCAGCACTGATGGTGGGCATACCTGGCCTCAGCCACACGGCGTGCTGGATACGATGATGATCACCGTTATTGCCGTCAGCCCCGCCAACCCGGATGTCCTGGGAGTGATGGCTATTCCTGTCAGCGGCGTAGGAGTACAATCCGGTATCTATTTCAGCAAGGATGGGGGTACAACCTGGCATGCCAGCGCTCCAGGCGGTTTGCCAGCATCGGCCTATCCTTATACGATCAAAGTGGGGACAGCAGGCGAGGGCCAATTCTATGCTTTCTATAATTACGCAGGCTGGTTCGAGACGCGCGATCTGGGTGCCCATTGGTATCCCATCACCAGTGGGACACTGTCAAACATGCAAACACCTTCCCTGCTGACCGACCCTGCTGATCCCAAGCATTTACTACTCGGCGGCGATCAGGGGCTCTACGAGAGTCGAGATGATGGAAGTCACTGGAACCGCAGCGCTACTGTAAAAGGAAATGTATATAGCATAGCAGCCTCCAATTCTACGCCCCTTCTTGTCTTCTGCGCTACTGACCAGGGAATATATCGCTGGTATGCAGGGAGCACACAGATGACACAGTTGACTAACCTGCCCATGGCGACTCCGCCAACGCGCCTTGTTAGCGATGCGACAGGCCGGGCGCTCTATGCACTAGCGGGGCAGGACCTGTGGTTCTCGGCTGATAGTGGAACAACCTGGAAACACCAATGGCACTTCGACCGCGGAGATTTGATCGCGCTGGTAGTTGATCCCAAGCATCCTGGCCATCTCTATGCGGGATTTTTTCTCCCGGCTGAAGTATTATACAGTACTGATGATGGCAGCTCATGGCGAATACTGATTGACTGATCACCTGGAACACCTTAAGGTGAAAAATAGGGATTCATCCTAATAGGCATTTTTTACCACATGGATTATACTACACTCGCATTCTTATGCAATAAGCAGGGCAACCCTGCTTGCCCGTATTTTGAGAGAAGTGAGTGAAGTATGATGAGTACACTACATCGACGCGTACAGCTACTAACTGCGCTGTTACTCAGCCTGGGGCTTTTTTTTGTGATGATGGGAATAGCTTCTGCGCACGCTAATTATCCTGCGCATGCAAAAGTGAACAAAGCCATACCGGCCATTGGTTCAACCGTTTCACAGGCACCGGCAACCGTGACGGTTTTTACCCTTGAGAATATCAATCCCACCCCCAGCAAGAGCAACCTGTTCGTTTATAGTCCAGCCGGCGATCTGATCAGCCAGGGCAATGCAAAGGTATCTCTTACCAATCCAAGGGAGATGTCCATCACCATTAAGCCTGACCCTGCTAACCTACACGGAGTCTATGTCGTGCGCTGGATTACCGTCTCGGCTGAAGACGGCGACCCCGACCAGGGAGCCTTTGTCTTCACCGTGAGTGCAGCCGCAGTTGCGTCACCCAGCCCGGTAGCAACAACATCATCAAGCTCGGGCACTACACCGTCAACATCAACGACAGGTGGTTCAGGCGGCGTAGCGGTCTGGGTGCCCATCGTGGTGGGCGTGCTCGCCCTGCTGATTGGCCTGGGTGGTGGTTTGGGCCTGGGTCGACGCAGTGCCTCCACTGCTCCTGCTTCTTCTGTCAGCTCCTTGCGCAAAAGCATAACGCAGCAAGAAGAGGAAGAAGCTAGCAAGCGTCCATAGTCAGCAGAGCGAAGATCAGGCACTAATCAGGAAGGAGCAGAGCACACGTATGCGCGTCAGACCATTTTTCTGGTGCTTGCTGGCTTTATGCTGCATTGGTGTGCTGATCTTCGCAGCAGCAGTCAAAACGCACGACCCTGCCATTATGCAGGTGCATATCGATCAAACGTCTCCTGTTGCAAGTGGGTTCACGACCCTTGAGCTGCACCTGACCGACCCCCAGGGTGTGCCCATTGAGCAGGCCCAGGTTATCCCGAGCGCCTGGATGACCAACATGCAAATGGCAACGAAGCAAATGCGCGTTGTGCCCCTGGGTAAGGGCAACTACGCGACACAACTGCAGCTCTCTATGGCAGGCCCCTGGGAGATTCGTATTGTGGCTCATGCCGATGGTTTTGACGACATGCAACAAACGCTGCTCGTGCAGGTACAACCCGGCACTAACAACTCTGATGCATGGCAGTTGTTCAGTTTATAGCTCTTGACGCACCAGGTCACCTGACTTATAGTTAAATCGAATTACCGGCGATTTTACCACAGCAGGAAGTGTGCCATGGATGTGTCAAGAGTTACCCGTTTTTATGAGCGTCAAATGCGTAGATGGCGGCTTTCGCTTTTTGAGAAAGTCATCTTTGCCAATAGCCTGATGCTGCTTGTCCTGGCGTTAGCAGGTCTTTGGGTAACAAGCCACAATCTAGAGGCCCACCATTACCTGATCGATACCGCTTTTATCGTCGTTGCCACATTGCTTAGCCTGCTGATCAACGTCTTACTGCTGCGTGCCAGCTTTCGCCCGCTTTTCGGCTTATTGCGCACAATCCGGGCAGTGAGCGCGGGTGAAACTGATACTCGTGCAGTCGCTACTCCTTCTGACTCAGAAATCGGCGAACTTGCGCATGCTTTCAACAGTATGCTTGACCAGTTGGAAAAAGCAAGACGAGAACAGGCGGTGTTGATCCTGCAGGCGCAGGAAGAGGAGCGCCGCCGCCTCGCGCGTGAACTACACGATGAGAGCAGTCAAAATCTCACAGCGCTCCTGATCCACACAGAGATTCTTAACCAGTCTCTCCAGAGCTCGCCTGGAACAGCGATCACCGAAGAGCTACGCGCACAACTGCATGGCGGCTTGCAGTACCTGGCACAGTTGACGCAAGGTACACTGGAAAACATTCGCACCCTGGCCCTGCAACTGCGACCGGGTGTGCTAGACGACCTTGGTCTGCAGGCAGCGTTTCGCTGGTTAGCAGAGGATAGTCGCCAACGATTACACTTGCCTGTAGAATTAAAGTTGGAAGGCGTAGAGCATATCTCAAGCGAGCTTTATCCGCCCGAACTCTACGAAACGACGCTATTTCGGATCGCACAGGAATGCCTCACCAATGCAGCGCGACACGCGCATGCACAAAAAGTGGCTATCTCACTCCGTTATGACCGGCAGTATATCCACTTACAAGTCCGTGACGATGGCCGTGGTTATGATCCCTCCCGTCAACGCGCAGGATTGGGAATCTTGGGGATGCGTGAACGAGCAGCTCTACTGGGAGGCAAAATTACTATTCTGTCCGAGCCAGGGCAAGGGACAAACATAGAGGTCACCTTGCCTGTGTCTATAGCTCACACGAAGGACGTAGCATATGCTTGATGAATCCAATCTTACCGCTCCTATTCGTGTGTTGCTTGCCGACGATCATGATATTCTGCGCCATGGTCTCAAGATGCTGCTCGGCTTACAACCGGATATGCAGGTTGTAGGCGAGGCGCGCACAGGACAGGAAGCGGTAGAAATGGCACAACAGCTTCAGCCGGATGTGGTAGTGATGGATATTACGATGCCCGAGATGGACGGACTGCAGGCCTGCCGGATTATTCGCAGCCTGCAGCCGGCCGCACAGGTACTGTTCCTGACCATGCATGAAAGTGAAGAATATTTCCTGCAAGCGCTGCGCATGGGTGCAGCGGGCTACCTTGTGAAGAAAGCCGCACCAACCGAACTGCATATGGCAATTCGCGAAGTAGCACACGGCGGCGCGTTTCTCTATCCGGGCCTGGCAAAAGCCCTCATACGGGCCTACGTGGCAGATGTAGCGGTTACAACCCCAACATCGCGCCGGGAGGAGAGAGGCAAAACTTCAAGCATTGCACAGGAACTGCAGGCCTTGACCCCTCGCGAGATAGAGGTATTGAAATTGGTAGCCGAAGGGCGCACAAACCAGGAAATCGCGGACCGGTTGGTGCTAAGTGTCAAAACGATACAGGCGCACCGGGCTAACGTAATGGAGAAGCTCGGCCTGCACGATATCACAAAATTGGTGCGTTTTGCCATCCGGCATGGACTGATTCCACTAGCAGAAGATGAGATTTGACGTTAAAATAGGTTGTGGAGTGGATAAGCATATGAAATCTTTTTTGCATAGATTTACAACGAGACGTTTTTTACTGCTAGCCTTGCCGCTTGCAATAGGCCTGACACTGTTTTTTCCCGCCGTGGCAAGCGCGCATGCCATCCTGCTGCGGTCTAACCCCGCGGCAGATTCGGTGTTGAGTATAGCCCCGCAGCAGGTACACATGTGGTTCAGCGAAGCACTGAATCCTGCTTTCAGCACTGCTGTGGTGATCAATGCGCAAAACAAGCGCGTTGATAATCGAGATGCCCATGTTTCGCCTAATGACTCAACAGAGATGGACCTTACACTCCAGTCCAACCTGCCACCGGCAGTCTATATTGTGGTCTACCGCACAGACTCCGCCGTCGATGGCCATATTCTCCGGGGTTCTTTTATTTTCAGCATTGCCGGGCCAAATGGTACCGTACCCACTTTAAATCCAGGCTCAAATCCGGGAGCGAATGTACTCGGCGGCGGTAATCCCACCAGCGCCTCTAGCGGGCAACTCGATGGCCCGACGTTTTTTAACCTGGTCATGGTTACGCTCGTCGAACTGGGAGCAGTTTTCTGGGTAGGAGCGCAACTCTGGACAAACTTTGTGCTCTCGTTCTCGGCAGAAAAGCACGCAGCAGAGAAGCCGGTAAACGAACAGGTACAGCAGCGCTTTGAGCGGCGTTTTTCGCTGCCTACACTGGTTGTACTCCTGCTTGCTAACGTAGGCGTGCTGGTGGGACAGGCGCTCAATCTGACGGGCGGCAATTTTGGGTCAGCGTTGGCACCCTCGTTACTTGCAGAGCTGGCTACCAGCGGGCGTTTCGGCACGTACTGGCTGGTGCGCGAGTCTATCATCATCGTGGCAATCATTCTGGCACTGTATATGCTATTGAGCAAGCAGCGTCCACGCCTCGTCAATACATTACTGCCGCTGGCAAACCTGTTGCTCGGCTCTGCCCTGTTCATCGCTATTACGATGTCCGGTCACGCGGCAGCCGTCAGCGCTAACATCGTGGGCTATGCCATCGTGGTAGATTGGCTGCACCTGCTGGCGGCGGCGCTGTGGGTAGGCGGCATGCTCTACATCACAACCACCTACCTGCCGGTGCTGCGGCGCAGACCAGTAGCGGAGCAAGCACGCTCATTGACTACCGTGCTCCCTTACTTTTCTCCCCTGGCTATAGCAGGTGTACTGATCATGGCAGTAACGGGGCCATTCAACGCCACATTTCACCTGACTTCGTGGGCGCAGTTTCTCACCACTGCCTATGGACGCACGCTGTTAGTCAAAATTTTGCTGGTAGGTGGACTACTCTTGACCAGCGCTTACCACGTTGGCCTGCTGCGCCCGCGTGTGAAAAAAGAGTATAAGAAGTACAGCTATATGGCTGAACGTTTAAAGGCCTCCCAGGCCCTAGAAGCAGCGGATCAGAATCGTACGCCGCTGCTTGCTGCGCAACAGGCATCAACAACGACCGCGGAACCAGGCCACGCCACAAAGCTGATTGCGCAGCAGGTGAAACTGCGCGATGGGCGGCTGACTAAAAAGACCCGGCGTCTCTCGACAGTACTGCGCTGGGAACCATTGCTGGGCGTGGGTGTACTGGTCTGCGTTGGCTTGCTGAATGTGTTCGGGGGCACGCTGTTGCCCACCAGTCCGGCGCAGCAACAGCAGCAACAAACAGGGACCAAACCTCAACCCTTTACCGCCTCGGTACGCACAACTGACAATAAGTTCACGGCCACACTGACGGTCAACCCTAATCGTTTTGGCACCAATGTGTTTACTGTAAGCGTTGTAGACACCAGCACAGGTAAAGCTGAAACAAATATAGGTGTTTCGCTATACACGACGATGCTCGATATGGCTATGGGGACTGATACAGTGAATTTGTTGCCCGATGGCAAAGGGCATTTCAGCGCCTCGGGCGATTTATCTATGGCTGGAGACTGGCAGATACGCATCCAGATACGCACCCCTGATAATACCCTGCACGAGGCAAAGGTCAAACTGGTGACCCCGTTTTGATACAGGTTTTGGGGCAATAAGGGCACATTATAGAACTTTTATGAGATCAGAATCGTCTGATAATACTGATGGCATACTATAGAACTATAATAGGATCAGGGTCTGTAAATTTTTCTGGTCACGAGGTTACAACATGGTTCGCTCTTTCTCCACATCCAGGCTTGCTCTGTATTTCATACGTACTTTGCTACTGGGCCTGATTGCGCTGCTGCTTGTGGCCTGCACCAGCGGCACTGGCGCTACGCAACAGGCGGCGAGTCCAACGCCTGCGCCCGTCAACGGTTTTGGTGTTGCGGCCAATCATGTGCATTCTTTGCTGGTACTGCCGAACCATGTGCTTATCCTGGCAACGCATTATGGGCTTTTTCGATCACAGGATAACGGCACCACCTGGCAAGAAGTGGCCGGTGGCCCACACCAACTCATGGACGGGCTGATGACCTATGCACTGGTGATCAGCCCACTCAATCCACAGAGGCTATATGTACTGACATTGCCATCTATCATCTCGCACGCGGGGATTGTTGGACTCTATACCAGTGCTGACCAGGGGCGCACCTGGAAGCTCTCTATCCCGGCGGCCAGCCTGACCACCACATCCCTCTTTGTAGTCGCGCCCGGTAACGAAACACCTGGCGAGGTCTATGTGTATGTGCCTGACCTCGGACCCCGGGGCCTGGAAATCAGCATGGACAATGGGCAACACTTCTCCAAAACGGGCACCCTGCCCTTTGGTTCTATCTTTGGCTTACTTGCAATCCCAGCTGCACCGGGGCACGTATTAGTCTATAGCAGCGACGGCATGGCAAGCAGCACGGATGGCGGCATCCACTGGCACGTGATCAGTAATATCACCGGCGGCATCGATGATTTGACCACTGCTGGACCCAATAGCCCTATCTATGCTTCAGGTGACGCGGGAATCTACTCCTCGCTCGATGGAGGTAAGACATTTAAGCTGGTATACACCCAGGCTGCTTACACCTCGCTCACCATCTCGCCGCTACAGCCACAGGTGATCTACGGTAAGACCGGAACAAATGTCTATCGCAGCAGCGATGGCGGCCACACCTGGAACGCTCTGCCCCATATAAGCGGCAACCTGGCAGTGCTGGCAGCCGACCCCAGAAACGCCTCTGGTGTCTTTCTCTCGCTTTCCTACCCGACAGAGCTTTATCGCCTCAGCCAGAATAGCAAGGGATGGTTGTCGCTCACGCCGCAGGCATAACGACGATGCAAAAAGCTTGACGAAACGTCTCTCTCTGCATATACTCATGCAGAAGTGCGAACATGTGTTTGTGTGGGAAAGAGAAAACAATGAGGCAGGCAACTCGGACGACCAAACTGTTCCTGGATCTGGGCAAGCGAACCGCAGGGGGTGCCAATAGCGACAAACGGGCCGCTCTCGATATCACCATTGAGCTACTCAATCAGGCTCGTGCCTTCTACATCGCCTTCTTCCTGGCTCAGACAGAGAAACTCGCTGAGCGCGTGTCCTACTACTCGGAGAAGCACCTGGAGCAGCGTGTGCGGCTCCTAAGCGCGAACGAACTCTTGACCTGGGCCGAAGCTTGCACGGTGGAAACCAAAGAGCACCCGCGCCCCTGGGAGGGATGGAACTTCACGGAAGCGTTCCCCGACCTGCCCTGTGTCTACCGCCGGTCCGTGATCAAAGACGCCATCGGCAAGGTGAGGGCGTATCTGTCCAATCGGCTGAAGTGGGAAAGCAGCGGGCGGAAGAAAGGCAAGCCGGGACTGCCCGGGGTCACCGATTACCCCACGCTCTATCAGGGCACCTGTACCCTGCACCTGGAGGAGGCTTCGGTCAAGAGCCGCTTTGTGCGGCTCAAGGTGTACGATGGCAAGGCGTGGACCTGGATCAACTACCCACTGAGGTGCAGTCGTTACTTCGAGTGGCGCTTTCGTGATGAAGCCTGGGAGCTCAAGAGCCCTGTGCTGGTCGTGCGTGCGCACACGGCTGAATTACACTTCCCGCACACCAAAGAGGTGGAGGCCAGCAAGGTCAAGGACAGCAAGCGTGATCCTGATCTGGTTACCGTCGCGGTGGACCTCAACGTGAAAAATCTGGCAGTCATCACGGTGAGACAGCATGCTACCATCATCGAAACAGTCTTTGTCACGGATCAGGGTTTGGATCAACAGCGGTACCAGCATCTCAAGCGGATCGCCAAAAAGCAGTGGCTTTCGGGCAAGCCGGTCAAAGGAGAACACAGCAATCAGCAGCTCTGGCAGCATGTGCGCCGCATGAATGAGGACACAGCGCATCGGGTGGCACGCCGCATTGCCACGGTCTGTGCCAGATATCCTGGCAGTGTCCTGCTCTTTGAGCGGCTGCGCAAGATCAAAGCCAAAGGCGAAAGCCGGTCGCGGCGCATGAAGCGCAAACAGACCAACCAGCTGCGTGGCAAGATCAATCAGCGTGCGCGCGAGAAAGTATTCGCGCAAGGCAGCTGCACGGTGGAGGTCAATCCCCATGGAACAAGCCAGTATTGCTCCCGATGCGGAGCCAGGGGCGAGAGGTTCTCGTACCGCAAAGGCTCACGCGTCAAAGAGCCATGGGGAAAACTCTTCTGGTGCGCGCATTGTCGCTACGAGGTCAACG
>Ga0207684_10006844_pt1 | contig 10323 bp, 11 predicted proteins | sample KBSK5501metaG_FD_184342 | JGI IMG/M metagenome (GOLD analysis project Ga0207684, IMG submission 184342) | Corn, switchgrass and miscanthus rhizosphere microbial communities from Kellogg Biological Station, Michigan, USA - KBS K5-50-1 metaG... | ecosystem: Host-associated > Plants > Roots >... | reverse complement strand
TGCGCCCCATCTTGCCCATGTGCGCCTGGCGGATTCCGAGAACTTGCGCGTCGGCCAGGTAGTGATCGCAATCGGGAACCCCCTTGGTTTTCAGGCGAGCGTGACCGCGGGCGTGATCAGTGCGCTCGGCCGGTCGATGCACGCGCAATCCGGCCGTCTGATCGACAATATTATTCAAACCGATGCCGCTCTGAACCCGGGAAACTCCGGTGGGCCGCTGGTAAACTCAGCCGGCGAAGTGATCGGCGTAAACACGGCGATGATTCGTCCGGCCCAGGGAATCTGTTTCGCGATCGCGAGCAACACCGCGAAATTTGTCGCCGGCTGGCTAATTAAAGAAGGAAAAATTCGCCGTAGCTACATCGGCGTGGCCGGCCAAAATGTGCCAATCCATCGGCGCGTGGTTCGTTTTTATAATATGCCACTCGAGACCGGCGTCCTGGTCGTTTCGGTTGAAAAAAACAGCCCGGCCGAAAAGACCGGCCTGCGCGAAGGCGATGTGATCGTCGCGTTCAACGCAAAAGCGATTGGCAGCATTCACGAGCTACACAAAATGCTCATGGGCGAGCAGATCGGCGTTCAATCTGAAATCACGATTGTTCGGCACACGGAAAAGTTGGCGCTTGCAATTACGCCGGCAGAATCACCGACGCGGACGGTCGCTTCTCGCTAACGCCAAGACGCGTTGCTTGTTTTTCGGCGCGCGCTGAGGGACGCTGAATCGGCTCGATGAAAATTCTTGTGATTGGCGGCGGTGGCCGCGAACACGCGCTGGTTTGGAAGCTCAAGCAATCGCCGGCGGTCGATCGCATTTTTTGTGCGCCCGGAAATGCTGGCACCGCTGTCATCGGCGAAAATGTCGCTCTTGCCGCAAGTGATTTGCCGCAATTGCGCGCATTCGCGAAGCAGAACGATGTCGATCTAACCGTTGTCGGTCCAGACGACCCGCTCGCCATGGGGATTGTCGATGTTTTTTCGGCCAACAAATTGCGGGTTTTCGGTCCGACGAAATCGGCGGCGCGTTTGGAGTCATCAAAGATTTTTGCCAAAGAGTTAATGCGCGCTCAAAAAATTCCGACGGCGCAAGCGAGCACGTTCTCGGACAGCAAAGAAGCACTGCGTTATTGCGAACAGCTGAAGTTTCCGGTCGTGATCAAAGCTGATGGGCTCGCATTGGGCAAGGGCGTGATCATTGCGCCGAATATCGCAACTGCGAGATCAACCATCGAAGCGCTGATGAATGAAGCGCGCTTCGGCGAAGCCGGCCGCCGCATCGTGATCGAAGAATTTCTACGCGGCACGGAATGCTCGCTCCACGCGCTCGTTGATGGAAAAAACTATCGGTTGCTCGAATCGGCCCGCGATCACAAACGCGTGTTCGATGGCGACTCGGGCCCGAACACCGGCGGCATGGGAGCGTTCAGTCCGGCCAATAACTGGAACGCGCGCTTGCAGTCGCAATTCGAAAACGAAATTATGCGGCCGCTGTTGCGCGGCCTGGCCAAGGAGCGCATCGCCTATCGCGGTCTTCTATATCCAGGCCTTATGATTACGAGCGATGGCGCGCGGGTACTCGAGTTCAATTGCCGATTTGGCGATCCCGAGACACAGGCGCTGTTGCCACGGATGAAATCCGATCTGTTGCCGCTGTTGCAAGCGACGATCGACGGCAAGATCGACAGTTACACGATCGACTGGGACAAACGCGCCACCGTCACGGTTGTCCTCGCCTCGGCTGGTTATCCGGGCAAATACGAAACCGGAAAAGCGATTTCTGGTTTGGACGACGCAGCGAAACTCGAAGGCATTCAGGTTTTTCACGCCGGAACAAAGAACGCGAATAACCAAGTGATAACGGCCGGCGGCCGCGTCCTGGCCGTGAGCGCTCTGGGACCAAACATCATGGCCGCGCGCACGCTCGCTTACGACGCGGTATCGCGCATCCAGTTCGATGGATGTCACCACCGGCGCGATATTGCTCTCAGCGCGGTGACCAGCTAACAATAAGCGCAATGTTGAATTGGACGGCCACAACGGCCATCGCGTTTTTCCTGGCGGCAAATTTATTCGGCCAAACACCGGCGCCGTCGTCGGCACCGACGGCGAAAAGTTCGGTAGCGGCGGCCAAATCTCCCGCGCCGTCGGCGTCGGCAACCCCGAGCACCGAGCAGATAATCAACTCGCTGGGCGAAAACGATCTCCAGTCTGCGATCGCGCTTCTGAAAAGCAATTTCACCAACCCGGAGGCGATCACCGATACAGAATTGAATCGAGCGACGCTCGCCGGATTGCTGGTGCGAATGCCGGGAGGATTAATGCTCTTGCCGAGTCACGAAACTGCGCCGGTTGAACCAGTCGCTCCGTTTTACACTGAAGTTTTTGAAGGCCATGTCGGATATCTCCGGCTCGGTCCGCTCAACAGCGCCAATCTGAAAGAGATGGACAAGAACCTGCAGGATTTCCAGGCGAAAAAAGTCGATGCGTTGGTTGTCGATCTTCGTGCCAGCGGCAGCGGTGATTTCGGGACCGCCGCGGAGTTCGCGAAACGTTTTTGTCCGAAAGGCAAAGCGCTTTTTAGTTTGCGCAAGCCGGCGGCGCGTCAGGATCGATCCTTCAATTCCGATCGGGACCCGGCGTTCCAAGGTTTGATCGTGGCGCTGATCGACAGCGACACGGCCGGCGGCGCGGAAGCAGTTGCCGCCGATCTCAGGTTTTACGACAAGGCTTTGCTGCTAGGCCAAGCCAGTGCCGGTCGCGCGGTGGAATATTCCGATTTGCCGTTGCCGAGTGGAAAAATTTTGCGTTTCGCTTCCGCGGAAGCGGTCATGGCCGATGGACAGCCATTGTTTCCTGGCGGCGTGAAACCGGATTTGCCGGTGGAGATGTCGGTCGCGGACAAGCGGCAAATCTTTCGATTGAGCGGCGAGAAGGGAATGACGCCCTTCGTTTACGAAACGGAACGGCCGCACTTGAACGAAGCGGCCTTGATCGCCGGAACCAATCCCGAGCTCGACATCCCGGACGCGCAACGCCGCAGTCGTGCTCGGGAAAAACAACCGGCGCGCGATTCCGTTTTGCAGCGAGCGCTCGACGTCGTGACTTCGCTCGAAATTTATCAGAAACGCTGACGTGCATCCGCTGGAAGAACGAATCGGTTACAAATTTCGCAATCCTCTGTTGCTGGCCGAAGCGCTGACCCATCCGAGCCTCGGTCATGAAACCCAGCAGCGACATTTCGATAACCAACGGCTCGAATTTTTGGGTGACGCAATCCTCCAACTGGTCATCACCGAATATCTTTTTGGACATTTCGGCGATCAGCCGGAAGGACAGCTGACGAAATTGCGTTCGCGGCTGGTTTCGCGGGACGCATTGAAAGCGCACGCCGCAGCGCTCGATCTTGGACAGTTTTTGTTGATGGGTCGCGGCGAGGAAGCGAGCGGTGGGCGCGCTCGAATATCGACGCTCGCGGACGCATTCGAAGCGCTGATCGGCGCGATTTATCTCGATGGTGGATTGGAAAAAACGAGAAAATTTATTCTGGCCCAGGCGCAACAAGATCTGGCCCAACTCGCCGAGGAACCGGTCGATATCAATCCCAAAGGGCATTTGCAGGAACTGTTGCAAAGCATTTCGCCGCGGAGCCCCGTTTATGAAGTCCTTTCCCAGACCGGACCTGAACATGACAAACGATTCGTCGTCCAGGCAGTCTGGGAGGGAATCGTTCTCGGAAAAGGTTACGGTCGAAGCAAGAAGCAGGCGGAGACAGCGGCGGCAGAAGAAGCGATGGAATTGAAGCGCTGGAAAAAGGCAAAACGCGCAGGCTCGCCGCGGGATGAGTCCGTCCGAAAGGCGGACAAGATCGACAAGAAAAAGAAAAGCAAAAGGAAAAGCTAGCGCGCCATCAGTCCGCGATGGCGTCGCCAAAGGAATGATTCAAGGCGTCGATATTTCTTCTCACGTTCGATTTCCAGTGAAGGTGATTGGCGATGCACGCGGTCACAAATTTTTTTGCGTGCGCAATTGAATCTTCCAGAGACAGGCCGGCAGCGAGACCGGCGGTAATGGCGGCGGAATAAGTGCAGCCGGTCCCGTGCGTCGCCACGTCGCGGACAAACGGCGCGGCAAATTCGACGACTTTTCCGTTCACAAAGAGAAGATCGACAGCGTCATTGCCGGCCAAATGACCGCCTTTGAGCAGGATCGCGGTTTTGAATTTGCGCTCGAATTCTTTACCTGCGCGCTCCATCGATTCGCGGTCTCGAATTTTATCCGCGCCTAATTGGACCGCTTCGTCCAAGTTTGGCGTGATCAAAGTCGCGAGGGGAAACAATTCGGTTGCGTAAGTGTCGACTGCGTCGGACCCGAGAAGTGGATCACCACCTGTCGCAGTGATGACGGGATCAACCACCAGCGGAGTTTTGGACCGAAGATCGAGAATCGTTTGCGCGACCGTCGAAATAATTGCCGTGGAGCAGAGCAATCCAGTTTTCATCGCGGCGATCGGGAAATTTTTGGCGAGAACTTCGATTTGCGCGCGAACTATTTCGACGCTGACCGGTTCGAGTCGCGAAACTTTGGCGGGAATTTCGGCGACGACGCACGTCACCGCGGTTAATCCATAGACACCGAGCGCGCTGAATGTTTTTAGATCGGCCTGAATGCCGGCGCCGGCGCTGCTATCGGAGCCGGCGATGGTCAGCGCGATCGGAATGTTGATGTTCGAGTTGATTTGATGCGAGATTAACGTGCGCTGTTTGTTTTGGAGGGCAACCGCTCCGGTTGCCGATCCATTCAATGGCAGGCGGGGCGCCTGCCCTACAATCTAAAAGAGAAATCTGTCTTGAGAAGCGCGTTCGCTACAGAAGAAAATCCTAGCCGTCGTTGCCGATGGCTTCGACCGGGCAACCTTCCATCGCTTCTTTGCAGCGCGCTTCTTCCTCCGGATTCTCCGCCTGTTTGTAAACGTAGGAATGTCCACCGTCATCGTTGCGCTTGAAATTTGCGGGCGCGGTTTCGCGGCACAAATCGCAATCGATACACTGGTCGTCGACGTAAAATTTCCCGGGGACGTTTTCCGGGTATCTATTTGCTGGATCTGCCATGTTTGTCCTGATCAGGCCCAAGAAAACGGTACGGAGAAACGACAACCGCCGCAACGGAATTTGCCTTCTCCCATGATTGCACACGACCTTCAGCCTGTCCCGACGCGAAGACTTTGGAACCGATGAAAAAGGAAACAGCCAATACGTTGCGCGCATTCCTGATTGAGCTGGTCATTTATGCCGTTCTCATTGTCGGATATTTTTTTCTGGTGCTGCATTTCTTAGGGGAAGGGCTGCAGCGAATCGCACAGAATCATCGCTACACCTACGCCGGTCTTGCCATTTTGCTCATGATTGGCCAGGCGGTTCTTCTCCAAAACGTGACGACGTTTTTGTTGCGACTTATTCGCCGCACCCAATAGCTATGTTTTTTCCGATCTCCGGCGCCCACATTAGCCCGACTTATCTCGTAATCATTGGATTCATCATCGGGATTCTCGGCGGGTTTTTCGGTGTTGGGGGGAGTTTCATTGCCGGCCCAGCCCTGCGCGCAGTCGGGCTGGATTGGAATTTCGCCATCGGGACCGATCTCGCCCACATCGTTGGCAAATCAGTTGTGGCGGTGCGACAGCATCGCGCCTTTGGCAATGTCGATCTAAAGTTGGGATTGATCATGGCGATTGGCACAATCGCCGGCGCGGAGGTCGGCGCGCAGTTGATTCAAATGTTGAAACGCGCAGGGAACGTCAATCTCGTTGTCAGCATTGTTTCGATCGTCGTTTACCTGAGCATTTCCAGTTTCATGATTTGGGAGAGCCGCAAAACTTTGGCTCAAGCGCAATTGCCAGGCGGAACCGTCAAGGGCGAAAAAGCCAAACACGACCCCTCGGCATTCAAACACGTCACCAGCGGGATCCAACGCTTGAAGATCCCGCCGATGATCACACTTCCAGTCTCAGGTGTGACCATTTCGCTTTGGATAATTCTGTTGGTCGCTTTCATCGGCGGACTTTTCGGCGGTTTTCTCGGAGGTGGCGCCGGTTATATCCGGATGCCGTCGATGGTTTACGTGCTTGGAATTCCAACCCATCTCGCCGTCGGCACTGATTTGTTTGAGATCATCATTTCAGCCAGCTATGGAACATTTACCCATGCGATCAAAGGCAACGTCGATATTCTGATCGCGCTGGTCATGCACACCGGCGCTGCGATCGGCGCTCAGATCGGCGCGATCTCGACTCAATATTTTACCGGCCCGAAAATCCGGCTCGCCTTCGTCCCGCTGCCGTTGATCGGCGCTGCAATCATCATTTACACGCTGGTGACCGGCCACAAATTGTAATTGCGCCATGAAGATTTTGATTTGCAGCGATGGAATGCCGGCCGCCGACAGCGCGACGAGGTTAGGCGCCTTACTGGCAGGACCGCTCCAGGCCGACACCGCTCTTCTTGGCATCGCCGAAAAATCTGATGACGAGGCATCGTTGCGCCAAGCCCTTGAGAAGCAAGCCGAATGGCTGCGTCAAAAAAATGTTTCTCCGCAAATCGCGATCGGCGCGGGCGAGCCGGTCCGGCAGATTGTCGATCAAACCACCAAAACAAAATATGATCTGGTGATAATTGGCACCCGCAAAACGGGTTCGACCGGGCCGCATTGGCGTTCCGAAAAAACTTACGAAGTGATCAAATCCATTTCGCCGCCGGTCCTGGTCGCGATGGGCGAGTGGGCCCAGCTGAAGCGCTTTCTGGTTTGCACCGGCGGAAAGGAATTCATCGAAGATGCCGTTCAATTAACTGGAAAACTCGCGTCCGCGGTCGGCGCATCGGTCACTTTGCTCCACGTCATGGCCGAACCGCCGGCCATTTATGCCGACCTGGTGCGACTCGAAGAGGACGTCACTCGTTTGCTCGAATCGAATTCAGAACTTGGAATCAATCTACGCACCCAAAAACAAGATCTGGAAAAAATGGGCGTGCCGACGGAAGTGCATGTGCGCCATGGAATCGTGGTCGATCAGGTTTTCGCCGAAGTGCGCGAAAGTAATTACGATTTGATCGTGACCGGCTCCTCGCAAGCGCAGGGCATGCTCCGTCACTACATCATGGGCGATCTTACTCGCAGTATTTTGAATCACGCCAATTGCCCGGTCTTGGTTGCGCGGGCCGGCGCTATTCCAGGTCCGCGTGGGTTTTGGCGTTCCATTCGGCGCGCGTTCGCAGCGAGTCAGTCGGGATCGGTAGCTTGATTCGGTCGAACCTCAAACGACCGCGCGCAATTGCTCGATCGAAACATCGCCGCGCATCAACGCTTCGCCCACGAGCACGGCATCCACGCCGCATGCTTTCATTCGCGCAACATCCTGCAGCGTCTTGATTCCGCTTTCGCTTACCAAAATAATTTCGTCCGGAATATCGCGGCAGAGTTTTTCGGTGACCATAAGATCGACATCGAACGTGGTGAGGTCGCGGTTGTTAATTCCAACAATCTCGGCTCCGGCTTCAAGAGCGCGCTGCAACTCATCGACGCTGTGGACTTCGACGAGCGCGTCGAGCCGAAATTCTTTGGCGCGTTTGAGTAGACGAACGAGCTGGTCTTGAGTAAGCGCCGCCACAATTAAAAGGATCGCGTCCGCACCGTTCGCGGCCGATTCCGCGATTTGGGCGCGATCCCAAATGAAATCTTTCCGCAGCAAGGGAAGCGAAACCGCGTCCCGAACATTTCTAAGATGTACCAAGCTGCCCTGAAAAAATTTTGAATCGGTCAAAACCGAGATCGCGTTGGCGCCGGCGCGCTCGTAATTCTTCGCGAGCTCGACCGGCTCGAATGCATCGACAATCACGCCCGCCGACGGCGACGCCTTTTTGATCTCCGCGATCACCGCGAGCGTATCATCGTCCCTGTGCAAGGTTGACCGAAAATCGCGAAAATCCTTTCGCGCTCGCGCTTGTCGATCTAACTCGGCCGCGCGCGGCCGCAATTGTTCGATTTCCTGGCGCTTTACCTCCAGAATTTCTTCCAGCCGATTCATCGCTACTGGAAGTTAAGCTGCTTGAGTCGGATGCCAACGGATGTAATCTTTCCCGCTCCGCGCGCCGACGTAGCTCAGCTGGTAGAGCAACGGTTTCGTAAACCGTAGGTCACCGGTTCAATCCCGGTCGTCGGCTCCATACTGAAAAGGCGTTTTAAGAGGGAAAATCGCTCAATTCGGATTACGAAGGCTTACGCACCAAAACGCATAAAATCACCGCCTATTTGCCAAGTGTTTGGCAAGTGCACGATCAACGGCCTCGCGCGTAAGAGGCAACGGAAATGACGGAAATAAAACTGTTCTATGCCGCTTGTCCTTACTTCTCTTTTTGCCTGATTCCCATCAATGCCGTTTCGGCATTCAGCCTTACTGGAGAATTCTTGTCCGCCGCAATCCGCTTCAAATCGTCCGATGCCCCAATGAGGGCAAGCCCTGCAACTCCCTGCGCTTTATAACGCACTGACAGGTTCTCTTTTTCGCGAGCAGCGAATTCTTCACGCGTCTGCTTCTTCGCTGCTTCCAGTACGGTTGCATCGCTAGTGATGGCAGCTTCTTGCTGGGCTAGCGCAGCAATTCTTTGCTCGTAGCGCCGCCCCGCCTCGCGTTCCACCCTCACGAGCGTTTCAGCGTCCGGCCCTTTCTCAGCCGCATCAACGAGCGCTGCGCGCAATACCATACCGCGCTCGCGCAACTTGTCTTCGAGCCCGCCCGATTCGCCGAGCCCGCAGTCCGTTAGGAGCCATGTTTGCACGAGCTTCGCGTCCTCCGCACTTAGCTGTTGGGCCGGAGGCCCGGTTTGCGCTCCCGTCCGAGCCACAGAAAGCCAAGCCACGCCGCCAACCAGGCTCAGCGCAATCACGCCATTCCAAAAAACTCGTTGTGCAACTTTCATCTCGCTCCTCCTGCCGTTACGCTCTTTCAATTTGCGGGAAACGTTCCATCCGCCCAGATGCGCTTTTGTCTCCCGGGACATTGCACATCGTCCTGCGTATCACTGCAGTCCCTGGTTGGTTGACTTCCTCGCGCCTTGTATACAGAGTTGATCGCGGACGTGCTCGTCAGGTGCGCGCGAAACGTCTGCCCTTCCGTGAAGTACTGCCGCGTGCTGCTCGAACTCCACATCACATTTGTCGCATCGAAGAGCGCATTCCCATCCGTATGCGTCAGCGCAAAGTCATGTCCCGTCTCGTGCGACATCAGGTCCGTTCCCACCGCCGAGCCGAGTGCTACGAAGTCGCTTCCAATCGCACAGGCGTTTCCATTTCCCTGCCCGTAGTTTCCTCCCCCGCGATCCACCTGGTCCACAAAGTAAATGTTGATATGTCCCGCCGTCTTTCCGATGTCAGTTTCCATTTGGCTCTGCTGCGAGCAGGTAAAGTTATAGTAGTTCGCTGCTTTGCTGTTTCCCGTCGCATCGTGGAGCGTCATCGTCATGAACGTGCCCATCCGTTCGTTTGCCCACACGTTGTTTGTATATACGGCCGAATTGAAAGCCAGCAGAGCTTGATTCGGATAGGGCCCCTTTACGATCCAAACGTCCACCGGGACGGTGATTTCCTGTTTCAGGTTCACCGTCGCGTCTCCTTGCGCCCAGTCCACAGGTGTTTGCAAAATCGGCGGTCGGTTCATCGTGAACACAACAATTTCCCCTTTGCCACCTCTCCCACCTACATCCACGGGACTCGTCGGCGACGTCGCGCTTTGGTCGAAGTTCGATGAGTACTGGTCGGTCGTCAGCACCCCGTTGTCTGAACTCGACGTGAACGTCAGATTCACGTACCGATCGCAGCCCACCATGGCCAATGCCAGAAAGAAAAGACCCCAAGCCTTCTTCCGATTCCCCCGTCTCTCGATTCCCGAATTCTTCCTTCGCGGTCTCAAGGTGTGTTCGCTATGATTAGTAGTGCTTCTAGTCCTCGCACGCAAGGTCTTTTGGGTTCAAGTATACGAACGTGCTGAGCGAGAATTTTTCGGACAAATTCGGACACTCGAACTGCGTAATTCTGCGCGAATCTGCAATCTGCTCATTTTGAGCGAATGCAGTTAACGCGCTGATTCCTGCAGATTTGAGCGGGAATCACGCGATTTCACGAAGTTGCTAAAGTGGGTTCGACTCCCGGCACTTCAAAGACTTTCCAGCCACGCCAATCCGGTCTGAGTTCGATCACGGTCACGTTGTTCGCCTTTGCGTTTATCGGAAGAGACTTTGCTCACCATCAGCCGTGCGTTTATTTAATTATGGCGGACAA
>Ga0207684_10006843_pt1 | contig 10323 bp, 8 predicted proteins | sample KBSK5501metaG_FD_184342 | JGI IMG/M metagenome (GOLD analysis project Ga0207684, IMG submission 184342) | Corn, switchgrass and miscanthus rhizosphere microbial communities from Kellogg Biological Station, Michigan, USA - KBS K5-50-1 metaG... | ecosystem: Host-associated > Plants > Roots >... | reverse complement strand
GCCTCAACAACCCGGCGTTTGCTCAACCATCCACATTTCAAGCCGTCGCCCTGCTCTCGCAAAACTTTTCGTTCTATGGCCAGGATACCTGGAAAATCACGCCGCGATTGACAGTCACTTACGGCTTGCGGTGGGACATTAATCCCCCTCTAAAGGGCAAGAATTCGGCCAGCGATCCATTCGCCGTGGTGGGCCTGAACGATCCGGCAACGATTGCCTTGGCCCCTCGCGGCACTCCTTTGTACGACACCAGGTATGGAAACGTGGCGCCGCGAATCGGCCTCGCCTATCAGCTCCGGCAGGCGCCGAATTGGAATACCGTCCTGCGCGCGGGTTTCGGAATGTTTTACGATCTTGGCCAAGGCACCCTGGGAGGCGCTACCGGTTCCTTTCCCTTTAGTGCCAGCAAGAGCTTTTCATTGGTACCTTTCCCGCTGAGCCCGGAGAACGCTGCTCCTCCAGCCTTCACCACCAATCCGCCTGTTTCAAACATCATCGTTGCCGACCCGCATTTGAAGTCGCCACGCACCTATCAGTGGAATGTCGCGGTGGAGCAATCCCTCGGAAGCAGCCAAAGTCTATCTCTGACGTACATCGGTGCGATTGGACGCAACTTGCTTCGCGTAACCAATTTATTTAACCCGAATCCGGATTTTCAGTTTGTTTCGCTAACCAGCAACACCGCGACCTCGGATTACCATGCTCTACAGCTAAAGTTTCAGCGGCATTTGTCGCGCGGCCTCGAGGCATTGGCATCGTATTCCTTCTCCCACTCGATTGACATTGCTTCGACAGATTCGTCCGCTAACACCGTTAACACGCCGGGCGCGATTGCCAATCCGAATATAGACCGCGGGAACTCCGACTTTGACATCCGGCACTCCTTCACCGCCGGCATAACTTACGATCTGCCGTCTCCGAGATCGCAAAAGGTTGTACGTTCACTATTCGGCGGCTGGTCGCTGGACACGTTCATTCTGGCTAGATCGGCTCCGCCCCTTGACGTTGTGACCGGAACCGTCTTTGCCGGCGGCGTTGCCCTGAATCCACGACCGAACGTGGTGCCCGGCGTGCCGCTCGAACTCTTTGGCTCGCAATATCCTGGCGGCAAAATCTTCAACGGCGCGGCGTTTTCTGCGCCGCCTAAAGGACCGCAGGGAAACTTGGAGCAGGGAAACTTTGGGCGCAACGTTCTGCGCGGTTTCGGAGCCACGCAAGCGGATGTGGGGTTGCAGCGGCAATTTCACTTGACCGAGAAACTGGGGCTGCGCTTCCGTTCGGAGTTCTTCAATATCTTCAACCACCCAAACTTCGGCAATCCCAACAACAGCCTAGCTGGTTGTCCGCAAAGTTGTAACCCACTATTTGGCCACTCGACGCAAACGCTCGCGAGCAGTCTTGGCTCGGGCGGCGCGAATGGCGGCTTCAACCCTCTCTACCAAATCGGCGGCCCCCGCTCCGTCCAGCTCGCCCTCAAGCTCCAATTCTGACGCCAGAAACGTGTTCATCCGGCTTCGACCAGGAACCGAAAGAATTCAATCAAACCCTTTGCCAACCGCCAGATCCGATACGTCTTGAGCTACCTAGCGTAGCAACACTCGCTTCAGCGACAGGACGCCGCCCTTGTTAGAGTAACGACTCTCTCCGCTTGGTTAGAGTGACCTGCTCGAACCAGGCGTGGCCGAACCTTTGCAACGGTTTAGAAATTTGCCCGATTCCACCCGCCTAGTGTTCGGAATCAATAACTTATGTTCGGGTGAGATGCCCTATGTTTGTGCAAAACCATCCTGTTTGGGCCCATCTGTGAAACTATTGTGCAACCGTTGCAGCGAGAGCGAAAAGCTCTAGCCCTTCATTGCAGAAATTGCGTTCGAATGGTCGCGAACGGCAGGCGCAATGTCGGTTCCGAGCAATTCGATCGCGCGCATGCGCTTTTCGTGCGGCAGGGACGCAATGCTCAATTGAAAGCTGAGTCTCTCGATTCCTCCGAGCGCTTCACTGACCGAGAGAGCTTTGTCGGCTACCGTTCGAGGATTCCCGACGAACAATGCCCCTTCGGGCTGGAGGAGCGCCTCGAACTGACGACGCGTAATCGGAGGCCAGCCACGCTCCTTGCCAATTTCGGTGAAAGACCGGGCGTAGCCTGGGAAGAACTCGTCCGCCGCTTGCTGATCGGTGTCTGCAACATAGCCCAGAGCGTGAATTCCGACGTTCAACTGGTCCAAAGGATAACCAGCGCGACGGCCCGCCTCGCGGTAGAGATCAATCAGGGGGCGAAACCGGCGCGGTTCACCGCCGATGATGGCCACCATCAGCGGAAGGCCGAGTGTTCCGGCGCGCACAAACGAAGCGGGCGTACCGCCCACCCCGAGCCAGATCGGAAGAGATCGTTGATATGGCCGTGGATACACTGCTTGGCCGGTAAGAGGCGCGCGGTGTTGGCCGGCCCAATGTACTTGAGTGTTTTCACGAATTTTCAGGAGCAGCTCAAGCTTGTTGGCAAAAAGCGAATCGTAATCGGCGAGATCGAGGCCGAACAGAGGAAAGGCTTCCACAAACGATCCGCGCCCCACAATCATTTCGGCGCGTCCGTGTGAAAGAAGATCGATGGTTGCAAACTGCTGAAATATGCGCACTGGGTCATTCGCGCTCAGAACGGTGACGGCACTGGTAAGACGGATCCTTTCGGTCCTGACCGCCGCCGCGGCCAAGATCGTTTCTGGCGCGGAATCAAGAAACTCCGCCCGGTGGTGCTCGCCAATCCCAAAGACATCCAGCCCAACGCGGTCCGCAGACTCGATTTCGTCGAGAAGGTGGCTCAAGCGATCTGCCGGGCTGAGATTCTCACCCGTCAGAGTGTCCGGTACCGCGGCAACAAAACTATCGATTCCGATTTGCATAACCCTGCTCCCGTCATTCTTCAAAAGATCGCGCGGAAATTGCTTCGATCATGCTCGAAAGTTCGCTCGGGCTGACGAGCGGAACGAGAGAAACCCACAAGTCTATCGGCGCCACTCTCCCACGAAGACCGTTATGAGTGAGCGTTCCACTCCTTTGCAGTTCCGTGACACGGCAACGTCCAGCTCAGGGCAGTTTGTCGAAAAACAGATAAATGGCGGCAATCCGGCCGTCCCTGGCGATGATGAAATCCGTTCCGGCGTAGGCTGGCGCATCGCCAGGGCGGCCCGATACCCAGCGGACCAGCCCGCCATTCCCCGATTCCGCAGGCTCGGTAGTTGGCTGATATCGAAATTCAGGGTGAGTAGCTTTGATCGCGCCCGCGATGCGGTCGATTTCGTCACGGCCACGATAGACTCCCTTGCTGGGGTCGTAGAAAACGCAATCTTCAGTGTAAATCTCGTCGATGGCGGCACGCCGGCGAGCGGGATCGTTTTCACCGAAGACATCACGAAGATTGCGGATCAGCAAGGTGGATATGCTGTATGACATGGGCTTGTCTCCTCTCGGCTTGGCGTTATTTCCGCTAGTGCTTTCTTAACGTTGGAGGATAGCGGTAAACGCGGACCGCACTCTCCAAATTGTAAGAAACCACAAGATCGTAACGAACACAGCCAGCGGCAAACCCGCGGGCGCCATGAAAATGTGAAAGCACAGTATGTTGACAATCACAGCGCCCAGAATGGTCAGCGCCAAAGGCACGTAGCGATTCGCAAGCAACAGGACCGCTGGTATTATCTGCAACAGAAAAATCACCACGTAAAAGCGGGATACGAAGAGGGCTCCGAAGAACTGTGCTGCAACGCCCGTAGGCGGCGGCATGGGAATAAAGTGAAGGAACCCGTTGAGCCCGAACGTCAAAAAGATCAAACCGAGCAAATACCGTGCAATTGTGGAAGCGATCTTCATGCTTATCTCCTGGCGACCCGCTCCATTCAGGCGGGGGCGTCCACTATATTGATTGATGCAGAGTATATTGATATAGATACATTCTTGTGGACAAAGAATCGAAAAAGCCTCAGCATCAGAGGGCTATGAGGAAAAAGCCCCCAGACCAGGTACATTGCTGGCTCATTTGGAGGAAAGCGCACGAGGCAGCCCACGACTATCTGTATAGAGGGATCGAGGAGACGGGTATCTCCGACACGGACTTCCGTGTGCTTGAAGCCCTTCTGCATAAGGGGCCCCTGCCTGTGAAGACGATCGGGCCGAAAGTCCACCTCACTCCCGGCTCAATTAGCGTCGCGATCGATCGCTTGCTCGAAAAGGGGCTAGTCAGCCGGGCGGAAAGCTCCGAAGATCAGAGGGTCCGAATCGTCGCTCTTACAAAAAGCGGTAAAGACCTGATCGTCCCAATTTTCCGCAAGCATTCCGCGGAAATCGGCAGAGTGTTTGGCGATGCTAACCCCAAAGAGCTGCAAGTCCTCGAAAGCGTTCTCAAGAAGGTCGGCAAGCGCGCCGGGGCACTTGCTGAAGAGAGCTAGGAGTCGCTAGCCATCTCAGGCCGTTTGGGAAGCCGCCTGCGATTCGTTGGCGTAACGCCGGCGACGGCCGCTTAGCAAGTAAATAGCTGCCCGCAGTTCGAGCAATGGATCATCCGACGGTTCGATCCCGTCGACGCGAGGGATCGGGTCGAAGATGATCCGACGATGAGCCTCGTATCGGGTGCTATCGCGGTCAGTTCGACTTTGCCGAAATGAACCAGCGGACGGTCGAAAGCCCAATGAATCGTGGCGTCATCCACGACGTCCTTGTCATTTGCTATCTGGACGTGGATGTCTAACTCAACCGGGCCAGCCGCGATACGGCGCGCCAATTCGTCAAACAGGTAGTTCTCGCCCTTCGCCTTGGCAGCCGCGTCGTCGAGATGGTCCACGCCCGCTTTAGGCGTAATGTGATACCTGCCGTGCCTCGCGAGCCCCTGCTGGTTGATAAATCGGAAGGCCGTCACGCCAAAGTAGGCTTCGGTCGCGAAACTGGCCGGACTTGGCTTGGGCGTTTGCACGAACGCGAGCGCGGCTGGGTGTGGAGCCAAAAATGCCGAAGGATCCCCGGTCGCCTGGGCTCGGAGAAAATCGAGAAATTCCTGCCCCGTTCTAGTCGGGAAGCCGTCCGTCGAGTGGCTCACGATGTCAGTATGAACGCGATCAGCGAGGTGAAAACGGAGCGCGAGTCCGCGAGGATTCGAATCGGGAAGGTTGTCGGGAATTAAGGGAAGACCTGTTCCGTTGGAGAATCGCACGGTTGCGGGATGGATTCGGACGAAACGTGTGCGCCCGAGTTAGAGAGCGCGCCCCGGGGGATGGGGCGAAGGTCCCGCTCAGCATCATGCCTTTTGCGTGGGCTGGACGAAAGCCCGGGTGGAGGCCAAAAATGGTATCCAATTGCGATAGCAAATCGTTTGCAAGGTCGACGATCTTCTCGTCAGATGGAAGCGGCATCAGTTCTCCTTCATCAAATCTTGGTCCGGACTCGCATCATACTCCACCGTAGTTAAGAAATCTTCACAGTGACCCTGAATTGGCGCAGTGGTAGCTGGTCGGGCTCATAACGCGTCATAACCTACATAGCCCGCAGGATTCAAAGCACTTAACGGTCCTCCTGCAAGTCAAAACCGCCAGAAATGGGAGCATTTAGCGGGCACCTAGCATGACAACACTCGCTTCGGCAACAATACCCGCCCTGGTTTGAGTGCCCATTCCTAACCACTGGTCCGGCTGGTTTGAGTACACGGCAACGCACGATATTCAGTGTTCTTGAAAAAATTCACCTGCTGACCGGGACACGAGCCGCGAGCACGAGCTCTCAAATTTCCGACAAAGTCCTGAAACGGTTCTTGTCGATTTTCAGCGACTTGATCTTCGATTCCAGTGTCGACCGCGGTATGCCCAACTTGGCCGCGGCCCCCGTGGGTCCGAATATCCGGCCGCGGCTCTCTTTCAGGGCGGCCTCAATCATCTCCTTCTCCTGTGCCAGGAGTCTTTCGGGAAGCTCCATCTGGCTTTTCGGTTCTGCCAGAGATGGCTGCTTTGGTAACCAGCTTTCGTCGATCGAGAAAATCTCCGTTTCGCAAAGGATCACCGAACGCTCGATGACGTTCTGCAGTTCGCGAATGTTTCCAGGCCACGCGTATGACTGAAGCAATTCGAGTGTGCTCTTCTCCAGGTGCCTTATGGTTTTACCGGTCTTGCGCGCGAAGCGATCGATGAAGTACTCGACCAACAAAGGAATGTCTGGTCTCCTGTCGCGCAGAGGGGGATTCTCAATCGGGAAAACGTTCAACCGGTAAAACAAGTCGCTACGAAAGGACGCGGCGTGAACGGCTGCCTGCAGATCGCGGTTTGTCGCAGCGATCACCCGAACGTCAGCGCGGATCTGGCGACTGCCGCCAACGCGTTCAAACTCGCGTTCCTGCAAGACACGAAGAAGGGCAATCTGAGTTTCGGTCGGGAGTTCCCCGACTTCATCCAGGAACAATGTGCCGCCGTTTGCTAATTCAAACTTGCCTAGGCGCCGCTGCGTCGCGCCCGTGAACGCACCCTTCTCATGCCCAAACAACTCCGAGGCGATCAGATCACGCGGGATCGCTGCACAGTTCACGCTGACGAACGGACGCGAGACCCGATCTGACCGTCGGTGGATCGCGCGTGCGACCAACTCTTTTCCCGTTCCCGTTTCGCCCGTGATGAGGACCGTGGAGTCACTCGCCGCAACCTTGGAAATGTGGGAGAGTACCGCTTTCAAAGCGGGAGAGGTTCCCACGATCTCTTCAAACATCGAAGCCTTATCGATCTCTTCGCGGAGAGCGGCATTTTCCTCCCGCAGTCTTTCCTCAGCTCGCTTGCGATCTTCGATGTCCGTAAAGGCCACATACCAACGCGCAACCCGTCCGACCTCGTCGTGCACTGGGTTGTAACGGGCCAGAAACCAACGATAACCCCCGTCATGCTTGCGCACTCGATACTCCAGCTCGTAAGCAGAACCAACGGAAATGGCGCGGCTAAAAAAGGCGCGCATCCGGTCCCCGTCATCAGGATGGACGAAGACACGCATGTCGCGTGTTTGCCGCCACTCTTCGAGGCTAACGCCTAGGTAATCGAGCCCCATGCGGTTGGCATAAATACGTTCGTGGTCGCGTCCGAATACCGCAACGAGTTGAGGCACGAGGTCCAACATCTGCCGGAGCTCTGCTTCCTGCGCCCGGATCCTTTCTTCGGCAGCCTTGCGCTCGGTGACGTCCATCGAGATGCCGATGAACTGTACGAGTTCTCCCGCTGTGCTTAGTACCGGATGGCCCACAGTTTGAACCCACTTGATCGTTCCGTCAGGCAGGAGAATGCGAAACTCTACTTCGTAATCTGACCTCTCTTGAATCGCACGTTCGATTGTTCCTTGCCACGTTTCTCGATCCTCCGGATGCACCCGCTGTAGCCGTTCCTTCCACTCTGGCATCCCTAGTTTCGGATCAAATCCGTATATCCGGTACCATTCCTCTGAAAGATGCAGCGCGTCTCTTCCCGCCACGCGCCAGACCCAACTGCCCATGTGCGCAACACGCTGTGCCTCCGCCAGATGCGCTTCACTGCTTTGTATCTGCCGGTAGAGTGCTCGCAGTTTGGCGGTTGTTTCATTGAAGACAGTCCCTAGGTGGGCGAGTTCATCGTTTCCTGATAGCTGCACTTGGTGATCAAAATCTCCGCGTGCCAACGCGGTTGATCCCTGCAACAGCTTTCGGAGGGAAGCACTAATGCTCTGGGTGATGGCGAAGCCGAGGAGTATGGCCACTAGCAATGTAACCAAGGCTGTAAGCGGAAGAATCAGAAGTATTTGGCTTTGGACTCGTTGAGCCTGCGCAACTGAATGCGAGAGCTGATCAGTGACTTGCTGCTCCACATTGCGAACTAGATTCGAGGCACTGGCTTCCAGCGGTTTCTTTTCATTCGCTAGACGAAGGCGTGCCGCATTCCAGTCGGACGCCGCACCTAAAGCAATTACGGCGTCGAGCTGCGGTGGCAACGTGATCACAACCGCTTGCACAGTAGGCAGGATCGCCGGATCCCGAGGCACATCGGACGGTAGACGAATCAGCGCATCTCTGACAGCTTCGGTGTCGGTAAACAGAACGGATCGCAAATGCCCGACTTCTTGCTTTAAGCCGTCGATGTCTTCGGACTTGGCTAGCGAGTCGAGTCTTGCGTCGAACGATAAGACATCGGTCTGGAAGCGTGAGACGACAGCTAGCTCCAGAGCCAGCGCACTCACGCGATTCGATTGTTGGCGTACCAAATTGAATTGCCAGACAAGCAGACTATTACCCACTAACATCAGTAAGACAATTAAGGCAAAACATACGAATAGGCGCGGGGCGATCTTCAGTTTGTTAATGCGCGAAAGTATGCTTGGTTTAGTCAATGACAGCAATTCGAATTGGTCTTGCTCTGCTTGACTCCGCATCATTCTCCCGTTAGGGGTGGTCCGGTTTTGAACCCGGTAATCGCCACCAGTTTCTTCTCCAGCGCCGCTGCTGCTTGAGGAGCAGGCTTCTCGCCGGCTAAGACCGAATGCACTGCATCTATATAAGCTCTCGCAATCTGCTCATATTGTGATCCGGTCTCGGTGGACGGCCTGATTACCAACCTGGCTCGAACCGCCTCCTTTGGATTACGGTTTGCATTTGAAACGGAAGGTAGGCTCTGAAACTCCGACTGATTGACGACCGTGCTCTCTTCAACCTGATTTGAATGAATCTGAGCGCGAATCAGAAATCGAATTAGCTTTATGGCCTCTTTGCGATGGGAGGAATGTTGTGACACAGCCAGGCCCGATCCCCCCAATGTACCCGCCCAGCCTAATGGTCCCGCGGGAATACTGGTATAACCTGTCTTGCTCGGCGCCAGAGAATTTCGCCAGTGCACTTGGCGGAATAAACCGATGCGCGTAATGGAGGCGCCACCCCAGACGCGAACAAATGCTGCTTCGCCTTGATCGAAAGCATTGATTGAATCAAGCTCCTGATAGGCGAGAACGCTGGGTGGCGAGATCCAGCCGATCCAACGTTTGGCTCTTTGCCAAGAACGTACCGCTGCGGGGTTGTTCACGCTGACCGTGCGGTTGCTTTCGATGATCCTTCCCCCTCCTTGAGCAGCTTGCCACTCGATGGCGTTACAGTTGAGGGCCTCAGCCGCTGCTCCCTGCCAGACGTAGCCCCAAAAGTCTTTCTTACCTTTGGCTCGCTCGCCGGCCTGGATCCTCGCGGCCATGGTCTCGAGCTCGTCCCATGTTTTCGGTGGATGCTGGTAACCGTATTCGCGGAGGAGATCGCTTCGATACTGAAGGACGCCTACCTGGACGGTGTAAGGAATCGCGACGAGTTTTCCGTTAGCCGTGTAGCTCTGCAATAATTGTGGCTCGAGGAAGTTGATTTCGTCTGCCAACTCGCTTCGAAGGTCAACCAGGTCAGGCTCAAGAACTCCGGGCCAAATCACATCAATGTTGAGCACATCTGGGCCCGAGCCAACCTGCTTCAGGAGCCTGCGAGAGAGTTCCAATTGGTCCAGAGTGGTTTCGGGAACGGGGAGATCGCGAACGCTGATTCCTGTTTCAAGGGTAAACTGCAGGGGCAATGGTTCCGTCCCCGGCAGGTCATCTGGTTGCGACCACCCGAGACGCAAATAAGTCAAACTTGTGGGCTCTGGTTTCGAAGTGTGGCAAGCACCCAAGATCAACGACAGGACAAAAAGTCCCAGGGGCACGTTGGCTTTCGTATGCGTGTGCCGCAGAAAGGCAAAGCACGCCTCCAAATATCGCCGAGTTGCCAACATCTCGTCAGCTGGTGCACGGCGACAGCCAATTTAATAAACTGAAAAGAAATGGGTTACGGAGTCTGTCAGTGGTGAACTCTCGCCAGATGTCGAAAAATCGCCAGTCCGTTCAAACCTGTGGAATCTAGATCTTGAAGCGATTCTTGTTGATTTTGAGCGAGCGAATCTTCGATTCCAGCGTAGACCGCGGGATACCCAACATGGCAGCAGCTCCCGAGGGTCCCGAGACGCGTCCGCGGGTTTCTTTCAGGGCAGCCTCAATCATGTTCTTCTCTTGCGCGAGGAGTTTCATAGGAAGCTCAACGTCGTGTTTGGGTTCCAGTGTTAGAGGCGGTGATTGCGGTAACCAGTTTTCGTCAATTGAGAATATCTCGGTTTCGCAAAGGATGACCGAACGCTCGATGACGTTCTGCAATTCGCGGATGTTTCCTGGCCAAGGATATAACTGAAGTAATTCCAGAGTCTTCTTGTTGACACGTTTTATGCTCTTGCCAGCTTTTCGCGCGTAGCGATCGATGAAGTATTCCACCAGAAGAGGAATGTC
>Ga0207684_10006841_pt1 | contig 10325 bp, 10 predicted proteins | sample KBSK5501metaG_FD_184342 | JGI IMG/M metagenome (GOLD analysis project Ga0207684, IMG submission 184342) | Corn, switchgrass and miscanthus rhizosphere microbial communities from Kellogg Biological Station, Michigan, USA - KBS K5-50-1 metaG... | ecosystem: Host-associated > Plants > Roots >... | reverse complement strand
CTGGGGGCTGATCCTGATCGGCGGCGTCGCGACCGCCTGCGGCCTCCTGGCCGTCCGGCAGCCCACCCGACTGCGTTGGCTCGGCGCGTGGGTGGCGGCGGCCGCGGTCTCGGCGGTGATCGGCGCTCTCTCGACGGCCCGGAAGGCCCGCGCCGCGCGGGAGCCTCTCATCCCTGGGCCGGCCAGGAAATTCGCTTTGAGTCTCGCCCCCGCGCTCGTCTCGGGAGCCCTCCTGACGGGAGCCCTCGGGCGGGCCGAGCGATTCGACCTGCTGCCGGGGGTGTGGCTGCTGCTCTACGGAGCCGGACTCGTCGCGGCCGGCGCCTGGTCGGTGAGGGTCGTGCCGGTGATCGGCACGACATTCATGGTCCTGGGCGCCGTGGGCCTGCTGTTACCCGCGGGTTGGAGCGACTGGCTTCTGGTGGCCGGCTTCGGGGGACTGCACGTCGCGCTCGGTGTGATCGTGGGGAGGAAACACGGTGGCTGACCCGGGGGCGGCGCGCCGGCCGCGGTCGGAGCCCTCGGCGGGGCGGGCCCAGTGGACGCGGCCCGCCGGCGGGCGCGGTCGGCGTGGAGCGCCCACGGGGCTCGATAACCTCGTCCACCATCGCATCCGTCTGGGCATCGTGAGCGCGCTCGCCGCCGCCGAGTCGCTCACGTTCAACGAGATCAAGGCGCTGCTGAAGACGACGGACGGCAACTTGAGCGTGCACGCCCGCAAGCTCGAGGAGGCCGACTATGTCATCTGCACGAAGACCTTCGACGGTCGCCGCCCGCGCACCGAGTACCGGCTCTCGGCGACGGGCCGACGAGAGCTCGGGCGCTACCTGACTCACATGGAAGCCCTGATCCGGGCGACGCGCGATACGCTCGGGCGCTGAACCGCCGCGCCAAATTTTTTTGCCGGGAGACTTTGATATGCAAAGTACTTCAAGAGATGATCGGGGAGGGATCCACGTGGCCATCATCATGGATGGCAATGGGCGATGGGCGCTCGGCCGCGGGCTCGCGCGCTCGGCCGGACACGGCGCGGGGGTCGACGCGATCCGGCGCGTCGTCGAAGCGGCCCCGGACCTCGGCATCGAGACCCTGAGCCTCTTCGCTTTTTCCTCCGACAACTGGGCCCGGCCCGTGGAGGAAGTACGGCTCCTGATGGACCTCTTCGCCCGGTTCCTGCGAGACGAGGCCGGGCCTCTGCTGGCCCACGACGTGCGTCTATCCGTGATCGGACGGCGGGACCGGCTGCCGTCCGAGGTGCGGTCGGCCATCTCGACGGCCGAGGCCCGGACCGCCCGAGGGTCACGCCTGCACCTTCGGGTGGCCGTCGACTACTCCTCACGCGACGCGATCGTCGACGCGGCCCGTCGCGGCCGCCTCGACGACCCGACGCGCGAGAGCTTCGCGAGCCGACTCGGGGAGGCCCAGGGCGCGCCCGCCCTCGACGTGGATCTGCTGATCCGCACCGGAGGCGAGCAGCGCCTGAGCGATTTTCTCCTGTGGGAATGCGCGTACGCCGAGTTCTTCTTCACGACTCGCATGTGGCCCGACTTCCACGGGGTCGACCTTGCCACTGCGCTCGCCGAGTTTCGGAGCCGCGAGCGCCGCTTCGGCGGATTGGCGGCTACGGGAAAGAGGTGAGCGTCGTGGGAAGACTGCTCTCCCTATGGTCCATCGCGGTCATGCTGGCCGGACTCGGCACCGGCATCCTCTTCGATGCGGCTCCCGGCCTCAACTGGAGCGTGTGGACGCTGGCGGCCGCCAGCGGGCTCCTGCTTTGTGCCCGGGCGAGCGGCTCGCCGACGCGAGCTGTTCTTCTCACACCACTCGCGCTCGCCATCAGCTTGGGCGCCGCGGCCGCCACCACGGCTGCCCCGACCTTCCACGCCGTCGTCGGCGCGGGCGTGGCGGTGCTCCTAGCCATGGCGGTCCTGCTGACCGGCGATACGGGATGGGAGCGGTTGACACCGCCATTCATGATGTGGGCGCCGGTGGTGGCTCCACTCCAGGCGGTCGAAGAGGCCATCCGGCGCGCGCGCGAGCTGGCCGGTCTCGTCGCGACGCCCAGCTACCGGTCGTCGGTCCGGGGCGCTCTGCTGGCCATGCCGGTGGCGGGGCTCTTCGCCCTGATCCTCGCCAACGCCGATCCCGTGCTCGCAACCTTGCGGGACGATCTGGCCGCCGCGCTTGCCCGCCTGGAATTCGTGCCGCGCCTCATCTTCTTCTGCGCCCTGCTGGCCGCCGCCCTGGGGGGTTGCGGCATAGCCCGGCGCGGGGGGCACGTCCGGCTCCCGGCGCCCGCGGAGCCTCGACGGACACCTCGGCTCGCGGACACCGAGCGCCTCGTCATCCTCGGCTCCGTCGTCGCGGTCTTCACCGCGTTCCTCCTGCTCCAGCTCAGCTACCTCTTCGGTAACACCCCGGTCACCATAGGGTCCGGCGTCACATTTTCGGAGTACGCGCGACAGGGATTCGCCGAGCTCACCACGGTGGCGACCCTCGCCACCCTCCTGCTGGTCGTCCTCGACCGATGGGCCGCTCGCGGCCCGCGGGAGAGGTGGACGTGCACAATGGCCATCGCCGTCGTCGTCGAGGTCGAGGTGCTGCTGATCTCGGCGCTCCGCCGCCTCTGGCTCTACGAGTCCGCCTATGGATTCACGACGCTCAGACTCTACGCGCACGCCTATATGGTCGGGGTCGCGCTCTTCCTGGTGGCGCTCGGCTGGGATCTATGGAGGGGGTTGGACGCGGGACGGCTGGCGCGGCGGGCGGCGGCCCTCGTCGCGCTCGGAACGCTCGTGCTCGTCTACTGGAACCATGAAGCCTGGATCGTCCGGCAGAACGTGGGCCGGTACCTTCGGACCGACCGGCTCGACACCGCCTACCTGGTCTGGGGGCTCTCGCCGGACGCGGCGCCGGCTGTGGTCGGGGCGATGTCCCAGCTCCCGCTCGCCCTGGCCAACTCGGTGCGCGACGAGCTTCGCCACCGATACGGAGGGACCACCAGCGCCCCCCCCTGCCGCTGGTTCGAGTGGAATCGAGGCCGGGAACGCGCCGCGGCGGCTCTCCGGGCAGGCGGTATCGTGCGGGGAGGCGTTCAGCTCCGGGCCCGCGATTGCGTCGCGCGACCTCCCTAGCCGCCCTTGAAGGTCGACGCGTTACTTGTCGAGCCAGGTGAACATGAGCTTGTAGCCCATCCCGAAGCCGTCGTGGTGCTTGAAGCCCTTCACGTAGGGCGGGTGGGTCTGATACTGGGGCGGATTGGGCAGGTAGACGTAGTACGCCTTGTCGGCGAGGTAGCGCTGGATGTCGTCGACGAGGATCTTGCGCCTCTTCGGGTCGAGCTCGCGGCGCTGGGCCCCCAACATCCGGTTCAGCTCCGCGTCGGCCACGTTGCTCCGGTTGTTCGGCTGCTCGGGGTGGAAGGCCCCGTAGAGCCAGTCGTCCACCTCGGTGAACGGGGTGACCGGGCCGATCGCCATCTTCTCGAACTTCCCCAGGTAGGTGGTCGAGATGTACTTCCCGTACTCCTCGGGCTTCAGCTCCACCTGGATGCCGATCTTGCCCAGGTTGTCGGCGGTCATCTCGTAGTAGTTGCGCCAGGGCGGCGCGTAGCCGGGCCAGTGGAAGGCCGGGGTGGAGAAACCCTTGGCGAAGCCGGCCTCGGCGAGGAGCCGCTTGGCCTCGGCGGGGTCGTACCCCACGAGGTATTTCGCCTTGGCCGGGTCCAGGCTCGCAGCCTCGAGCTTCCACTCCTTCATGGCGCAGGGCACCGGGCCCGCGTCGGTGCACCCCTCGCCGTAGAGCAGCGCCTCGTTCCAGCCCTTGCGATCGATGGCCAGGGAGACGGCCCGGCGCACCCGGATATCGTTGAAGGGCGCCTGGTCCGTCCGGAAATAGATGATCCCCTGCGAGATCACCTGCTGCGGGATCAGGACCATCTCGGGATTCGTTTTCTGGAGGGACTTGCCCTCCTCGATGCTCGACCAGCCGAAGATCTGCATCAGCTCGACGCGCCCGGCGCGCAGGAGTGACACGCGCGCCGAGGCGTCCGGGGTGATCTCGAGCACGACGCCGTCGAGATACGGCAGGCCCTTCACGAAGTAGTCGGGATTCCGCTCCCACACCACGCGCACCCCCTTGTCGTACGACTTGAAGACGAAGGGGCCGGTGCCGATGACCGCGTCGGGGTGATTGAAGTCCTTGAACTTGGCCTCCGCTTCGCGCGCGAGGATGGCGGTGTAGACCGGGTTCGCCAGGTGGTTGAGCAGGGGCGCGAACGGCTCCTTCAGGGTGAGGCGCACCGTGTACTTGTCGACCACGTCGATGGACTGGACCGGCTCGAGGCGGCCGCGGAAGGCCGACTTGGCCATGAAGCGCTCGAGCGAGTACTTGACGTCGTCGGCAGTGACCTCACGCCCGTTCACCGGGGGCTTGTTGTGGAACTTGACGCCCTTGCGGAGGTAGAAGACCAGCGTGGTCGGGGTCTTGTACTCCCACCGTTCGGCCAGGTCCGGGACGATGGTGAAGTCGGAGGCGAGCTTCTGCTCCGGGCCGTAGGCGAAGCGGACGAGCTGGCTGTAGGCCATGCTCACGTAGCAGTGGGTGAGGAAGCTCACCGACAGATGCGGGTCGAGGTTGGGGGCCTCCGCTCCGCGATCCGGAGGACACCTCCGCGCCTGGGCGCCTGGGCGTCGGCCGGCGGCATCGCGACGATCAGGACCAGCAGCAGGAAGAACCCGGTGGCGAGGCCTCGTCGGACCATGACGTCACTCCTCACTCCCCCGTGGCCGCAGGGCGGCGCAGGAGGTCAGGGACCGGTCTCGGGAACGAAGCGGGGAAGTGGCATCATCTTCGTCAAACCGCCCTCGTTGTCAAGGGCCGGCCGGACCTGAAGACTACCGTCGCGCCACGAGCCGGCGAAAGACCGCGCCGTACTCGAAGCCGTAGCCGGCGGCCAGATCGGCCGCGTTCTTCTTCACGCGCTCGCCGATGGTCGCGCCCTCCGGCACGTTGAAGCCCGGCATCTGGCTTTGGTGGCGGACCAGCGCGGCGATCTGCCGATCGATCCCCGCGGTAACGTCGACGATGGTGTCCGGCTCGTCGGCCCCCCAGTACCAGAGCTCGCGCACCTTGTGGGGCTCGAGCCCTTCCCGGGTGATGTGCTCGGGAAAGTGCAGGTGGTCGCGGGCGTAGGGGTACACCGCATCCGTGGTGGCGATACCCGCCTTGCGATGGTCGCGGTGCTGGAAGCCCTTGATCCGGTGTGGGTCGTGGACGAACACGGTGTGGGGCCGGTGGCGGCGGATGGCCCGCACCACGTCGCCCAGGAGCTGGCGCGTGTCCTCCAGCTGGCCGTCTGGATAGCCGAGCATCTCCACGTGCCGCACGCCCATGAAGTCGGCGGCGGCCCGCTGCTCGTGGGCCCGGTTGCGAGCGAGCTCGGCCGGAGCGAGGTCGCGGTCGGCGGTGCCGGCCTCGCCGTTGGTGCACAGCACGTAGGTCACGTCGCAGCCGGCGGCCACCCACTTGGCGATGACCCCACCCGAGCCGATCTCGGCGTCGTCGGGGTGGGCGAAGACCACCATCGCGGACTCGGGGATGTCGGTGACGATCTCGAGCTTGGGGTCGGCTGAGTTGGGCATAGGGCCGATCTTACCCTGGGCGAGGCGCCGTGCCCGTCCGCATGTTCGGGCACGGTACAAGCGTCGGATCGGGCAGAACGCCGACTGGAGACGATCGCATGGCCCGGAAAGTCGCGTCATCTCGGCATAGTCCCCGTGGCATGTCCCTTGCGGACGGGAGGCGCAGGCACGTCCCAAGTGTCGGCGACTCTGGGAGGTAACACACCATGGGCGCGACGAAGCGGACACGGCTCGGCTGGCTCAACCTGCTCGCTCTGCCTGCAATCCTGTGGCTTCCGGCCGGCGCCGACAGCGCGGAACGGGAGGTCGCCGGGATGATCACCGAGATCCAGATGGGACGGGGACAGGTCGAGGTCAGGCTGGCCGACAGCGAGCGGTGGCGGCCGGCGATGCCGCTCCTTGCCCTGAAAGCCGGCGACACGGTGGCCGCGACCGGCGATGCCTGGGTGGTCATCGTGCTGAGCGGCGGGCGTGGGACCCTCAGGGTCGACGAGGCGACCTCTCCCTACCGCGTCACGGCTCCCCCGTTTGGGCGGAGCCGGCTGCACAAGGGTCTGGCCATTCTCGAAGCGAGTTTCGACTTCCTGTCGGCGACGGCGAAAGAGGGGCCGCTCGGCGTCGTGGGTACTCGATCCGCCCTCGGGCCGCCGGTGATCCTGACGCCCCGCAACGGCCTGGTGCTGCCCGATTCGCTGGTCTTCGAGTGGCGCGGTAGCCAGTCCTCGCTGTACGGCGTTCGCGTGGTCGGGCCGGACGGCCTGGTCCTCGAGCGTGGAAAGCTGGCCGGGAACCGGTTTCTGTACCCCGAGAGCGCGCCTCAGCTGGCGGCCGGTGTCCGGTACCGGTTCCAGCTCCTCGCCCCCTGGCAGCCGCCCCAGGAGGTCTGGTTCGAGGTGGTCGAGCCCGGGGTCGCCCACCAGATCCGCCAGGACCTGCTCGACCTGGAAGAGGCCCTGACTCCCACGCTCTCCTCCGCGACGCGGGCGACGCTGCGGGCCGGGTTTCTCGCCCAGAGGGGCTTGCTGCACGATGCCCGTCTCGGTCTCACCGAGGAGCTGGCCCAGCGGCCTGACGAGCCCACCCTCCATTTCCTGCTCGGTGACCTCTACGCGCGGCTGGGCCTGGCGAGGGAGGCGACGGAGTCCTTCGCCGAGGTCTCATTCCTCATGAGCGGCCCCGTCTCCGCCCGGTAGGCGAGCGGCGGCTAGGACTCGTGCACGCTCGTGAGCACGGCGGGCAGGGCCGCCAGCACCTCCCGGAGGCCCTCCCGAACCCGGGCGATGTTCGCCTCCGCCTTCTCCGGAATCCCCCCGCGGGAGATCTGGGCGATGAACTCCTCGCGGCTGGTGGTCATCAGCAGCGATGCGTTGATCTCGAGCTGGAGCGCGTGGACGCGCCGGGTCTCGGGCCGGCCGAAGGTGGCCACGATGTTGCCGCCGGTATAGCCGCTGACGTTCTGGTGCACCTCGAAGCCGCGGCGGGTGAAGATCGCGGCCACCGTCGCCGCGATCTGCGGGGCGCAGGTGGCCCCGTGCCGGGTGCCGATGATGACCTGGTGGTCTTTCATCCGGCGCGGGCTCCCGGTGTGGCCGTCGAGGAGCATCGCGTAGCCGTAGGCCTGATGGAGCTGGGTGAGCAGCCGGTCCAGGGTCGCGTAGTAGGGATCGTAGAGTGTCCGCAAGCGCTCCTCGAGATCGGGGAGCCCGAGCGGCCGCGTGAAGATGCGCGCCTCGCGCATGGTGTGGGTGCGCACCACCCCGCGCCGCGAGCGAACCTCGCCGTCCTGGTGCTCGAAGTCGTCGCGGCGGCGATTGACGTCGACGAACATGCGCGAGAACGGAGTGGCGAGGAAGGTGGCGCCGTGCTCGTGCAGGTCGGCGTACAGATCGCAGGCGAAGGTGTCGGCGAACCCATAGGCGAAGGTCTCGAACCAGGGCTCGGAGTAGTCGTCGCGGGTGATATGCGGCAGCGGGAGGGTGCCGTAGTGGGGCACGCTGACGAGCACCGGGGTGCGGGCCGCCGCCTCCGGGTGCCTGACGATCGGGAACGAGTCCTCCATCAACCCGCGAGCTGCCGGCCGATGAAATCCCGGACCAGGGCGATGCACTTCTCCGTGTCCGGGCTCGCCTCCTGCGCGAAGCTGTGCCGCGCGTTCGGGAAGTGCGCGCGCTCGAGGCGGCCGCCGGCTCCCTGGTACGCGGCCACGAAGGCCTCGGTGATGGCGGCCGGCACGTTGTCGTCCTGGCCTGGCTGGGCCACCCAGACGGGCGGGAGGGCCGTCGCTTGCCCCGCCGAGACGATGCGCGTGGGGCTCGCGGCTGACATTGCCGCCTCGTCGGCGAAGAAGGCCCGGTGCGAGGCGATCAGCCGCTTCGCGTCGAACCCGGACGGAGGCGGCGGCTCGTGCTCGCGAGCCAGAGCGTAGCGGTAGCGGGCCAGCGGGTCGGCGACGGGATAGAGAGCCACCACGAACGCCACCGACGCATCGCCCGCAGCGGAGTCGAGTGAGCCGTCCGGCCGGACGACGGGCGTGCCCGCGTGCTCGGAGGCGCCCGGCCTGATCGCGTGAAGCAGGGCGAGCTGGGCTCCGCTCGAGCTGCCGAGGAGCCCGATACACCCCGGGCCCACCCCCAGCCGCGCGGCGTGGGCGCGCGCGTAGCGGACGCCGGCCGCCACGTCGGCGCTCGCGGCCGGATAGCGGTGGTCCGGAGCCTGGCGGAAGTCCAGCGCGACCACGACGAGCCCGGAGGCGGCGAGCGCCGCGCACAGGATGGCGTCGGCGGTGCGGTCGAGCCGGGCCCACGCCCCGCCGTGCACGTAGACGAGCGCCCCGAGCGGGCGGACCGGCTCGCCCTTCGGGCGGTAGAGGCGGGCCAGTAGCTCCATTCCCGCCGGCCTGGCGAAGGGCGTGTCGGTGGTGTCGACATCGTACGGGCCGGTGGGATCGAAGCGGACCGACAGGGCCATGTGCGATTCCTCCCGGGCGCGATGATACCGCGGCTTGCGCGCCGCCGAAGGGGTGTGCGAGAGTCCCGCCATGCGCCGGGCCGCCGACTATCTCGCGTCCCTCCGTGACGGGCGCGCCGTGTTCCTCGGGGGTGAGCGCGTCGACGACGTGACCCGCCATCCCGCCTTCGGCGAGTCCGTTCATCGCATCGCGGAGCGGTACGATGCGGCCCGGCAGTCGGCCGACGTCACCACCTGCGTCGATCCGGCGACCGGAAAGCGGATCGGCGCGATGTGGCTGATCCCGCGGACCGCGGAGGATCTCGGGCGCCGGCGGGCCGTCCACCGGTTCTGGGCCGAGGGCTCGTACGGCCTCATGGGGCGCACGCCGGACCACGTGGCCTCGGTGCTCACCGGCTTCGCGGGCTGGCGCCAGCTCTTCGATCGCGGCGGCCGGCAGTTCGGCGACAACGTGGTCCGGTTCTACGAGAGGGCGCGCGACGAGGACCTGTACCTGGCCTACGCGATCGTCCCGCCCCAGATCGATCGCACCACACCGGCCCACCAGCATCCGGAGCCCTTCCTGCACCCCGGGGTCGTGAAGGAAACGGACGCGGGCATCGTGATCCGCGGCGCGCACTCGATCGCGACGTCGGTGACCATGGCCGACTGGCTCTACGTGAGCTACATCACGCCGCTCGCCCCCGGCGACGTGGACTACGCGATCTCACTCGTGGTGCCGGTGAACGCGGAAGGCCTCCGCCTCCTCCCGCGCCGGCCCTACGCGACGATTGCCACGAGCGTGTACGACTATCCGCTCTCCGCGCGCTTCGACGAGGTGGACACCACCGTCGTCTTCGACGACGTGTTCGTGCCTTGGGAGCAGGTCTTCGTTTACCGGAGCGTGGAGCTGGTGACCGCCCAGTTCCACGAATCCCCCGCGCACGTGACCGCGAACTTCCAGTCGCTGGTGCGCTTCGGAGTCAAGCTCGAGCTGCTCGCCGGCCTCACCCTGAAGCTCGTCGAGGTCGGGCGCGGGGAGGGCGACGCCAACACCCAGGCCACCCTCGGCGGCGACATCGCCGCGTTCTGCGCCGCCTTCGACGCGCTGGTGCAGGCGGCCGAGCGCCGGCCGCTCGTGAGCGAGGGTTACGCGCGCCCGCACCCGCAGTACATCTACGCGGGGATGAGCCTCCAGCGGAGGCTCATCGTGGACATGTACCGCACGGTGCGCGAGCTGGCGGGGGGCGCCTTCCAGCACCTGCCGTCGTCGGAGGCGAGCTTCCTCTCCCCCGAGACCCGCGCCGACACCGAGCGCTACTACCAGTCCACCGCGGCGAGCGCCCGCGACCGGGTGAAGCTCCTCAAGCTGATCTGGGACTTCATCGGGACCGAGTACGGGGGCCGCCAGCTCCAGTACGAGATGTTCTACTCGGCCGCGCAGCCGGTGGTTAATCGCCGGATGTTCCGCTCCTACGACTGGGCCGCGGCCAAGGCCATGGTCGACCGTCTGCTCTCCGAGTACTGATCGGCGAGAGGCGGGGCCGCAGATGCTCCCTAGCGAACCGAGTTTCAAGAAGAACCTCCTCGGAATGATAGACCGCTTGATAGGCGGAGAGTGGTCTGTCGACGAGTTCGAGACTGCGTACTACGACTACTTTGTGGACACAGTGCCGTCGAGTTTCCTGTCGGATGAGGATGAAGACTTCTTCGCTGCTGTCCAAGAGCGTCCCAACG
>Ga0207684_10006840_pt1 | contig 10329 bp, 8 predicted proteins | sample KBSK5501metaG_FD_184342 | JGI IMG/M metagenome (GOLD analysis project Ga0207684, IMG submission 184342) | Corn, switchgrass and miscanthus rhizosphere microbial communities from Kellogg Biological Station, Michigan, USA - KBS K5-50-1 metaG... | ecosystem: Host-associated > Plants > Roots >... | reverse complement strand
GAAGGCCTTGCGCGACGAGCTGGGGATGCGCGTGGTCGTGCACCACCACGCGGGCACGTTCGTGGAGACGCCGGCGGAGATCGACCGGCTGCTCTCGACGACCGATCCCGAGCTGGTCGGCCTCCTCCTCGACACCGGCCACTGCGTCTACGGCGGAGGCGATCCGCTCGACGTGCTGAAGCGCCATCGCGGCCGCGTGCGATACCTGCACCTGAAGGACGCCCGCGACGGCGAGCTGCGCCACGTGCGCACGACCGCCGTCTCCATGTCCGAGGCCTGGAAGCGCGGCGTCTTCTGCCCGCTCGGAGAAGGCGTCGTCGACTTCCCTCGCGTGATCGAGACGCTGCGCAGCGACGGTTACGCCGGCTGGCTCATCGTGGAACAAGACGTCGTGCCCGACGCGCAGGGACGGCTGGAGCCCGATCCGTCCGAGAGCGCACGGAAGAGCCGAGCCTACCTGCGCGAGAAGGCAGGCATCTAATCCCGATCAGTACTTAGGTCCAGTCAGCTCCTCTCGTTTCTGAATCAACTCGTCCCGGGACGAGTTGGTCCCAGGCGAGAGAGCCGTCTAGCGCTCGAGGCCAGTAGCGTGGGGCGCCTCGCGGCCCGTCTCGCAAGCAACTGACTCCATAGGACATACAGTATCCGTTGCGCATCTCATATTTCTATTTATAATGTGTGCGTGGAGCTTACTCCTGAAATAGTGCAGGTGGTTCGAGACCTCAATCCATGGTGGCAGGACGGGCGTACGGTCCGTCCGGCTCCACCCAAGTACCGACGACCCCTCATCACGGACCTGCGCAGCCGTTTGGCCGAACCGCGTGGCGTGATCGAGGTCATCAGGGGGCCTCGGCAGGTGGGCAAGACGACCGGGATACACCAAATCATCGAGGACCTTCTCCGCGCCAGTTGGCCAGCTAATACCCTGCTATTAGTACGTTTCGACTTGGAACTCCTGCGGGAAAAGCCGGCCGGGCTACGTAGCATTCTTGGCTGGTACGTCGACAATGTTCGGCGACGTCCGCTTCACGAAGGGCCGGTCACCTATCTTTTCCTAGACGAGATTCACAAGCTGCCTCGTTGGAGCGAGGAAGTGAAACACGCCGGCGACACATTCCCCTTGCGAATGCTGCTGACCGGATCTTCGAGCGTATTGGTGGCCCGTGGTGGCCGCGAGAGTCTCGCGGGACGCGTGTTCACCACCGAGTTGCCCACGTTCTCGTTTCGTGAGGTTCTGGAGTGTTGGAAGCCTGACTTGGCGAACGCCCTTCCTCCACGGATCCGGTTCGGCGATGCGTACGGAGCGGCCCTCGTCGACTCTAGCGAGGCCTTGTCGCGGCTCAAACCACAACAGAAGCTTTCGCTGCGACGCGCTCTGGAGAAGTATTACAACCGCGGAGGATATCCGCGTCTGCACCGCGGCGAAGTCGAGGATGACCTCTGGGCCGATTACCTAGTGCAAACAGTGTTCGAAAACGTCCTCGGTGCCGATATTCCCGACCTGTTTCCCGTCGAAAGCCCTCAACTTCTGAGGACCCTCTATCTCGCCGTCGCCCGGCAAACGGGACAGATCGTCTCTCAAGTCAAGCTCGCGGAGATGGCAACGACAGCAGGCATTCCCACGAACCAGCCAACCGTGGGCAAGTACTTACATTACCTGGCGGACGCGTTGCTCATTCGTGAGTTTCGGCGATATCCGTTGGCGAAGAGGGCATCCGCCAGGGTTCCGGCGAAGATCACCGTGTCGGACCTGGGCGTACGTAACGCGATCTTTCGGGGTGCCCCTTCCCTGTGGGAGTCGGACCCGACCACCTTGGGTCCACTCGTCAAGACGCTGGTGCAGGCCGTAGTGCGAGACTACAACCTCAACGTTCACTACTATCGCGATTATGTGACGCCGGACGACCGGCGCTCGAAGGTCATCGAGGTTGATTTCGTGGCGGAACGCGTCGATGGAGCTGTATTGCCGATCGAGGCCAAGTTCAGAAAGAAGATCGATGCGGCCGACGCCATCGGCGTTTCCCACTTCATGGCCAGATTCGACGCGCCTCTCGGCGTCATTGTTACCAGAGACTGGTTTTTTCATGACGCCGTGCAGAGACTTCTCTTCGTTCCGCTACAATATTTCCTGCTCGCCTTCTAGAGCCGCCTACTCGACCGACGCCACCTCCACCGGCTGGCCACTCTGGCACGCGCGGGTGGCGGCGATCGCGATGCGCATCACGGCGACACCGTCGCCGATCGTGATCGACGGGGGCCGGCCGGCGAGGACCGCGTCCGCGAAGTCCTGGAGCTGGGCGGTGTACGCGCCGGCGAAGCGCTCCATGAAGTAAGGCACCGTGTCGTGGGCGACCGAGTTCGCGGTCATCACGAGCAGCGGCGTCTCCCGCAGGTACCCGATGCGCAGCGTCCCGGCGGTGCCGAGCAGCTCGGTGCTGATGTCGTATCCGTAGATCCCGTTGCGGCTCAGGTCCACCACGCCGAGGCGGCCGTCGGCGAAGACGAGGCTCACGACCGCGTTGTCGATGTCGCCCACCGTCTTCAGCTCCGGATACGCGAGGGTCCCCCCCACCGCATGCACCGTCTTCGCTTCCCCCATGAACCACCGGGCGAGGTCGAAGTCGTGGACGCCCATGTCGGCAATCATGCCTCCGCTGCTCTGGGGGTTCGCGTACTCGAGGGTCGTCCGCTTCGGATCGCGGGAGCTGCTCTTGAAAAGGACCGGCGTTCCGATCTCCCCTCTTTCCACGCGGCGCTTGGCGGCGGCGTAGCCCGCGTCGTAGCGCCGCATGAACCCCATGTGGAAGAACACGCCGCGGCGCTCGACCGCCTGCTTCATCGCCCGCGTGTCGGCGAGGGCGAGGGCGGGAGGCTTCTCGCAGAAGATCGCCTTGGCCCGCTCCGCGGCCGCGATCGTCAGCTCGCGATGCGTGCGGGTGGGGCTCACGATGACGACCGCCTTCACGTCGGGGTCGTCGAGCACGCCCGCCGGGTCGGAGTGCCAGCGGGCGACGTCGAACTCGTGGGCCACCGACTCCGCCACGCCCGGCGCGGGGTCGGCCACCGCGACGAGCCGGGCCGACGGCACGCGGGTGGCGAGGTCGCGCGCGTAGACGCGGCCGAGCCGTCCCAATCCGATCAGTCCCACCGGAAGACGCACCTTCATTCAATGACCCCCCACCCTGTCCCTCCCCACGTAGGGGGAGGGAAGGGCTGGTACCAGCGTTGTCCCGCCTTTCGCATATCATGGCCCGCGTGACCGGTCTGGTCCAAGCGCCCCTGCGCGTCGCGGTGGTAGGCGGCGGCGGCATCGCGCAGATGATGCACCTGCCCACGCTCGCCGAGCGCCCCGACCTCTTCGCCGTGACCGCCGTCGCCGACGTGAACCGAGCCACGCTCGACGCGGTGGCACGGCACTACGGAGTGGCCGTCGCCTCGATCGACTATCGCGAGATCGTGGGCCGCCCCGACGTGGACGCCGTGCTGCTGCTCGCCTCCGGCTCGCACCGGGGGCCGGCCGTGGCCGCCCTGGCCGCGGGCAAGCACCTCTTCGTCGAGAAGCCTCTCGGCTTCGGCCTGGCGGAGACGCAGGAGATCGCGGAAGCGGCGCGGCGCAGCCGCGGGCGGCTGATGGTCGGCTACCACAAGCGCTTCGACCCGGCGTACCTGAAGGCCCGCGAGGAGGTGCGCTCGCTGCGCGACCTGCGCTACGTCGAGGTGACGGTCCTCCATCCCGAAGACGCCGCCGCGCGCGTTCACCACGTCGTCCTGCCCCTGCCGGAGCGGCCCTGGTCGCCGACACCGGAGGCGACGATCAACGAGGCCATCCTCGCCGAAGCGACCCGCGGAGAAGCGGCGGGGGCGATCGAAGGCATGGTGGGAAGGGACGCGCCCGCGGCCTCGAAGGTGGCCGCTTTCCTCCTCTCCGTCAGCCTGATCCACGACATCGACGCGGTGCGCGGCATCCTCGGCGAGCCCGAGGAGGTCGTCTCGGCCCACGTGTGGCGGGACGGTTTCGCCCAGACCTCGCTCACCCGCTTCCGCGGCGACGTGCGCGTGTCGCTGAGCTGGATCTCGCTTCCCGGGCTCAAGCACTACGAGGAGAGGCTTCGCTTCGTGAGCCCCGAGAAGCGAGTGACCCTCACCTTCCCCTCGCCCTACCTGCGCCACGCGCCGACGCCCCTCGAGATCGAGCGCATGGACGGCGAGGAGCTGGTCGTGGAGCACCGCACGGTCTCCTACGAGGAGGCGTTCCGCGCCGAGCTGCACTACTTCCGGCGCTGCCTGGCCGACGGCACCGCCCCCACGCCGTCGCTCGACGACGCCCTCGGCGACGCCCGCTGGATCGACTCGATCGCCCGCGCCTACCCCGAGGGGGGTGCGACGTGAGCGAGCACCTGGTCTCCCGCTTCCGCCGCGGCTTTCCCCTCGGCCACACCGACATCACGCGGGAAGGCGAGCCCCGTTTCGACACCGGCATCGATTTCGGGATCCACCGATTCGGTGCCGGGGAATCCTTCGACGAGAAGCATCCGAAGGAGACGGCCTGGCTGCTGCTCGACGGCGAGGCCGACCTCGACTGGGACGCGGAGCGGGCGCGCGTCCGGCGCGCGTCGCTCTTCGACGAGGCGCCCACGGCCTTGCACGTCCCGGGAGGCACCCGCGTCGCGGTTCGTTCGCACGGCCCGGGCTCGGAGTGGGCGGTGGTCCGCGCCACGAACGAACGCCGCTTCGCCGCGCGGCTCTTCCGGCCCGAGGAGCTGAAGCCCGAGTACCGCGGGGAAGGGCTCGTGCAGGGCACGAGCCTGCGCAACGTCCGCCTCATCTTCGACGACGCCAACCGGCCCGAGGCCAACCTCGTGCTGGGCGAGGTCGTGAACTATCCCGGCCGCTGGTCGAGCTACCCGCCGCACCACCACGCGCAGCCCGAGATCTACCACTACCGCTTCACGCTGCCGCAGGGCTACGGCCACGCCGAGCTGGGCGACGAAGTCTACAAGGTCCGGAGCCACGACACGATCAAGATCCTCGACGGCGTGTCCCATGCGCAGGTCTCGGCGCCCGGCTACGGCATGTACTACATCTGGGTCGTACGCCATCTGCCGGGCAACCGCTACACGGGCTTCCGATTCGCCGAGGAGCATCGCTGGGTCCTCGACCCCGCCCACCAGGGCTGGCCGCCGCCGCCGAAGGCGCGGCCTTGAGCGCGTCGAGAGCGGAGGAGGTACCGCTGTCGCACCTCATCCGCTCGCGGTCGAGGTGACGTGCCGCTGCACCGGGCCCTCTCCGACGCCGTGGTCCGCTTCCTCACCGAGGAGGTGAAGAACTACCAGCGCCGCATCCCCAACAACCTCGACAACCTGAGGAAGCACGTCCGCCTGGGCGACGTGCTGCTCGTCGAGGGAAAGACCCGGCTCTCGCAGATCATCAAGTACCTCACCCAGAGCTCCTGGTCGCACTCCGGCCTCTACGTCGGCGACCGGCTGGCCGGCGCGCGCCATCCCCGCGGCGAGACCTACCAGGACCTCTACGGCGAGGACGCCCAACATCTCGTGCTCGAGGCCGATCTGTCTTCGGGGGTCTCGGCGGTGCCCCTCGGCAAGTACATGGACTACAACATCCGGGTCTGCCGCCCGTACTGCATCAGCGAGGGCGACGTCGAGAGCGTCATCGAGGACGTGATCGCGCACAGCGGAGACCGCTACGACCAGCGCCAGCTCCTCGACCTCGGCCGGTACCTGACGCCCTTCCATCTCCTGCCCGCGCGCTGGCGGCGCAAGGTGTTCTTCTCCGGCGACAGCGATTCCCGCGCGGCGATCTGCTCGAGCCTCATCGCCCAGGCCTTCCTCCGGGTCCGGTATCCCATCCTCCCCGTGCTGCCCGCCAGCCTGCGCGAGGAGCAGCAGCAGGGCCTGCACCCGTGGGGGACGCGCATGCGGAGCGTGCATCCGCGGCTCGTCCTGCCCCGCGACTTCGACCTCTCGCCGTACTTCCGCATCGTGAAGTTCAACTCGGTCGAGGAGGGCCCGATCGACTACCGGGCGATCGAGTGGATCGAGCCGCCCCGGCCAGACCAGCGAGCGAAGCTTGACGCCCACCACTCGCCGGCCGTAACGTCAGGCCGTTCGGCCGGACCGGGCGCGAAGCCGGAGGGAAAACCATGAGCGCGAGCACGCGGCGACTCACCGCCGCCGGGGCCGTCGTCGAGTTCCTCAAGCGGCAGTACGTCGAGCGCGACGGTGCGCGGCACCGGCTCGTCAACGGCGTGTTCGGGATCTTCGGCCACGGCAACGTGAGCGGGCTCGGCCAGGCCCTCGACGACTACGGCGGCGAGGACCTTCCCTACCTCCAGCCCAAGAACGAGCAGGCGATGGTCCACACCGCCGTCGCCTTCGCCAAGGCCCGGAGGGGCCTGGGCACCTTCGCCTGCACCAGCTCGGTGGGCCCCGGGGCCACGAACATGGTGACGGGCGCCGCCACCGCCACCATCAACCGCCTCCCCGTCCTCCTGCTGCCGGGCGACATCTTCGCCAACCGGCAGCCCGCCCCCGTGCTCCAGCAGCTCGAGTCGCCCGCGAGCATGGACGTGAGCGTCAACGACTGCTTCCGGCCGGTGTCGCGCTACTGGGACCGCATCAACCGTCCCGAGCAGCTCCTGGCCGCGCTGCCCGAGGCGATGCGCGTGATGGCCGATCCGGCCACGGCGGGCGCGGTGACGATCGCCCTGCCCGAGGACGTGCAGGCCGAGGCCTTCGACTACCCGCGCCATTTCTTCGACGAGCGCGTGTACCGGATCGCCCGGACGCGGGCCGACCGCGACGGGCTGGCCGCGGCGGCGGAGATGATCCGCAAGGCGCGACGGCCGTTCATCGTCGCCGGCGGGGGCGTCTATTACTCGGAGGCCGAGGCCGCCCTGCGCGCCTTCGTCGACAAGACCCACGTGCCGGTGGGAATGACCCAGGCCGGCAAGGGGGTGCTGCCGGACGCCCATCCTTATTGTCTGGGCGCGCTGGGGACGACGGGGACCCTCGCCGCGAACCGCATCGCGCAGAGCGCGGACCTCGTGCTCGTGCTGGGAACCCGGCTCTCGGACTTCACGACCGCGTCCAAGACGCAGTTCCAGGACCCGGCGGTCCGGTTCGTCGCGGTGAACGCGAGCGCCTACGACGCCCACAAGCACGGGGCGCTGCCCCTCGTCGCCGACGTGCGCGCGGCCCTCGAGGAGCTGGGCCAGGCGCTCGCCGGTTACCGCATCAGCGACGAGCACGAGCGCGACATCCGGGCCGCCCGCGAGGAATGGGAGAGGGTCCATCGCGAGATCGTCCATCCGAAGCGCGAGGGCGGGCTCCTGCACCAGGCCGAGGTGATCCGCATCCTCAACGAGCACGTCGACGAGAACGGCACCGTGGTCCACGCCGCCGGCGGCCTGCCCGGCGACCTCCACAAGCTCTGGCGGAGCAAGGCGAGCGGCGACTACCACTCGGAGTACGGCTACTCCTGCATGGGCTACGAGATCGCGGGCGCCCTCGGGGTGAAGATGGCGCGGCCGGAGCGCGACGTGTATGCCTTCGTCGGCGACGGCAGCTACCTCATGCTCAACCACGAGATCGTCACCTCGGTGCAGGAGGGGCGCAAGATCACCGTCGTCCTCAACGACAACCACGGCTACCAGTGCATCCACGGGCTGCAGCGCTCGTGCGGCAGCCACGGCTTCGGCAACGAGTTCCGCGTCCGCGAGGCCGCGACGGGCCGGCTGACCGGCGAGCCGGTGGAGGTGGACTACGTGGCCAACGCCCGCAGCCTGGGCGCGGTCGCCCTGTGCGCCGACAGCGAGGAGGGGCTGGTGCGCGCCCTCGCCGAGGCGCGGCAGCAGGACCGGACCTGCCTCATCTACGTCCCGGTCGAGCCCCGGGCGTCGATCCCCGGGTTCTCGTGGTGGGACGTGCCGGTGGCGGCGGAGTCGGAGACGAAGGAGGTCCGGCAGGCGCGCAAGGCCTACGACGAGGCGAGGAAGAAGGAGCGATTCTATTACTGACATGAGCGGCAGCAATCAACGATCAGCAATCAGCGATCAGCGCGCTTTCGTGCCCGAGGAGGCGCTGCCCCTCGCCACGTTCGCGGAGATCACCGACGTCCGGATCGAGCGGCCCCGCTGGATCGAGAAGGAGGCGAGGCAGCGGAAGCAGCCGCGCCGGCTCACGCGCGACGGCAAGCTGGTGCTGCTCGCCATCGACCACCCCGCCCGCGGCGTCACCGCGATCCGCGGCGACGCCCTCGCGATGGGCGACCGCTACCAGTACCTGGCGCGCACCCGCCGCGTGCTCGACGACCCCGACCTCGACGGCGTCGTCGCCACCGCGGACCTTCTCGAGGAGCTGCTGATCCTCAGCCACCTCGAGCGCAAGGAGGGCGGGCGCAGCTTCCTCGACGGCCGCGTCCTCGTCGGCAGCATGAACCGCGGCGGCCTGGCCGGGACCGCGTTCGAGATGGACGACGCGTTCACCGGGATCGGGGCCGCGCGCCTGGCCGAGCTGCGCTGCCAGGGCGGCAAGATGATGTACCGGCTCGAGCCGCAGGAGGCCGCCTCCGGCCGCACGATCCAGGCGTGCGCCCAGGCCCTGAACGACCTGCGCCGGGAGCGGCTGGCCGCGTTCCTCGAGCCGCTGGGCGTGGCGCGCGGAGCCGGCGGCGGCTACGAGCCGGCCAAGGATGCCCCCACGCTCATGCGACAGTGCGGGATCGCGGCCGGCCTCGGCGACTCCTCGTCCCACCTCTGGCTGAAGCTCCCGTACGGCGACGGGTTCGCCCGCGTGTGCCGGGCGACGACGCTGCCCATCCTGCTCCTGGGCGGCCCGGCGCGCGAGTCGCCGGCGGCGACGCTCCAGGACTTCGCCTCCGGCCTGGAGGCGGGACCCAACGTCCGCGGCGCGATCATCGGCCGCAACCTGCTCTTCCCCGGCGAGGCGGACCCGCTGCCGATGTGCCGGGCCCTCACCGCCCTCGTTCACCGCGGCGTCGGCCTCGACGGCGCGCTGCGCGTCCTGGAAGAGTAGCGCCGAGGGCCTCAGGCAGTGGACGTTTGCGTCCTCGGCCGGATCGGCTACGACCTCTACGCGCTGGACCACGGCCGGCCGCTGGCCGAGGTCGAGCGCTTCTCGCGGCATCTCGGCGGATCGAGCGCCAACATCGCGGTGGGCCTGGCCCGGCTCGGGCACGACGTCGGCATCATCAGCAGCGTGGGCGCCGACGCGCTCGCCGACTACCTCCTGGCCTTCCTGAAGGCGGAGAAGGTCGACACGAAGCTCGTGCGCCTCGTGCCCGGCTACAACACGTCGCTGTGCCTGACCGAGGTGTCGCCCCCCGACCGCTTCCCCCAGGTCTTCTACCGCCGCGAGCCCGCCGACACGCGCGTCGAGGTGGGGCCGGCCGAGTTGGAGGCCGTCCGCGGGGCGCGCCTGTTCGTCACCAACGGCACGAGCCTGGCCGCCTCCCCCTCGCGCGAGGCGACGCTGGCGGCGCTGCGCACGGCGCGGGAGGCGCGCGCGCGCACGGTGCTGGACGTGGATTACCGCGCCAGCTCCTGGCCCTCGCCGGAGGCGGCGGGCGAGCAGGCCCGGCGGGCGCTGCCGTTGGTGGACGTGGTCCTCGGCAACGAGGACGAGATCGCTCTCCTCACCGGTGAGGCCGATCCGCGGCGACAGGTCGCGGCCGTGTTCGACGCGGGCGTGGGCCTGCTCGTACGCAAGCTGGGCGCGCGGGGGGTGGAGACGCACACCCGCGCGGAATCGACCTCCGTGGCCCCCCTCCCCGTGCGCGTGGTGAGCACGATCGGCGCCGGCGACGCCTTCGCCTCCGGCTTCCTGGACGGCCTCCACCGCGGGCGGCCGCTCGCCGAGTGCCTGCGCGCGGGCAACGCGGCCGCCGCCATCGTCGTCGGCCGCGTGAGCTGCTCGGACGCGATGCCCTATCGCAGCGAGATCGAAGAGCTGCTCAGGGAACGAGACGAGGACATCACATGATCATGCCTTGGCAGGACCTCCGGTTCGGCGCGCGCATGCTGCGGAAGAGTCCCGGGTTTGCTCTCACCGTGGTCGTCACGCTCGGCCTCGGGATCGGCTTGAACTCGGCGATCTTCAGCATGGTGAGCGGGATCTTGCTCCGGGAGCCTCCTGTCCAACACCCTGACCGGGTCATCGTAGTGACGTTTGCGAATCCTGCGAAAGGCTCGGATCAGAACCCCGCCTCTGCGCTCGAATTCTCGACGTTGCGTCGGGAAGGTCATGTCTTCAAGGCCGTAGCCGCTGCCTCTTACGATGATGTGGCAATGAC